>Ga0134126_10006111_pt1 | contig 15079 bp, 12 predicted proteins | sample KB31752_FD_96881 | JGI IMG/M metagenome (GOLD analysis project Ga0134126, IMG submission 96881) | Terrestrial soil microbial communities with excess Nitrogen fertilizer from Kellogg Biological Station, Michigan, USA - KB3-175-2 | ecosystem: Environmental > Terrestrial > Soil > Unclassified ...
CCGCTCTGACGTCCCTCGATGGACGATGGACGGCCAATGTGCAAGCACCAGCCGGGATTGCGGCTTTCGCATCATGAGCAACGACACCATCGACATTGCCGTCATCGGCGCCGGCATTATCGGCCTTGCGACCGCCTTCAAGCTCGCCGAGGTCGGTCGACGCGTGGTGATCATCGATCGCAAAGGCATTGCCGAGGAGACGAGCCGCGGCAATGCCGGTGGTTTTGCGTTCTCCGACATCCTGCCGACGGCAAGCTCCGGCGTGTTGCGAAAACTGCCGCGCTGGCTTGCAGACCCGCTTGGACCGCTGACCATCCGGCCGGAATATCTGCCGCAGATCACGCCCTGGCTGCTGCGGTTCTGGCGCGCCAGCTGGCCCGATCGGCGCGAGGCCTCGATCCGCGCGCAAAGCGCGCTGATGCGGCTCGCAGCGAGCGAGATGGCAAGCCTTGTCGCAAGTGCCGGCATCGGCGACATGGTGCATGCGAACGGCGTACTCGAACTCTATGAGAGCGAGGCCGAGCTTCGCGCCGATACGCCGGGCTGGGAGGCACGGCGGCAGGAGAATATCGGCTTCACGGAAGTGCGGGGCGCGGAACTCGCCGCCCTTCAGCCGGGTCTTTCGCCGCGCTTCGCCGTCGGCGTTTTCGTACCAGCCTGGCAGACGGTCTCGGACCCATTCGACTTCGCGACCGCCATCGGGCGCGCGGCGATGGCGCGCGGCGCAACGTTCCGGCGGGCCGAGGTTCTTTCACTGGCGCCGAGCGGCGACGGGGTCGAATTGCGGCTTGCCGATGGCGATTCGCTCGCGGCGCGGCAGGTCGTCGTCGCGGCGGGGGCGTGGTCAAAGCGGCTTACCGCGCCGCTTGGCGACAAAATCCCGCTCGATACCGAGCGCGGCTACAATACCACCCTGCCGCCCGGCGCCTTCGATCTCAAGCGGCAGCTGACCTTTCCCAATCACGGCTTCGTCGTCGCGCCGCTGACCAGCGGCATCCGCGTCGGCGGCGCGGTCGAGCTGGGGGGCCTCGACCTGAAGCCGAACTTCGCCCGCGCCGACGCCATGCTGAAGAAGGCCAAGGCGTTCATGCCGGATTTGCAGACCGAGGGCGGAAGGCAGTGGATGGGCTTCAGGCCCTCCCTGCCCGACAGCCTGCCGGCTATCGGGTATTCGCAAGCTGGTCGCAACATCGTCTATGCGTTCGGGCATGGCCATCTCGGCCTGACGCAATCGGCGGCGACCGGAAGGCTGGTCGCCGATCTGCTCAACGACGCGCCGGCCGCCATCGATTTGACACCCCTTTCACCGCAAAGATTCTAGCTCGCGCCCGCTGCCCGGCGCGAATATACCAACTGCCGACAACGGCCTTCGGACGGACATCATGGCGCGCCACACCTTCTCGTGCATCGACGGCCACACCTGCGGCAATCCGGTGCGCCTCGTCTCCGGCGGCGGGCCCATGCTCAAGGGCCGGAACATGATGGAGCGGCGAGCCGACTTCCTCGCCAACTGGGACTGGATCCGCAAAGGCCTGATGTTCGAGCCGCGCGGCCATGACGTGATGTCGGGCTCGATCCTCTATCCGCCGACACGGGAGGATTGCGACGTCTCGGTGCTGTTCATCGAGACCTCGGGATGCCTCTATATGTGCGGCCACGGCACCATCGGTACGGTGACGATGGCGATCGAGAACGGCCTCGTGAACCCGAAGACGCCCGGCGTTCTCAACCTCGATGTGCCCGCCGGCAAGGTCGTCGCCGAATACACGATGGACGGCGAATATGTGGACGAGGTGCGCCTCACCAACGTGCCGAGCTTCCTGCACTCGACCGACCTCGAGATCGATTGTCCGGGACTCGGCAAGCTGACAGTCGACGTCGCCTATGGCGGCAATTTCTACTGCATCGTTGATCCGCAGGAGAACTTCCCCGGCCTCGAAAACGTTTCGGTCGGCGACCTGCTGCGCTGGAGTCCGGCGCTCCGCGCCGCGATGAACGAGCGCTACAGCTTCGTCCACCCCGAGAACGACAATATCGGCGGCTGCAGCCACATCATGTGGACCGGCAAGCCGCAGAAAGAGGGCTCGACCGCGCGCAATGCGGTGTTCTACGGCGACAAGGCGATCGACCGTTCGCCCTGCGGCACCGGCACTTCGGCGCGAATGGCGCAGTGGTATGGACGCGGCAAGCTCAAGGTCGGCGACGCCTTCATTCATGAATCCATCATCGGATCGATCTTCAAGGGCCGCGTCGAAAAGGCCGTCACCGTGGGCAATGTTCCCGGCATCGTGCCCTCGATCGCCGGCTGGGCGCGGCAGACCGGCATCAACACCATCTTCATCGACGATCGCGACCCTTTCGCGCATGGTTTTTCGCTGGTGTAGCGGTGAACGGGCACCTCGTCCTTCGACAGGCTCGGGATAAAGGCCTCAGTTTTGCAGCAGCCTTCGTGGTGAGCCTGTCGAACCGCGAGGGCGTGGCACAGGAGAGCGGTCGATGAAGATCACCGGCATCAAGGTTTATCAGGTCGACCTGCCGCTGAAGGAGGGCCGCTACAGCTGGTCCGGCGGCAACTATATGGAGGTTTTCGACTCGACCGTCGTGGCGGTCGAAACCGATGCCGGGATCACCGGCTATGCGGAATGCTGCCCGCTCGGTTCGGCCTATCTGCCCTCCTATGCCGCTGGCGTGCGGGCCGGCCTCGCCGAGATCGGGCCGAAGCTGATTGGCCATGATCCCACCGACCTCTGGCCGCTCAACCATCATATGGACGCGGTGCTGCGCGGGCACCCTTACGTCAAGGCGCCGATCGACATCGCCTGCTGGGATATCCTCGGCAAGGTCGCGGGGCTGCCCGTGCACAAGCTCCTTGGCGGCGCCGAGCAGGACAGGATCGCCCTCTATCGCGCCATCAGCCAGGAAGATTCGAGCCGGATGGCCGAGAAGGTCGCGGGCTATCGCAAGGAAGGCTACACGAAATTCCAGCTGAAGGTGGGCGGAGACCCGAGCGACGACATCGCCCGCATCCGCGCCTGCCGCGGCATCCTCGAGCCCGGCGACATCCTCGTCGCCGACGCCAACACCGGCTGGAGCAAGGCCGACGCCGCCCGCGTGGTGAACGCGGTGCGCGACCTCGACGTCTATATCGAACAGCCCTGCATGACCTATGAGGAGAGCCTTTCGATCCGCCGCCGTACCGCCCTGCCCTTCGTCATGGACGAAGTGATCGGCTCGGCGGCGGACCTGGTGAAGGGCATCTCGGAAGACGCCTTCGACGTCATCAACCTCAAGATTTCGAAGGTCGGCGGGCTGACCAAGGCCAAGCTGATGCGGGACCTCTGCGTCTCGGCTGGAATCCTCATGACGATCGAGGATACCTGGGGCGGCGACATCGTCACGGCGACGATCGCCCACCTCGCCCGCTCGACGCCGGAGAAATTCTGCTTCACGGCGACCGACTTCAATTCTTACGTCACCGTTCCGATCGCCGATGGGGCCCCTCGCCGGGTGGACGGTTTCATGACGACGAGCGACGCGCCGGGACTCGGCGTCACGCCGAAATTCGACGTGCTGGGTGGACCGGTATTGGCGATCGGCTAGCTGGACCGCCGATCCAGGCGCCGGAAACGCTCTACAGCGTCGGCCGATTTCGCCGGAACCACGATGGCCTTTCGAGGCTGGCGGCGGCCGCTGGCGCAAGCGGCGCGGGCGGTGCGTCGCGGCAGTAGCTCACGAGAAACGCCGCCGCCGCGACGTAGAGCGTCGTGTGAAATTCGAAACCGAACATCAGGTAGCTCAGTCCGCAGCAGAGATAGCCGACGGCAAGCAGGATGATGCCCATGAGCCGCGCCGAGTATTGCGAGTCACGCGGCGACTTCACTATGGCGACGACCGGCGCGAGCAGGATCAGCACATAGGCCGCAAGGCCGAGCAGACCGCCCGAAACGGCGAAGTCCACGATATCCGAATGAAGATGGATGTTGCCGCGCAGGCTCGGATAGCGCTTGGCGAAATCGAGGCCGTGATTGGGCAGGTAATAATAGGCCGCCTCTAAAAAGTGCGCCCAGCCATAGCCGAAAAGCGGGGAAGCGCTGAACGCCTGCCAGCCGATGTGCCAGAACAGCAGGCGAATGCCTGCCGACGCGTCGGTGACGGCGTGATCGGTCAGGAAGTTGCGAAGGTCGGTCATTCCCATCGAGAACCGCGGCCACAGGGCCGGCGAGCCGATGCTGATGGCTGCGCCGATAGCAACGACTGCAACGAGGGCGAGGAGGGCGCCGATGCGTGCCCGGCGGCCCACGAAAATCACGATGATGAGCGCCAGAAGCGGGGCGGCAAGCAGGGGGCCGCGCGAGCCGGTCAGCGCCGTCGTCGCCGTCGCGATCACCGGGCTCAGCAGATAGAGCGCCCGGGGGATGGGCGTCAGCTTCGCCCGGTAGCCGGCAGCGCCCAGCGCGCCGAAAATCAGCGTCGCCTGGGCACCCCAAATCGGATCCGAGTAAAACCCATAAGCGCGCTGCTGATGCAGAAAGACCGTCTCGACGACCGCCAAGGCGAACGAGCCGATGGTCCCGGCAAGGATAAACAAGGCGATGCGGCCAAAATTGCGGGGATCGGCGAGGCGGCCAAAAATTCCGCTGATCGGCACGAAAAGCGCGAGCATCACGAAGTTGCCGGCATATCTGAGATCACTCGGGGTCTTTGCCGACAGCGCGAACGCCAGGAAAATCAACAGAAAGGCGGCAAGGAAGCCCGGCTTGGCGTAGTCCCAGAACGGCGCCCAGATCGGCTGGCGCCAAAGCAGCGCTCGCACGATCGCGAGTAGCTCGACGAGCATGATCGCGTAGGCGGCGGTGCTGCCGCCGCTGAAATTGAAACAGAAAACAAAGAGCGCGATAAGGACGGCGAACGCGCGATCGATAGAGTCGCTGCGGCTTATTTCCGCGGTTCCCCGCTTGCTCGCGATTTGAGCATCCGGGCCGGGTGCTATGGTAGGTTCGATGTCGGTCAGGATCTTCGCCTGCTTGCTGATCCGAGGGCTTGTAGCATGAGGACGTCGCGATCCGTCCAGATCATTTCCTGCCACGCCGAGGGCGAGGTCGGGGACGTCATCGTCGGCGGCGTCGCGCCGCCCCCCGGCGACACGCTTTGGGCACAGTCACGCTTCATCGCCAAAGACCAGAAGCTCCGCAACTTCCTGCTGAACGAGCCGCGCGGCGGTGTGTTCCGGCACATCAACCTGCTCGTGCCGCCGAAGAATCCGAAGGCACAGATGGGCTTCATCATCATGGAGCCCGAGGATACGCCGCCGATGTCGGGCTCGAACTCGATCTGCGTCGCTACCGTCCTGCTCGACGCCGGCATATTGCCGATGACCGAGCCTGAAACGCGGCTGACGCTGGAAGCGCCGGGCGGCCTGGTCGAGGTCGTCGCGCAATGCGAAGCCGGCAAGGCCCAACGCATAACGGTCACCAATGTACCGAGCTTTGCGGCAAAACTCGGGGTGCCGCTCGAGGTCGCCGGCCTCGGCACGCTCACCGTCGACACGGCCTTCGGCGGCGACAGTTTCGTCATCGTCGATGCCGCGGCGCTCGGCTTTTCGATCGTGCCGGACGAGGCACGCGAATTGGCCGAGACCGGCATCCGGATCACCCGCGCCGCCAATGAGCAGCTCGGCTTCTCCCATCCTACCAACCCCGACTGGACGCATATTTCGTTCTGCCAGATCGCAGCGCCGCTCCAACGCCGCAACGACGGCGTGCTTACCGGGGCGAACGCGGTCGCCATCCAGCCCGGCAAGATCGACCGGTCGCCCACCGGAACCGGCGCCTCGGCGCGCATGGCGGTGCTGCGCGCGCGCGGGCAAATGCAGGTCGGCGACCGCTATCTCGCGCGCTCCATCATCGGTTCCGAATTCCTGGGCCGTATCGAGGCGGATACGACGCTCGCCGGCAAGCCGGCGATCATTCCCTCGATCTCGGGCCGGGCCTGGATCTCCGGCACGCGGCAGGAAATGCTCGACCCCGCCGATCCCTGGCCGGAAGGCTACAAGCTGTCGGATACCTGGCCGCGGATCGGCCGATGACAGCCGGGGGCCGATTGCCGTTCGACGAGCTGGTCACCCTGATCGCCGCGATCTTCCGTCGGCACGGCTGCACCGATGCCACCGCTCTCATCATCGCCGAGAACATGGCCTCGGCCGAGCGCGACGGGGCGCTCAGCCACGGTATTTTCCGCATTCCCGGCTATCTGGGCTCGCTGCGGAGCGGCTGGGTCGATGGTGCGGCGCAGCCGGTGGTCGAGGATCGCGGCCCCGCTTTCCTCAGGGTGGATGCGCGCAATGGCTTTACCCTGCCGGCCCTCGCGGCGGCGCGGCCGGCGCTGCTTGAAAAGGTGCGTGCCAATGGCATCGCCCTGCTCACTATCCGCGATTCGCATCACTTCGGTGCGCTTTGGCCGGATGTCGAGCCGTTCGCTCGCGATGGATTCATCGCCCTCGCCATGGTCAATTCCATGGCGACGGTCGCACCGGCAGGTGGCAGCCGGCCGGTTTACGGCACCAATCCCCTCGCCTTCGCGACGCCGCGCGGCGGCGACGATCCGCTGGTCTTCGATCTGGCCTCGAGCTTCATGTCGAATGGCGACGTGCAGATTGCGGCCCGCGAAGGCCGGCTGCTGCCGGAAGGAGCGGGCATCGATCGCCACGGCCAGCCGACGACCGACCCCAAAGCGGTGCTCGACGGCGGCGCGCTACTGCCCTTCGGCGGCTATAAGGGCGCGGCAATCGCGCTGATGATGGAAGTGATGAGCGCGGGGCTTTCCGGCGGCCAGTTCTCTTTCGAAGTCGACTGGAGCGCCCATCCTGGCGCCGCGACGCCCAAGAGCGGCGAAACGATCATCGTGATCGACCCGGACCGCGGCGCGCCACGCCCCTTCCGCGACCGCATAGAGACGCTGCTCGGCGCCATTCGTGCCGCCGGCGGCGAACGGCTGCCGAGCGATCGTCGCTACCGCAACCGTCGCGAGACGCTTCGCCACGGCATCCCGATTTCCGAGGCCGCCCTCGCCGAACTCCACAATTTTACGCGTTAACCGCATCGTAAGGGGAGCGTTGTGGACCAAGGCACGAGGGGAGTAGTTTTGTGGGATCAATTTGACGTTCAGCCGGCAGCCGGGCCGACGCGGCCGAAATTGGTCGCAGCGAGAGCTGGCGCGATTATTTATATGGAGGCGCAGATGGCCGAAACAGATTTCACAGAACGGCGCAGCGAACAGCGGCGGCGCACGCTCAAAGCGGCGCGCATCCTGATCGGCAAGACCTCCATCCTCTCCTGCATCGTCCGCAACACCAGCCTGCATGGCGGCCGGCTGGCCATCGACAGCGTCGTCGGTGTGCCGGACGAGTTTACCCTCGATGTCTTCGGCGAGCCGCCCCGCCAGGCCCGAGTGGTCTGGAAGACTTTCAACGAACTGGGCATTGCTCTTGCCTGAACCGCGGCGCCGGCGCTTCCGGCTCCCTTGAACCTGCCGGACCGCAATCGCGAAAGCCTGACCGCTCACGCTCCCCGTTTTGTTCCATCGAAACGGGAAATGCGCTAATGGGGGATATGGCCAAGAAAGCGCTTATCACCGGCATCACCGGGCAGGACGGTTCCTACCTGGCCGAGCTCCTGCTCGCAAAGGGTTACGAGGTGCACGGCATCAAGCGCCGGACCTCGCTATTCAACACCGAACGGATCGATCACCTCTACCAGGACCCTCACGAAGGGCATCCGCGCCTGCGGCTCTACTATGGCGACCTGGCCGACAGCAGCAACCTGACGCGTATCCTCCACGAAGTGCGCCCGGACGAGGTCTATAACCTCGGGGCGCAGTCGCATGTGGCCGTGAGCTTCGAGGAGCCGGAATATACCGCCGAGGTCGACGGGCTCGGGACGTTGCGCCTTCTCGAGGCGATCCGCTTCCTCGGCCTGGAAAAGACCACCCGCTTCTACCAGGCCTCGACCTCCGAGCTTTATGGGCTGGCCCAGGAAACGCCGCAGCGGGAGACGACGCCGTTCCATCCCCGCAGTCCCTACGCGGTGGCCAAGCTCTATGGCTACTGGGCGACCGTCAACTACCGCGAGGCCTATGGCCTTCATGCCAGCAACGGCATCCTCTTCAACCACGAGTCGCCGCGGCGGGGCGAGACCTTCGTCACAAGGAAGGTCACCCGCGGACTTGCGAACATCGCCCAGGGGCTCGATTCCTGCCTGTTCATGGGCAATATCGACGCCCTGCGTGACTGGGGACACGCCAGGGACTATGTGCGGGCCCAGTGGCTGATGCTGCAGCAGGAGAAGCCGGACGACTTCGTGATCGCCACCGGCAGGCAATATTCGGTGCGGCAGTTCATCGTCTGGGCCGCAGCCGAGCTCGGCATCGCACTCGAGTTTTCGGGGCGCGGCACCGAGGAGATCGCGACCGTTGCCGGGATCAGCGGCGACAAGGCGCCGGCACTCAAGACAGGCGATGTGGTGATGCGGATCGATCCGCGCTATTTCCGCCCCGCGGAAGTTGCGGCCCTGCTCGGCGATGCGAGCAAGGCGCGGCGGCAGCTCGGCTGGGAGCCGACGGTCACGGTCGAGGAAATGTGCAAGGAAATGGTCGAGACCGATCTCAGGACGGCGCGTCAGCACGCGCTGCTCAAGGCGCACGGCATGGCGCTTCCCCTGGCCGCCGAAACATGAGGACGCTTACCAGCCTATGAAAGTCCAACGCTCCGGCGCCAATGGCCGCTGTCTTTCATGAAAATCTACGTTGCTGGACATAGTGGCATGGTGGGTAGCGCCATTGTTCGCCACCTCGCGGCCGAGGGTCGCGACGAGATCATCGTGCGCACGCACGCGGAACTGGACCTGACGGACCGCGCCGCCGTCGGCAGGTTCATGGCGGCGGCGCGACCGGATCAGATCTACCTCGCCGCGGCCAAGGTCGGCGGCATCCACGCCAACGAGACCTATCCGGCGGAGTTCATCCACGAAAACCTGATGATCGAGGCCAATGTCATCGATGCGGCACATCGGGCCGACGTGCAGAAGCTGCTGTTCCTCGGCTCGTCCTGCATCTATCCGAAGCTGGCGCACCAGCCCATGCGCGAAGACGCCCTGCTGACCGGGCCGCTCGAGCCGACGAACGAGCCTTACGCCGTCGCCAAGATCGCGGGGATCAAGCTCTGCGAAGGCTATAACCGGGAGTATGGGCGCGATTATCGTTCAGTGATGCCGACCAATCTCTATGGGCCAGGCGACAACTTCCACCCGGAGAATTCGCACGTCATCCCCGGCCTGATGCGGCGGTTCCACGCGGCAGCGGCGCAAGGGGCGCGCGAGGTGACGATCTGGGGCAGCGGCAGCCCGATGCGCGAATTCCTGCATGTCGACGACATGGCGGCGGCGAGCGTCTTCGTGCTCAACCTCGACGTCGATACCTACCAGGCCAACACGAAGCCGACGCTGTCGCATATCAATGTCGGCGCCGGGCGCGACTGCACGATCCGCGAGCTGGCCGAACTGCTCGCCGAGGTGACCGGCTTTAACGGCCAACTGAACTTCGATACCAGCAAGCCGGACGGGGCACCGCGCAAGCTGCTGGACGTTTCGCGGCTGACGGCGCTCGGCTGGCAAGCCTCAATTCCCCTCGACGAGGGCCTGCGCCAAACTTATGCGTGGTTTCTGCGCAACGCCGACCACATTCGGTCATAGGCAGACTTCGGATCGGCCGAGGCATTGCGGCGCGGCTTGCGACCGGCCTTCGGGCGATGCTAGGAGGTCGGCGCGAAAATCGTCGAAGCGAATCCGTCGCCTTTCGGGGGACGGCATCGAAATTCTTGCGAGGCCCCAGGGCGCTGCACCACGACCTTTTCCGGCATTGCGATGTTCGTCTTCATCGCGCCGACCCCGAGAGCCGCTCGCTTTAGTGCGGCTTGTTCTGAAAGATCATCGAGCGCCCTTGGCAGATTGGGGACGACGCACGTGGCAGTTACGGTAATCGGCACCGGCTATGTCGGACTCGTGATGGGGGCGTGCTTCGCCGACCTGGGAAACCGAGTCATCTGTCTCGACATCGACGCCGATAAAATCGCCGGGCTCGAGGCCGGCAGGATTCCGATCTACGAGCCGGGACTCGAGGCTCTCGTGAAGCAGACGACCGCTTCTGGGCATCTGCGCTTCACCACCAGCTACGATGAAGCAGCCAAGCGCTCCGACATCTTCTTCATCGCCGTCGGCACGCCGCCCGATGAGGATGGCAGCGCCGACCTGCGCCACGTGCTCGGCGCGGCGCGCGCCGTCGCGGAGCGGCTTACCGGCCGCGCCGTCATCGTCAACAAGTCGACCGTCCCGGTGGGCACGGCGGACAAGGTCCGGGCGGCCGTTGCCGAGGTGCTGGCGCGGCGCGGCGTCGACTATCAGTTCGCCGTGATCTCCAATCCGGAATTCCTCAAGGAAGGCGCGGCGCTCCAGGATTTCATGCGGCCCGATCGGATCGTGCTCGGGGGCGATGAGCGCTGGGCGATCGATGCCGTCGCGCATCTTTACGCCCCGCTCAACCGCAACCACGACAAGCTGCTGGTGACCGATACCCGGAGCGCCGAGCTCACCAAATACGCCTCAAACGCCATGCTCGCGACCCGCATAAGCTTCATGAACGAGTTGGCGCGGCTCTCCGAGGCGGTGGGAGCGGATATCGACGCGGTACGGCGCGGCATGGGCAGCGACGCCCGGATCGGCACGCATTTCCTCTATGCCGGGTGCGGCTATGGCGGCAGCTGCTTTCCCAAGGACGTCAAGGCGTTGATCCACACGGGGGCCGATAACGGGCTCGAAATGGGCCTGGTGCGGGCGGTAGAAGCGGTGAACGACCGGCAGAAGGGCCTGCTGTTCGACAAGATCGCAGCCTATTACGGCGGTGTCGAGCGGCTCGCCGGCAAATGCGTCGCCCTCTGGGGTCTCGCCTTCAAGCCCGGGACCGACGACATGCGCGAGGCGCCCAGCACGATCCTGATCGAGGCGCTGCTCAAGGCCGGCGCCAGGGTGCAGGCTTACGACCCCGTGGCCGTCGAGGAGGCGCGGCGGATTTTCGGCGATGCCAGCGGCCTGAGGCTTTGCCGCGACGCCGAGGCGGCCCTTGCCGGCGCCGACTGCCTTGCGGTGGTCACCGAATGGCGCGAGTTCCGCAGCCCTGATTTCGCCGTGCTTGCCGATAAACTGTCGGACCGGGTCATCTTCGATGGACGGAACATGTATGAGCGCAGCGATCTCGATCGCGCCGGCCTCGCCTATTTCGATTTTGGCCGCAATGCCGTGGTCCCGAAGGAAGCCTGATTGATGCTGAATTTCGCCCTTGTCGGCTGCGGCCGTATCGCCAAGCGTCATGCCGAACTGCTCGGGCGCGGGCAGGTTTCCGGTGCGCGGCTCGCTGCCGTCTGCGACATCGCGCCGGAAAAGGCCAATCGCTTTGCCGAGGAATTTGGCGTGCCGGGCTTCACCGACATGCATGAGATGATGGCCAGGGTGCCGGTCGATGTTGCCGTCGTCCTGACGGAAAGCGGCCGGCATGCCGAGCACACCATCGCGCTCGCCGCCTACGGCAAGCACATCATGGTCGAAAAGCCGATGGCGCTGACGCTCGAGGACGCGGATGCGATGATCGCGGCTTGCAAGCAGGCCGGCGTCAAGCTCTTCGTGGTCAAGCAGAACCGCTTCAACGTGCCGGTGGTCAAGCTGCGCGAAGCGCTCGAGGCCGGGCGGTTTGGCCGGCTGACGCTGGGGACGATCCGTGTGCGCTGGTCGCGGAACCAGGCCTATTACGACCAGGACCCGTGGCGCGGCACCTGGGCGCTCGACGGCGGGGTGCTGACCAACCAGGCGAGCCATCACATCGACCTGCTGACCTGGATGATGGGCGATGTCGAATCGGTGTTCGCGCACAGCACGACGGCGCTGGTCGACATCGAAGCCGAGGATACGGCCGTGGCGGTCGTGAAATTCACCAATGGCGCGCTGGGGGTGATCGAGACGACCACAGCCGTGCGCCCGAAGGATCTCGAAGGCTCGATTTCGGTGCTGGGCGAGAAGGGCAGCGTGGAGATCGGCGGCTTCGCCGTCAACGAGCTGAAGGTCTGGAATTTCGTCGATCCCCTGCCGGGCGACGAGGAAGTGCGGGCGCGTTACTCGGTCAACCCGCCCAACGTCTATGGCTTCGGTCACCACGCCTATTACGACCACGTGGTGGACAGCATCACCAATGGCCGGCCGCAAATGGTCGACGGCGCGACGGGCCGCAAGAGCCTGGCGCTGATCCGGGCGCTCTATCGCTCGATCGAGACCGGCCGGGAGGTCCTTGTGCGCGACGCGGCGCCGCCGGTCAGGCTCGGCGCGCGAGCGCCGGCGCCCGTAGCCTGAACCGGTCGGGAGAATCACTTATGCTCGGGCATTGGGAACGGCAGGTTACGGGGACGCAGCGATGATCAAATTTCTCGACCTCGTCGGCCAATACCGGTCGATCCAGCCGGAAATCGACGCGGCGATCGCCGCCGTGATCGGCGAAGCGGCGTTCATTGGCGGCCCGCACGTGAAAGCCTTCGAGCAGGCCTTCGGCGACTGGATCGGCGCGCGTTACTGCATCGGCGTCGGCAATGGCACCGATGCGCTAGAGATCGCCATCGAGGCGCTGGACCTGCCCAAAGGCGCCGAGGTCATCGTGCCGGGCAATACCTTCATCGCGAGCTCCGAGGCGGTATCGCGGCAAGGTTACAAAGTGGTCTTCGCCGACGCCGATCCAGGTTCCTATACGCTCGATCCGGTCAGCGTCCGCAAGAAGCTCACGCCGCGCACGGCGGCGCTGATGCCGGTGCATCTTTACGGCCACCCCTGCGACATGGACGAACTCGGCGCGATCGCGCGCGAGCACGGACTCAAGATCATTGAGGATTGCGCGCAGGCGCACGGCGCCGAGTTCCGCGGCAAGCGCGTCGGCGCGATCGGGGACGTGGCGACCTTCAGCTTCTATCCGGGCAAGAATCTGGGCGCCTATGGCGACGCCGGCGCCATCACCACCAATGACGAAGCGCTGGCCCGCCGCATGCGGATGATCGCCAATCACGGCCGCATCGCCAAATACGACCACGAGTTCGAGGGCCGCAACTCGCGCCTCGACGGGCTGCAGGCGGCTATCCTCAACGTCAAGCTCAAGCATCTCGACGACTGGACCGAGCGCCGCATCGCCATCGCCGACCGCTATCTCGACCGGTTGCGCGGCGTGGGCGACATCAGCCTGCCGGTGCGCAAGAACTGGGCCAAGCAGGTCTATCACCTGTTTGTCATCCGCACCGGCCAACGTGACGCACTGGCCGAGCACCTCAAGGCGCAAGGGATCGAAACGGGCATCCACTACCCCACCGCCCTGCCCCGCCTCACCGCCTATGCCGACCACGGCCAGGCCGAGGAGGACCTGTTTGTCAACAAAAGCGACCGGACGCTGCTCAGCCTGCCCATCGGCGAGCACATGAGCGCGGCAGACGCCGACACGGTGAGCGCCGCGATCAAGGGGTTTTTCGGGGGATGAGGGGTGGCACGCCGACGTGGGATGGCGAAGGCACCAGTACGAACGAGGCGCCAATTTGACGGTGTCGGCGCTGACGTCATTCGTCAACAAGGCCTATGCGAGCCAATATGTGCGGCATACCGCCGCCAACACGCTGGGCCTGCTGGCCTCAGCGGCATTGCCTCTCGTTACAATACCAATTCTGGCACGCATTTATTCGCCGGCCGAATATGGCGTCTTCGGTCTCTATATGGCGATTTCCGGCATCGGCACGCTAACCGTGACGGGTCGCTACGAAGTAACGATCGTCATTCCCAAGGATGACCTCGAAGCGGCAGAGGTTGCGCTCGGGGCCGCGGCCGTTGCCGTGCTGGCGTCGCTCGCGCTTTCACTACTGTGCTATGCTGCCATTCTGATTGCGCCAGGCCGGTTGCCGCTAGACGACGGTTTGGTCGGCTTCTTGTCCCTGCCGATCCTTGTCGGCGCGCTAGCGCAGGTTCTGTTGAATTATGCCATTCGCCAACAGGCCTTCTACCGCATCAGCCTTTCCCGCGTGGCTGCGAGTGCCGCCACTGCAATCGTTACAATCGCGCTCGGGCTGCTGAAATTCGGAGCGTGGGGCCTCGTCCTGGGCTCATTCGCCAACCAGGTTGTGCTGTCGCTCATGCTCAGCGACTTGGCATGGCGCCAAGTAATGAAGTGGCGGTCGGCCCTGACCGTACGCGGCATTTGGCATCGCCTGGGGCGCTTTCGCGCCTATCCCACCTACTCGCTACCCTCTGATTTCGCTAACACGCTCGCGGCAGCACTGCCGGTGATGGCCTTCTCTGGTCATTTTGGCGCGGTCGCGACCGGCTATCTGGTGATGTTCCAGCGTGTCTGGGCGGGCTCAACCATTGTCGGCAAGGGCCTGGGAGAAACCTTCCGCCAAAAAGCGGCCGCCCAGTACGCCGAGACAGGCAATTTCAAGCGCACCTACGAGGCGACTCTCTGGCCGCTCGCGTCGGTCGCCGGCGCTGCCCTGCTCGCCATGGTCCTTATTGGACCGCAAGCCTTCGCCCTCGTCCTCGGTGAGCATTGGCGGGAAGCTGGCGTCTACGCCCAAATTCTGGCGCCCTATGTGTGCCTCCAACTGATCGCCTCGCCGCTCAGTTGGTCGTTCTATATCGTCGAAAAACTGCGCCACGTCGCGATATGGCAGTTCTCCCTGCTTTTCACCTACCTTGTCGCTCTCGGGATCGGCATCGCGACGAACAATACCTTCACTGCCCTCTCGTTGTTGTCCGTCTCCGGCACGGTTCTCTATGGTGTCTATATCTATGTCTCTTATCGACTATCTCTCGGTCATAGTCGATGATGGACATACTGACTTCGTGTCTACCAACTCGCCTCACTCTCCCCCCGGCACATAGAGCGCGGCATACCAGCCATTACTCTGCGACAATCTACCTTTCCAGCCGGTGCGCGCTTTAGACAATGATCTCCAGTAACACAA
>Ga0134126_10006112_pt1 | contig 15078 bp, 16 predicted proteins | sample KB31752_FD_96881 | JGI IMG/M metagenome (GOLD analysis project Ga0134126, IMG submission 96881) | Terrestrial soil microbial communities with excess Nitrogen fertilizer from Kellogg Biological Station, Michigan, USA - KB3-175-2 | ecosystem: Environmental > Terrestrial > Soil > Unclassified ...
GCCTACGCCCGCGAGATCTTCTACACCGGCCGGCAATTCGACACCGACGAGGCGCTCAGGATGGGTCTGATCAGCCGGGTCGTGTCGCCGGACGAGTTGGAGACGACAGTCAACCAAATGGCTTCGACAATCGCCGGCAACGCGCCGCTGACCGTGCGCGCCGCCAAGCAGATCGTCCGCGAAGCGCTCAAGGACGAGAGCCAGCGCGATATGGACCTTTGCCGCCGCGTCGTGGCGGACTGCTTCGCCAGCGAGGATTACGTCGAGGGCCGCACCGCTTTCATGGAAAAGCGCCGTCCGGTGTTCAAGGGCCGATGAAACTCCCGGCCCATAACCGCTACGACTACGTCCCGATCCCCAAGCGGCCGGTCTATGACTGGCCCGAGGGGAAGCGGCTGGCGGTGTTCTTTTGCAACAACATCGAGTTCTTCGCCTTCGGCCAAGGGCTTGGCAGCGACTCGACCGGGGCGCCGAGCCCGCAAAGCCAGCGCAACTATGCCTGGCGCGACTACGGCAACCGGGTCGGGCTGTGGAACTACCTCGATCTGCTCGACGAGTTCGGGCTTCCCGGTGCCCACAACGTCAATTCCGCGGTACTCAAAGCCTGCCCCGAGATCGTCGAGCGGCTGAACGGGCGGGGCGACGAGTATATCGGGCATGGCCGCACCAATTCCGAGCGGCAGGACGTGCTGTGGGAGGACGACGAGGCGCGGCTGATCGCCGAATGCACCGGCATCGTCACCCGCCTTTCCGGCAAGCCGCCCGAGGGCTGGCTCGGACCCTATATCGCCGAGACAGGCGTGACCCTCGATCTCCTCAAGGAGGCCGGCTACCGCTACGTCATGGACTGGGCGCTCGACGACCAGCCGATCTGGATGAAGACGCGCTCCGGCCCCTTGTTGTCAGTGCCTTATCCGATCGAGCTCAACGATTCGCCGAGCCTCGTCTTCCGCCGCCATACCGGGCGTCAATTCGCCGAGATGATCGTCGACCAGTTCGACGAGATGCTGATGCAGTCGCGGAAATACCCGCTCGTATTCTCGGTCGCGCTGCACCCCTTCATCGTCGGCCAGCCGTTCCGCCTGCACGCCTTCCGCGACGCCCTCCGGCACATCATGGCGCACCGCGATGATCTGTGGATCACGACCCCGGGCGAGATCGCCCGCTATTGCGCGGGATTCCCGCAAGGAATCGTGCCGGGATCGTAGGGCAGATCGATGGGTTTCGCTGCGCTCTACCCATCCTACTTGCTACTTGCCGATCCCCGCGCTCCCAGCCGCCGCCGCAACATACCGGGCAATCTCCCGTCCGACCCTCCGCGCCGCTCCGCTGAGCGCGGAGCTTTCGGCGGAACCAGCGGCGCCGTCATCGGGGAGCTGGGCGGAATCGAGGTGCAGCGCCTGTATCGGGCGAATGCCGGGGTCCCACTCGTCGATTTCGGCCTCGGCGACGACATGGGCGTGATCGCCGACGCGGCGCCGGTGCCCTTCGTTGACCTCGCGCAAGACGCCGGTGACGATCACCGCCTTGCCCGGCGGGTCTCGCGTCTGCGCGTCGGCGTGGACCGCGTTGTAGCCCTGCTGCCGCAGCCGCTCGGTCAGGGCGTCGGCGATGTCGAACGCCGCAGCGCGCGCGAGACCTGCCGCGCGCTGGCCCAGCGGTACGCCGGGCTGGCCGCGATTGAGCGAGAAGCCAAAGCTGGTGTCGACGATAACCCGGGTCGACGCCTCGACCCTGAAATCACGCACAACGATCACGCTCGGCGTCGCGGCGGGCTTCGAGGCAAGCTCGGTCGGCTGGCAACCGGCGAGCACCAGCCCAAGGACGGCAACCAGCGGGAGGAGCTGCCTCATCGGCTACGACGCCCCGTCAACGGTCTCGCAGATCGCCCGCTCGTAGTCGCCATACACCTTGACCGCGACCTTGTCGGCAAAGGGCAGAATCTGGGTCAGGATCACCGCGGCGATGCGGCGGACGGGGTCCAGCCAGTAATAAGTGTTGAACAGCCCGGCCCAGCTAAGACTGCCCATGCTGCGGCCGGACGGCCCGCGCATCTCGTTGATCAAGGTCGCAAGCCCCCATCCGACCGGGATGTCGGGAAAGAAATTGACGTTTTCGGAGCGCGCCGGCGTCGTCGTTTTCATGATCCCGGCGTGCAATTTGCCTATCTGGTTCTCGCCCAGCATCTTGACCGTCTCAGGGCTGAGGATTGTCGCGCCGTTGTGGGTGCCGCCATGCAGCAGCATCTGCAGGAAGGCGATGTAGTCCGCCGCCGTCGAGTACAGCCCGCCGCCGCCTGCCCAGAATTCGGGGGTAATCAGCTCCTCGAACGGCTGCGGCACCAGCCCGCCGCGCTCGCGCTGGTGGATCGTCGCCTGGCGCGCGCGCTGTGCGTCGGTCGGGCGGAACCCGGTGTCCTTCATCCCGAGCGGGGTAAAGATGTGGTCGCGCATATAACCGTCGAGCGCCTTGCCGCTGACCTCCTCGACGAGGCGCCCGACCCAGTCGATGTTGATGCCGTATTCCCAACGCTCGCCCGGATCGAACATCAGCGGCATGCGCAGCGCCGCCCGCCGCCCGCTCGACAGCGGCGGTATCTTCGAGGTCGCGTTGTATTTCAGCGTGTTCGGGTTCCAGATCTCATAGGTGAACCCGGCGGTGTGGGTGAGCAGGTGGCGCAGCGTGATCGCCCGCCGCGCCGGCCGCAGGATGGGGCGGCCGGCGCGGTCGAACAGCACGAATACCTGCGGCTTGGCGAGCGCAGGGTCGATCGGCGGCACCGGGTCGTCGAGCGTCAGCTTGCCTTGCTCGACAAGCTGCAGCGCGGCGACCGAGGTAATCGCCTTGGTCATCGATGCGATGCGGAATACGGTATCCATCGTCATCGCGGCGCCGCCAGGCAATGCGCGCACGCCAAACGCACCCTCGTAGAAGACCCCATCCTCGGCGACCGCCATCGCGACGACGCCGGGAATCTCACGGCGCTCGACCGCGCCGCTCAGCACCTCGTCGATTTGGGTCGTCGTCATTTGCCTGCTCCTCTTGACGGGATGTGGCCGAATTCGGTCCGGTTTTACTTCGCGGTTAGCGCGTTACGTTGCCGCTGCGCACCGGGATGCCCGTCTGCTCGTGGCAGACCCGGGCCAGTTCGGCGACCCCTTCGCGGATCTCCTCCTTGCTGGTCAGCGCAAAGCACAGCCGCAGCCGCGATTTCGAATCGGCGCCCTCGCAGGCCCATTCCGGGCCGGGATTGAGCGCGATGCCGGCGGCCGCGGCAGGCTGCACCAGCTTCATGATATCGACCTCGTCGGGCAGCTTCATCCACAGGAAGATGCCGCCTTTCGGGGTCCATGGCTCGACGGCGGTGCCGAACTCGCGCTCCAGCGCCTCGACCATCGTGTCGAGCTTGCCCTTGAGGGTCTCGCTCAACTCGTCGACGTGATCCCCGAAATGCTGCGAGAAATATTCGGCGACCACCATCTGTTCGAGCACGCCCGAGCCGCTGTCCGACCGGCAGCCGATCATCTGGCTCATGAGCTTCCAGTCGGCGATGCAGTAGCCGAGCCGCAGGGCAGGGGCCAGCGTCTTGGAAAACGAGCCGATATGGACGACGTGGTCGCGGTCCATCGAATAGATCGCCGGCGGCGCGACGGTGCCGCCCCAGATCAGGTCGGCGTAGCATTCGTCCTCGAAGATCGGCACGCCGTATTCGGTCGCGACCTTGAGAAGCTGCTGGCGCCGGTCGAGCGGCATGATGCTGCCGGTCGGGTTCTGGATCGTCGGGATCGTGTAGATGTATTTCGGGGCGATGCCCTTGCCCTTCAAATCCTTGAGGATATTGGCGAGCGCGTCGATCCTGATCCCCTCCTCGTCGAGCGGCGCGGCGACGATCTTCTGTCCTTCGCGCTTCAATTTCGAGATCGCGCCGCCATAGGAGAATTCCTCGAGGATCACCGTATCGCCCGGCTCAAGCAGCACGGCGTTGATCAGGTCGATCGCCTGCCCCGAGCCGGCGGTGATCAGGATGTCGTCGGTCGAGCAGTCGATCCCGCGGATCTTGGCCTTGGATTTGACGAACTCGCGCAGGCCCAGATGCCCCTGCGAGCCCTGTGCGGCCGTATACATCGCCAGCTTAGACCCTTCCTTCTTCAAGGCCGACGTCGCCGCCGCGATGAGGCCTTCGATCGGGATCAGGGTCGGGTCGTTGTGACCGCCGATGAAATTGTATTTCGGATAGCCGCCAAAGCGCGCCGCGGGGGCAGGCAGGTTCCGGGCAAACAGGTTGGAATAGGCAAAGCCGCTCATGTCTCGTCCTTCCGAATGCTCGTGCGTCCCGTGCGCCGGGTGGGGCGCGCTCGCCCGAGGTTACTCCAGCAGCGAGGCCAGGTAACGCCCGTACTCGCTCTTGCCAAAGCGACCCGACGCCGCAAGGAGGGCATCGCCGCTGATATAACCCATGTGATAGGCGATCTCCTCGGGGCAGGCGATCTTGAGCCCCTGGCGCATCTCGATCGTGCGCACGAACTCGCCGGCCTCGATCAGCGAGTCGTGCGTGCCGGTGTCGAACCAGGCCGAGCCGCGGCCGAGCCGCTCGACCCGAAGCGTGCCGGCGCGCAGATAGGCGTTGTTGAGGTCGGTGATCTCGAGTTCGCCGCGCGCCGAGGGCCTGAGCCCAGCGGCGATCTCGACGACCGCGTTGTCGTAGAAATACAGCCCGGTCACCGCCCAGCGGGAGCGGGGACGGGCCGGCTTCTCCTCGATCGACAGGGCCTTGCCATCGGCGTCGAACTCGACAACGCCATAGGCTTGCGCGGCGCGCACCTGATAGGCGAAGACCGTCGCGCCCGCGCGCGGCACGGCGGCCTTAGCCAACGCCTCCGACAACCCGCCGCCGTAAAAGATGTTATCGCCGAGGACGAGGGCCACCGCGCCGTCGCCGATAAAGTCGCGCCCGATGATAAAGGCCTGGGCGAGCCCTTCGGGCTTTGGCTGCGTGGCGTAGGTGAGGCTGATCCCCCACTGGCTGCCGTCACCGAGCAGCGCCTCGAAGCGCGCTCGTTCCTCCGGCGTCGTGATCACCATGATCTCGCGGATGCCGGCCAGCATCAGCGTCGTCAGCGGGTAGTAGATCATCGGCTTGTCGTAAACCGGCAGGAGCTGCTTGCTGACGACGAGCGTAATCGGATGGAGCCGCGTTCCGGCGCCCCCGGCGAGCACGATCCCCTTCATCGCGCGGCCCCAGCATCCGCCGGCGTGAGCGTGCCGAGCCGCTGGCCGCGATAGCGCTCGGCCCAGATCGGCTCCCACCACCAGCGATTGTCGAGATACCACTCGACCGTCTTGCGCAGCCCGCTTTCGAGCGTCTCGCGCGGAGCCCAGCCGAGCTCGCGGCCGATCTTGGACGCATCGATCGCGTAGCGCCGGTCATGACCCGGGCGATCGGCGACAAAGGTGATCAGGCGGGCATGCGGCTGTCCCGGCGCCAACTCGTCGAGCAGGGCGCAGATCGCCGTGACGATCTCGATGTTGGTGCGCTCGCCGTCACCGCCGATATTGTAGCTCTCGCCCGGCGTTCCCTGGGTCAGCACTGCGTGAAGCGCGCGGGCGTGATCGTCGACGTAAAGCCAGTCGCGCACATTGTCGCCCGCGCCGTAGACGGGAATCTCCTCACCGTGCAGCGCCTTCAGGATCGCGAGCGGGATGAGCTTTTCCGGGAAATGGTAGGGGCCGTAATTGTTCGAGCAATTGCTCAAGACGATCGGCAGCCCGTAGGTCTCGTGCCAGGCGCGGACCAGATGGTCCGACGCGGCCTTTGACGCGGCATAAGGCGAGTTGGGCTGGTAGCGGCTTTCCTCGCTGAACCGGCCGGTGCGGCCGAGCGACCCGAACACCTCGTCGGTCGAGACGTGGTGAAAGCGGAACCGCGCCGCTCGCGCCGCCGGCAATCCGCGCCAGTAGCCAAGCGCCGCCTGAAGCAGCGTATACGTGCCCTCGACATTGGTGCGGATGAACTCGCCCGGTCCGTCGATCGAGCGATCGACATGCGATTCGGCGGCGAGATGCAGCACCGCATCCGGCGCGAACGAACCCATCAGCTCCGTCATCGCCGCGCCGTCGCAGATATCGGCCTGGTGAAACCGATATGCCGAATGCCCCTCGATCGCCCGTAACGACATGAGATTGGCTGCATATGTCAGCGCATCGACATTCAACACCGTCGCGCCAAGCTCAACGACAAATAGCCGGCACACAGCCGATCCGATAAACCCGGCTCCGCCCGTCACCAGAATCTTCATGATCTAATCCACTTGGTCCGCAACCGGACGAAATTATGCGAGCCGACGCGCCGCTACAAGCTGAGCGCCGTCGTCAGCTCGGCGGGCACCCCCGTGGTCTCGGCCGGGCTCGGCGTCAGCACCACGTTTCCCATCGCCAGTCGCCCGCCCGGCGCCGGCGCGGTGTTGGCGATGACGAAGGAAATCGTCTGGCCGCTCGCGGGTTCGACCGTAAACAACAAGGTCGCCGAGCCGAGCCCGCGGCCATCCGGAAATACGCTCGCCCGCGCCAGTTGCGCCGATTCGTCGCCGCCGTAAATGGTGATTTCGAACGCCGTACCGTTCGTCTCCTTCGACACGGCGAGCGTTACCGATGCTGCCCACCTCCCCGGCGGCAGCCCGATCCACGGTCCGCCGACGAGGGGGCCTGGCGCATCCCCGATGTCGATCGCCACGCCGGCGTGGCTCGCGGGGTCGCCCGCCCGGCAGAACAGCCTCCGATCCCAAACGATCTGGCCCAGACCTTCGCCGCGCAGCCATTCCACATAGGCGCCGAGCGCGCCCTCGGCGATCGCACGCTCGCCCGGATCGACCGCAGTCCACCACGCATCGATCTGGGCCGCGTCATCCAACAGCGGGGAAATACTGGCCCCGCCGCTCTGATGCGGCAGCCCGCAGCGCTCTGCGATCAGGTCTGTCACCGCACCCGGGTCGGTTCTTGCCTGGTGCGCCGCAACGACCGTGGCATCAGCAAATCCCGCGCAGATCAGCACTGTAGCGTAGCTGTCGGCAACAGATCGAACCGCGGCGAGCGGATCGTAGCCATGCCCGACGACGAGCTCGTACAGCGCCCTGGTTGGAAGGTCGGACGCGACGACCAGCGATCGGCCGACCTCCGCAAGCACCCGGCGCAGCTCTTCCGACGGATGCCGCGAGGCGATGACGAGGTGCGGGGCCGTCGATCGGATCAGGCTGACGGCGACCTCTTCGGGCGAGTCGGCGCCCATCACGGCGACGGGTCCGAGACCGGCCTCGACGACCCGGGCAATCGCAGCCTCGCACCACGTGGCAAGCGGCCCGAGCGGCCCGACCGAAAACAGAATCATCGCGCGGCATACCGCATGGCGGGAGCACACTCCTGGCGGAAGCCGTTCCGCGCAAGTGGAAATTGCTCTAGAACCGCGCTGCCTCCAACGAGTTCCTGCGGGATGCTGTATTTCGTCATCGGCTTGCCGGGTCATTTCTCCGCATGGTGCGACGCGGTCGCGCTGAGGCTGGTCGAACGCGCCCATGGCGGCGGGGCGATGTTGGCCGCCGACACACTTTCCGAGCTCGCCGCGACCGCCATCCGGGCCGGGACCGCGCATGCCGTGGTGGCGTGCCGTCGTCCGGGGGGACGCCTGCGCGCCGCGCTGACCGAGGCCGGGCGGCGTTACATCGTTGCCGTCGACGATCCACGGCTCGCGCTTGTCGACCTCGCCGACCCTGAAAGCCCGGATATCGCCGCGGCGACGCCGGCGATGGCGACAAGCTGCGCCGCGATCGCCGGCTATGATCGAAGCCCTGGGAGCCTGGTGATCCGCGCGGCCGACGCCGCCGCGGACCCTGCCGCCGCCGCGCGCGGGATCGCCGAGCATTTCGAACTCGGGAGCGACGACGAGACGATCGGCCAGATTGTCGCGGCGCTGGCGGAGGAGGGAATTGTCGCCGGCGCACCCGAGGCCGCGACACGCTGGCACGCGCTCGACCCCAATCCCCGCGCCTGGGCGGAAGGCGCGCTGGCCTCGTACATCAACTATTTCGACACTGGCAGCCTGACGCCGCTCAACTGGGCGCGCGAGCTGTTCTTTCTTGGCGACCGTCCGGACGAGCGGGCAAGCTGGATCATCGACATCACCGGCCACGCCCGCTGCCTGATGCAGGGGCCCGGGATCATGGTGGCGGCCGGCGCCTGGCTGATGACGGTGCGCTTGCTGTTTTCACGCGAGGCGACCGAGCACGAGTTCCAGGTCGAGCTGCACTCCGACCGTCTGCTCGGCGAGGCGACCGTGCGTCCGGAGCGTGAAGGCGGTCTCGAGGTGAACTTCCCGCTCACCCTCGACGAGGCTGCCAATTACCCCCTGACCATCCGCGTCTCAAACCGCCGCGCCGCCTTCGACGGCGCTTGCGCGATGGACAACGTCGTGTTGGTGCCGCAGGGCTGACGCCGGTCAGAGCTCGATCACGCGGCGAAGCGCTCCTTCAACCGCGGCAAGGTCGTCCGGAGACAGACGACCGGCGAGGCGCGTCAGCCGCGTCTTGTCCACGGCCCTGATCTGGTCGCAAGCGGCGACGGAGGCCGATCCCGCCGATGGGACTGCTACAACAATCGGCGGCTGAGCGCGGGGCCCCGTAGACAGCGGCACGACGACGACCGTCCGGCGCGCACGATTGAGCGCATCAGCGGACACTACGACGGCGGGTCTTGTCTTGCGGATCTCGCTTCCCTGCGTGGGATCGAGATCGACCCACCAGATCTCGCCACGCCGCGTTACAGGCGGGCCGGACCGGGTCATCGTGACGAGGGATCAGGCGTGGTGGCCGTAAGGCCATCCTCTATCGTCACTGCCTCCCATTCCGCCATTTCCGCCGCCAGCGCTTCGTCCTGCTCGACGGCGAGCGCGGCGAGATAGAGCGGATCGTCATCGGCTACCTCTCCCTTGGGCAGAGCGTGTTCGAGCAGGTTTTCGATAAATTTACTGCGCTGACGAGGGGGCACGGCTCGCCGCAGCCGTCGCGCCAGCTCATCCGGAATACGCACGAGAAGCTGTCGGGTCAGCATGTTCATGCCTCGCTAGATATCAATATCAATATCTAGCGAGGCATGAAGCAATCCTCAATCCGCCTTGTCAACCGCGGGGAAATACCAACCTAGGTTTTGGCACCCGCCGGCGCCATAGCATCATTTCCGGCTCGAAGGCGAGGCGGAGGCTGCCTTGCCAATCTTCCGCCTGGGCTTCGGGCAATAGCGGCTCGAAGAACTTTGGTTCCTCGTCGACCGGAGCGGCTGGCGACATGGCGGTGTCTAGCGGCATGTGTCTTTCCTCGTCGGCCGGCCCTACGAGCACCCGCTCGTCGAGCCGCAGGTGTCGCATTTGAGGCAGGTGCCGTTGCGGACCAGCGTAAAGTTGCCGCACTCGGCGCAGTTGTCGCCCTCGTAACCCTTCATCCGCGCCTCGCGGATCCGGTCGCTGCGGTGGTCGTGGGTATGGGCGTGCGCCGGGGCCTCGATCGTATCGGCGGCGGCGACGGCGAGCGTGCCGGCGTAAACCGGCATCTCGGCCCCCGGCTCGGTGGCGTGGGCGGCGGCGTTGACGTTGAGCTTGCCGCCGTGCAGCACCGTCAGCCTGTTGCGGACGTAGCCCTGTGAGACGACGCGCTGCATCATCGCCGCGACCTCGGGGCGCGGGACGATCTGCTCCGGCGGATTGCTTTCGGTGACGATCTGGTTGCCCACGGTGTCCGGCATCAGGTCGGCCGGCTCGACATGGGCGAGGTCGTTGCGGTCGAGATACGAGATCGCCAGCTCGCGGAAGATGTAGTCGAGGATCGACGTCGCCATCTTGATCGCGTCGTTGCCCTCGACGACGCCCGACGGCTCAAACCGGGTGAAGGTGAACGCCTCGACGAAATTCTCGAGCGGCACGCCGTATTGCAGCCCCAGCGAGATCGCGATCGCAAAGCTGTCCATCAGCGAGCGGAAGGCTGAGCCCTCCTTGTGCATGTCGATGAACACCTCGGCGAGCTGGCCGTCCTCGTATTCGCCGGTGCGCAGGTAGACCTTGTGCCCGCCCACGACGGCCTTTTGCGTGTAGCCCTTGCGCCGGTTGGAGAGCTTGCGCCGCTCGGCCCGCGCCACGACGCGTTCGATGACGCGCTCGACGATGCGCTCGGCCACGATCGGCGTGCGCGCCGCCGGGGTCTGCGCATAGAGCTCGGTCGCCTTATCCTCGGCCTCGTCATCGTCGGCGAACAGGTTGGACGCGAGCGGCTGCGACAGCTTTGAGCCGTCGCGGTAGAGCGCGACCGCCTTGAGGCCCAGCTCCCATGACAGCTCGTAGGCCCTTGTGCACTCGTCGATCGTCGCCGAGTTCTGCATGTTGATCGTCTTCGAGATCGCGCCGGTAATGAAAGGCTGCGCCGCCGCCATCATGCGGATGTGGCTCTCGACCGACAGGCAACGCGTGCCGTTGCGACCGCACGGATTGGCGCAGTCGAAGACCGCAAGGTGCGCCGGCTTCAGATGCGGCGCGCCCTCCAGCGTCATTGCCCCACAGCAGTAGGTGTTCGCCGCGTCGATCTCGGCTCGGGTAAAGCCGATCGCGGCCAGCAGGTCGAAGCCGGGTTCGTTGAGCCTGGGCGCGCCTATCCCCAGCCGCTCGGTGCAGAAGCTCTCGCCAAGCGTCCATTTGTTGAACGCGAACTTGATGTCGAATGCCGTCGCGACCGCGGCCTCGATCGAGGCGAGCGCCGTCGCGTCGAACCCGCGCTCGGCGAGCGTCTCGTGGTTGATCCCCGGTGCTTTGGCGAGCGTGCCGCGGCCCAGCGCATAGCGCTCGATCTCGGCGGCCTGCGCCTCGCTGTAGCCGAGCGTGGCGAGCGCCTGGGGCACCATGCGGTTGATGATCTTGAAGTACCCGCCGCCGGCAAGCTTCTTGAACTTCACCAGCGCGAAATCGGGCTCGATCCCGGTCGTGTCGCAATCCATGACGAGGCCGATCGTGCCGGTCGGAGCGAGCACGGTCGCCTGGGCATTGCGGAAGCCGTGCTTTACGCCGAGCGAGAGCGCCGCATCCCACGCCGCCGCGGCGGCGTCGGTCAGCGGCTTGTCGGGGCAGTTGGCGATGTCGAGCGGCACCGGCAATACCGATAGCCCCTCGTACCCGGCCGCCTCACCGTGCGCGGCGCGGCGGTGGTTGCGGACGACCCGCAGCATCGGCTCGCGGTTTTTCAGATAGCCCGGGAAGGCGCCGAGCTCACCGGCCATCTCGGCCGAGGTCGCGTAGCTGCCGCCGGTCAGAAGCGCCGTGATCGCGCCGCAGATCGACCGGCCGGCATCGCTGTCATAGGCGATGCCCATCGACATCAACAGCCCGCCGAGATTGGCATAGCCGAGCCCGAGCGTCCGGAACGCGTAGCTGAGCCGCGCGATCTCCTTGGACGGGAACTGCGCCATCATCACCGACAATTCGAGCACCAGCGTCCACAACCGCACCGCGTGCTGGAAATCGGCGACGTTGAAGCTCCCGTTCTCGCGCCGGTACTGCATCAGGTTGAGCGAGGCGAGGTTACACGCCGTGTCGTCGAGGAACATGTACTCGGAGCACGGGTTGGAGGCGTTGATGCGCCCGTCCTCGGGGCAGGTGTGCCACTCGTTGATCGTCGTGTCGAACTGGAGACCGGGGTCGGCCGAGGCCCAGGCGGCATAGCCGATGCGGTCCCAAAGCTCGCGCGCCGGCATCGTCTTGTGGATTTTGCCGTCGGTGCGGCGGATCAGGTCCCAGCTTTCGTCCTTGCGCACCCGGTCGAGGAACGCGTTGGTGATGCGTACCGTGTTGTTCGAGTTCTGCCCCGACACAGTGAGGTAGGCGTCCGAATCCCAGTCCAGATCATAGGTCTTGAAGTCGATCCTGTCGGACCCCTGGCGCGCGAGCTGGATTACCCGCTGGATATAGTTCTCCGGGATCATCGCCTTGCGCGCGGCCCGGATCTCGGCCCGCAGCGCCGGGTTCGCCGCCGGATCAAAGGCATTCTCTGAATCGGCCCGGCATGCCGCCAGGATCAACTTCAGGTGCTTCGCCGCGATCTTCGAGCCGGCGACCAGCGCGGCGACCTTCTGCTCCTCGATTACCTTCCAATCGACATAGGTCTCGATGTCGGGATGGTCGGCGTCGACGATCACCATCTTCGCCGCGCGCCGGGTGGTGCCGCCCGACTTGATCGCGCCGGCGGCACGGTCGCCGATCTTCAGAAAGCTCATCAACCCCGACGAGCGCCCGCCGCCCGACAGCCGCTCGCCGTCGCCGCGCAGTTTCGAGAAGTTGGAGCCGGTGCCCGAGCCGTATTTGAAGAGGCGCGCCTCACGCACCCACAAATCCATGATGCCGCCCTCGTTGACGAGGTCGTCGGCGACCGACTGGATAAAGCAGGCATGCGGCTGCGGGTGTTCGTAGGCGCTTTCGGACGCCTTCACCTTGCCGGTCTTGAAGTCGACGTAATAGTGGCCCTGCGCCGGCCCGTCGATGCCGTAGGCCCAATGGAGCCCGGTGTTGAACCATTGCGGCGAGTTCGGCGCGCCCATCTGGGTCGCCAGCATGTAGCGCAGCTCGTCAAAGAAGGCGTGAGCGTCTGCTTCGGCGTCGAAATAGCCGCCCTGCCAACCCCAATAGGTCCAGGTGCCGGCGAGCCGGTCAAAGCATTGCTTGGCGCTGGTCTCGCCGCCGTAGCGCTCCTCCTTGGGCAGGAGCGCGAGCATCCCCTCGTCGGGGGCGTGGCGCCACAGCCAGGCGGGGACGTCTTTTTCCTCGACCGGCTTCAGTTGCGACGGCACGCCCGCCTTGCGCAGGTATTTCTGCGCCAGGATGTCCGAGGCGACCTGGCTCCAATCAGCCGGGACCTCGATTCCCTCGGCGGCGAACACGACCGATCCATCCGGGTTGCGTATCTCGCTGGTGGCGATACGGAACGCGACGGCCTCATAAGGATCTGCGCCTTCCGTGGTGAAATGGCGAGCGATACGCATAATGGTTCCCCCCATACCGCACGCCCATTCGGGTCTGGCCCTAAATGTAGCGTGCCGGTCGTCTCCCAGGGGTATATGTTGTGCCCGCAGCCTTAATCTTGTCAAAACCAAATTGCGCTTGACAGCCGAGCCGGGCTGACAGGCTCAAAACCTTGGCAAGGGCCTCGGATTTCGCGGCCAAAACATTGGTCGTTAGGGAATCGTGACTGTGATCGGATGGATCAGCTCCGCGCCCGCGCCCCTTTACCCGGCATGGTCGAGCGTGCATATAGGGGCCCGGCAATGGAACGGGCCGATGACCACACTGGGAACGCGATTGCTGACGATGCTGCGTGGCGAGCTGGTCGGCAGCGACCCGTACGGCAACAAGTACTACCGCATGAAACGTGGCGGCGAGTTGCGGCGCGGCGGCGGGCGGTTCAGCCGCGAGCGTCGATGGGTGATCTATCAGGGCGTGCCCGAAGGGTCGAAGGTGCCTTCCGAATGGCACGCCTGGTTGCACCACACGACCGACGAGATGCCCGGTCCCCGCACGCGCTATGCCTGGGAAAAACCCCATCAGCCCAACATGACCGGCACGTCGCGGGCCTACCGCCCGGCGGGATCGATCCTGCGCGGCGGACACCGCGCTCGCTCGACCGGCGATTACGAGCCATGGACACCCGGCTGACGCGCTGAGGGCGGCCGCGATGAAAGGAAACATGATCGAGGCGGTGATGGGGGCGGTCGTGCTGATCGTCGCCGCCGTCTTTCTGCTGTTCGCCTACAACACGAGCCAGCTTAAATCGGTCGACGGGTATTCGGTCTCGGCCGATTTCCAGCGCATCGACGGGATTCGCGACGGCGGCGACGTGCGCATCAGCGGCATCAAGGTCGGCTCGGTCGTGTCCGAGACGCTCAACCCGACGACCTATCTCGCGAATCTGCGGATGAGCATCGACCACAACGTCAAACTGCCCGACGACACGGTCGCCGAGATCATCTCGGCCGGGCTTCTCGGCGACAAATACGTGTCGCTGGTGCCGGGCGGCTCGGACAAGATGATCCCTCCCGGCGGGACGATCAAATACACCCAGGCCTCGGTCAGTCTCGAAAACCTGATCGGGCAGACGATCTTCTCTCCGTCCGGCAAAAAGGACGATGGGGGCAAGAAGCCGGCCGATGGCGGCGGCGCGGCGCCATCGGGCGCGGGGTCGGGGGAATTGCCGGCGCCCGGCGCGACCCCACCTAAATAGCATGGCCCATTCACCGACCACCGATTTCCCGACCTGGAAGACGCCGGAAGGCGAGCTGGTTTCCTGCGTCGAGAAGATCAAGGTCCTAAACGAAAACCTCGCCGAGCTGCGCGACCTCGCCCAGGACGCGCTCGAAGACGCCGTGTTGATGGGGTGCGACGAGGGTCAGATCCGCGAGGTCCTGGCCGGCCTCGTCTCCGGGCTCGTCAACCCGTACAAGAAATGAGGCTTTTCGGAGCGCTGGCCGCCGCCGCGTTGGCGGTCACCAATGTTGCCGCCGCCGACACGATCCCGGAACCTATTGCGTTGCTGCAGGGCCTCGACAAGACCTCGGCGCGGGTGTCGCAGTTCGAGGCGTCGGTCGGGACGCCGGTGCGGTTTGGCGATCTGTCGATCACCGTCCGCGATTGCGAGAAGAACCCGCCCGATCAGCGGCCGGAAAGCGCCGCTTTCCTCGAGATCACCGAGCTCCGCTCCGGCGAACCGCCGAAAAAAGTGTTCAGCGGCTGGATGTTCGCGTCGAGTCCCGCACTGTCGGGCCTCGAAAACCCGATCTATGACGTCAACGTGCTCGACTGCGAAGCCCCGCCGGCGCCACCCGCTCCGCCGGCCCCAACGCCTCCGCCTCCCGCGCCGCCGCCGGCAAAGACCCCGCGGTAGCGCAGCGCGTCGGCGAGCCGGCGACGGTATTCGGCACGGCTAATCTCGATCGTGCCGAACCGCTCCAGATGCGGCGTCAGGAATTGTACGTCGAGCAGCCGGTACCCGCCGGCGCGCAGGATCGCGA
>Ga0134126_10006113_pt1 | contig 15075 bp, 12 predicted proteins | sample KB31752_FD_96881 | JGI IMG/M metagenome (GOLD analysis project Ga0134126, IMG submission 96881) | Terrestrial soil microbial communities with excess Nitrogen fertilizer from Kellogg Biological Station, Michigan, USA - KB3-175-2 | ecosystem: Environmental > Terrestrial > Soil > Unclassified ...
ACCGGAATCGCGTCGCATATCTTGACGATGCGATGTATTTGATGACGAGAAGCATGGGCAATAGTGATGATGACGTGGTTTATCCCGTGTGTATGAATCAGCCGTGGCAGATCCTGTGTCGCCCCTAAAACGCGGTGGCCCTGTACAACCGACCTGCCCAGCTTGGCGCGGTCATCATCGACGAAGCCCTTGATCGCAAGATCCAGATCGCCACGAGCATCAATCTCTTTGGCGGCGAGCAGTCCGGCTCTGCCGGCACCGATCAGTAACACCGAGCGCTTGTTCCTAACGTTGCCATTGCCGTTCCCATTGCCGTTGTTATGTCTCTTTAGCTGCAGTCGTTTTTGTAGGTACTCATACTCAGCGCGTCGCAACACGCGAATACCATAGACTCCGCCAAAGGCCAGCAGGACATCGATGAAATTAACTGAAAGCGGCACACGCCAGGCGTTGTAAGGCACCAGGCCAAGGCGCAAGAGAGTGACGATTGTTAAGCAAACAAGGGCCGCATAGATAAACGATTTTAGATGGGCGAGGTCCGTATAACGCCAGATAGATGCGCGAGATCCGAAGACTGTCAGAATTACGAACTGCAGCAAGACCACAACCGGCGCCTGGCTTAGAAAATTGCGGTATTCATCCGACGGAATCATGAAATCGAAACGCAGCAGGTAGGCCGCCGTAAAGGCCGCCAGAAGTAGCGAAAGATCCAGAAGGGCCTGGATGCTCGTGGCAAGCAGATGTCTTTTTGGGGGCAGTTCTAGCATGCGAGGTTCCCTCCTGGCTCTAACCCTGACGAGTCAGAAAATAGGGACCGTCTCCTTGAAGCTCTGACTCTCATTGAAAACGCTTAATCGGGGGAAAAATCCGCCTCAGCATTGGCCTGAATCGGGACACGATTCACTTATACGGCCTGTTTGAATCAAACTTTTTACGAAAACGACTGGAGCTTCGGGTCAGCCTTTAAATTATTTCCGGCGGTTTCGGTCGTTGCGAAGCTCGTTTTCAGGTTTTGCCAGACGGCTGACTCCGTCAATTGACTGCCCGCTGGATTCACGAGGCACAACTACAGCAGCAAACGTCTGCAGCAAAACCTTGAGATCGGTACGCCATGTTCGCTCTTCAAGATATGCGACGTAGCCCTTCAACTTCGCAGGTTGTAATTCTTTTGCGTAATACTCTTCCGTGTCTACGTCGATCTGGGCCAGCAACTCTGCTTCACTACGCAGTCGGAGCGTCACGGGGTCAGTAATGCCAGGCTTCACTGCCAGGACTCTTTGCCATGTTGGGTCAGCCAACTGCACAAAACGTGGAACTTCAGGGCGCGGACCAACGAGTGACATATCGCCACGAACTACATTCCACAGTGTCGGTAATTCGTCGAGCTTCGTGTTGCGCAAGAACCTACCCAGGCGCGTGATGCGTGAATCACCGTTGCTGGTAATTTGCGGCCCACCAACGGACGGCGTCATTGTGCGCAGCTTATAAAGATTAAATGTGTCGCCGTGTTGTCCAACGCGTCGCTGGCGGAAAAAAACCGGTCGGCCGGAAAAAACGGCGATCCCAAGCCCGGTTAACCCGATAACAGGCGCCGCGACGACGAGCCCGGCAATCGCGAAGGTTGCCTCCGCCCAGCGTGGCAGTCCGTTCCTCGCCTCGGTCATGCCGACGCTTTTTTCTTTGACTATGACCTCAGCGCGCATTGGACTTGCAGATTCTTTTGACAGTATCGATAACGTATTCGATCTCGCTTTCAAGCATGCCAGGGAAGATTGGCAAACTGATGAGCCGCTTCCACTGAGCGCTCGCCACTGGAAAATCCGCGGCGCGCCAGCCAAAGGTCTTCTGGTAATAAGGGTGCAGATGCAGCGGCCGCCAATGGACCGAGCAGCCCACACCGGAGCGCTTAAGTTCGTTCATGAACGCGTCGCGATTAATCTTCAAACGCTTTAATCGCAGCTTGATTGCGAAGAGGTGCCAGGAATCGATCCGATGTTCTCGACTGTCTGTAGCTGGTGGCAACTCGACTTCTGACACCTCGGCGAGCGCTTCGCTGTAGCGGCGGGCGATCGACTCGCGCTCGAGTCGCATAGTTTCGGCACGGCCGAGTTGGTGTATGCCGATCGCGGCAGCGATGTCTGTCAGGTTGTACTTGTATCCCGGCGCAACAATCTTGTAATCCCACTTGCCGTTGGTCGAGAACCTTCCCCACGCATCCGCCGAAAGGCCATGCAAAGACATCAGTCGCATTCGCTCCGCCAGCTTCGCATTACTGGTAACGGCCATGCCGCCTTCACCGGTAGTGATCGTCTTGTTGGCGTAAAACGAATAACAGGTGACGGACTTCGCGCCATTGCTGCGCTGGGTCCATGAACCGTCGGCTCGCTTCAGTGCGGCGGGAAAGGCGTGAGCTGAATCTTCAACTACCCAAAGCTTGTGCGCGGTGGCGAAACGCTCCAGTAATTCCAGGTCAAGTAATTTCCCGCCGACGTGCACCGGCATGATGCCAACGATCTTTCCTTTGCTCTTCACGCTCTGCGCTCTGCGCTCCGCGTCATCCAGGTCCATGTTCAGCGAGATGGGATCACAATCGACCAGAACTGGAATGGCACCCTGGTAACGGACCACTTCAGCGGTTGCGGCAAAAGTCATCGTGGGAACCAGCACACTTTCTCCCGGTTTCAAGCCAAGCGCCTCAACGGCCAGGTGTAACGCTGCGGTTCCCGAATTCAGTGCTACTGCATGCACTGGTTTTCCCTGGGCTTTCGCACCTTGGCCATTGCCGTTTGCTCCCACTGCGGCCGCAAACTCCGCTTCAAAACGCTTAACCTTTGGCCCGCTAGTCAGCCAACCGGAACGCAGTGTGGCTATAACTTCATCAACTTCTTCCTGCTGAAGCGCGGGCCGAAAAAATGGGACTTGAATGGTTTTCAAAATAGTTTACGTTTGCGTTTAGGTGAAAACGGTTAGAAGTGAACGATGCAACCCGAAGGGTTGTCGAGAAAGTAGCCGGTGGTCGTAGCGAAGCGAAGACCACCGGTTGGAGGACAGTAATGACCATACCCTGGGGGGGGGTGCCAGATGAGCAGGGATTCCAAGAAATTGCCTTTTATTTGCTTGCACCCCTTCGAGGTGCAACTATTCTCTGATTTGTCCGGTGGTTTTCGCTTCGCTTCAACCACCGGCTACTATCTGCCAGCCCTCCGGGCTGATAGTGTGGTCACCCCAACGATTCCAGAACCTGAAAATGCCGACCAGAAAACCTGCGCCATAGGCCAGATGAAGGATTGTGAACGCAATCGGAAGTAACAGGAAGAAATGCCACCCCGTTCTTCGCGCTGCCGCCAACGAGGCCGCAAGATTAAGGACTGCGTAGGCAGTAACCGTAACTGCCAGCCCCCACCTGCTCCACAGAAATAACGGCGCCGTCAAACTGAACAACAGCAAGGTCAAGACGAAGAGCGGTGGCACAAACTGACGCGCCGACATCTGGCGCGAATGTTTTTGCATCACGCGCACTTTCCAGTAGCCATACTGAAAATATTGTTTGAAGAGTTTGCCAAAGCTGGCGCGGCTGTAATAGCGCGATTGCATATCCGGCGCTAAGAGGATTTGTCCGCCAAGCTTGCGCACGCGATAGCTGTATTCATCGTCCTGATTGCGCACTAGTTCTTCGTCGAAGGGGCCGGCGCGTTGAATCGTTTCTCGCCGGAAACCTGGAAAAGCAACCGTATCGACGAACTTTGCTTCGTTTGTGCCGACGCGAAAAGCTGAGCCGCCGACTCCAAAAGATGAACTCATCGCCGCCGCAATAGCGCGTGCCGCGTCAGTCTCGCCAACTGTTTCAAGCGGGCCGCCAACACAGCTGACTTCGGAGTCAGTCAAATGCGAAACCGAACGGCTCACGTAATCCCTGGCGATTTCGCAATGGCCGTCGACGCGAATGATGATTTCGCCTTTGGCAACACGCAGCGCCGCATTGAGGCCCGTGGAAACTATCTTTCCAGGATTTTCAATCAAGACTAAGTTGGGATTCAGTAGCTGCAGTTCTTTGATCGCTTCACGGGTGCCGTCAATCGAAAGACCATCCGCGATTATTATTTCCATGCGATCGCGCGGGTAGTCCTGGGCCAACACTGCCGCGACGCTACGCCGGATGAAAGCCGCTTCGTTCCGGACGGGCATAAGAACTGAGACGAATGGTGAATCCGGCATTAGTTTGCGTGGTGCCCGTTCATAAAGGGCTCGACGAGCTGGCGCAACTGTTCGCGCCGCCGGCTCATGGGAAACTCTTCCAGAATGCGCGCTCTGATTGCCGCACGCGCTGCATCCGGAACAGCTAACGCTGCCCGCACTCCGCGGGCTATCTCCGCAGGCTCCGCCGAACCAAGGCGCAGTCCACATTCACCGGTAACTTCCGAAAGTGCGCCCGCGCCCGTGGTCACCGGCACGCAGCCCGCAAGCATCGCTTCAGCCACACTGAGTCCAAAGCCTTCATGAAGCGAGGGCTGAACGTAGACTGCAGCGCGGCGATAATAATCGAGCAAGGCATCGTTAGTGACTCGACCGGCAAAAGTAACGTTAGGCGTCGCAATACTTCTTAAGTGTTCGATCGCGTCGTCCTTCCAGTTTCCTACCAGCACGAAGTTAACATCAGGTAACAGCGCCGCGGCGCGCACGAATGGTTCGTGCCCTTTGCGTTGCAGGTTGTCGTGATCAACGTTTCCTACTGTCAGCGCCATGCGCGCGCGTGGCCCTGGCGGCAGGCTTCCAAACTGATCCGGCACACCGAGATAAGTAGCGCTCACCTGCTCCTTCGGGATCGCCGCGTTTCTGATGGCTTCATCCCGGCTGTAAAGCGAAATTGTCGTCAGCCGGTTCGCGAATCGCATAGTTCGCCGGCTAACCCATTTTTTTATCCCGCCACGCTGATGGCCGTAACCAATTTCCGGCATCTTCGCAACGTCATAACCACCGACTATCAGAACGGACGGTTTGTGTGTGATGGAAGCCATCAGCAAAGGCAGGAACGTGTGCCATGAAGCAAACCAGCCGAATACCAAATCATGTTCCTGCACCTGCTTCCAAAGCGTAGCCGGATTTATGTAACGCGATTTCTCATAGTGCTCGGTAACTTCGTAATGTTTGCGGAGCTCTTCCAAATCGAGCCGCACAAACTCGGTTAACGCGTTGTGAATGAAGAGAATTCGATGCACTGAAATCAGACTTGAAGTTCCGAGGCGGTCCGTTGAACTTCAGGAAGAGTGGCATTAACGCCCAGCTTGCCGTTCACCAGCACCTTTCTAAATACTTGCTCGATGCGGTCGCGGTAGATTTCCACGTCAAACTCATTTACCGCCCGCCTGCGAGCCGCAGCGGCCAGCGACCGACGCAAATTTTCGTTGGCTACTACGCTTGCGAGGGCGTTACCCAACCGAGCGACATCTGCAACCGGAACGAGCAAAAACTGATCATCATCAGCCATCAGCTCGCGCGCCCCAGCGATATCAAACGCCACGATAGGAAGCCCGCAGGACATCGCTGACAAGAGCGCCAGCGGGCTGGTGTCTTTTTCTACTGAAGTAAATGCAAACACGTCCATCGCGGCCAGCACGTTTGCGGTGTCGTGCCGGTAGCCCGGTAACTTCACCCGGCCCTCAAGACCGAAATCTGCCACCATTTTCAGCAGACGGCGCTGATAAGTGTCGTTATCAAAAACCGGAGAGCCAATCAGCAATAAGGTAACGTTCGCGTGCTCGGCGGCTATCGAGGCGAAGGCCTCGATCAAATGATGCTGGCCCTTCCACGGTGTTATGCGGCCCAGATTTCCTATCACCAGATCGCCGTTCGGAATACCAAGTTCCTCGCGAACGCTTGTGCCGTCGAGACCGGGCCGGAAAACTTTCGTGTCGACGCCGTTGAGAACAACTGTAATGCGAGGTCGCAGCGATTGCGGCAACTGCTCGGCGATGCTGCTTCCATCAACGATGATTTGCTTCGGTAAGAATCGCGCGGCCCAGCCAAAGACGCGGCGGTAAATGCCAAACGTTCGCTCGGAGATAAAATCCTGCACATGCCAAACGCAGGGAGTTCGCAGTTTTCGCACCGCTAAGCCACCGAGGAAATGCGACGAGAGTCCTTTGGTCACGACCAGATCAGGTGAACCTTGAAGTAGAAAGCGTCTAAGTCGTTCGGCTGTCCGGCCAATCAAATATGCGTCCCAAATCCAGGCTGCAGGATTGGGCAGACGAGCTGAGCCAACCCGAACACTGGTTGACCAAAGCCGCGGCTGGTTGAGAACGTGGACTTCAATTCCCGAATCACGGCAGGCCTCGGTTAAGTCTCCCTCTTCAGGACAAACCACAATCGGCCGCCACTGCGCTGGATCTAGATTCCGCACGAGATAAAGTGTGCTGTATTGCACACCGCCCATAGCCGCCGCGGATTCTACGAAGACTACTGTCTTGCGTGTCTCTGATTTCATTTCGGCGCCGTGGATTTGATCAACTCGAGCGGGACACCACTGTTGAAAGTCGGAACAGGCCGAAGATTCGCCATGGCAGTCGAATAGAAGGGCTCTCTGACCTCTGCCATCTGCCGCAGCCAAATATCTACCAATGACCAGGTGAACCAAACGGGCAGGACCATCTGCGGTAACACTTGCACCCCTTGCGTCGCTAACAGACCGCCCGCTCCCATGAACGACAATAAGATACAAAGCCCAAGTTCACCCTGCGCTGTCGATTTCAGCCAGGTCGGCATATGCTGAATCAGACGCAGTAGGGTGTGGAGATATCCGCCCAGAAAGATCAGACCCGCAAGCAAACCCAGATTCGCGGCGACTTGAAGGAAGTCGCTGTGCACCCAGCCCGCACCGCTCCAACCTTTGCCAAAGGGAGTTTCAAAGACGATGTTCACAGCTTGAAGGGCTCTGTCTTTGCGATCCTGGGCGCTGTGGTCGACTGGAGCTCCTTGCAGGGCGGCCCAGCCCGTAATTATTCGCTCGTTGGTCTTGGGTATAAACTGATAGCCCCCCACCGCAACAACCACGACAACCAGCGCCACTGCCAACCCGTGCTTCTTCACTCTCAAAACACACGCAGCTGCCGCCTGAACTAACAGCACGAACCAAACGCTGCGGTAGCCACCGATATAGATGGCCATTAGCTGCAAGACCGCAGCCCCTATGATCGCCGCCCGCGAGATCCATCCGCGCCAGCAGGCAGCCAGATAAATCGCGGCGGGCAATGCCAAAACACATATGAAGGTCGCCTGAGACCCTCCCCAGAATGAAAATTGAGCTCGAACGAAACCGTCCGCGGTTAGTTCCGGCTTAGCAGCGCGGATGAACGCCGGGAAAATTTTCTCCACTCCCGGGAACCAGTACTCAGCTACGCCCATGAACGCAATCCAACTACTGGCAATGAAGAACGCCAGCAGAAGATGGCGCCAGTATGATCGACGCTCCAGGACCACGCACGAAACGACCATCACCGGAATCAGCAGCAGGAAATCGCGAAACTCATTGAGCATCTGGTCCCAGGGCGCGTCACCAGGGATCAAGGGCCACCAGGCAAAGACCCAGAAAGGAATAAGCAGCCAAAGCCACCAGGGCAGTGACAAGCGACTTCTCGAAACCAATTCGCGTTGTGCAAAGATGCAGGCCAGGAGTAACCAAATAAGAATCTCAGACGGATGAATGCGTAAGTTGGGAGTCCACTCGACCGTCCGATAACCGAGAGCCAGCGTTAGTACCCAAAGAACGAGACCGAGGCGTATGCCGCGTTCGCCGCCGAAAACGATCACCGCGACCATAAGAGCGCCCACCGCAACGATCAACTCTCGATACGATAGTCCCTGGCGGTCAGCGTAGAATTCCACGGCAATGACTGCCAACAGAAAAACTGCCGCTCCAATAACGAGGCCCTTACTGAGCTTTAATCCTCCTACTCGTTCAATCATTTTGTCGCCCGCAACCTCCTGACTTCACCTTGTTCACTTCCCAGGTTCTTGATGACCCGGGCCGGCACGCCGGCGACGACCGTCGCTGGAGGTACTGAGCGTGTTACAACAGCTCCGGCTCCGACAATGCTTGCTCCGCCAATCTCGACTCCCTCCAGAATCGTTACGTTGGCCCCAATGTAAGCTCCACGCCGGATCGTTACCGGTGACTGAGAAGCCGGTAACGAACTGTCCTTGAGCGGGCTGGCGCCGCTGTCTGTATGCGTCAGTATCATCACCCGATGTGAAATAGTGACTTCATCTTCGATAACGATCTTGTCCTGCAAATCCAAAAATAACTCGCGTCCCAGATAACAATGATCACCGACTCGCAGGTTTTCATAGTATCTGCCCCGTTCTGCGCCGCTATTGTGAATAACCAGCGGAGATAGAAAGCGAACATCCGCGCCAATGCGTGCACCGAAAGTCCTGAGGATCGGAGCGATCGCCTGAGTAGGCATGAACATCAGGGGAATGTTGATTCCCTCGCCGTGGTAAATCGCAGCGAATAACCTCGCCCACAACCGAAATAGGAAATACCAAAGCCGCAACATAGGTTTAGATACAACTCAGCGTGGGCTCGATGGAAGATTGAGAGCTTCCAACTCCCACAGCTTCGCATGCACCCAGAAGTCGGATGTCATGGTGATCGCCGCCAACCACAGTCCGCGATAGCCTGCCAGAAAGCCTCGCTTCCAAAAATAGTGGTAGCCAAAAACAGCAGGCGGACGCAAGACCACCTGCGACCAACTGAAACGCTTGCCGCGCTTGCGCAACTCATCAGCCTGATAGCGCGAATAACGATCGAGGTTGCTCAACTGTTTGCTTAGTGAAGTCATACCGAAGTGCAGAATGTGGCGTTGCAAGGTGCCAACTTCTCCCGGCACCTGGACATGGGCATGAACTTCCTTGTCTTCAAAACGGCCCGCATCGCGCCGAAACAGACGCAAATGATACTCGGGATATAAACCGCAGACGCGAACCCACTTATCCAGTACGTGATGTTTGAAGTTAATCCGAAAGCCGTTAACACCGGCGGGCGGATTTTCAAGTACAGCTTCAATTTCTTCACGCAGTCCGGGTTCCAATACCTCGTCGCTATCTATCTGAAACACCCAATCGTGAGCGCATTGCGGGATCGCCCAGTTTTTCTGCTTCGCCGATTGCTCATATTCGTGTTGAAGGATGCGAGCCCCATACTCACGACAGATGTCGAGAGTGTTGTCAGTACTGAAAGAATCGACTACCAGAATCTCGTCAGCCCAACTAATCGACTCGAGGGTCGCGCGGATTATCCCGGCGTTATTGAAGGTCGGCAACAATACACTGAGTTTTGCTCGCATCTGCAGTTTGAGCCAATGAAAATGGGGCTCCCGAGGGCTCTAGCGCGTTTCAATGCCCCGGGCGCGGGCCATTAAATAGTGCGCTTCGTAGAATCCGTCCACCCGCTTCTTGAACCACTCGAGCGTGTCCGAAGCTAACATTGGCTCGCGCTTGAGCAGGAATCGATCAGTCTCCGGCCCGTTGCCCCAACGTCCGCCCACGATCACACCGCAATCGTATCCAGCGCGTTTCACTGCGTCACGCTCACGCTGCGTAAACGTTCCGCCCGGATAAGCAAAGGGAATAAAAGTCTCGCCCATCTCTGCGATTGCGGCGCGCGAGTCAGCTAACTCTCGCCTTAAGGTGTCGTCATCCAGACTCCGCAAATCCGCGTGGGTAACCGTGTGGCTGCCAAGCTGAAATCCTTCAGACCTCAACTCGCTAAGCTCTTCACGATTGAGCAAAGCACGTTTCTGCGCTGGCCTGCGACCTGTGCCGTCGCCAAGGCGGCCGGTTACGACAAAAAGAGTGGCGCTAAATCCGTGCTGCCTTAGCACCGGCGCTGCTGTTGTCAGAAAGTCGCGGTGACCATCGTCAAAAGTCAGGACTACAGTGCGCGCCAGGTCATCGGTAGATGCCAGCCGGCGGCAGGCTTCCGAGAGAGAGACGACCCTAAACTCCTGCTCAGCAAGCAATCGCATCTCGGCCGCAAATCGTTGCGGCGCAACCGTGAGCCGGTCATGATTGCTTTCAGAGATGCTGTGATACATCAAAATCCGCAGTCGATTCGTTCTGATGTACGAAGGCCAGTGGTTTGGTTTGAGCAACTTCACGACTTAAATGGACTGAGTTTCTTCTTAGCGTGCTTTAGTTCGATTTGTGCTCTTAGGAAGCGCGCTTGAATATTTCAGCATGATGAGACTTGAAATAATCGTATAACTCGTTCGCACTCAGCTCATGCCCCTTGTAATTGAAGTGCCCCGCTTACTGGACTGATTAATCTGTGGATGTCTCTCAAAAGGTGGAGTCGCAAACTACCGGTTCCGGCTCGCAATTTTCATTAACCAACCCGAACTGCTCGCCGCTCTCAAAAGGCAAAAACGGTTCATCCAATAGTGCCGCCACGATGCGTCCACTCGCACGGCCATCACCATAAGGGTTCACCGCTCGCGCCATCCGCTCGCGTTCCACTGAATCGTCCAGCAGACGTGAGATTTCCTTAACGATGACTTGCCGCTCAGCGCCAATCACTTTCACGGCGCCTGCATCGACTGCTTCCGGACGTTCGGTGACCTGCCGGAGCACCAGCACGGGTTTGCCCAGCGATGGCGCCTCTTCCTGAATGCCGCCTGAATCCGTAACCACGATCCAGGCCTGACGCATCAGATGCACTGTGGTCAAATAATCCGCCGGCGGAAGTAGAACGATGTTTGGAACTCCATCTAACAATCGCTGAACGGGTTTGTTGATGTTTGGATTCAGATGGACCGGATAGACGATCGTAACGTCGGGTCGAGCTGAAGCTATCTCCCGCAAGGCGGAACAAATATTCTCTAAGGGTGGTCCCCAATTCTCGCGGCGGTGCGCAGTTACCAGTATCAGACGCCGCCCGTTCAAATCCAACCGCCTAAACAACTCTTCGATTTCCGGCGTCGGAGCCAATCGTGCAACCCACTCAAGCGCGTCAATCACAGGGTTGCCGGTGACAGCAATGGTCTCGTGCGCGACTCCCTCACGCATTAAATTTTCTTTGGCGCGTGCGGTCGGCGCGAAGTGCAAGTCGCCAATAGCGCTCGTGACGCGACGATTGATCTCTTCCGGAAACGGATGCCACTTATCGAACGTGCGCAATCCCGCTTCAACGTGACCAACTCGAACGCGTCTATAAAAAGCCCCCAGCGCTGCTGCCGCGGTCGTAGTCGTATCACCTTGCACCAGTACCCAGTCTGGCTGTTCCTTTTCCAGAATTGGATCAAGCTTCGCGAGGATTGCGGACGCCACTTGTGCCGGCGTTTGATTCTCAGCCATCACATCCAAGTCGTAGTCAGGCTTGATCTTGAAAAGTTCGAGAGCTGAATCCAGCATCTCCCGGTGCTGGGCTGTCACGCAGACGACGTTTTGCAACTCGCGGCGCGTGCCAAGTTCACGAATAATCGGCGCCAGCTTAATAACCTCAGGGCGGGTTCCTATTACTGAAAGTATTTTCATGCTTCTGCAAGTAATGGGAGCGGGCGGCGGTGCCAAACCGCAATGGCGCGTTCATATGCTCTCGTCGTTTCGCTCGCTACCTGTTCCCAGGTAAATTTTTGCTCGACCCGCGCGCGAGCGGCCAACCCTAACTGCTTTCGTAATTCCGGCGTTTCGATCAAGCGCGTAATCGCCTGGGCCAGGGCTTCCGGATCGCGAGGCGGAACCAGCAGGCCGCTGACACCATCTTCGATAATTTCAGGCAAGCCGCCGACATTCGTCGCCACCACCGCACACGCCGAAGCCATCGCTTCAAGCCCGGCAATACTGGTCGCTTCTTTCAACGACGGGATAGCCACGACATCAGCAGCAGCGTAGAACTCGGGGAGCTCGTCGTTGTTTTGACTGCCGGCGAAGATCACTGAGTCGCCCAGGCCTAATTCGCGGACGCGTGCTTCGAGTTTTTCTCGCTCCGGTCCGTCGCCTGCGATCAAGACCGAGACGCCGCTGAAGCACCGCCGGATCGACGGCAGACTCTCAATCAGAAACTCAAGGCCATTCTTCGGAACCAGCCGTCGGGGACACAAGATCAAACAATGATCCGCCGGAACACCATAGCGCGCTCGCACCGACTCACTGCTCACATCTGGTCGAAACTTTCTGGCATCGACGGCGTTGGCAATGAACGCGCTCTTCTCAGGACTAACTCCAAGTTGCCGAGTAACTTCCAATAACTCGGTGCTGGGCGCGAGGACTCCCTGAAATGGCCGCAATGCCAGCTTCAGCCATCGTCGCGACCGCGGTTGTTCCGCCATCAGTAAAAAGCGTGACTCATGCGCGGTATAAACCGTCGGCACAAATTTGTTGACGACGAAGGCGGTAAAGGCGTCGGGCCAGAAAGTGTGATAGTGAACAACATCGGCTTGCCCGCGAAGGCGCATGGCGATCAAGAGCGCGGTAGTGATTGCGAGATACTGCGCGGTCAATGTTTTCGGCAGATTGAGTTGCGGCACGCGAACTACATCGAGACCGGCAAAGTTATCGCGAACGCGCTCGGACTTGTTACGGCGCACAGTAACTATCTTCAGTTGATGCCCCTGCCGCGCGAGCGTCTGGGCAAGGTTCGACACATGCTCTTGAATACCGCCTATCTGCGGCGGAAAACTGTTTGAGAGCATGACTACGCGCATTTCGTTCGTATCGGAAGTTAACTAATTGCGGATGACGGATTGATATACGTCCAGCGTCTGCGCGACGATCCGATCAACTGTGAATTCAGATCTGACTCGCTCCCGTCCGGCTTGGCCCATACGCGCGCGCAAATCAGGGTCGAGCAGCAACCGCAGCAACGCGTCGCCTAGAGCCTCGGAATCTCCCGGCGGCACCAGGATGCCCGTGACACCGTCTTCAACAACTTCGGGCAACCCACCTGCTTTCGTCGCCACCACCGGCAACCCAAACGCCATGGCTTCGATTACGCTGATGCCGAAGGTTTCATAGTAAGACGGCATAACAAACACGCTGGCGCGGCGATACAAGTCTGCCAGATTCTGCCAGGGCACATGACCTACCATCCGCACATGTTTGCGGGTGCCGTTCACACCGAGCGCGCCATTGAGCATCCGATCATCAATCGAATTGTGTCGCGCGCCAGCAATGACGTACTCAACATCCGGCAGACGCGAAGCAACTCGATCCACCGAGCGCAGTAATTCCAGACTGCCTTTTCGGTACTCAATGCGGCCCGTATAGAGAACCACAGGCTTGCCCGGCTCAACCCGCGGTTGTGCCAGTGCTTGCCGGAGTAGTGCGGGCGAGATCGGATTGGGAATAACATGGATTTCGTTGGCACTGAGTGAAAGGTCAGCGGCAATTTCTTTTGCCTGAAATTGGCTTACGGCGCTAATGGCGCTGGCACGTTTCATCCCCATCACCTGCAGATTACGCCCCAGTCGATCCCCCCAACCGTCGCGCACGCCGCTGAAACGTTTTATTGCGAGAGGATTTCCGTGCCCGCGAATAACCACCGGTGGTTTCTTGCCTGACGCCACCTGTTGCAGAACCAAAGTCTCTCCGGTTTCAACGACGTCCACCGGGTTGGTACGTTGCAACAGCATCAGCGCCGACCAGGCACGACGAGACCATTCGATTTCGCGAACGGGCATGGCTAACGATTTGGCGAACGGCAAACCTCGATACACATACCAATGCAGGTTTGGCTTGTTCAGTTGAATCAGTCCTTCGGGCCCCTGAACTCCATTTGGATGTCCAAACGCGATCACGGAAACGTGATTCCCCTCTTCTCTCAAGGCATCCGCCATCGTGCTGACATACGACTCAGCCCCACCGCCAGCGGCCGCAGAATGAAACTCAGGAAGTAAAAAGCAAACGTGCATTAGTTAGAACTTATGCAGAGAAACGGGGATTCTCCAGGCTGCGGCCTTTCAGGCCCCAGTTCAGCGTAAGTCGCGCGAGATTATAGTTAGCGGTCGAGAAGGCCTTACGCCGCCAACTGCGCAGATATTCTTTCTTAGTCATGAGCTCGCCACTCTTCAAAATCAAACACGTCCCGCTATCCAGTCTGTCAATCTCTTCAAGCGCCCGCTTAACTAACGCAGCGTCAACACGTTCCATGCAGGCCATTTGGGTAACGCCTTGCTCGCAAAGCTGCAAACGAAAAGATCTTTGACAAGGGCTGCAGGTGTTTGGCGCCAGAATCGAAATGCATTTGCCGCTGGGGTAGATCCAGGGGTGCAGCAGGATCGGCGACGAGGCGCCGTGGAGCGAAACAATCGGGACGCCAGTAGTTCCGGCAACGTGCATCAGTCCGCCATCGGTGGTAACGAATGAACGCAGGTTTCGACAGACGGAAGTAAAGTCTGCCAGCGAAGGCGTAACCACAAATTCGGCGTTCGTCCTTTTCGCAAGCAGTTCGAGATTTGGGCGATCGCTCGGGCCTCCGACCAGGACTACATTCTGCGCACCAAGCAGATCGATTAGACCCTGCCACTCGTAGAGCGGCCACTGTCGATTCGGAAGAGACTGGAACTCGTTAATGGGCGTGTTGATGTATAGACCGATGCGACCGCGAAGCTCAGCATATTGACTTGCATTACCCTGAGGACAATACAAGGGCGGCATCGTTTGCTTGAAGCCAAACTCACGGGCCAGTTCCTCGTTTAGCTCAACTTGATGTTTGTGAAAGAGCAGGTGTGAATAAAAGCCGTCCCAACGATTGCGTAGAGTCTTGCGTTTCGGTGCATGCAGGCGATCAAGACTGACCACTCGTGGATGTTTATCGAAATGGCTACGCACCTTCGCGTCTCCGCAGAAAACCGGCAGCACCACCAGCTCAAATCGGTTTAAGTCAGTAGACGCTGAATATGCTTCGACTCTGTCAAAGACTTTGAGCCCAGCGATCACAGGATGATTGGCGACCTGCGACAGCAACGTGACTTGCGAGGCCGGGTAGCGCTTCCTCAGGGCTTGATAGAGTGATGTCGCCATCAAGGTGTCCCCGATTTGCGCGGAGGCAAAGGTCGCGATTGTGCGTGGCTCAGCCGG
>Ga0134126_10006115_pt1 | contig 15073 bp, 19 predicted proteins | sample KB31752_FD_96881 | JGI IMG/M metagenome (GOLD analysis project Ga0134126, IMG submission 96881) | Terrestrial soil microbial communities with excess Nitrogen fertilizer from Kellogg Biological Station, Michigan, USA - KB3-175-2 | ecosystem: Environmental > Terrestrial > Soil > Unclassified ...
CCCTCGCCGTGCGGCACCTTCAGCGAGGTGTCGCGCACCTCGCGCGCCTTCTCCTTGAAGATCGCGCGGATGAGCTTCTCCTCGGCGGTCAGCTCCGTCTCGCCCTTCGGCGTGACCTTGCCGACCAGCAGGTCGCCCGAGATCACCTCGGCGCCGACGCGGACGATGCCGCGGTCGTCGAGGTTGCGCAGCGACTCCTCGGAGCGGTTGGGGATGTCGCGGGTGATCTCCTCCTCGCCGAGCTTCGTCGTGCGGGCGTCGATCTCGTACTCCTCGATGTGGATCGAGGTGAGCTCGTCGTCCTGCACGAGTCGCTTCGAGAGGATGATCGCGTCCTCGAAGTTGTAGCCCTCCCAGGACATGAAGGCGACCATCAGGTTCTTGCCGAGCGCCATCTCGCCCTTGTCGGTCGAGGAGCCGTCGGCCAGCACGTCGCCGGCCTTCACTTTCTGGCCCGAGGCGACGAGCGGCTTGTGGTGGATCAGCGTCCCCTGGTTGGAGCGCATGTACTTCTGGAGCTCGTACTCCTCTTTGCCGTCGTTGCCGACGACCACGATCCGGTCCGCGTCGACGTAGTCGACGGTGCCGGCGGAGCGGGCGAGCAGCACGTCACCGGTGTCGAGCGCAGCGCGGCGCTCCATGCCGGTGCCGATCAGCGGCGCGTCCGCGCTCAGGAGCGGGACGGCCTGCGCCTGCATGTTGGAGCCCATCAGCGCGCGGTTGGCGTCGTCGTGCTCCAGGAACGGGATCATCGCGGTCGTCACCGACCAGATCTGCTCGGGCGAGACGTCGACGAGATCGACGTCTTTCGGGCCCACGGTCACGTACTGGCCGGCCTGCGTGCGGCAGAGGATCTCGGTGCCCTTGAGCTTGCCGCTCTTGGGGTCGACCGGCGTGTTCGCCTGGGCGATCACGAGCTCCTCTTCCTGGGTCGCGTCGAGGTGGCGGACCTCATCGGTCACGACACCGTCCTTGACCACCCGGTAGGGCGTGGTGACGAAGCCGTACTCGGAGACCTCGGCGAACGAGGACAGCGAGCCGATCAGGCCGATGTTCGGACCCTCGGGCGTCTCGATCGGGCACATGCGCCCGTAGTGGGTCGGGTGCACGTCGCGGACCTCGATCGGCGCGCGCTCGCGCGTCAGACCGCCGGCGCCGAGCGCCGAGAGGCGGCGCCTGTGGCGCAGCCCGGCGAGCGAGTTGGTCTGGTCCATGAACTGGCTGAGCTGCGAGGAGCCGAAGAACTCCTTCAGCGCCGCCACGACGGGACGGATGTTGATGATCGTCTGCGGCGTGATCGTGTCGGCGTCCTCGGTCGTCAGACGCTCGCGCACGACGCGCTCCATGCGGTACAGGCCGATCCGGAAGGCCTCCTGGATCAGCTCGCCGACGGTGCGCAGGCGGCGGTTGCCGAAGTGCTCGTACTCGTCGAGGTGCTCGGCGACGGGCTCGCGCGGCATGCTCAGCGCCTCGGCCGCGTAGTCCTTGATCTCGGTCTCCGGTTCCTCGGGCAGGCCGAGGCGCTTGGGCAGCTCCACCAGCTCGCGCACGAGCGCGAGGATGTCGTCGTGGGTCAGCGTGCGGGTGTCGATGTCGACATCCAGGCCGAGCCGCGAGTTGAGCTTGTAGCGGCCCACGCGAGTCAGGTCGTAGCGCTTGGGGTCGAAGAACAACTGATTGAGCAGCGCCTTCGCGTTGTCGACGCTCGGCGGCTCGCCGGGGCGCTGCTTCTTGAAGAGCTCGATCAGCGCGCCCTCTTCGCTGCGCGTCGCCTCGGTGTCCGAGTCGATCGTGTTGCGGATGTAGAGCGAGTTGTCGAAGAGCTTCAGGATCTCCTCGTCGCTCGCGTAGCCCATCGCGCGCAGCAGGACCGTGACCGGGAGCTTGCGCTTGCGGTCGATGCGGACGAAGACCTTGCCCTTCTTGTCGATCTCGAGCTCCAGCCACGAGCCTCGAGCGGGCATCAGGTTGGCGATGAAGACCTGCTTCTCGCGGTCCTTGGGCTCCATCAGGTAGGCGCCGGGGGAGCGGACGAGCTGCGTGACGACGACGCGCTCGGTGCCGTTGATGACGAACGTGCCGCGGTCGGTCATCCACGGGAAGTCGCCCATGAACACCGACTGCTCGCGGATCTCACCGGTCTCGCGGTTGATGAACGCGACGGTGACGGTGAGCGGGCGCGCGTAGGTCAGGTCCTTCTCACGGCACTGCTCGAGCGAGGCGACCGGCTCGTCGAAGGTGAACTCGCCGAACTGCACGGCGAGGTTGCCGGTGTAGTCCTCGATCGGCGAGATGTCGTCGATCGTCTCGCGGAGCCCACCGGTCTTGGGATCCGTCAGCCACTCGAAGGAGCGGCGCTGTATGTCGATCAGGTTGGGGACATCAACGGTCTTGTTCAGACGCGCGAAGCTACGGCGCGTCCGGAGAGCATCAGCAGCCAAGAATTGACTCCTTCGGAGGGCGAAACACGGACGAGGAGGGCGCCGGGGGCGCGACCTGTGAAGATAGCACAGACAATCGGCGCCCTGAAGGGCCGCCGGTGCTCACGGACCCCGCCCGCACCTGCGCGTATGTGGCGCGCGATGTCTGAAGGACGGCTGCGACTATCGACCAGCGTGGGGCATCTTACCGGAAAGTGGGCGGTACGGGACAGAAAATTGGGCCCTGCACGGACCTTTTCGCGGGCGCTAGCTTGCTAGCATTTTGGCCGTGGCGACCGCCAAGCCGAAAGCGGCCGCGCCCCCGGCCGCGACCGACAAGCAGCAGTTCAACGTCTACCTGCCGCCGGCGCTGATCAGGCGCGCGAAGCACGCCGCCATCGACCGCGGCAGCTCGCTGTCGAAGCTCGTCGAGGTCGCGCTCACCGACCACCTCGACGCACTCGGGGAGCAGGCGCCGTGAAGGTGCGCCCGGTCCACTTCGTTCCCGACGTCGAGGAGGCCGCGCGCTTCTACGCGGCGCTCGGGCTCGAGGTGGGCACGCGGGCGCGGACCGGAGGCTGGATCGAGCTGCGCGCCGACAGCGGCGAGCTCGCCCTGCACGACGCCGCGAGCGCCGCCGACGGCGCGGGCCGCAGCGGGGTGCTCTTCAGCTTCGTCGCCGAGGAGCCGCTGGAGGCGGTCGCGCGGCGGTTGCGCGATGCCGGCTTCACGCCGGAGGGCGACGCGGTCGATCAGGAGTGGGGCCGCTCCCTGTTCGTGCGTGCCCCCGACGGCACGGTCGTGCAGGTCGACGAACAGGAACCTGAGCTGTACACGTGATGGGGGCTCCAACGAGACGATCGGGAGGTACCTGAGATGGCAACCGTCAGCGTCCGCTACATCGTCGACGACGTCGATGCAGCGCTCGCGTTCTACCGCGAGCAACTCGGCTTCGACGAGGTCATGCATCCGGCCCCGACCTTCGCGATGGTCACCCGGGGAGACCTGCGCCTCGCGCTCAGCGCGCCCAGCGGCGAAGGCGGCGGCGGGCAGCCGATGCCCGACGGAACCGTGCCGTCGCCCGGCGGCTGGAACCGGCTGATGCTCGAGGTCGAGGATCTCGAGGGAGCCGTCGCAGCCCTCCGCGACGCGGGCACACGCTTCCGCAACGACATCGTCACCGGCTTCGGAGGCAAGCAGATCCTCGTCGAGGACCCGGCCGGCAACCCGATCGAGCTGTTCCAGCCGACCCGGGACGAGGCGAGGCTCTCGGCGCCCGCGGGCTAGCCCTCGGCGGCGACCGCCTCAGCCCCCGGCGGGCTCCAGTCCGAGATCCGGCGCGCGCGCCGCGAGCGCCTCGATCACCTGCGCGATCAGCTCGTCGAGCTCCATCCCCAGCCCCTCGGCGCCGCGCGTCACGTCCTCGCGGTTCACCGCCGCGGCGAAGCTCGGCTGCTTGAGCTTCTTCCTGACCGACTTGGGGGTCATCCCGCTCAGTCCTTCGGGGCGCACGTAGGCGCAGGCGAGCACGAAGCCGGACAGCTCGTCCACCGCCGCGAGCGCGCGCTCCATCTCGGAGTCGCGCGAGACGCCCATGTAGTCCGCGTGCGAGGCGACGCCGCGGACCAGCTCGGGCGGGTAGCCGAGACGCTCCAGCTCGGCCATCGCGTAGCGCGGATGGCCAGTCTCCAGATCGGGGTGGCGCTCGTAGTCGAGGTCGTGCAGAAGGCCCGTGAGACCCCACAGCTCCTCGTCGGCACCGCGCCGGCGCGCCTGGTCGCGCATCGCGGCCTCGACGGCGAGGCAGTGGCGGCGAAGCGGCTCGGCCTGGACCCACTCTTCGAGCAGGGCTAGGGCTTCCTCGCGGGAGGGCAGATCGGCGTCGTCGCTCACAGTCGCCGACGATAGCGGCGCGGTCCCGGGCAACTTTCCGCTGACTCCCTTGTTTTACTAGTCGGAATGCTGGGGAGGCGACTGGAAGGACCACGTAGACGGATGCGGGCTATCGCCGCTGTGGCGGTTACCGTGCTCAGCCTCTCTCTCCCCGGAGCGTCCTCCGCGCTCTCGGCGAACGTGTGGTCGGGCAGCCAGATCAACCCGCGCATCTGGGGACTGACCCTGGCCCGCCGAGCCCCGGGTACATAGAACTCCAGTCGATCTCTTGCGCGGCGCGCGATGTCTGCGTCGCGGTTGGCGGAGGACCCGAAAACGTGAAGGAGCCTCACGGCATGAAGGTCCGTGAATCCGGCTACGCGCTTGCACTCGGGGTCCGCGGATGGCAGGCACCGATTCGAATAGAGGGCGAACTCGAGCCGAGGGCCGTCAGTTGCCCGTCCCCGACCTTCTGCGTCGCTGTCGGCAACCATGCCCGGGGCGCCAACTTCGTTGGTTATGCCGCGACGTACAACGGACGCGCCTGGAGCCGTCCGCAGACGATTGTCGCGGAGCCACTCGAAGACGAACACCGCAAGCAGGAGCTCCAGTTTGTCTCCTGCGCCTCGCGATCTTTCTGCGCTGCGGCAAACGCGGCCGGGCAGGTGATCGTCTACAACGGCAGCGAGTGGCAGCAGGCAGTCGCGGGGTACCCGCGCGCAATGCTGCGCTCGTTGGCGTGCCCGGGAGCATCGGACTGCCAGGCCATCATGGATCTGGCAACACCGGTCGAAACCAGCGGCAATGTCACCTCGGGGGGCGTATTCGAGGAAGCCTTCACCCTCGCCTTCGACGGAACAGGCTGGCAGACCCCCGCGGCGCGGACGACCGCAGAAAGCTTTGTGAGCCTGGCGTGCCCGACCGTGACGTATTGCGCGGTGGGCACAAACCACGGCGAGATCTACTCCTACGACGGTGTCGCGTGGAGCGGTCCCATCGGCCCGGGTGGCCCGTTCACCGCGCCGCTTTCGTGCGCGAGCGCGTCGTTCTGCGTCGGGATCGGCTGGCCCGACACAACGATCACGTTCGACGGCAGGACCTGGGAGCTCTCCGAACACCTGGCCCCGTCTGGCGCGTTCGTGCTCGGAGGCGGATCCTGGGGTGAATTGATCTCTTGCGCAGAACCGTCGTTCTGCCTGGCGATCTCGGGCTCCGGCGCACGGTACTACCCGGCGACAGCAGCACCACCTGGATCAGAAAGCCGGGCGACCCTTCGCACTCGTCCGGCGTCGGCACGACCGGGCCAAACCGTGCGGGTCGAAGGATCCGTCCACATCGTCGATCAGATGATCGACTGCCAGGAAGAAAGCGAAGACGTCGAGCTCTTCTCGCACGCTTTCGCACCGAGGTCATCCCGCACCCCCGGGATCAAGGTCTCGAGAGAACCGAGCGGCACCTTCTCCGCCACGGTGCGGATTCGGCCGCGGGCCCGCCGGGGCCACTACGCCGTCAGCGCAGTGTTCTGCGGCGAAGATCTCGGCGCGCGCGCATCACTGCGGGTCTTCGGCCATAGACTCCGTCGCCGTTGACGCAGCGCCCTAGCGCAGGTCGACCGAGACCCCGCCCCACTCCTCCGGCGCGACGTCGGCGATCGACTGCGAGAAGGTCCAGCGGTGACCGCCGAGATCCTCGAAGGTGACCTGACGCTCGCCGTAGGGGTGGTCGCTCAGCTCGCGCACCAGGCGGGCGCCGTGCTCGAGCGCTCTCTTCTCGGCGGCCCGTGCGTCCTCGACCCGGACGAGCACCGAGGCGTGTGTGCCTGGCACCGGCGCGCCGGGATCGACGTCCGGCGGGCGGTCGCGGACGACGACGGCGCCGTCGCCCATCCAGAGCTGGGCGCGGTGGTCTCCGGCCTGCCAGCGCACCTCCAGCCCGAAGGCTTCACACAGCCAGGCGATCGCGGCCTCGACGTCCTCGTAGACGAGTTCGGGGATCACGGTCGCGGGCGGGACGGAGCGGTTGGGGAGCATCCCGCGTTTGTACCAAGCGCTCAGCTCGGAGGCCCGACGCTCGGGTTCACCGTGTCGGCCTCCCATGTCACGTCCTGTCCGGCCGGGATCTCCAGCGCCTCCAGGTCAGGATCGCCGACGATCGCCTCGATCGCCTCAGCCGAGCCGCCGACGTAGGTCGTCATCAGGTCCACGTCGCTGCCCACACACCAGGCGCGGTCCTCCGGCCACCAGATGCTCGGGGCATTCCTGCCCGCCCCGTAGAAGCCTCCGATGTCCGCGAGCGGTCCGCGCAGGAGGTGATAGCCACGACTCGGCACCCGGAAGATCGGGGCGGAGCGCACCCAGCGGCCCCACTGCGCCAACTCTTCCTGCTCGTCCTCCCATTCCTCGATCGCACGTTCCTTCTCGGCCTCTGTCGTGCCCTCGGTGAACAGGTGTATCGCGCCCGAGAAGCCCTCCCCCCAGCCCTCCCACACGGCGAAAAAGCACTCGTCGGAGGTGCCGGTGTGCGCGGCGAGGATCGATGCGAGCCGCAGCGCTTGCCGCCCCGGCGTCTGGCCCGTTTCCGGCTCGCGGTTCCACAGGCACTCCTGCTCTTCGATCCGCCACGAACCGGTCAACTGCCCCCACTCGGCGGCTCCGTGCATCGTGCGGCCGTTGGCCGCCGCGACCTCTGACCAGCTCACCTCCCGACCGTCGGTCGGGGCGGGGTCCCCCAGGCGCCCGCGCTCGTACAGCGATGCTGGATGGAACACCCGTGCCCAGGCCTCGAACACCGGCGGCACCATCGAGTGGACCGTGCCCCAATCGCGCGCCGAGCGGCTGAACCAATCGGCAACGCTCACGTCCCGGGCGGCGGTGAGCATGCGACGGAGCATGACGGGCGCGCGCCGCCTTGCCCCGAAACGCAAGAGACCCCGCCGAAGCGGGGCCTCTGAGCGCATACCCAAGCGGGGCGCGCCGAGCTACTTGACCTCGACCTTCGCGCCAGCCTCCTCGAGTTCGGCCTTGAGCTTGTCGGCCTCCTCTTTTTCGACGCCCTCCTTGACCGGCTTGGGGGCCTCGTCGACGAGCGCCTTGGCCTCTTTCAGGCCCAGGCCAGTCGCCGCGCGCACGACCTTGATCACCTGGATCTTCTTGTCGCCCGACTCGGCCAGGATCACGTCGACCGTGCCGCTTTCTTCCTCGGCGCCGGCGTCGCCGCCACCGCCGCCGCCCGCCGCCGCGGGGGCCGCCGCCGCGACAGCCGTCGCGGAGACGCCGAACTCCTCCTCGAGCGCTTTGATCCGCTCGGCGAGCTCGAGCACCGAGATGCCCTTGAGCTCCTCGATCCAGTCCTGAGTGCTGGTTGCCATGGTGTGTCAGTCCTCCTTGGTGGGATTCGTCTCGGCGTCCTCGGCCTCTGCCGAGACGTCCGCCTGGTTGTTCTCGTCCTCTTGCGCCGGGGCCTCGGCCTCGGGCTCAGCTTTGTCCTCCTCAGCGGCAGCCGCGTCCGCCTCGGGCGCGGCCTCCTCGGCCGGGGCCTCACCCTCAGCCTCGGGCTCCGGAGCGGTCTCGGCGTCCGGCGCCGCCTCCGCCGGTGCCTCCGCCTCGGCGTCCGCGGCCTCCGCGGCCGGCGCCTCCCCGGCGGGGATCTCGCCGGATTCCTTCTTCTGCTGCACCTGCCCGAGTGCCACCGCGACGCCGCTCAGCAGCGCGTTCAGCGAACGGACCAGGCCGCCCACGGGCGAGGCGACGATGCCGACCAGCTGCCCGTAGAGCACGTCGCGCGAAGGCAGTCGCGAGAGCGAGCGGATCTGGTCGATCTCGAGCTCCTCGCCGCCCATCATGCCGCCCTTGAAGGGCAGCAGCTGGGTCGCTTTCGCGTAGTCGGCGACGGCCTTGGCGGCGAGCGCCACGTCGCCGCGCACGAACGTCAGCGCGGTCGGCCCGACGAGGTGCGCCTTCAGCGGCTCGGCCCCCGCCTGGTCGGCGGCGCGTTCGGTGAGCGAGTTCTTGACGACCTTGAAGCTGGCGTCGGCTTCGCGCAGCTTGGAGCGCAGCTCGGCGATCTGCTCGACCGTGATGCCGCGGTAGTCCACGGCGAAGATCGCCTCTGACTCGTCTATGTGGCCGGCGATCTCGGCGATCGCGGCGGACTTCTGCTCGCGGTTCATTCGTGGCTCCTGTCCCGGTCTTACGCTTGCGCGGCCGAGGGTCTCTGGGGCTGGCTTGAAAAGGGGGCCTAGGCAGCTGCGGCTGCCGCGGGCGACTCCTCGGTGATGTCTTTGGTGCGGCTGGGATCGACCTTCACGCCCGGCCCCATCGTGGAGGTCAGCGTGATCGAGTGCAGGTAGCGCCCTTTCGCGGCGGACGGCTTCGCGCGAACGAGCTCGTCGATCACCGCCGCGTAGTTCTCGAGCAGCAGGCGGTCCTCGAAGCTCGCCTTGCCGATCACGAGGTGCACGATCGCCGTCCTGTCGGTGCGGTACTCGACCTTGCCCGACTTCGACTCCTGGACGGCCTTGGCGACGTCCATCGTGACCGTGCCGACTTTCGGGTTCGGCATCTTGCCGGCCGGGCCGAGGATGCGGCCGAGCTGACCGACGACGTTCATCAGGTCGGGCGTCGCGATCGCGACGTCGAACTCGTCGAACCCGTCCTGGATGCGCTTGGCGAGGTCCTGCGCGCCGACCACGTCGGCGCCGGCCTCTTCAGCCTCCTTGGCCTTGTCGCCCTGCGCGAAGACCGCGACGGTCACGTCTTTGCCGAGGCCGTTCGGCAGCGCGATCGTGCCGCGCAGCTGCTCGTCGGCGTGGCGGACGTTCAGGCCGGTGCGAACGTGCAGCTCGACGGACTCGTCGAACTTCGCGGTGGCGAGGCTTTTCACGAGCGAGATGGCCTCGGCCGGGTCGTACTCGCGCTCGCGGTCGACCTTCGCGACGTCCTCGCGGAAGCGGCGTCCGTGGTGGGTCGTCATGCGTCCACCTCGACGCCCATCGAGCGCGCGGTGCCGGCGATGATCTTCGCCGCCTGCTCGACGTCGTGGGCGTTCAGGTCCTGGAGCTTGCGCTCGGCGATCTCGCGCAGCTGCGCCTGGGAGATCTTGCCGACCTTGGTGCGGTTCGGCTCGCCCGAGCCCTTGTTGATTTTGATCGCCTGGCGGATCAGCACCGCGGCGGGCGGCGTCTTCGTGATGAACGTGAACGAGCGGTCCTCGTAGACCGTGATCACGACCGGGATGACCGTGCCCGTTTCGCTCTGCGTCTGCGCGTTGAACGCCTTGCAGAACTCCATGATGTTGATGCCGTGCTGACCCAGGGCAGGGCCGACCGGCGGGGCGGGGCTCGCCTGCCCGGCGTTGGCCTGCAGCTTGATCGTTGTGAGGACCTTCTTGGCCATGAGTGAGAGTGGAGGTTAGCTTGCGGGCAACTTCGTGGGGTGCCTCCGGCGCATGCGCCGGAGGCCGGGTCCGCACATGTGCGGACCCGCGGGTCGGCGCATGCGCCGACCCGAGATGGCAACTACAGCTTTTTGACCTGGTCGAAACCGACTTCGACGGGCGTCTCACGACCGAAGATCGAGACGAGGACCTTCAACCGCGCCGCGTCCTCGTTGATCTCTGAGATCTCGCCCGAGAAGTCCGAGAGCGGGCCGGAGACGACCTTGACGGACTCGCCGATCGAGAACTGGGCGCGCGTGCGGGTCGCGGTGGCGACCTCCTTGTGCAGCAGCCGGTCGACCTCGACTTGGCTCAGCGGCACCGGCTCCTGCGAGGCGCCGACGAAGCCGGTCACGCCGGGCGTGCCCTTGACGACGCCCCAGGAGTCCTCGTTGAGCTCCATGTTGACCAGCACGTAGCCCGGCATCGTGCGCTTCTCGACCGTCACCTTCTGGTTGTCCTTCATCTCCGAGACGGCTTCGGTCGGCACGACCACGCTGCGCACGGCGCGCTGCTGCCCGAGCGAGACCACGCGGTGCTCGAGGTTGTGCTTGACCTTGTTCTCGTGCCCGGAATAGGTGTTGACGACGTACCAGCGGAACATTCAGAGACTCCTGGGAGGGTGTGCGAAGGGGATCAGGTGAGGACGGTCGTCAGAGGATGAATTCGACGATTTCCTTGGCCACGTAGTCGGCGAGGCCGAGGTAGGCACCGGCGACCGCGACGAAGCCGAGCACGACCGCCGTGGCCTGCGTGACCGCGCGGCGGTCGGGCCACTGGACGCGCTGAAGCTCGGCCCAGCTTGCGCGCAGGAAGCCGATGACGCGGTTGCCGCCGCGGAGCGGTGCGCCCGAGGCGCGCTCGGGGCTGACGCCGCCGTCGTCGCCCCCGCCGCCGCGACGAGCGATGTCCCCGCCGCCGCCGCCGGTTCCGCCGCCGCCGGCCTCGAGCTCCTGAAGTTCGTCCTGGGTGATGTCGCCCTCGGCAGCGGCCTCCTCATCGATTTCGCGCTCGGAGAGGTGGTCCGGTTCCGACTCGATGTCGCGTTCGGGCGCCGAGGGGACGCCGCCGGCGCCGCGCACGAGGGCGGCGTCGAACTCGTCGACCTCGCCCGAGGCGTGGTCGAGCGAGCCGGGCAGATCGGCGCGCACGGGCTGGCTGGGCGTGACGGCTCCGGCCGCTTTCCCACGCCCCGCGCTGCCGCGCTGGCGGCGCTGCTTCGCACGTTTGCGATCACGGGCCACTGAAGCGCTCCCGCGCTACCGGGTCTCCCGGTGGCTGGTGTGGCACCGGCACCAGCGGCAGTACTTGCGCAGCGTGACCCGGTCCGGGTTGTTGCGCTTGCTCTTGTTTGTCTGGTAGTTGCGCCGCTTGCACTCCTCGCAGGCGAGGGTGATGGCGATTCGAACGTCTCCGCGGGCCATGATCGGAAAACCCTTGAGTAGTGATGGGCAACGGCCTTGGGCGAAGAAAAACCCCGCCCAAGCGCGAGGTCACAGCCAGTCTAGCGTGCTTGCGCGGGCCGCGCAGCAGCGCTTTTCGACTTGCCCGGGGACTACTCGTACAGGGTCAGCGTGGCGAGGATCACGTACATCGAGACGAGCGCCCAACCCTCGAATTCGGCCGCGCGCCCGTCGCCGCTGACCTGCCAGAGCGCAAGCGCGCTGAGGCCGAGCGCCCCTGTGTAGACGGGTGCCAGCGAGAACGTGAGCGTCGTCGCGAGCGCGAATGAGATCAGGACCAGCGCCGGGAACAGGAACGCGGCGATCTGCGCGACGGAGTTTTTGACCACCGAGATCGCCAGATCGGCCTGCCCCTTCCACGCCAGCACCAGCCCGGCCGTGTTCTCCACCGCGTTGCCCGCGATCGCCACGATCACGAGCCCCGCGAAGGCCTGCGAGAGCCCGAGCTGGGAGATCGCCGGTTCGAGCGCGGCGATGAACCAATCCGAGACGAACGCCGCGGCGACACCGGCGCCGCCGAGCAGCGCGAGCGTGCTCGCGAGCGGCAGGCGCGGACGCTCCCCCGCCTCCGCGGCGGCGGGCGCCGTGTCCTTGCGCAGGTAGTCGAAGGCCCAGGCCACGTACACCAGCAGCAGGCACACCGCCCCGACCGCGGAGATCGTCTTCACGTGATGGCTGGCCGGATCGTGCGCTCCCAGCGAGAGCGCGAGCAGCACGATGATGAAGACCGTCAGCAGCAGCAGCGTCGTGGTGTCGCGCGGCAGGCGCTTCGAGAAGCGCATCACGCCGTCGGAGGAGCGCCGCGCGCCGACGACGATCACCAGCCCGAGCACGAGCATCGCGTTGGCGAGCATCGAGCCGACGATCGCGGTCTGCGCGACCACGAGCTGCCCTTTCTGCAGGGCGAAGATCACGACGAACAGCTCGGGCAGGTTGCCGAGCGTGGACTGCAGCATCCCGGTGACGCCCGGGCCGAAGCGCTCGCCGAGCTGCTCGGTTGCGAAGGAGACCACCCAGGCGAGCCCCGCCAGCGCGATCGTCGCCAGCGCGAAGCGCGGCACCGCCGCCCAGCTGCCGTAGTTCGCGACGCCCGCCAGCGCGGTCGCGAGCGCGATCGCCCCCAGGGCAGCCCGCTCGCGTGCGCTCAGCGCGCCCATGGGGCGCTAGTGGCTCTCGATCACCCTGTCGACGAGCCCGTACTCGCGCGCCTGCTCGGCCGTGAAGAAGCGGTCGCGCTCCATGTCCGAGCGCACCTGCTCCTCGGAGAGGCCGGTGTGCTCGGCGTAGATCTTGTCGATGCGCTCGCGGACGTTGAGGATCTCGCGCGCGTGGATCTCGATGTCGGTCGACTGGCCTTCGAAGCCGGCCGAGGGCTGGTGGATCAGGATTCGCGAGTTCGGCAGCGCCGCGCGCTTGCCCTTCGTGCCCGCGGCGAGCAGCAGCGAGCCCATCGACATCGCGACCCCGACGCACATCGTCGCCACGTCCGGTTTGATGAACCGCATCGTGTCGTAGATCGCCAGGCCCGAGTAGATGCTGCCCCCCGGCGAGTTGATGTAGATCGAGATGTCCTTTTCCGGGTCGTCGCTCTCGAGGTGCAGGAGCTGGGCGACCACGAGATTGGCGACCTGGTCGTCGATCGGCGTGCCGAGGAAGATGATGCGCTCGTTGAGCAGCCGCGAGTAGATGTCGAACTCGCGCTCGCCACGGGCCGTTCGCTCGATGACCATCGGGATCAGGGGCATGGGTCCCCCACCCTAGCGTCGGCGCCCCCCGGACCCCGGCGCGCCCGCGGCTGGCCGAATGTCGGAGTTCACGGCGCGACCGGCTGGGGGTAAGCGGGTTCGAGGACGAAGCACAAGACGGAGGCTCACGGATGAAACCCCACCGACACCCCTGGATCGCCGCGCTCGCGGCGACGATCTGCTCGGCGCTCGCTCTCGCCGCGGGCGCGGCGGCGATGACCAGCCACGCAGGCTGGCCGCGCGACGAACACCTCGTGATGGACAAGGGGCCGGCCGGGAAAGGCAATCTGCTGAAGGGCCTGCCGGACAAGCACAACTACCTGCTCGGCGGCTACGGCGACGACACGATCGAAGGCGGCAACGCCGGCGACGTGATCTGGGGCGACTACCACCCGAGCGGTGAGAAGCGCCAGACCGCGGTCATCCGCGCAGGCGCCGGCCGGAACTTCATCTACGCCAACGACACGCTCAACTACGTGTGTACGGGGACCAACCCGAAGACGGTCGTGCACGCGCACGAGAACGGCGGCATCATCCACTGCCAGAACCCGCATCAGATCGTCTACACGAGCCACCACGCAAAGCCGCACTGGAAGCTCGAGGGCTGCCGGCACATCAGCTTCTTCTCGGTCGGCTACTGAGGCTCCAACAGCCGCGCGCGCAGCGCCTCGACGTCCTCGCCCGAGAGCCCACCCGCGGCGAGCGTCGCCGGCAGGTCCAGCGAGGCGAGCGTCGTTTCGATCACCTCCGCGGCGCTCGTCCCGCGTTCCGCCAGGAACGCCTCGAGCGCGGGCGCCTGGTCGGGCTCGCCGATCGCCGTCCACAGCCCCACCAGACGGTCGGCGCTGAGCGCGTAGTCGGCCGCGATCGCCTCGGGCGGCACGCCGAGCAGCGCCAGCACGACCATCGCCAGCTCGCCGGAGCGGTCGCGCCCGCCGACGCAGTGGAAGGCGACGCCGCCCGGAGCCGCCGCCACGATCGCCTTGACGGCGCCCGCCGCCATCTGCGGCTTTCGCATCAGGTGCGCGCGGTAGTAGAGCGGCGTCCCGAACTCGGGCGTCGCTTCGATCGGTTTCCAGAACGCCGTGTCCTGCGACCCGTCGAGCGGCGCGTGGACCGTCCGCACCTCCGCCGGGCGCGGAGCGGCGTCAGGCGCTTCCTCGCGCTCGCGCGCGTTGCGCAGGTCGAGGATCGTGCGCACGCCGTGGTCGAGCAGCGCCTGCCAGCCCGCTGCCGTGAGCCGCGAGAGCGAGTCTGAACGCACGAGCGCGCCGCGCGCGATGCGACGACCGTCTGCCGTCTCCAGGCCGCCGAGATCGCGCGCGTTGAACACGCCCTCCCAGTCGAGGTGCCGCTCGCCGGCCGCGGAGGCCACGCCTACAGGTTGACCGTCTGCATGCCCTGGGCGTCGTAGCGCTCGCCCGCCGCAGCCGGCACCGCCTCGGCGATGCTCTCGGCCTCCTCGGCGCTCAGCTCTACATCCGCGGCGCCGATGTTCTCTTCGAGGTAGCTGACCCGCTTGGTGCCCGGGATCGGCACGATGTGCTCCCAGCGCGCGAGCACCCACGCGAGCGCGAGCTGTCCGGGGGTGATCCCCTTCTCGGCCGCGAGCTCCTTCACGCGCCCGGCCAGCTTCAGGTTCGCCTGCAGGTTCTCGCCGGTGAAGCGCGGGCCGTAGCGGCGGAAGTCGCCCTCGTCGAGCTCCTCGGGCGAGGAGAAGCGTCCGGAAAGGAAGCCGCGGCCGAGCGGGGAGTACGGGACGAACCCGATGCCGAGCTCCTCGAGCGCCGGCAGCACCTCGGCCTCGACGTCGCGCGTCCACAGCGAGTACTCGCTCTGCACGGCCGTGATCGGATGCACGGCATGCGCGCGGCGGATCGTCTCGGCGCTCGCCTCGGAGAGCCCGAGGTGGCGCACCTTGCCCGCCTGGACGAGCTCGGCCATCGCGCCGACGGTCTCCTCGATCGGCGTCGAGGGGTCGACGCGGTGCTGGTAGTAGAGGTCGATGTGATCCACGCCGAGGCGCCGTAGCGAGGCCTCGCAGGCGGCGCGCACGTACTCGGGGCTGCCGTCGATGGAGCGCCGCGGCGGCCCGTCGGAGCGCATCTCGATCTTGATGCCGAACTTCGTCGCCACGAAG
>Ga0134126_10006116_pt1 | contig 15073 bp, 11 predicted proteins | sample KB31752_FD_96881 | JGI IMG/M metagenome (GOLD analysis project Ga0134126, IMG submission 96881) | Terrestrial soil microbial communities with excess Nitrogen fertilizer from Kellogg Biological Station, Michigan, USA - KB3-175-2 | ecosystem: Environmental > Terrestrial > Soil > Unclassified ...
GAGCGACGGCAATTTTTGTGCGGCACTCGGAATACCGGTGCTCGACGGCCTGGGCGCTGTGGGTGGCGGAGCGCACTCCATTGACGAGTACGTCTCAATTGACTGCATGCCATCGCGAGCCGCACTCACAGCAGGTCTCATCGCAGCGCGTTCTGCCGAAAGGATATAGCATGTACACTTGTGTCATCCGTCGTTTTGTCGTTGCCGTCATTGCGTGCGGCACGATCGCAATATCTGCGCACGCGCAGGATACAACCGCCACCAATGCGAGTCCGGCCGCGCTCGCTTACAAAGGCGTCACGCTCACACCCGTAGGGTTCTTCACGATGGACGCGCTGTGGCGCCAGCGCAACGAGACGGCTGACATCGGATCCTCGTTCAACGGCATTCCGTTCAACCACACCACCAATGGCCAGCTGAGCGAATTTCGCGCGTCGGCGCGGCAATCCCGATTGGGATTGTTGGCGGAGGGCAGGATTTCCAGCACGACACTCAGTGGTTATGTGGAGTCGGATTTTCTATCCGCTGGTGTGTCGTCCAATACGAATGAGAGCAACAGTTACACGGCGCGGATCAGGCAGTTTTTCGCTCAGGCGCTCTTCGACAATGGAGTCGGCATCGATGCCGGGCAGATGTGGAGTCTCATGACGCCTGCCAAGGTCGGCGTGCTGCCGCGCTCGGAGTACGTACCGGCGACGATCGATGCGCAGTTCTCGGTGGGCTACAACTGGGCGCGCCAGGCAGGAGTTCGCGTGTCCGAGAAATTCAACGATGTTGTGTCGGCGGCAGTTGCTGTCGAACAGCCGCAGATGACATACGCAGCGCGGAATGCGCCACCGGACGTCGTCATCGGAAACGCCGGCGGAAGCCTGCTCAACTCCAGCGCGAGCTATTCCACCGATCCCGCGCCCGATGTCATTGGCAAGATCGCGTTCGACTCGAAGCGACTTGGCCATTTTGAAGTGAAGGCCGTTGGGCGGGCGTTCCGCGATCGCATCGTGGATCCGGGAGGTACGAGCGGAGGATCGCGGACGAGCACTGCATACGCCGGCGGTGTTGGCGCCGCGGCACTCATTACGCCCACGAAAATGTTCGACCTCGGATTGAACGCGATGTGGGGACGCGGCATCGGCAGGTACGGGACGTCGCAGCTTCCTGACGTTACCGTGAGGCCCGATGGTACGATCGTTCCAATCGAGGCTACACAGGCGCTCGCCACGCTGGAGGTTCATGCTACCCCAAAGCTGGATGTGTACGGCTACGGTGGAGTCGAGTATGCGGATCGCACGGCAGGAATCGACACGAACGGCAAGGGTGTGGGCTACGGATCGCCACTGCTTTCAAACATTGGTTGCGATGCGGAATACGCACCGACGGGTCCGTACTCACCGGGCGCGCCGGGCGGTGCGAATCCGCCGTGCAATGCGGATACCCGCTCGATCTATCAAGGGAATCTTGGCTTCTGGTACCGCTTCTATCGCGGCGTGTCGGGCACGTTCGAGTGGGGTGCGCAGTATTCGCACACTGTACGAAGCGCGTGGGTTGGTGTCGGCTATCAACCGGAAGCGACGGAGAACATGGGTTTCACTTCGGTGCGGTATTATCTGCCGTAGTGTGATTCCCTGTGTATCCTTATTTGATGCCAGCGTTTCAGACTACATCGGTACTGACCTGTCCTGAGTGTGCTTATGCGGAGACACTCGATATGCCGACCGACGCGTGCGTCTTCTTCCACGAATGCGCAAACTGCGGCACGGTGCTTCGTCCAAAGACAGGTGACTGCTGCGTCTATTGCTCGTACGGCTCGGTGCCGTGTCCGTCCATGCAGACGGGGACGAGCGACTGCTGCAACACCGATAGGGGCGAGTCCGTACCGTCGATCACACCGCGTAGCAGCGACAGCCGATCATGAGTCGTGCACTTCGCGTCGCTGATAGCGCCGGTGTGATCGGAGCGGTACTTGCAGCGCTCTGCTGCGCCGGTGCGCCGATCATCTTGAGCGTGCTCGCGGCGCTCGGCCTCGGGTTCCTGAGAAGCGACGCCATTCTCCTGCCGTTCATGAGCGTAGCGCTCATCATTGCACTATGGGGATTCTGGTCCGACGCGCGAACGCATCGAGTCTACGGACCGCTCATGCTTGCGATCGTTGGTGCGGTGCTGCTCGTCGATGGTGTCGTCTTCGTGCACGGGATGCCGGCAAAAGTTCTGATTGGCGTTGGTGCGGTAGCACTGGTCGCGGCGACGCTCTGGAATGCGCAGAGTCGCGTTACGTGTGCACCTCGAGGTGCAACGCTGGAGAGGTAAGGTCGTCACAAATCAAAGGCAATTGAACTGATCCGGCCTCGGTCATCGCAGTCGAGCGCGCACACTGAGTGACAACAAGCATTGAATCTGCTTTTCGGTCACCAGCAAAATTGGATTCTGCTTCAACGCCCTTCTGTCGCGCCGCAGTCTTTCGTCGCCCGTGCCTTGAGCCGGAGCCTCAGCTCCAGCGGTACACCTCCTGGACGGACAAGACGTCACTAGACGTTACATTTTGTCCACCGTTGGCGCGATCCTAAGATGTGGCGCGGAAGAAAGCAAGAGCTTGTAGTCGTCCATGAAGCGCAATTTGATCGCGGCGGGAAGAGGAACACTTAGTTCAGTTCGCATGGCTTGCGCGACGCACCAGATGGCGGGTGCATCAACCACGCAAACAGCTTTGATGGAATGCGTGCGTGATTGTGACGGTCCTGCTATGCGTGGGTGCTGCGACTCAGGCCACGAATTACATCGCCCGGCTTCGGGTGCGCACCCCGTTCTAACGAGTCGCGGACAGCTGGGCAGACGGATTCCGGGAGCGGGGGACCGCGTGAGAACGCGGCTGCCAGTGAGATCGTCCGGTCGCGGACGTACAGATTACGAACAAGCTCGATCGTATCTCCCTGAACGCGGACAGCAAGGCTGTCCGGCGGAGCATCAGTAACAAGGTCGCTAAAGTAGACCCGCCCACCCGCTGCCCAGTACCGGCCTCCGTTCGCTCCTCCGTCCAGCGCATTAGGCACCCTCCCCGCCGAGTCGACCACATCGGCGCAGATGAGCGTGTAGTAGTCGCCGTCCGGCTCCAGATACAGCCGACCGGCGAGGTCGCGTTCGAAATAGCCGCCACGCCGTGGATCATAGTCGGGCGGCTTGAGGTCAGCGGGGAGCGGCAAGCCGCTGACGCGCCTGAGCACATAAACGCCGGGTTCTGGGAGGCGCGCCGACTGCTGCTTCGACTGAGGCCCCGCTTGAGGCACCGACTGGGGCTGGTCGACGGCTCGAGTCGGTGCTTGCGTGGCCGCTGGCGGGCGACACGCCGAGAGGAACATCAGTAATCCGAGCAATCCGGTGCTCGTCCGTGCAAGCCTCCGACGCGTAGCCGTCCCAGTGGGCCACATCATACGCGGACGACACGCATCGGTCCTACCAACTGCGCTCGGAATACCGCCTGTTCGGTGGAATGACGACTCTTCGGCATCGGTAACTCCTCCTTCTAAATATGGTGCCCCGCTGGACCGATAGCAGGGCAGCGAGCGACGCGCCTCACGCCGCTCACGGCGTGGTTACTACCGCTTGCGGCAGCGCACTGTCTCCTAACCGTACCACGGTTCTAAACTGCGGACATGCCTCCCATCACCATGCTCGCGGTAGCGCTTGCTCTCATCACACCGCACCGTCCTGCGCCCGACCCACATGCACTTGTCGCGGACGCGCTGACTGCGATGCGCATCGAGCGAGTCTCCACCGGAACGCTCAGAGTTGTCGGCATCCAGCACGAATTCATGCTCGGCAACGCAGAGCGTTCCGAAGGCCCGTGGCGCACTTCCTATACGCGTTTCTCCGAACTGCGCGACGTGAATGCGTCGCGCCTGAGGCGCACCGAGCAGCCGCTTCGCGCTGACGGATCGACATCCCCGGAACGCACCATCGTTCTCACGGATTCCGTCGTCGCAATTCTTGCGAACGGTCGTGAGACTGGCGCATCGCACGGGACGTTCGAGGATCTCATCGACCGAGTCGACGATTCGCCGGCGCGCGCGCTCCGCCTTGCAGCGGCATCGCCCGCACTGCGTTGGGAACGGTCCGGTGAAAGATTCGGCGTCGCGTACGATGTCATTGCGTTCCCCTGGCGCAACGGCACGATGCATCTCGATCTGAGTCGCGAGACGCACCTGCCTGTGGCGATCGAGATCGAGCGGACGTATCCGGACAATTTCCGCTGGGCTCCGTTCGGCGACATCACCATGCGCGCGGATTACGTCGACTGGCAGCTCCAGCCGTGGGGCGGCTGGTGGCCGATGCAGAAGAAGATCTCATTAAACGGCCAGCCGCTGCGCGACGTGACCATCGCGAGCACGACGCTGGACAGCGCGTCGGCGTCCCTCGATTCCTTCGTCGTCTCCGATTCCGCGCGTGCACAATTCGCTGCGGCGTCGCAGTTGAATTTTTCACGCTTCCGCCTCGGCGCGCGCGGCCAGCCGACGGAGCTGCGCCCCGGAATCGTCCGTGTCCCCGACTTCTGGGCGATGACACTGGTCAGGCAGCCAGACGGCGTCATGATCTTCGAGGCACACATCAGCGCGTCGTACCTGCACGAGGTCATCGATGAGGTGCATCGCCGCTGGCCGGGGGCACCAATAAAGGGGCTGGTGATGACCTCGGATCCGTGGGCGCACCTGGGTGGTTTCCGTGAAGCCGTCGCACTCGGAATCCCGATCTACGTCAACGCGCGCAGCATTCCATTTCTCACTACTGTTGCCAGAGCCCCGCATCATCTGCAGCCCGATGCTCTGCAACGTGCGCCGCGTGGGCCGAAGTTCATCGCGGTGAATGGAAGAACCGTCGTGGGTACTGGTGACAACCGATTCGAGCTCTATCCGGTTGGGGGATCGTACGCCGAGCGTATGGTAATGGCGTACTTCCCCGCGCACCGTCTGCTGTATGGCGCAGATCTCGTTTTCCCGACTAGAGACGCAGCGGGAAAGCCGCTTCCTGGCTTCGACGCGACACCCGCTTCGGACCTTCGCGCGGCGGTTGGTCGGGAGCACCTCGCTGTCGATTCAGTATTCTGCGTGCAGAACTATCCGCACATGTTTGCGTGGAGTGATTTTGCTCGCGACCATTGAGGATGGCCTTTCATTGAAAGTTGTGGTGAACGACATACGGAAGGGCATGCGGTACATAAACTTGGCCCAGAAGCTGAGGAGTTGTTCATCTGCTGCTACTCCGGGCGCAGGGCCTGCACCGGGTCTATGAGCGTGGCTCGGCGAGCGGGAAGATAAGCTGCGACCAAGCTCACAATGAGCAGTAGCAGGCACACACCCGTTAGCGTGAGCGGGTCCGTAGGACTGACTTCGAAGAGCATCGACCGCAAAAGCCCTGAGGCGGCAAGCGCGGCAACAAGGCCGACCGCCGTGCCAATGGCCATCACCCAGAACACCTGACCCAGTACTAGGCGGCGGATTCGGCTTGATGTGGCGCCCAAGGCAATGCGTACGCCGAGTTCATGCGTCTGCTGCCGCACCGCCGTGGCGGTGATGGCATAGAGCCCAATCGCAGCCAGGAGCAATGCTGTGAGTCCGAAGCCCGAGAGCAACAGCGTGTCGAGTCGCGGTTGAGCAAGTGATGCATTTAGGAGATCATCCATGGAGCTAAAACGGAAAACACCGACCGTCGGCTCTACCTGGGCGATGGTGCGGCGGATCGCCGGCAACATGACGTCAGGCGGACCGACGGTCCGTACAGCGAGACCGGTCACAAAGACCGGGAATTGCCTGTACGGATGGTATAGGGTCGGCGCTGGAGCTCGGAACGTGCGGTAGCGCGTGTCCGGCACCACGCCCACAACTGTCCGCCAGTCGTTCAACTTGGGCCCCGTAGGCCCAGGGTAGCGCAGACGCTTTCCGATCGGATTCTCGCCTGGCCAGTAAAGATGCGCGGTCGCCTCGCTCACGATGACGACGAGTGGTGCACCCTCCCGGTCGGCTGCTGTGAATGCACGGCCGCGCAGGATCGGCAATCCGAAGGTGCGAAAGTAGTCAGGACCTGCCAGCTCCACATTGATGTAGGAATGCGCGCGAGGATCGGTTGGGGACTCTCCCTCGGTCATGAACACGCCCGGGAATGCTATACTGCCAGCGAACGGTGGCCGATGCACTGGCGTCGCGGCGATGACACCAGGTAGCGCTTCGACGTGTTCAACGATCCGCTCCATGGGATCGCGCGACTGCTCGGCAGTAGGATACGTGCTCCACGGCCAATCGAGATCGGCGACCGCCATCCCTTGCGGCCGGTAACCCAAATCGAGGTGCTGGAGCCGCTCGAGGCTGCGTGTGACCAGCCCTGCACCGGCCAGCACAACAACAGCGAGTGCCACCTGCCAACCAACAAGGGCATTGCGCGCCATCCTGGCCGAACGCCCGGAGCCGCCGCCGCGGGTGCCAGCCCGGAGCGGCGATGCCAGGTCGCCGCGTGCACTCCAGAGCGCAGGGGTGAGACCAAAGAGGACAGTGCTCACGAGCGTGACACCGACCGCGATGACGGTCGACCCGACGCCTGGGTGAATTGTATCCAGCCGCGGTATCTCGGTCGGCGCGAAGGCCAGAAACGCGCGGACAAAGGCTGTAGCGAGGAGGAGGCCCAAAACGCCGCCCAGTAAACCAAGCACGACGCTCTCCGCAAGAAATTGACGCACCACATGCGCGTATCCAGCGCCCAGCGCACGTCGAATCGCCATCTCCTGCCTCCGTCCGGCAGCGCGGACGAGAAGGAGATTCCCGACGTTTGTGCAGGCTATGATCAGTAGTAGCGCCACCGACGCAGCCAGTGCGACGAGTGCTGGCCGCACGTCGCCCAAGAGGAGTTCCGGAAGCGGGTGGACCGCCGCTCCGAATTGTCGCATTACGTCCTGCCGACCCGCGCGACTCCGGTGTAGGACTCCCAGGAATTCCGAACGCGCCTGCGCGCCTGTCGCTTCCGGCGCAAGCCGTCCCACCACTTCGACGCCGACACCAGCGCTGTCCGATGCAGCAAGTGGCTCGAACGGGAGGAGCGGCAACCAGGCGTCCGTGCCGGCGGGGAAGTCCAGCCCGGGTGCGGCCACTCCAACAATTGTGGGACCGACGCTTTCGCCGGAAAAGATGAGCCGTCGCCCGATCACGTTCCGGTCACCTCGGAAGGCGCGCTGCCAGGTCGCGTAACTGAGCACCAGCACCGACGCAGCGCCCGGCACGTCGTCACCAGGCCGCAGCAGCCGTCCGAGAAACGGTTGCGTCCCTAACGTCTGAAAGAAGTTGCCGGTGACCAGACGCGGGTGGATCGAAAGCGTTGTGCCACCATAGTGCATTGGCAAGGCGGAGCCGGTTTCGTAGTCGTATCCGGCCACAGCTCTCAACGTGCGGCTCCCGTCGCGCAACTCCACGTATGACGGATACGGGAGCGGCAGTTGCTCGATGCTGCCACGTCCAGTTCCCCAGAGCACTACCAGCCGGTTCTGATCGCTCATCGGGAGGCGGCGCAGCAGCACCGAGTGGTAGACAGTGAAGACGGCCGTAGCCATCCCTATGCCGAGGCCGAGAATAAGCACGGCCGTGGTCGCGAAGCCGAGCGTGCGCCGTAGCGAACGGACAGCGTGGCGGAGATCCCGGATCAGGGCTTCCATATTCCTCAAATCAAGTGAGGGAGAACCAAGTGACTCGGCAGCTTCTGCGCCACGCAACGAGCACGCTTCCAACAATGCTCAGCCGCCAAGCTGTTGTCCTCGTTGTTGAAACGCCGGACCTGCTCTCTCGGGAGAACATCGAAAGTTCACGCCGGCAGCATGGTTGTCAACGCTTCGGACTTGTCGTCGCGTCGCGAACCTCCGGATGGTAGCCGTCATTCATAGTCGTATCGTCAGCGCGCGGAGGGCTTTTATACGTTAAATACGCGCGTCGGTATCTAAGCCCTTCTCCCGTCTTTCGTGACACTGCGCATGATCGACGACTACCAGAGGCTCGTGGTTGGCACTGACGACTTGATGCGGACAATAGCCGACGGCGTGCCGCAGTTGGACGTCCTTCACATCAAGAACACGGCGAGCCTGCGAGAGTTCTTCAATCGGCTCATTCGTTTCAGTTACATCAGTGCGCGTTCGGAGTAGCTCACAGGTCGTAGGCCTCCTGCGGCGCAGTACATCATCACCGCCGCCGCGCGTCTCGTCGCTGGCATCGCGTACACGTGAGGCCCTTATTATTCGGAATCGCCCGTCAGGTAATCGGTCGGAGCGTTGCGATCATGGCGAGAGAGCACGCACGGCCATCTTCTAGTGCAATGTCAGTGTCATCGAGTGGAAGTTGATCACATACTCATTGAACGAGCGCAGCACATCGAGCCCGATCGCGCAGGACTGCTCGTCCTTTGGTTGATGTAGGAAGGCTGTATAGACAGGGACGTCATGAAGCACGACAGTCGTGTCGCCAATTCCCAGATTGACATGCTGCAATCGATAGACAGACAACGTGCGAACTCCGCCCGCGCCGCCGGTCTTCATGGAGTCAGGTGCCCCGCTGGCGTTGAGACTCGTGCGATGCCGTTCATAGTACGGTGCCAGGAACCTTGTTTGCCCACTGCCCGTGTCCAACAAGCAGGCAAGCTGTTCGCCGTCGTAATTGACCTGGACAAGGGGTCGTAGTTCCTCCAGTGCGAGATTGTGTATGCTATGTGCCGAAGCGTGCGCAGGAATCTCCATCGATCCATCACGCCTGAAATGGATCTCATCCATTGCCTCGATTACGGGGAAGCCTATCAACCCACGAATCTGGAATCCATCTCCGAAAGTGAGAGTGCGATCTGGCATTACCAGGAACACGACGTTCTGATAAGCGATGCGCCCGATAGTCAGCCGGGGTGCAACAGCGATGTCCGCTTTCACACTCGCATCCGTCGAGCTTCCCACCGTCAGGCCGACCGGTCGTATCTGTAAGCCGAGGGCTTCGGCCTCGGAGCGCATAAGCACGGACAGATTGGCGCCAGTATCAAATCCGTAGTGACGAAACGAATCTCCGATTTGAACGAGGATGTGGCCAGCACTGTCCGTATGCAGGAGCGACGATCCTGTGATTGTGGCACGTTGCGGTGGCACATCGCGCAGCACTCGCACGAGTTGATCGGTGTTACGGATATCGGCGAGCGTAGCTGAGTCCGCCGATGAAAGTGTGGTTGCAAGTATAGTGGTCGCTACACTGTCCGCGTGCGCGTACTCGTAGAGTCGCAAATCGTTGCTGAGTTGCATTCGCATCAGCTCGAACCGGAGCGAGTCCGACACTCCCACGGCCTGGAGTGCGCGAAGGATAGTCCTGTTCGAACGGAGCGGGTCGTTGAAGGCCTGCTGAACGGCGGCGGTATAGAAGGCAGTGCGAGCCAGGTTAGTCTTTGTGTTCGCCAATCGATCGCGGAGAGCGAAGTAGTCGTGGGCTTGGTACAGCGAGTCGAGCGCGTTCGCGTCACTGGGAAGCACCGCGGTCGCTGGTGGCGGCGGGCCTGTCCGTATGCAACCGAACACGACTATTGTTGCCAACAGCAGTAGTTGAGGAGTACCCACGTCCGTCTTCACAGGCGCGGCAAATTTAGAAGCCGAACCTGCAAGTATGCCGCGTAGTCGAGTCCTGTCGATGACGAGACCTGCGTTGTGGGGCTAAGAATCGCATCGACGTTCGAGGCCAAACGTTCGCGTATGAAAGCGCTCGCCTTTTCCGGATCGATCATCATTCCCCCAAGAGGTTCGGCGACGACGACTTCAGGCGTCGGACGGACGCACTACTTTAGTCGGAAGCTGAACCGCCCGATAGGGAGGTACGACGTGAATCGGAGGACGCAACAGTGATTAGATACGATAGCTGAGGCCAGTGTCCCCCGGCGACGAGACGTTGCATCCGGACAGCGAGCGCGCGACTCCGAACCCAGAACCTACGTTCGTCCCTCTTTCAAACGAACCACAAGTACGCATCCTCCGCGCTGCGGAGGAGTTCCGTCGCGCGGGTCGATCGATGCATCCTCCACCGCCAACGCCGGTTGGTCCTACGAAGTAGCCGGAGATTCTTGGCCAGGAAAGGCGTTGAGACTACGATACCTGAGTCGGCCAAAAGCGTCAAAGTGATTGCGAATTTCGCTTCTGGTTCGTTGAACTCAATGCAGTTGGTCCGTGCTTGGCCACCACGGCTGCACCGTCCACGCAGGACTATGGACGTTTCACCGACTCACGCCACGAATTACATCGCTCGGCTTCTGGTGCGCACCCCGTTCCAACGAGTCCCGGACAGGGGCGCAGACGTATGCCGGGATCGGGGGGCCGCGCAAGAATGCTGCTGCCAGTGAACTCTTCTGATCGCGGACATATAGATCGGGGGCGAACTCGATCGTATCTCCCTGGACCCGCACGGCGATGCTATCCGGCATCGCATCGGTCACGGGATCGCTGAAGTAGACTCGACCGCCTATGGCCCAGTACCGGCCCTCGCTCTGCCGGTCCATCGTGTTCGGCCCCTTGTCCGTCGAGCCGACCAGGTCGGCACAGATGATCGTATGGTAGATGCTATCAGGTGTCAGGTAAAGCCGACCACCGATGACGCGCTCGAAAAGATTGTAAGCTCCGCTCGGCTTGAGATCAGCGGGAATCGCCAAGCCTCTGACGCGCATGAGAGCATAGACGCCCGGCGCGGGAAGGCGTGCCGGCTGAGGCACCGACTGAGGTGGTCGGCACGACGATAATAGGACGAGCGATCCGCCAATCGTCCAGGCGATCGCACGACGCTTCGCTACCCCGGCCCACATCGCATCGCTCTGCATCTTGTAAGACCCAACTACACAGTAAGCGATTGCACAAGACTCCCCCAATCGTAAACATCTGCCGCAAGCAAGTACCCACTTGCAGAAATGAACGCGCGTCCATTTATTCCTCCCCATGGAAAGGCGCGAAGAACTACTCCGGGCTGCTGCCAGAGTCTATGCTCGGCACGGATACCGGGGCTCCACCACCCGACGCATCGCCGACGAGGCCGGGGTCAATGAGATAACCATTTTCCGGCAGTTCGGGACCAAGGATACGCTCATCCATGAGGCCATCGCCTCGTCGGGGATGAGTGGTCCGCTAGTCGAGCTTCCCAAAGTGCCGATCGATCCACAACGCGAGTTGCAGGAATGGGCTGCCGCCCTTCGCTCTCATATATGTGCCTCTCGGTCCCTCATGCGCCGCTGCATGAGCGAGCGCGAGGAGCACCCCCAGTTGAGCGCTTCGGCCAACCGTGGTCCGATGCGTGCGGCAGCCGCGCTCCAGGCGTACTTCGGGCGGCTCCAGGAGCACGGCTTCATCAAGGGTGACGTCAATGCCCGCGCGGCGGCGGCGATGTTGATCGGGACGATCTTTTCCGATGCAATGGGCCGAGATGTGATGCCGGATATCTATCCGAGCACGCCCGCCGCGGCCGCCGAGCAGTACACGACTCTCATACTCAGAGCGATCGGTCTCTCGCCGCAAACTGCCGGCTCGTCGCCGGACGCAAACCAGATTCATTCAATAACTCGATGATACTTACAACGGCCGCAACCGGCCGCACAAACTGGACTCGACGCATGCTTGCCAGCGCTCTGCTTGCGTCGTCCGCGCTCCTCGCAGTCGCGGCGCCGCAGACGTTGCATGCGCAGCAGCCGATCACACATGCGGACTCCAGCGTGGCAACGCCGGCGCGTCCGCTGTCGCTCGGCGATGCTGTCGATATCGCACAGAAGCAGAGTCAGGTCGTGCACATCGCCAACAACGCGATACTGCGCGCACAGGGCGGACGGTATCAGGCACGCAGTGGTCTCTTTCCACAGCTGAACGCGACCGCCAACTACACGCGCACGCTTGCGTCGCAATTCTCCAAGGCGTTCTCGTCCGCGCCGAGCACGGCGCCGAGCGGTCCCGCGGGACCGTGCAATCAATATCTGTTCAACGGCGATTCTTCGGAGCTCGCTCGTGTGGCCGGTCTCGAGAACTACGCGCGATGCACTGTCGCGGGCCACAACGCGAGCGACGCCACAACAGGCGGCATCGACTTCAGCAAGGTCGGTTTCGGCTCGGTGAACGGCTACACGCTCGGCCTGTCCGGCTCGCAGAACATCTTCACCGGCGGTCGTCTCTCCGGTCAGATCCAGGCTGCCAACGCAACCCAACGCTCGGCGCGGATCGAGCTCACGGCGCAACAGGCGCAGCTTCGGCTCGACGTGACGTCGGCGTATTACGACGCCGCACTGTCGGATCGCCTGCTGTCCATCGCACAATCCACGCTCAAGCAGACGCAGGACCTGCTGGCGCAGACACAGCTGCAACAAAAAGTCGGCAACACGAGCGAGTTCGATCTGCTGCGCGCGCAGGTTTCGGTGAGCAATCAGCTTCCAGTTGTGATCCAGGCTCAGAGCGCGCGCGAAGTTGCATATCTCAAGCTCAAGCAGCTGCTCAATCTTCCGTTCGAGCAGCGTCTCGCGCTCACCACATCTGTCGAAGACACGACAACTGCACCGCCAGGGGTCGATCTGGCGCGCGCATCGTCGCCGGACACGCTCACGGATCATCGCGCACCGGTGCGCGAGGCCGCAGAGGCTGTCACGGCGCAGAAGGGACAGTTGAAGGTCGCGCGATCGGAGCGGATTCCGACGCTGCAGCTCTCGACTGCATACAGCAGAGTTGCATATCCGACATCAGGGCTGCCGTCACTGGCTGACTTCAGTCCCAACTGGACGGTGACGCTGTCGACGTCGTTCCCGATCTTTCAGGGCGGACGGATCCACGGTGACAAGATGGTCGCCGAATCGAACGTACGGGACGCGCAGGCTCGGCTCGAGCAGGCGCGCGAAGGTGCCGCGCTGGACTCGCGCGTCGCACTCAACACGCTGCGTCAGGCCGAGGCGACTTTCGAAGCAAGCGCCGGCACCGCGTCGCAGGCGCAACGCGCTTATGAGATCGCCGAAGTGAGATACAAGGAAGGTATCTCGACGCAGCTCGAGCTGAACGACACGCGAAATCAGCTCGCGCAGGCGCTGGTCAACAGAGCGCAGGCATCGCGCGACGTGCAGGTGGCGCGCGTGAGACTCGCGTTGTTGCCCGATCTGCCGGTGCAGACCGCGACGGCCGGACAGACGAATCTGTCACAGCAACAGCAGCAGCAACAATTGCAGGCGCAACAACAGACACAATCGCAGACGGCGCAACCGGCAGGAGCGACCGGTCAGAGCACACCATCCGCGGCCGGCACATCGCCGACTGGACAATCAGGGACCAATCCATAAATGCGACGCACTTACATATATATCCCTCTCGCCCTGGCGGCTGTCACGCTCGCGACGGGCTGCAAGCGCAAGACGGCGGAAGCGGCCGATACCGTTCAGCAGCTGGTGGTCGGAACCGAGAACATCGCGATAGCGCGGCAGGGATCGGTGACCAACGGACCAGCGATCTCCGGGTCGCTCGACGCGGAGCTGAACGCGACGGTGCGCGCGCAGATCGCGGGCTCGATCATCTCCACCGACGCCGACGTCGGGCAGACGGTCAGAAAGGGCCAGCTGCTTGGCCGCATCGACGCGTCCGGATTGCAGGACGCATATCTGAGCGCCAAGTCGGCCGTGTCTTCGGCTGAAGCGACGGCCGCAGTTGCGCAACGCAATCTGCAGCGCAGTCAGACGCTGTTGCAGGCCGGCGCGATCGCGCAGCGCGATCTCGAGACCGCGCAGACTCAGGCTTCGAGTGCGGAGGCTGCGCTCGAAGATGCAAAGTCGCGTCTCGCGACCGCGCAGAAGAATTTCGACAATACACGCATCACGGCTCCGTTCGATGGCATCGTGAGCCAGAAGAGTGTGAGCCCCGGCGATGTTGTACAGCCGGGCGGTGCACTGTTCACCGTCGTGGACCCGTCGACTATGCGACTCGTCGCCTCGGTTCCGTCGGATCAGGTATCGATGCTTCGCGTCGGTACCGATGTGACGTTCACCGTGACAGGATACGTCGGCCAGGAATTTCACGGCAAGGTGACGCGCGTGAGTCCGGCGGTCGATCCGACCACGCGCCAGGTGCAGATCATCGCATCGATTCCGAACAAGAGCCACACACTGATCACCGGACTCTATGCCGATGGCCGCATCTCCAGCCGCACGCAGGAAGGAATAGTTGTTCCGCAGTCGGCGGTAGATACGCGCATGCAGCGTCCTGCGGTCGTGAAGATCAAGGATGGCAAGGTTACGCGCGTCGATGTCACGCTCGGCATGCGCGACCCGACGAGCGAGACGGTGCAGATAACGAACGGAGTCGCAGTTGGTGACACGCTGCTGGTCGCCGCTGCGCAGGGAATCACGCCGGGCACCCCGGTTCGTGTGCAAGCGCCGCCGTCGGATCAGAGCGCACCGCAAGCCGGCGTTGGCGGTCCTGCTACCGCCAGTGGCTCCAATAATACGTTGAACAACGGCACTACCGGCGTCAACGGAAACACGAACAGCGGCACCAGCAACAGTACGCCAAACAGTACGCCCAACAGTACGCCAAACAGCGGTCGCTAGAGGCTTCACGATGTTCATCTCAGATTTCGCGATCAAGCGCCCTATCGTCACCGTCGTGATAATGGTCGCGCTGGTGATCTTCGGGCTATTCTCCGCATTCAACACGGACGTGGATGAGCTGCCCGATGTTCAGCAGCCGATCGTGTTCGTTGCGGTTCCGTATCCCGGCGCATCGCCGGATCAGGTCGAGCGCGAAGTGGTCGATCGAATGGAAGAGGCCTTCCAGGGTCTCAACGGCATCGACCAGATCACGTCGACCTCCACCGACGGCTTCGCGCAGATCATCGTGCAGTTCGTGTACTCCAAGCCGACCGACGAGGCGGCGCAGGATGTGCGCGACGCAATCTCCGGAATTCGCGACAAGCTTCCGGTCGAGATGAAGGAGCCGATCATCAAGAAGTTCGATCCGGCCGACCAGCCGATCGTGTCGCTCACGCTGTCATCCAACACGCTCAAGCCGAACGAATTGACGATTCTGGCCGACCCCGAC
>Ga0134126_10006119_pt1 | contig 15071 bp, 11 predicted proteins | sample KB31752_FD_96881 | JGI IMG/M metagenome (GOLD analysis project Ga0134126, IMG submission 96881) | Terrestrial soil microbial communities with excess Nitrogen fertilizer from Kellogg Biological Station, Michigan, USA - KB3-175-2 | ecosystem: Environmental > Terrestrial > Soil > Unclassified ...
CCGAGTTGCGACTTGCGCTCGCTCAAACGCGGAAACAGTTTCAGCACGCGATCGAGATCCCAGGGACCGGGCCGCGCTTGCGGCACCTTCAGATTTTCCAGCACCGTCAAGCTGCCGAAAATCTTGCGGCCTTCCGGAACGTAACCGACGCCGAGCCCGGCGATCCGATGCGCGGGCCAGCGCGTCGTATCCTTGCCGAAGATTTCGACGGTTCCCTGCCGCGGCGGCGTCAGGCCGACGAGGCTGCGCACAGTCGTGGTCTTGCCGGCGCCGTTGCGGCCGAGCACCGCAACGATTTCGCCTTCATTCACCTCAAGCGAGATGCCGTGCAGAATGTGGCTCTTGCCGTAGAACGAATGGATGTCGTTGGCGCGCAGAAAGGTGGTCATTCGATCGATCCCAGATAGGCGGCGCGCACTTTCGGATCGTTCGAGATCGCGTCCGGCGTTCCATCCGCCAACACGCGGCCCTGATCGAGCACGGTGATGTGCTGCGCAATGCCGAACACGATATCCATGTCATGCTCAATGAAAAGAATGCTCATGCCCTGATCCTGGTGCAGCCGCCGCACCAGATCGACCATGTGATCGGTTTCCGTGTCGCCCATGCCTGCCGTCGGCTCGTCAAGCAGCAGCAAACGAGGCTTGACGCTCAGCGCGACGGCAACCTCGACCACGCGCTGATCGCCATGCGCCAGTTCACCGACCGTACGCCGGCTCTTGCCGGCCAGGCCGACAATGTCGAGCAACTCGTCGACGCGACGATTGACGACTGTACGCTGGTCGCGCCCGATCCACGGCTTGGCATTCAGCCCTGCCGCGGTCTCGACGCCGATGCGGATGTTCTCATAGACGCTGAGGTCGGGGAGAATTTCGGTGATCTGGAACGTGCGAACGATGCCCTTGGCGACGCGGTGGACGATCGTCTGCTGAGTGATGTTCTCGCCTTCGAAGATAACCTGCCCGGTCGTCGGCGGCAGCAGTCCGCTGATGAGATTGAAAAACGTCGTCTTGCCGGCGCCGTTGGGTCCGATCACCGCGCGCATCTCGCCGGCGCGCATCTCGAATGAAACACCGTCGACCGCCTTCAGGCTTCCGAAATGACGGGACACGTTTTCCATGCGCAGGAACGGCGTCTTCGCCGCCTGCGTCGCGGCAGACGCCGAGGCCGGCGCTGATTCCTGCATAGTCGCGGTCGTCATACGGCCTCCGCACGGCGGTTGAATATTCCCAGAACGCCTTTCGGGAACACCAGCACGATGAACACGAAGATCATGCCGATAAAGGTCATCCAGTTTTCGGTGACGCTCGACAGATAATCCTGCGCGACGACAAAGATGATTACGCCGATCAGCGGGCCGAAGAAGCTGCGCATGCCGCCGAGGATGATCATGATCACGAAATTACCGGACAGTATCCAGTGCAGATCCTGCGGCGAGGCGAAATTGAACAGCATCGCATTCAGCGTGCCGGCGAAGGCCGTGATGAAGCCGGCGATCGCGAATGCGGCCCAGACATAGCGTTCGACGCGAATGCCCAGAAACTCCATGCGCCGGCGGTTCTCGCGAATGGCGACCCATGTGTGGCCAAGTGGCGATTGCAGGATCGTCCACATGATCACGACTGCGATGGTGAAACACAGCAGCACGAGATAATAGAATGCCGATCCCGACGACAGGAACGGAATATCGAGCGGCCCCAAATGGATGTCCTGCCGGCTGAAGCCGGCGAGACCGTCCTCACCGCCGGTCACGTTATTCCAGCGAACCATCACGAAGTAAAAGAGCTGACCGATAGCGATGGTGATCATCGCGAAATAGATGCCGCGCCGGCGCATCACCAGCGGCCCGAGGATAGTCGCGGCAAGTCCGCCGACCAGCGTGCCCACCAGGATCGCGAGTGGTGTGCTGAGGGCCAGATATTTCAACGTCATGCCGGCGCCATACGCGCCGAGTCCGAAATAAGCCGCCTGTCCGAATGAAAGACCGCCGGTGAAGCCGAGCACCAGGTTCAGGCCCATCGTCGCCATGGCATAGATGAGGATCTTCGAGCCGAGCGCCGTATAGCCGCCGATCATCGGCAGCCACAAAGGCAGCGCGATCAGTACAATCCACATGACCGCAATTGCAAGAACGCGCTTCATTCGAACAGCCCTTCTTCGCCGAATAGCCCGCGCGGGCGCACGACAAGCACGATCAGCATCATCAGATAGATCACCGCTTCGCTTGCAGCCGGGTAATAGGTTGTGACGATGCCGGCAGCCAATCCGATGATGAGCCCGCCGCACACGGCGCCAAACAGACTGCCGACGCCGCCGATGATGACGGCGACGAAACTCGGCATGAGCAGGCTGTTGCCCATCGGCGGCGTCAAGCCAAGCACGCCCGACGCGAGCACGCCCGCCAGGCCGGCAAATGCGCAGCCAAACCCGAAATTAAGCGCGCGCAACATGTAGATGTTCACGCCGAGCGCGGATGTCGTCTCAAGATCGCGCGTGCCGGCGCGGATGCGAATGCCGAGCAACGTATAGCGCAGCAGCAAATAGAGCCCGATCGCGGCGGCGGCCGTAATGCCGATGACGAACAGCCGGTAGCCCGTGATGAAAAAATAAACTTCGCTGACCGGCGCGTTGATGATGTCGGGAACTTCGAGTGGCAGTCCCTGCGGGCCCCAAATCGTGCGCGTCATGTCCTCGATGATCAGCGCAAGACCGAAGGTCAGCAGCAGGCTGTAGATCGGATCGACACGTTTGTAGACCGGCCGAATCAAGATGCGCTCGACAACGAGACCGATCGCGCCGGCAAGAAGCGGACCGGCGATCAACGCGCCCCAGAAGCCGAGATAAGGCACGAGCGTGTAAGCAAGATAGGCGCCGATGACGAGGAAACCGCCATGCGCCATGTTGATCACGGAATTCAGGCTCAAGATGAGCGCCAAGCCGAGCGCCATGAGCGCGTAGAACACGCCCTGGATCAACCCGTTGAACGCGTTGAAAAGCAAAAGCTCCATTGTCCGCCCGAACGCTCCCCGTCCTAACCGTCAGTCTTAACCTACACCGCGCCGCCCCTAAAAAAGGGCGGCGCGGCATTGGCCTGTGCGCTGAGTTATTTTATGAGGCTGTTAAGCCGGATAGTCGAGCTTGCACCCGGTATCCTTGACTGACAGCGCTATTTTGTCGCCAGCAACAATGTCGGCCACTTTGAACATGTTCGGATACTTGCCGTCCGGCAGAATCTCGCCAGGGAACTCGCTCGACATCAACTGGTGATCGCCGGGCCGGAAGTAGACCTTGTTCGGCTGCAGCTTGACTTCAGGCGGCAGTTCGAGGCCTTCGAGAGCCTTGGCGACTTTCACCGCCTCGACCGACTTCGCCTTGTTCGCGCCCAACGCGATCGCGTGCAGGCCGGCATAACCGAACCAAGTGCGTGCGCTCGGCCAGGTGCCGTCGGCGTGAGCCTTTTGATAGGCGGCAACGAACTCCTTGACGTGCGGCGTTTTCGGCTGATCCCAGTACCATTCGAGCGTCCACCAGCCCTGCTTGGCTTCCTTCGGCAACGCGCGCAGCACTTCGAGCTCGCTGAGACCACCGCCGATGGCGAACTTCTTCATCAGGCCGAACTGAGCGGCCTGCTTCATGCAGTTCACCAGGTCCTGGCCGTCGACCAGCAGAACGAGCACATCCGGCTTGGACTGCTGCGCCTTGATCAGGTACGAGGAGAAGTCGGTGGTGCCGAGCGGCGACAACGAATTGCCGAGCACCTTGCCGCCGAAGCCCTGCAGGAGCTTGGCGTAAGCTGCTTGCAGCGTGTGGCCGTAGGCGTAGTCGGGAGTGATGAAGTACCACTTGCCGCCGAACTTCTTGTAGAGCGTGTCGGCAAGACCGGCCGCCAGCATGTAGGTCGTGGTGCAAATGCGGAACGTGGTCCAATGGCATTGCGTGCCGGTGACCGGATCGGTGTGACCGCCGGTGACCATGTAGAGCATGCCCTTTTCGTGCGCGACCTGATTGACCGAGAGGGCGGTCGCCGACGACACGGCGCCCATCAGGAAGTTCACCTTGTCCTGCTCGATCAGCTTGTGAGCCTTCTGCGCGGCGAGGCCGGCATTGGCGCCTTCGTCTTCGGTCACCAGTTCGACCTTGCGGCCGACGATGCCGCCCTTGGCGTTGACTTCGGCGAGCGCCATCAAAGCGCCGCGCTTTTCGCTTTCGCCTTCCGCGGCGTAGGTGCCGGTGAACGGGTCGTGCATGCCGATCTTGATCGGCGTTTCACCTTGAGCGAATGACAGAATCGGCGGCGAGAAAACCGCCGTCGCGCCCAGCATCGCTCCCGTCTTGAGGACGGTTCGGCGATCGAACCGCTTCGGCAAAATCAACTTGCTCATAGTTTCCTCCCTCGCATGGCGTTTTTGTTTCGGATTGAAAAATCGGCGGGAGGCAATGCATGCGTGGAACGCTGCGAGACGTCCCCATCACTACGCTGCCCCTCCTTTCATCATGCTAATGTGTGGCGATGACGACACGCAAGCGAGAAACCGAAGTTAGCGTGTCGCAGACGTGAGTTTGCCGTCATTGGATGCTCCAACGGCGGGCGAGTGCCCAAGCAAAATAAGCTGGTAGTACGACTATACTAACGTCTAGCGCACAAGCGATAACCTACTAATATCACAATGAAATTTATTGACAACCGATGCGGCGATGCCGCTCCACCTGGGATGGCGACTCAGCAAAAAGAGACAGGAGGCCTTCCGTGAAAGGCTACTTCGCGACGCTTGGCGTGATCTGGCGGCTGGCCAGCCCCTACTTCCGGTCGGAGGACCGCTGGCCCGGACGCATCCTCCTTGCTGCTGTGATCGCCATCGAGCTCTTGAACGTCGGTATCTCGGTCCTCCTCAACCAGTGGAACAACCGGTTCTACAACGCGCTGCAGGACAAGAACTGGGCTGAGTTCGTCCATCAGCTTCTCTACTTTTGCGTGATTGTCGCTTTCTACATCGTGCTCGCCGTCTATCAGCTCTACCTCAATCAGTGGCTTCAGATCCGCTGGCGCCGCTGGATGACCAGGATCTATCTCGACCACTGGCTCGCGGGCGCCAATCACTACCGCATGCAATTGCTCGGCGACGCGGCGGACAACCCCGACCAGCGCATCGCCGAGGACATCCAGATGTTTATCGATCGCACGCTGTCGATCGGTGTCGGATTGCTGGGCGCGGTCGTGACGCTTGGATCGTTCGTGGTCATCCTGTGGTCGTTGTCCACGGCTGCGCCGCTGCACGTCTTCGGCATGACGCTGGCCATTCCCGGCTATCTCGTATGGGCGGCCCTGCTCTACGCGATCGTCGGCACCGGATTGACGCATCTCATCGGCCGCGCGCTGATCCCGTTGAACTTCCAGCAGCAGCGTTACGAAGCCGATTTCCGATTCAACCTAGTGCGCGTGCGCGAAAATTCCGAACAGATCGCGCTGCTCGACGGCGAACCCGCCGAACGGGATCGCCTGCTCGGCCGCTTCTCCAACATCGTCGCCAACTGGATGGCGATCATGATCCGGACGAAGAAGCTCACATTTTTTACGGCCGGCTATTCGCAGGTGTCGATCGTGTTTCCGTTCATCGTCGTGAGCCCCGCGTACTTCGCCGGGGCCATGCAACTCGGCGGCCTGATGCAGACCGCGTCCGCATTCAACAGCGTGCAGGGCGCGCTGTCCTTTTTCATCAACGTGTACCGGACGATCGCGGAATGGCGGGCCGTCATCGAGCGGCTTGCCGGCTTCGACCGGTCGGTGAGAACCGCACAGGCAATCGCGACAGCTCCACCCGTCATAACGATCGCGGCCGGCGAAACGTCGGCCGTCAGCGTCAAGGACCTTGCCGTACGCCTGCCGAACGGAGCACCGCTGGTAAGTGCAGCCGATATCACGATCACCGGCGGCGAACGCGTCCTCGTCACCGGCCCGTCGGGTTCCGGCAAATCCACGCTGTTCCGGGCGCTCGCCGGAATCTGGCCGTTCGGATCCGGCAATGTCGTGGTGCCGGCGAACGCGAAAGTAATGATGCTGCCGCAGCGGCCCTATTTCCCGATCGCACCGCTGGCCGCCGCCATCGTCTATCCGGCCGAACCGGGAACATTCGACATTGCGCGCGTCACCGACGTCATCAGGGCGGTCGGCCTGCCTTCGCTCGTCGACCGCATCGCGGAAGAAACGCATTGGAACAGGATGCTGTCGCTCGGGGAGCAGCAACGGCTCGGCATTGCGCGCGCCATCCTGCATGCGCCGGACTTCCTTTTTCTGGACGAAGCAACCGCCTCGCTGGACGAACCGGCGGAAGCCGCGCTCTACGCGTTGCTCGAAGAGCGGCTCAAGAACACAACCATCGTGTCGATCGGTCACCGCGCCACGCTTGCCGCGTTCCACCGCCGTCGGCTGAATCTGGTGCGCGAGGGCGACCACGCGCGACTCCAGGAAGTCGCGCTGGCGCCGGCGGAATAACGGTTCCTGCCGCGCAAAAGAAAAGAGCGGCAGCGTTTCGGCTGCCGCTCAATTTCAGGGGTTGGACGCGACGCTTACTTCAGGCTGCCGAGCGTGAGATCGGCCGACAGTTTGGCGATGAAGGTCTGTCCACACCAGTTCGAGCCCGCGCCGCCCGGATTGATCGCCGTGATGTTACCCGTACCCGAAGCGCCCGGATCGCTGGTGAAGGCGTTGCAATCGCCCTTGTTCAGATCGGTGCCGGAGTAGCGCAGATCGACGGTGAACACCTTGTAGGTGAACCCGATACCGATGTTCCACGTATTGTAGTCTTTGTAAGGAATGCCGTTGGCAAAGGCCGTGCCCGGAAGTCCGTAGAACGCGTCGCTTGTACCCAGCCACTGGCGGCCGAATTCACCCGACACGTACCAGCCGATATCCTTCGCCAGCACCATGCTGGCCGGCGCCGTCCACTTGAAGGTACCGGACAGATATTCGCCATCGGCGCCGGTGTTCAGGAAATTCGGCGAGTAATAAAAGTTCGGGCCGAACACCCAATCGCCCGCCGTATAAGCGGCCTTGCCGTAGATCTCGTAGAAACTGGCGTTCTTCTTTGCGACGTTGCCGTTGGCGAGAGCCGGCTGGCAGGCGAGATCGGTGCCGCCGAAGCAGGTGCCGCCCGGGTAATAGTATTCCCAAATTCCGAAATCGAGCGCGAGCGGACCGAAGGTCGGACGAACGCCGCCGTAGAAATCGATTTCGGCAGCCGCGTCATTCGCGAACTTGATGCTCTCACCGGAAATGCCGGCGTAAATCTGCAAGTTCGGATTGATATTATAGCGCGGCTCGAAGTAGGCGGCGACTGACGGCTGGTGCGCCGACTGCGTCACGCCGCGGAAAACATAATCGCTCATCACGGCGCTGCCGAACGCCACATCCCATGGACTTGGGGCTGCCGCCGGCACTTTGACAGCCTTCACCGGCATATCTGCCGCAAATGCAGGCGCTGCCGAAACCGCAAGCGCCGCGACCACCGACCACACAACCCTATTCATTACCTGCCCCTTTTTACGGTTCGACCGAAACTCAGCCGACACGCCAGTCCGTCACCGTTGCGTACAAACCCCCGGCTTGCGATCGACCGTACGCAACGAAACGCGCATCGACGGATGGAACTACACATTCGGCCAACAAGAGCGGCAAGGCGAAAACAGCGGCAAATGCTGCCTTTTTAGGCGAATCCGGCAGATATCGACATAAACGAGTCAACTGTTGCCGCGGAAACACAACAACGCCGAGTCAAAAAATTTACGCCCGGAGGACGATCAACCTCCGGGCGTAAAAGGATAATTCAGCCAGCAATCGAAACGATCAGGCAGCGGCCTTCTTGCGATTGGCCTCGAGCCGTGAATCGACCAGCGCCACGATGGCGTCGACCGCCGGGTTGGTCATGCCCTTCTGCCGGCCGATGAGCTGCACCAGCTTGTCCGCTCGCTCGATATTGGGCGCGCCGTTTTGCAACGCGCGCGCGGCGGACGCCGGACGCGTGAGGCTTTGCGCGGCGGCGGCGTATTTCTCGAACGGCACAAGGTCTTCGCGCTTCGAGCCGAGCTTGACGCAAAGGTCGACCACGAAATTATAGACCGACCGCGACTCCTCGAGATTGCTGTACACCGCTTCCTGCGCGGTACGCATGCCGTCCTTGGTGATGCAGCGATAATTGCCGGCGAGCAGCATCGCCCACTTGGCGAGCGGCACAAAAATCGAGTCGTGCACGCGCAAATGCACCGGCAATTCGATCTTGCCTTCCGGCGTATCGAAGCGCACGGCGTCGATGTCCTTCTCGAGTTGTTGCAGGATCGCGTTCGACTTGTCGCTGGTAAATTTTGCGACCTTGAAATTGGTCGGCAGCGTGACTTGCAGCACGTTGACCTTTTCCTCCGGCGGACGGATTGCCTGCGGATCGGGGCTGCACAATGTGATCGCACCCGGATCGAAACTGTCCCACACGCTCGGATCGGTGAAGGCGGGCTTGAGCGCGTCGTAATCGAGGCCCGGAATGCGCTTCACGTAGGGCAGCGGCGGCATGTTCATGATCGACATGCACGGCACCCTGGATTTCCCGACGGCATCGAGCAGTTCGCGCACGCCCGGCGAGCGGTATTGCGGCTCCTGCATCGCGAGGCCGATCAGGTCGTAGTCGGCAGGATTGACGCCCTGCGTGCCGCCGGCCGTCACTTTGCCCGGCAGCTTGCGCGAGTCGATTTCAATCTGGTCCTTGCGGCCACGAACCGGCATGCGGACGCGGAAGCCTTCCGAATTGATGAGGTCCGCCTCGGCGGGGAGACAAATGAGATGAACCGAATGGCCACCGAACAGTATCTTGGAGGCCAGGAGCGAGCCGTAGGACGCCCCCATAATCATGATTTTATACGCCGGCATAAGGAAGTTGCTCCGTATTGTGCGAGTAAAGAAAGAGAGCTTCGGCTCATCCTTCCAATGCGCCCATCGTATTCGGCCCGGCAAATCGATGCAATGCGGGGTTTTGGCACGCGCCGCCGCTCGCCTTGTTTGTGACACCAAGTGCGCGGGCGCCCTTCCCGGCTTTCTCCGGGATTCCTTTTGATACCGGCGCAATGCCGAGAGAGGCATAAGCATTTTTGCGATGGTGTGCCGGACTTCCCCGCCCGCATCGCCGGACTTGATCCGGCAATCCACCGCGAGGAATGGCGTTACGCTTCGCGTCCGGCGGGCGGCATCCGCGACCGCAGCGGCACGTACCGCCCGATCGCCGCGACGATGCGGAGGAAGGATCGCACGATCGGCGACAGGAACTCCCCCGTCACGGTATGCGCGTCGGCATAAGCCGGTTCGACGCCAAAACTCAACTTCTCGCGCTGCTTGCTCGGCACATGCAACGTACCGAAAAGCCAGTCCCAGATCGCCAGGCAGCTTCCGAGATTCTTGTTGAAGTGAACCGGATTGGTCGAATGGTGGACCTGATGATGCGCCGGACTGATGAAGATGCGCCCGAGCGCGCCCCGGAATGAAATCCACATGTGCGTATGCTGAAGATGGACGTAGATGTGAATGAAGACGACGAGGATAACGTTGGTGCCGGATAGCGCGTATTGGTGGCTAGTATCGCCGAACAGATAGCTCGCAACGCCGTTGGTGAGCGCCGCGGTCACGGCAAGGATGTTTCCGAAAATCCATGTATCGAGCGGATGCATGCGGAACGACGTCAGCGGCGTCAGCACTTCGGCGCTGTGGTGGACTTTGTGCAGCTCCCACAGCGCGGGGATTCGGTGCTTCAAATAATGGTCGATCCAATAGCCGAGCTCATAGGCGAGAAACAGCATCACCGTGATGATCGAACGCGACACGAACTCAGGCACGACCGGCGGCTTCGGCTGGCCGAAGGCGTATACCATTCCGCCGATCACCGCATTGGTCAGGAACTGATACGAGATCGCCGCCATGCCGAAGCTGGCGGCATAGACGAAGGTGTTGAACAGGAAATAGCCGAGGTCGGCGACCGTCGAAGGGCTGCGCAAAATGCGGCGCGGAAACAGCGCACGCATGAGCGCGCGCAAACGGACGTTACGCCGCTTGCCCGTGCGGCGAAAAAGCAGAAAGCCGGCGGCGATGAAGAGAGCGCAGGCGAGCGACGTCAGCGAGAGTTGCGATCCTGCTGAAAACAGAACGCCGCAGAGACGATAAAAAACGCTGAGAAGAACGTTCCCGACGATATCCACGTGCGCATTCTCCGCTGGCGTTCGGCCAGCCGGCGAAAGCCTAGCGGGAACGCAGTAATCAATGTCTTAATCACCGCAGAACCCGTTATTTGCGCGTCTCTACGCGATCAACTTGTAGGCCGGAACGGTCAGGAACGGGATGAATTCGGACGATAGCGACAGGTCACGGAACAACCGGATCGCCTCCGGGAAACGGCCCTTGGCGAAGTTGCGGGACCCCACTTCCGTCTTCACGCGCTCCATCTCCTCGTGCATCGCGCGCTCGAAATAGGCGCGCGATACCTTCATGCCGCCCTCAAGCACGGCACCGTACTTGAGCCATTGCCAGGTTTGCGCGCGCGAAATCTCCGCCGTCGCCGCGTCTTCCATCAGATTGTAGATCGGCACCGCCCCGCGCCCGCGCAGCCATGCCTCAATGTATTGCACGCCGACGCGCAGATTGAGGCGGAAGCCCTCGTCGGTCTTGGTCCCGTCGTGGATCTTCAACAGATCGTTGCGCAGAACGTGCACATGCAGGCGCACGCGCTCGACCTGGTTCGGCTGCGCCAGCATGCGGTCGAACACTTCGCGCGCGACCGGCACCAGATCGGGATGCGCGACCCAGGTGCCGTCATAGCCGTCGCGCACCTCTCGTTCCTTGTCGGCGCGCACTTTGGCGAAAGCGGCCTCGTTCGCCTCCTCGTCGTTCTTCACCGGAATTTGCGCGGCCATGCCGCCCATCGCGAACGCGCCGCGGCGATGACACGTGCGCACCAGCAGCGCGGCGTAAGCGCCGAGGAACGCCTCTCCCATCACTACCTGTCCGCGGTCAGGCAAGACGTAATCGGGATTCTTGGCAAAAGTCTTGATGAAGGAGAAGATGTAATCCCAGCGGCCGGCATTCATGCCGGCGATATGATCGCGCATCTCCCACAAAATCTCGTCCATCTCGAACGCCGCCGGTAACGTCTCGATCAGCACCGTCGCGCGGATCGTGCTGTTCGGAATGCCGACCTGCTGTTGTGCAAAGACGAACACGTCATTCCAGAGCCGAGCCTCGCGATGGCTTTCGAGCTTGGGCAGGTAGAAATAGGGGCCGGTACCCTTCTCGATCAGCGTCCTGGCGTTGTGGAAGAAATAGAGGCCGAAATCGAACAGCGAGGCCGAGATCGGCGCGCCGTCGACGGTCACGTGCGCCTCGTCGAGATGCCAGCCGCGCGGACGCACGATCAGCACCGCCGGTGCGTCACCGACCGCGTATTTCTTTTTCGATTGCGGATCGGTGAAGTCGATGGTGCCGGCCCAGCGGTCCTTCAGGTTGAGTTGGCCTTCGACGTTGTTGTCCCATGTCGGCGAATTGGCATCCTCGAAATCCGCCATGTAGTCGGTCGCGCCGGAATTAAGCGCGTTGACGATCATCTTGCGATCGACCGGACCGGTGATTTCGACGTGACGCTGGTGCAGGTCCGGCGGGATCGGCGCGACTTTCCAATTGTCGTCGTCGCGGATGTGTCTGGTGTCAGGGAGGAAATCCGGCAATTCGCCGGCATCGAAACGCTTTTGCCGCTCGGCGCGGGCCTTGAGCAATTCCTGGCGCGTGCCGTCGAAGCGGCGGTGCAGTTCGGTGAGAAAAGCGAGCGCGTCGTCGCTGAGGATTTCCCTGTAGCGCGCGCGCATCGTGCCGGTGATGACCAAAGCAGGAACGGCCGGCGCAGACGCATCTGCGGGCTTCGACGCCGCTTTCACCGCTGTTTTGCGCGCCAACTTCTTGGTAGGTTTTCCGGCGGCCTTTTTCAGCGACGCGGGCTTGTTGCCGGCAGATTTGGCGGCGCGTTCCGGCTTATGCGCTGGCGCCTTGCCGGACTTGCTTTTGGATTTGCGGACAGCCGACTTCTCCGCGGCGGCCGCCTTCTTCTTTGCGGTCTTCATCAAGCCCTTCCGATAATGACGGCTAATTTTCTTACGAGACGGCGGCGTCTCGCCGCATGGCTTTAAGAGATTCCGGCAGCGGGCCGCCGGTCGCCCAATCGATCAATTCGACCGTATGCACCACCGGGATCGCGCTTCCGGCGGCAATCTGCGTGAGGCAGCCGATGTTGCCGGCAGCAACCACGTCAGGATTCAATGATTCGATATTCGCAACCTTACGATCCCGCAGTTTCTTCGACAACTGCGGCTGCATGATGTTGTAGGTGCCGGCCGAACCGCAGCACAAATGGCCTTCTGGCACATTTTTCACGGTGAACCCTGCCTTGGACAGCAACTCTTTGGGCGCCGATGTCACTCTTTGCCCATGCTGGAGCGAGCAGGCGGAGTGGTAAGCAACCACCAGCCCGTTACCGTTCGTCGCAGGGCCGAGATCGATCCGCGTGAGGTATTCGGTCACATCCATCGCCAGCCTGGAAATTGTCGCGGCCTTTTCTGCGTAGGCCGCGTCAGTCCGGAACATAAAACCGTAATCCTTGATGGTGGTTCCACAGCCGGAGACGGTGATGACAATGGCGTCGAGCCCCTCGCCGTCGATCTCGCGCATCCACGCGTCGATATTGTTGCGGGCCTGCGCGTGCGCCTCGTCCTCGCGGCCCATGTGATGCACGAGCGAACCGCAGCAGCCTTCTCCGGCCGCGACCACGACCTCGACGCCATGGCGGTTGAGCAGCCGGATGGCGCTCTCGAGCGTCGAGGGCGAGAGCACCGGATTGATGCAGCCGGAGAGCAACGCGACCCGGCCGCGGCGTTCGCCTTGCGCCGGAAATACCTTGCCGATGCGGTCGACCGGCGGCGCCGGCAGATGTTTCGGGGTCAGACGCAGCATCGCTGCGAAACGCTTGAAGCCGATGGCATCAAGCAGGGGCGCGAACGGCCGCGCCACGAGACCGCCCACCAGCGCAAGACGGAACAGCGTCAGATCGGGCAGCACGCGCGCCAGCAAAGCACGCATGGCGCGGTCAAACAGCGGGCGCTTGTACGTTTCCTCGATGTGATCGCGGGCCTGATCGACGAGATGCATGTAGTGCACGCCGGAGGGACACGTCGTCATGCAAGCGAGGCAGGAAAGGCAGCGATCGATGTGCTTGACCACGTCGCGCGTCGCGGGGCGTTCCTTCTCGAACATCTCCTTGATGAGATAAATGCGCCCGCGCGGAGAATCGAGTTCGTCGCCGAGGAGTACGTAAGTCGGACACGTCGCCGTGCAGAATCCGCAATGCACGCAGGCGCGCAGAATCTTGTCGGCCTCCGCGATATTCGGATCGGCGAGCTGGGCGATGGAGAATGAGGTTTGCATTCAGACTCCCGCCCATAGGCGGCCCGGATTGAGCACGCCTTTCGGATCGAAACTTTCCTTCACGCGCTTGCTGAGCGCGGCAATGCCCGGATCCTGCGGCTCGAACACATCCACGGACGCGCGCACCGCCGCCGGCGCACGGATCAATGTGGCGTGGCCGCCGACTTCGGCAACCGCGCGGCGGATCGCGGCGGCGTCCGGCTCATCGGCGAACGGCATGGCGACCCAAACGAGTCCGCCGCCCCAGTCGTAGAACATCTGTGCCGCCGGCGTGAGTTGCGCCGCAATGGTGTGGCCCTTCATCGGCGCGGTAGAGATGCGCCACAGCGGCCGTGCGGCGTCGCCGTCGGCAGCGAACGGCTTGACCTCGCGCACACTACGCCAGAGCGCGCGAGAGGATTCCTCGCTCAGGATTGCAGCGCCACTGAACGGCTTCATCGCCGCCGCGAGCGCGTTCTTGCGGTGCGCAACCGAGGGCGCGAAGCCTTCGACGCGAAACGCCGTCGTCGCTTCCGGCTTGGGCAATCCGTCGAACCATGACGCAACATGATCGGGAAAGTGCGCCGCGGCGGAAACGTCGCAGGACGAGCCCATCGCCGCCGCCATCGCCTGTGCTGCGCGCGCGTCGTCGAGGCCGGAGACGATGACGGTCGCTTCAGTTTCGGCTTTCGGCAGAACCTTGATCGTGACGTCGGTCATGGCGGCGAGCGTGCCCCATGAGCCCGCCAGCAATTTGCAGAGATCGTAGCCGGTAACGTTCTTCACCACACGGCCGCCCGATTTGATCGTGTCGCCGCGGCCCGTAACGGCGTGCAGCCCGAGAAAATGATCGCGCGCGGCACCGACCTTGATGCGGCGCGGACCGGCGAGGTTGGCAGCAATCACACCGCCAAGGGTGCCCTCGCCTTTGGCACGGCCGAGCACGGGACCGTAATCGACCGGCTCGAAGGCCAACTCCTGGCCATTCTTGTCGAGCAGCGCCTCGATCTCGGCGAGCGGGGTCCCCACTTTGGCCGACAGCACAAGTTCTTCAGGCTCGTACAGCGTGACCCCGGAGAGGCCCGACAGGTCGAGCGTGAGATCGGTCTGGCTCGGGCGCCCGATGGCGCGCTTGCTGCCGGAACCGGCAATCTCCAACGCCTTGCCGCCGCCGAGCGCCCAGCGCACGGCGTCCTCGACCTCCTTGGCGTCGCGGGGTTTGAGCCGATCCGTCATGGCCGGGCGTAGCCGTTCGAAGAACGGCGCGCTTTCGCCCGCCTATATCCCGGCCATCCCGATTCACCTGGCAACGCCTCACCAACACTATCGGGATCACCGGCACGAGCCCGGTGATGACAGCGAAGTGAAAATGATGTCGCCCGAAACACGGAATGCATCCCCATTAAAACCGCGGAATGTCCGGGAACGGCAACTTGCCGCCGGAGATGTGCATGCGGCCGAGTTCGGCGCAGCGGTGCAATTTGGGAAAGACCTTGCCGGGATTGAGCAAGCCTTTTTCGTCGAAGGCGCATTTAAGCCGCTGTTGCTGATCGAGATCCGTCTCGGAGAACATCACCGGCATCAAATCGCGCTTCTCGAC
>Ga0134126_10006122_pt1 | contig 15071 bp, 12 predicted proteins | sample KB31752_FD_96881 | JGI IMG/M metagenome (GOLD analysis project Ga0134126, IMG submission 96881) | Terrestrial soil microbial communities with excess Nitrogen fertilizer from Kellogg Biological Station, Michigan, USA - KB3-175-2 | ecosystem: Environmental > Terrestrial > Soil > Unclassified ...
ATCAGGATGTGTTGCGCTTCGTTACTTGAAACAGTGACAGAAAAATCTGCGACAGCTGTACTGCTTGGCTCACCACGAGGAGAAGAACAATGAAATACATCTGTTTGGGATACGTCGAGCCAGGAAAATTCGAAAGGATGACCGAGGACGAGCGACACGCAACATTCGACGAATGCTTTGAATACAACGACCATCTGCGCGCCAACGGATATGTTCTTGCCGAAGTACCTCTTCAGCCTCCGGAGACCGCGTTGACCCTGTACTGGAAAGACGGCAAAGTCGTGACGACCGACGGCCCCTATACAGAAACCAAGGAACAGCTCGGCGGCATTCACATCCTTGAGGCGCGAGACCTCAATCATGTCATTCAGCTTATGTCGCAGCATCCAGGCACGAAGTATGGATCGCTTGAGATACGACCGGTTGTGGATTTGAGCGAAACGATGAGGGACAGCGAGCAGCGGCGAAGATTGTCATAACTTTTGCGTAACCGACTGCAAAGCCGCGCTTGACCGCCTAAACGGGGCCCCCATTTCTTAACGGCTTTGCCTTAAAGTCGTGCTTGCCTCAAAACGCTTCCGTTTGCCTCAAAAGTACTTTCGACTCTCTGAAAAAGATAAAAGAGATCGACGAATGGCTAGAGCAATACAGGAAGATTCCGATTGGGACCTGAATTTCAGCGAGCAGGACGGGAAGACCAAGGTTAGTATCTCGATCTATAACGAATCGCTGGAACGTATGGAGAGAGTTATCGCAATGGGCTTCCAGCAAGGTACCGAGGCGCAGCTGCAGAACCTGGAAGATCTATTGGGAAAATTAACGCAGGGGTAAGGAGAAGAATCATGAATTGGAATCCAAATATGAAGACGACGGTTTTTTTCCTGTCGATGCTTATGACAATGCTCCTGTCCGGAGTCGTATCGGGGCAGCAAAAACCGGCTACGGGCTACGCGCCGGTTAACGGGCTAAAAATGTATTACGAGATCCGTGGGCAGGGTGAGCCCGTGGTGCTGCTCCACGGCGCGTTCATGGCAATTTCAAACAACTTCCACTGGGCCGAGTGGATCGGTGAACTTTCCAAAACGCGGAAAGTGATCGCCATCGAAATGCAAGGTCACGGCCGCACGGCTGACACGGGCCGTGACTTCACCTACGATAACCTCGCCGACGATGTGGCCGCGCTGCTCGACTACCTGAAGATCCCAAACGCGGATATCCTCGGCTACAGCCTCGGCGGCGGTGTCGCGCTGAATTGCGCGATCCGCCATCCGGACAAGGTGCGCAAGGTCGTTAGTATTTCGGCCGTGTTCCGCCAAAATGGCTGGACCAAAGAGGCGCTGGACGCATTCCCGAACCTCACCGCCGAAGCGTTCAAAGGAACGCCCATCGAAGCCGACTACAAAAGACTTAGCCCGACGCCCAACGAATTCCCGAACTTCGTCAAGCGCGTCCTCTCGGTCGACCTGAAGCCGCACGACTTCGGCGCCGACAAGCTCAAGGCCACCAAGGCGCCGATGTTTTTCATCCACGGCGATGCCGACGGCGTGCGGCTCGATTACATCGCGGAAGCGTTTCGCCTGAAGGGCGGCGAGGTCCACGGCGACATGCGGCCGCGCTCAGCGTCGAGATTAGCCATTTTACCCGACACAACCCACGTCACGTTGATGAACCGTAGGCAAACGATCATCCCGATGGTGAACGACTTTCTCGATGCCAAGCCCTCAAAGCAATAGAGAAGACCGGATCAGGACTTTTACGTAACCGGACTGAATTTTGTGATACAGAGCTGCCTTGTGCAAAGCCTCCTTAACTTCTTAACAGGCTGTGCACGAAAATTCTCCTCATGCAGGTAACCGAGATTTTAGAACTTGTGCCTGGCTGCCGGCGCCATGACGAAAACCCAAGCGTCAAAAGTTGGCATTTGAATCGATGCGGTGGTAAGTTTCAGCTGAAGTGAGAGACGATACAATACTCGCCAAGATGAGACAGGCGATGAGTGAAGGGGACTGGGACGCGGCTCTACGGCTGGCGGCAGGGTTTCAGCGGTTGGGAAAACACGCAGAAGCAATACGACGTGCAGCAAACGCTCGCACTAACAAACAGTTTTACGAGCAGTTGGGCTACGACGTCGAAGAAATCAGGGCTGAGGGTATTGCGGCAATAAAGGAGCGGTTTAGCAGTTCATGGGAACAGGTCGAACAGTCAAAACCTGATCAGGAGAGATGACTATGGCACGATGCCGAGATAAAGCAGTCGAAACATTAAACAACCTTGGGTTTGACGTCGTGCGCTACCCGCGCTCTGACATCGCCCCGCTTGACGTTATTATCCAGTCTGAGGGTTCTCATACGCGGTTGGCTCCGCTGCCAAATCTCTGGGTTCCGAACACGCCTCTCCCTGTCAAGTCTGAGCGGACTGCGCCAGACGTAAAGACTGTCGAGTCGAGCGAACTAAAAGGGAAGTTTGGAATTGACGCAATCGTTGACATCTTCAGCAAACTAAGTCTAAGCGCCGGAGCCAAACGTGCGAAGTCAGTGCAATTCGTAGCACTGGAGCCGAAAATTACGAGCTGCGTCCTTGCAGATATCGAGGAGTATGTAAACAAGGGCCAGGTCAATACTGCGTTGGCTGCTGCACGCCACTTCTTTGACGATAATGAGCGCGTCTATCTCATCACAGAAGTCATCGCATCTAAGAAACTTAAGATTATCATTGGCGGAGATTCCGCAGCAGAAGCGGCGGCTGCGGCCGCCGAGATCACTGGTTCAATTTCAGCAAGTGGTTCCGTCGGTTCGGCTAAGTCTGCCGCAAACGAAATCACTTATGAGCAGGATATTGCCGCTGTTTTTGGTTTCGCCAGCGCCGAACTGTTGTATGACAACGGCTGGCTGTTAGATCTACCCGAAAAGCCCGGAAAGAAATTTCTGGGCAAGGGTGGAAACAAACTGCCTATACTCTCGAAAAGTGTAAGGCTGGTTTTGACGGATTTAGAGACATGAATGAGACTGCCTCAACTGTCGTAAACATCGATGGCTCCCAGGACCAGGGGGGCATTACGACGATTATCAACTCACCCGCTGGAGCGAGCGGCTTCGGATTGTTTAAGTGGCCTTTCAGTGCAAGTGGTTATGATGCTGAAATCGGCGACTGGCTCAAGAATACTCCAGAGCATCCCCCCAGGGAATTGGGAGAATACCTCTTCGATCTGGTCTTCCCAACAAAGCCTCGGCAGACGCTGTTGAGCGCCATTCAGCAGTCAGTCGCTTCAAGCAAGGCCTTGATAGGCATTCAAGCGTCGTCTCCGGAACTCCACCGCATTCCTTTCGAAATTTCTCATACGGGAAAGGAGTATCTTGCTTCAGGAAATCGCCTGGTGTTTCGTTTGATAAACGACGGAACGGGAATCGAACCACGACTTCATGGACTGCATCGATTCCTGGTCGTGTTAGCCGAGCCGGAGTCTACGGATTACGACAAGTGGGGACATGATCAATTTGTCGACGAGATTAAGGCCAAGTTTAAGAATTGGAACATAGTCCCCAAAATACTAACTCACGCAAAACCTGAAGACGTGCACAACGACTTGATTAGCGAGCGCAATCAAGAACGAAGCTATGATCTGATACTGGTTGTGGCTCATGGTGAAGCAGCGTCTCCGCTGGATTCGGGCCAGTTGGTTTTGGAAGATGAACACGGGGGACCGTCTCCGTACTCGGCTGAGGCCTTTGCCTCGGCTCTTACGGGTCACCGTGGGTGCCACGTTTTCTTGTGTGCATGCTCTTCTGCCGAAGTCGTCGGAGAAAATCCTCTTGCAGGGGTTGCGCAGCGTCTCATTACCGCCGGCCAAGCCGGCAGCGTAGTCGCGATGCAACGACCAGTAACTGTGGACGCAGGATTAAAAGTCAGCACTAGCTTTCTTTCCTCCCTACAGAGCGGTAGCGATATCTTTGAGGCCTATCGAGACAGCACCAGTCTTGTAGCTAACGGCAGTTGGGAACATGGAGTTCCGTGTCTTTACGCCAGGCAGGGGTCGGACGAGGAAACGATGAGACTGCGTTCCTTTCTCTCGGTTGATCCAAAAAAGAGCCGCGTCGCAATTAATTTTCCGGCCTGGCAGATGGGCGTGAAGCCGGCAGTTTATTCTCGAGCCATGGAGGAATGGATACAGATACCCAAAGGTCAGACTCACTACCGCGGCAGAACCGCGCCGATGACAGCGATTAACGGAGCAAAAGACCTGATCGCAACACTGGGAAGATTATTTCCGGTGGATGACTTTGGAGATCGCATCGTCATCGGAACAGACGAACGCACACAGGACATGTTGGACGAGGGCATATTTACGCACTACGTCTTGTTCGGTACGCAGTCTCACGCTTACGTCCGCAATGTCCTTCAACAATATAGTAGAGATTTTGAGTTCCATTTTGGCGGCGAGCAATGGAGTCTGATTGATAAGCGCACCAGCAACACATATTCTGTTCAGAACCCCTCGCTCCTTCATCGCGCCGATGCCTCGGGAATGGATTACGCGCTGATCGAGAAGATAATTGACGAGATTAGCGATCGAGTAATTTTTGTGATTGGCGGAATGTGGGATACAAGCAGCCTAACAGCCGGAAGATACTTGATAGAGCACCGGGAAAAGATTTATAGGAAATTCGGCGGCGGCGGATTTCAATACGTTTTGGAGATACCTGCCGGTTCAACCCTTGTCAAGAATGTTGTCATAGAACGTAGTCCGCTTAGAGCGGCCTAATGTGTGTCTTACTTATGATGGCCCACTTTTAGCCAAACTGGAGAACACCAACGAATCCAACACGGAACCCTGCCTCACTAAGGATCTATGATACCGGTTCACGCGCAGTTCAGCGTTTCGTGCTTTGGGCCGACCCAAGATCAATGACCTGAAATGCACTGTTAGGATGCCACATCCACCGAATGCCCCGATCTTTATCCACTCTCTACCAAGAGTGGGATCCACTTGGTTAGGGTATAAGTTTGCCGACTGTCCCAACGTCGCATATCGATTTGAGCCATTTCATGAAAATCTGATTGCCGGCACGCCTGCGAGCCTTCAAGAGGTTTTTGAAAAACTACGATTTGGTAAGTCTCTGCGACATCCGGTTAGAACCGACCACTACCATAAGAACTATAGCTTTAGATCAGGCGGTGGCGTTGATCACTTTGAGAAGCGATTCTGTTTTGAGAATTACTGCATCGATCCGTTTAATGTCGATGACGGCCTTCGGACATACCTTGCGAACCTGCTCGCTGAAGCCGCAAAAGGTCACAGAACGCCAGTCATCAAGAGTACCAAGAGCCCCTTCAGAGCTAACTGGTTAGCCAAACATTTTCCCGGAGTGCATCTCTACATATTTCGCAATCCCAGATTGATGGACAACTCACACTTTTCCTATCGGGGCTTCAGTAATCCCTACATCAGGGATTACAGTCTGATCATCGGACAAAATGGACACCACGCAATTCTTCAAGAGCTGGGCCGATGGAGTGGCCTGGACAGGTTCGTATCCAGATCACTGAAGGAAGAGTACTCCTATTATCGCGGTGTACTTTCTCGAGAGGATCGTCGCAAGTACGATCGGCAATATCATTTTGACTCTCTTTGTTTCTTTTGGGTTCTGGCACTTGCGCAATCGACCACCTACGCTGACCTCATTATTGATATGGATACGTTGGCCGGTGAAGAGATCCGCTTACAGGTTGTTTCCCAAATCAAAAACAAGACCGGCCTGTCTCTAGATCTTTCCGATCACAATATGAGTAACGCTCGCTTGGGCAGGATCATGAGGCGCCACCGGTTGGTTGTGTCTAGAGAAATGGAGGGAATTATTCGAAGAGCGCTCCGTCGCCTCAAGCCTGATTGGAAAAGGCTGCGACAATTCTATCTGTCCGAGGAAACTGAATCTATTGTTCGGCGTTTCGATGATCAGAGTAGACTTTCTGGAAGAACGCGGCACTCAACCCGGGTCGAGAATTCAGGGAGGTCAGCTTGGCACTACGTATTCTCACCCAAATAAATTATTCAGCGGGTGAGAATCCTGATGGCGACAGTGGCCTGCATTTCATCAGCACGCTACTTTTGTCGCTGGTCCAACTGGATCAGGATCTGCACTTTTACGTCCTCGTACCTACAAAACACCAAGCAGTGTGGGCGGCGGCTCTGTCGCATCCACGGATAACTCCTGTAGCCGTGGATCTCTTGCCGCGCCTTCATGGAGGTGACTTCCGGTTTGACCCCGCTGAGTTGATTCGGAAGTTCGACCTGAGACGATTTGACGTAGACGTGCTATTCCTGAACCAACCGGAAACAGCCCCGGCTTTTTTACAATTCTTCAACAGACAAACATTTCATAATCTTCCAGCAGTGTCATACGTACACTGGTTCGACACGCGCCGACCATCAACACCCAAGCAGCTGCTTCACCGGCCGGCACTTTTGGGCGCACTCTCTGGAATGATGGTTTCAACTTTGGTCGGGTGCAATTCAATATACGGTCGGGACCTAATTCTGAAACAAGCCGGGCAATGGTTTAACGAGGCTTCGATGACTTCTCTTAACGAGCGTTTTCGGATCCTACCGCCCGCTGTTGATGTTGAAGAGATTATGCGAGGCCAGACAGCAAAGCGTAGGCGGCGTTCAAAGCAAATACTGGTTAATCACCGGCTGCTTAAGTATACGGGTGTTCGCACGCTACTTACCGACACGCTACCCTCACTCTGGGCGCGTCGGCAAGACTTCTCGGTACTTATAACAAATCCGACACGCGTTCGATTGCCTCGCACGTTGACAGATATGCCATGGCTTACAGTGAAAACATTAGAACGATCAGAGTACATTAAATCCCTTTGGGAAAGTGATATTGTCGTTGCTCCTCATCGCAACACGCATTGGTCGATGTCGACCCTTGAAGCAATATCTGCGGAGTGCACGCCATTAATGAATAGAGAGAGTTTTTTCCAAGAGATGATTGAGCCTTTGACGCGTAGCCTAAGTGATCGGGAAAAGGAGTACATTCAAGAGCGGTGGTTCTTCTACCGCGGATCTATCATTTCGCAACTCAGCACGTTGTTGGACAATTTGGATAAGGAACGATCATTGATCAAGAAAGTGGCAAAACACGCGCGATCGATATATGAATCGAACCGCCTGGCTCATACATGGCGCCAGGTATTCCAAGAGGCTGAATCAGAAATACCCATGATCGGAGAATCGAATCCATCGATGTGTAAGATTGTTGAAATGCTGGAAAAGGAACAAATGGTATCTAAGTGTCAGATCCTGCGGCACCTTCGATGGGCTCCGAAGCAACGAGCTCTCTCTTGGACTGCTTTTAGGAAACAGCTCAAATCTATCGCAGTGGACGATAGCTCGAGACCAGAGGCGACGTTCGCGCTTCCGCGATGACTTCATCGTCACAACGTGGGATTCTCAAATTACTGCTGTAACCGCCAAAGTCAACAATTGTTGGACATAGGGTTGTTTTTCAGGAAATCGCTTGAGTAACATGGTGACTGCGCACGTCGGCGCAGCAGATCAGCAGATGAACTGGTGGGTCACTGATTCTTCATCGAAGACACATACGCATCCTATTGATTTTTGAGGCAGAAATGGAGTTTGCCTCATAAAGCGACTCCGAAACCGACTAGTCCGGTTACATAAAAGTCCTGACACAAAACACCCCTCAACCCCCTGCAAACATTGGAGCGGTGTAGTCCGTTTCAGCTCCGCCGGCGTTACGTAATTCTCCTGACAAGGCGCTCACGTTACGTAAATCTCCTGACGGAATAAACAGGAGGTCAGACTCGGTCGGAAAGTGACGCAGCAGCTCGGCGGTGGACAAGCGTTGTTTTAGGAATGGGTCGGTATTATTATCGCTCCGCTCAGTCCAGGTTACTTTTGAATTGGGTCGCCTGTCCTGTTGTGAGCTCTCAGGTGAGTCTGATTCTTTGATAACTGTGGATTGTAGCGCCTTGGTTTCTGACTTAAGGTCAAGACTCGGATCGGGTGTTCAGAACCGTTTCGAATAGATGAACGCGCCCTCAGCGAACTCTCTTCCTATCACTGGCCGGGAAATATCCGCCAGTTGCAAAACGTCGTCGCGCGCCTCGCTTGTTACACCAACGATCAGACGATTAGCACCTCTCATGTTTGCGCCGAGTTAAATCGGTTCAGAGACCTGGATGCAAGCACGATAATTCTCCCCGATTCGTGTAGCACTCTTCTGCAGGGTGAAGGACTTGAGGACTTCTCCTATCGGGTCCGCGGCAACGTGATCGACTCGGTAAAGGATTGTATGAATGGAAACATAACCCATGCAGCCCAACGCTTAAAAGTTAATCGATCCTCACTTCACGAGATAATCCGAAAAATAAGTATCCGCGCTAAATCAAATGCCGGCGTTGGGAATGCACGCGCCGCCTAAGATGCTCGCACCCCAGCGCTTCTCAATCTTAGCCTCGCAGCTCAATGATCTCTTCATCAAGTGATTACAATTGTTTACCTGCCACCCTACCCCTCACCGTCATTACTGGAAGGATTCGCACTAGCCTATTGACAGTTTAGGCCAAGCCCCATATAATTACTGTGTTCGCCTATACTTACTGCTGGACTAATTACATGGACCCCGTAACGAGTTTCGTCCACCTAGCCCGAATCGCTCTTTCCGGTCGCCGGAAAGAATTGGTCATGTTCCTCAGGCGTGCCTTGCCCTCCATTCGAGAAATGAAGCCTGAACTCGCGGCCGAAATCAATAAACTACTCGAACTAACGTCAGCCGGGCCACTCCGCGCCAAAGCCGCTATGCCAGAACCGCTGCCGGTGGACCTCGATTCGCGACTTGAATTGGTTCGTCATGAAGAACATCCAGAAATGGCGGTCGAGCCCACTTGGCCAAGCCAGATTCGTGACGAACTCAATCAATTCATTCTCGAACGGCAACAAGAGGAGCATTTAGCTGCCGTTGGAGTGATGCCAACCCGGTCTTTGCTATTCGTGGGGCCACCCGGTGTTGGTAAAAGCCTAGCGGCACGCTACCTCGCTGTGCAGCTGCATCGACCCTTGCTCACACTCGATCTAGCTGCGGTAATGAGCAGTTTTTTGGGTCGTACTGGAAACAACATCCGAGCCGTTCTGGATTATGCTCGTCGAAGCTCTTCAATCTTGTTACTGGACGAATTTGATGCTATTGCCAAGCGTCGCGATGACTCTGCTGACGTCGGCGAGTTAAAGCGGCTCGTGACGGTACTGCTTCAAGCGATCGACGATTGGCCGCGGGAGGGGATACTCTTAGCTGCCACGAATCATCCTGATCTATTAGATCCTGCGGTCTGGCGACGTTTTGAACGGGTCATTCCATTCCCGCTCCCATCCGCGAATGACATAGCCGCAGCAATACAGGTCGCTCTTCAAGACGATACGAACAGCGTATCTAAAACGACAATCGAGGTATTGGCTACACTGCTGGAGGGTAGATCCTTTGCGGACGTACGAAAAGTGATTCTCGGCGCACGACGCGAGGCACTTGTTAGCAAGATTCCCATTAATCAAGTTCTTACAACGCGTCTATCAAAATTACTAAATGGTCAGTCACGGGCTCGACGTATTCAAACAGCGGTTTCGTTGCGAGAGACAGGTTTGACTGAGCGACATGTCTACGATCTTACAGGCGTTTCAAGAGATACGATCCGTCGTAAGACTAAGATAGGCAGAAAGAGAGTAAGTTCTAATGGCAAGAAAGGATAATTTCCTTTTAGGCAATGGAGAGCGGCTAACCGGTTCTATAGATGTGCCAAAAGGCGGCGGGGATAAAAACCCTCCGTATCCCTTCATAGAAGCCCGCGACCGTATTAGTAGTCGCGCACTTGCTGTAGTTGAACGTGTCACGGAGCTGCCAGCGGACGCATGCCCAGGCGATGAAGTCGTGCTGTCAGTCACGATCCACCCGCGCTATATTTCAAAATCGGATTTTCCCAACACCCTACTTAGATCTCTCGGGCTACGAGCGGTGGGAAGTCGCGCAAAGAAGGTGACGCCAGAGAAGTGGGGAATTGAAAAACATCCAACGGAGGCAATCGGCGAGGAAATTTTCGCCGCCGGGCGTAAGGATAGTGTTCTGCAACTCCGGAGAATTGTTGAGGCATTCTCTTCGACCTCTGCTGCAGCGGACGATCTTTCACACATCGAGGATTTGGCTTATCCCTCGGCGGATGCCAAGCTCAAAAATATTAGTAAGACAAAACGAGATGAGGCTCGATGGCTGGAAGTTGTGCTGCACAATCGGAGCGACGTTGACGTATTTTCGGCTTTTACCAAGTTTGCGGAGCGGTTACGCGCAAGTGTCAACGTTCAGAGACGGCGTGATGTGGGTGGACTGACGTTCGTTCCGGTTTCGGCGAATGTGGGAGCAGCAAACCAACTTGCGAATTTTTCGTTTCTTCGCGTCGCTCGCTCAATGCCGACCTTGCGTCCTTTGAACCCGACTTTGCTTCGACTAAGTGCAGGCGCGACGGTAAACCTTCCAACGACTGATTCAGTGACAGATTCCTGTCGAGCGCTAATTCTTGATGGAGGCCTTCCTTCAAGTGCGCGTACAAGTTTACGGCGCTGGGTTAATTTTATTGATGCGCCCTCGGTAGGCCCTCGCCATTCTGATCTTGAAGCGCATGGATTAGCGGTTACCAGCGCGTTTCTTTTTGGGCCTATTTTCGACCCAAATGATTTGCAGAGGCCCATATGCGGCGTAGACCATGTTCGGGTTCTTGACTCCAGCGTCCTTTCATCTGCTGATCCTTACTACTTCGATGTACTCGATAGAATCTTGGCGTACTTCGACTCGCATGGTCACGACTACGCGCTTATCAATATTAGTATCGGGCCCAATCTTCCAACCGATGACGACGATGTAACGTTGTGGACCGCGGCCTTGGACTCACGCCTTGCCTCCGGCGAGTGGGTCGTCACCGTGGCTGCGGGCAATGACGGAGATCTGGACCCGACGGACGGACTTAATCGAATTCAGCCACCTGCCGACGCGGTAAACGTCTTGACGGTAGGCGCGGCCGACAGCCCTTCTGCTATATGGTCACGTGCCTTGTATAGTTGTCCGGGACCTGGCAGAAGTCCCGGTTTTGTGAAGCCGGACGGCCTGATCTTTGGCGGTTCTCAACGAGAACCGTTCCCGGTGCTTTCTTCCAACGGCGGCATCAGTAACATTCAGGGTACGAGCGTCGCCTCTCCTTTTGCCTTACGGTCAAGCTCTACGGTCAAGGCTCAACTGGGCAATTCGCTAAACGCCTTGGCGATTCGAGCGCTGATGATTCACCGCGCTACTCTTAGCAACGGTTTGCCACTTTCCGAGACCGGGTGGGGACGCTTTGAAGATGATCCGCAGAAGCTTATTACCTGCGAGGATCACGAAGTGTTAGTGATCTATCAAGGCGAGCTACCGATCGGCGAGCATCTTCGGGCACCCATACCGTTACCGAAAACTGTGCGAGGAAAAGTTCACATAGAAGCCACGCTGGTGATTTCCACCGACGTCGATCCCAGTCATGCTTCTGCATATACGAGAAGCGGCTTGGAGGTCTTTTTCCGGCCGCATGCTGACAAGTACACAACGAATCCAGACGGTACGAGTTCATTTCATCCCAAGACGGCCACCTTTTTCTCGCCCTCTAACATGTACGGAGCCACGGAGTATTTGATGCGAGAGAATGGTCACAAATGGGAGCCCTGCATTCGCGGAGGTGTAACCAAGATTCCAAAGTCTTTGAAGGCACCGTGCTTCGACATTTACAATCATCGAAGAGCAGACGGCGTTGCTACCGCATCCACGACAAAAACAAAGTACGCCTTGGTTGTAACGGTCAGCGCAAAGCGGGTCCGCGACTTATACGGACAAGTAGTCCGCGCATATTCCCATGTGCTGATACCGCTGCGACCGCGCGTTCGTATAGAAGTACCACGCTGACGATGAAATTTGTGCCATAGCGGCATTTGACCTCGCTCTCGAGAGCTTCCAAAAATGTATGAGTGAAATAAAAACACCAAGAGCCTTTATTTCCTATTCGTGGGACAGCGACGAACACAGAGACTGGGTGCGCAACCTAGCGACTAGAATGAGGCAGGATGGCGTAGATTTACTGCTCGACCAGTGGGGCCTAGCACCAGGTGATCAGTTACCAGAATTCATGGAGCATTCGGTCCGAGATCACGATTTTGTCCTCATCATCTGTACGCCGCGCTACAAACAGAAATCAGATCAGCGCGTTGGCGGTGTAGGTTACGAGGGCCACATCACTGACGGCCGAGCTTATGACAGCACGCAACGACCGGAAGTTTATCCCTATTCTCCGGCACGCCAATTTGGGAAGACGCCGCGCCCTCATGGCTAGCCGGCAAGTACTACATTGACCTCTTCGAATCGAATCGTTTCGAAACAAACTATCAGGACTTGCTAACCACACTACACGGGCAGAGATCGCAAGCCCCTCCCGTTGGTATACCGCCTAGAATAAACAAACCGAACCGTCCCGTGCAAAAGGCAACTACGCAGCCAGCAGATCAAGCAGACTCGCCTGGGCCCATCAAAATTAAAGGCATATTAACTCAGGCCATAACTAAGCCACGCATGGATGGAACACGCGGTTCAGGGCTCTACGCCATTCCTTTTCAACTTTCAAGGCGCCCATCAGCCGACTGGGCTGCCTTGCTCGTCGAAACATGGAATCACCCCCCACAGTGGACAACTATGCACAGACCCGGCATCGCTAGGGTCGAAGGCGACCGCATTATCCTTGATGGGACTACAATAGAAGAAGTCGAAAAGTATCACCGTGAGACCCTGCTGGCAGTGCTTGACCGAGTCAACCAACTAGCGGCCGAGCGCGAGGAGCGGCAACGCCGCGCGGCCGAGGTAGCACTTCAGCGGAAGCAGCAGCACGAAGCCATCGTCAGTGATGTAGCTAAAAGAATGAAATTCGATTGAAGTTCACCATACGAGTTCGAATCTAACTCTGCAGTAAACCATAGAGTCAAAAACGCCGACACGACCTCCGACCGACCCGAAGACAGTTTAAGCATTGCGTAATTCTCATGACACAACAACCTCACCGTGTCATGACTTTTAGGTAACAACTGTCAGGACTTTTACGTAACCGGACTGAGGCAAAGCCCTCCTCAACTCCTCAACTCCTCAACTCATCAACATAATATGTATTATCAGACGCAATCTATAACAGCTGTTTGGCGGGCGGTTTGGGTTCCCTGGTCGATTGGCGGTGTGGATCGGGCTTTTAGGAGAAATGCTCCGAGTGCCCTTCTAGGAGTTCGAGTTGGGACGCTTTGCTTAATCAGCGTTCGCTCAGAGGCGTTTTTGGAGCTTAAGGCAGGCTTAGGTATGCCCCGGCCGGCGACGGTCTCGCAGGAAAACTATTCAGAAGCTAAGCTTCAAGCCAAACTGAAACTGGCGCGGATCAAAAGCTGCTGTTGGTTGACCGAATGTCGGCAGCGGATTGGTTCCCGAGCCAAAGGTATTGTTAGGAACTCCGAAGTTCGCTCGGTTAAGGACGTTGAAGCCTTCGGCAAGCATTTCCAGGCTAAACCGTTCGCTGAGGCGGAGTCGACGGCTCAGGCGCATGTCCAACGAAGCAAAGTCGAAGCCTTGGCCAGTGTTACGCCCAACGCCCACGGGTCGATCATTATTGTTGGTGTCCAGGTTACGATCGCTCCCCAACAAGACATTAAAAGGCAAACGCGAGGCGTAGGTATAAATGTAACTGAGTTGGAAGCCGTGCAGCGCACGACGCAGCCCAGTCTCCTTACCTTTCTGCGGCGCCTGGAACGACCCGCTTACTACCAGTCGATGGCGCTGGTCGTTGTCCGAACGTCCCTTATCGTCGCGCAGGTTGAAGTTATTCTGCGGCGTAGAAAAGAAAAAGTTTCCCGCATCGTCGCTAGTCTTCGAGAGTGTGTAAGAGACTCTCAGGTTGGCCCAACCCGCCGCCCGTTTGTTGAAGGACACCACCAAACCGTTGTAGTAGGAATCACCGGCGCTTTCGTAGCGTCCGATGTTGCCCCAGTTGGGATCGGGCCGGCCGAGATTCGGAATACCCGCTGAAGCCGGAACGGTCGGGACGTTCACGTTGCGTGTGGCAATGATATGCAGCGTTCGCAGATGCAGGTAACCCACCGAGACCACAGCGTTACCAGGCACTTCCCTTTCAACCTGCAAGTTGGCTTGCTCGCTGTAACTCGCTTCGATGTTTGGATCGATACGGGTGATGTTTGGTTTGATGACGAACGTCGCCGGCTGAACTGCGAGCACGTTTGGAAAGACGGGCGCACCCGCCTGCGTTGGCGCAAGTTGTACGACAACATATTTTGAGCCATCACGTTGCAAGGCATTCGAAGTTGCTCGCAGTGGAATGCGATCGTAGTAAATGCCGAAGCTTGCGCGGACGACAGTCTTACGATCTCCTGGTGCGTAAGCAAATCCTAAGCGTGGCGAGATGTTGTTTGTGTCGGTTTGAATCGGGCTCGGGAGAAACTGCAGGTCGTAACGCAAACCCGCATTGAGCGTAAGATTCGGCCTGATTTGCCATTCATCCTGCCCGAAGAAACCTACATTTGGATTTGATTGAAACTGACCCGGCGCTCCGAAGGCCTGCTGGAAAGTGCTGTACCTGCCAATCAGGAAATCACTCAGCGAGTTGAACGCATATACACCCTGAACAGCGCCCGGAAAAAGTATGTTCACCCGGTTGTAAAGAAAATCGACTCCGACTCCTGTCGAGTGTGCACCGCGATGAATGGAAACATTATCGACCACCTCAAACAAATCGATGTCCCTTCCTACTGGCGATGACGTGGCGGTGCCGAAGTTCGCAACCCCCGAGATCCCGACTGCCGGACCAGTAGCATCATTGATCGGAGCGTCAAGCCGGCTGTGCGTGAACTGAAACCTCGCTTCGTTCAGGGTGCTGCTACTCGGCGTCGTGATATTGCTAACTGCTAACGTCTGATCCGTATCGTTCAAACCCGATCCGCG
>Ga0134126_10006123_pt1 | contig 15071 bp, 12 predicted proteins | sample KB31752_FD_96881 | JGI IMG/M metagenome (GOLD analysis project Ga0134126, IMG submission 96881) | Terrestrial soil microbial communities with excess Nitrogen fertilizer from Kellogg Biological Station, Michigan, USA - KB3-175-2 | ecosystem: Environmental > Terrestrial > Soil > Unclassified ...
CTAGTGATGCGCTTTGGGCAGGAGTTCCTGTTTTGACGCGTATTGGCGACGTTTTTGCGGGCAGGGTAGCCGCCAGTTTGTTGAAGGCAATCGACCTACCTGAGCTCGTAACGACAACGCCTCAGGCTTACGAAGAGCTTGCGATCGAACTTGCCACCGATCCCCAAAAATATGCAGAGATAAAGACCAGGCTCTCGCGAAATCGCATGACAACAGCGCTGTTCGATACGCAACGTTTCACGCGAGATATCGAAGCGGCTTACACAGCGATGTACGAACGCCATCGAGCCGATCTTACCCCCGAACACATCTATGTATCATGATAAATGGGCGACGAGAGATCTGGAAACACGCCACAGCCTTTCAAGAAAGCCCGAATATTCACGCGCGGGCCGCCGCGAAAGCCACGCAACCCTTCGCGCTTTCGCATCGCAAGTTAGCCGCTCCCGAACCAGATGCCTTGCAGCAGCCGAAGGCCGGCGAGGAGAGGGGAACCTGACTGCGGTCGCATTTTGGCAAAACGAACCCAATTGGGCAGATGTCAGTATTTAATGCAAACAGACACGTAGAACCAACGAAAACCGTGTGTTTCACAGCAGTTAGAAAGTATATTGCTTCCCGACGTATTCGGGCGAGGTTTCATCGAATTAGATCGACGAGGTGTCGTCACGCGTTGCCGAATGATCTGAAGAATTCAGAGCTTGCGAGATGCCAAGGGGCGCGGACGGGCCAGGAGCTGTCCAAGCCCTGCCGCAGAATTGTCATCCTTAGGCGCGATTATTCTGCACTGACAGGTTAGGGCGTATGGGCGTTCCTGGTCAAAACATCGTGCTGCTTCTGCTGGCGGGCCTCATCCTCGGCTTGCTGCCGAGCACGATCGCGGACCGAAGGGGGCTTCGCCTGATCACGGATATCGGTGCTGCGGTCGTCCTGACACTTGCCGTCGCGTGGTTGATCGTAACGTTGCCCGATTTTATTCCGGTTTCTCTCGATCGGCTCTCGCAGGATTCAACACAAAAGAACGGCCTGGAGCAGGGGCCTAACTACGAGCCAATCATACTGCCACTGAAGCCGTTACACCCACTTCTCAAACCGGTTGTCTATCGATCCCCTGAAGAAATTTGCGACACACTCACACGGGCTGCGCACAAAAACGATCTTCCGGCGCACTTTCTGATACGCCTGCTGTATCAGGAAAGCAGTTTCAGGCCGGAGGCCATCAGTTCGGCTGGCGCGCTCGGAATCGCTCAGTTCATGCCGGAGACTGCCAGCGACAGACGTCTCGATAATCCGTTTGATCCGGTGCAGGCAATCCCGGCTTCAGCTCGTCTGCTACGCGACCTATATCGGAAGTTCGGTAATCTTGGTCTCGCTGCGGCTGCATACAATGCGGGTCCTCGGCGCATCGAAGACTGGCAAACAAACAAGACTCCATTGCCGCTGGAGACCGTTGACTATGTCAGGGCCGTAACGGGCTTTCCAGTGGAAACCTGGACCGCGGCCCTCAGCGGAAGTCCCGCGCTCAAAATTCCACCAGGGGCGCCCTGCCAGTACACTGTGGGGCTGCTTGCGTCTGATCTTCCAATCGAAATTCCATTGCCTGCGCCAGACCCGCGCTCAAACGTCTCAAACGTATTGAGTCACACAAAGACTGTTCAGACCATTCCGACGCACAAAAAGGTCCCGGATGCGGATAGCCAAAGAAAAGAACTCATGCCTGCTGAAATCGCTGCTTCGGAGTCAGAATTGAGCCACCCCAAAGGAAGCGCCCGCTCTCGGCAATAATGCATCGACAAAACCAGAGTGCCTTGCGGCGACCGATGTCTGCGCGGCAAAAAGGCAAGGTAAGTTTCGCGGCTGCGCATACCGACCGTGCCGGAACGAATTGCTACAGCGGCTACCGACTGCGGCACATTTCGGGCGGGCGCGGTGGGAGAGTGTCGTATATTAGCGGAGTCGCGGTCAGAGCGCCGTCGCCGATAGTCTGGTAAAAACCGCGTCGCCGCGCCTGTACCAGACCAGATATGTCGAACCTGATTAATCGAACGGCTAGAACCGACCAGTCAATCGTACAAACGGCCCGTAATAATTACGGTCGATATCTATCGGCGACCGATTGAGGTCGAATGTTCGAAGTGCGTGCCAATAATAATCGAACTGAAAGCCTACAGTGGCCTTCACAGTTTGGGTAAATGCATAAGAAAGGCCGACCGAGGCGTCGACATTGGGTACCCAAGCTCTGCTGTCGAAGGAGCCCACGGGAAATGGAATACACGCGGCGCAAGCAGATCCCGTCACGTTAAGAGTTCGATTGCCATAAAGCACGGCAATTCCGGCGCCATAGTCGATAGACCACGGGCCTTGTATTCCGAACACACCACTGATTGCAGCACGCGGGCCAAAACCGAGAAAGCGACTGTGTTGTCTGAAGCTGTATCCATAGGATGAGCCGTAATAGGAAACATACGTACCATTATAATTCGTCGTGGCGCTCAAGTCAGCCACACGTAAGCCAACCTTCAATTGGCTCTGTTGCCCGATCCCGATGTCGCGACCCACCATGAAATCGGTGACCCAATGCTGCTCGCGGTGTGTTGCCTGTGAGGAAGCGGCGCCGCTCTCGTAACCAAAGGAAGCCGAGTTATTGTGCGTTCGTTTGCCCGAACGACCGAAGCGGACATCGAAGCTTACGTGCCACGGGGACGCCGCAAATTGATAGTCAACGCCGCCGGCAATGGTCCATCCGACGGGAGGCCGTCCTATGCTGCGGCTAAAACCGAATGCCGGGTCAAAGTAATTGATCCCGCCGCCGCCGGTCCACATCGGGCCGCCTTCGATAAACATTGTGACGGTCGGGTTCGCTTCGGGAGCGGCCTTGAGTATGGGCGCCTTGGTCGGCAGGTCGGCCGGTCTTGCAAGCTCCGGCGCCGCAGCCGTTAAAGCGAGCACCGATACGCCCAACAGCAATGAGCGGCGAACACTATTCCGGTACCTTAACATGCCCCAGCCCCCCTCAGCACAGAACGTATGAATTTACCCATTGTTAAGATGGGAGTCTTGCCAGAATCAGGCTTGGCCCTAAGTTCAATTGGCTGTGGCCTTTTGGCCACAGCCAAAAGCCGATGAATCAGCTCGCATTTTTATTGCACAGGCCAAAGGTAGAAAAGACTATTGCCAATCGGATACCCTCCAAACCTGCACCAAGCGAATTGGTGAATAAGGATTGGGGGGAATGGGCGTCCAGACAAAAGGAGACCCGATAGCCGACGCCACTGCCGCCAAGGCTGGAATTATTTGGATCGCATCATTTCCCAAGTCGGGCAACACTTGGACGCGCACATTTTTGCATAACCTTGTGAAAGTTCAGGCCGGAGAGAACGAGCCGCAGCGTATTAATGAACTCAACCGGTTCTCTACATGGGACATCAGCAAGCAGTATTACACTAAGCTTCTCGGCTACCCGCCGGGGCCTGACCACCGGAACGAGATTGCAGCAACACGTCACAAGGTTCATGAAGAAATTGCCAACGCAGCTGAAGGCGTTGTTTTCGTCAAAACCCATCATGCATTGGTGATGGACCGCGGCTATTCCACAATAAACTTCGCTGTGACGTCCGGCGCCATATACATCATTCGCAATCCGTTCGATGTCGCTATTTCTTATGCTCACCACATGAATGAATCGATTGATGATGCAATCGAGCGCATGAGTATAGAGAATGTCGAGACAGACGTTACTGAAAAAACTGTATACGAGGTCTATGGTTCCTGGAGCCAACATGTCTGGAGCTGGACGCGAACACCGCACAGCGCAATCTATGTTTTGCGCTACGAGGACATGATTGCGGATACCCGGAAATCGTTCAACGGATTGATCGAACACCTTTTACTCAATCCCACCAATAGCGAGCTCGCGGAGGCAATCGATCGCTCATCGTTCGAAAAACTGAAGGAACAAGAAAGAAGCGAAGGTTTCCGCGAGAAACCAAAAGCCGCTGCCCGCTTCTTTCGTGAAGGCCGTTCGGGCCAATGGAAAGACATACTCACGCCACTTCAGGTCCAGCGTATTATTAGAGACCACGGCGAACAAATGAAGCGCTTTGGTTATCTAAATGACAATGGAGCGCCGGCGTAGCGTATAGCCGATGCATTCCGATCTCCCGAACTGGCCATTGTACCGGACAGGCGCTTCCGCAGAACGTAATCTCATTCTTGTTCACACGAAGGGATTCCAAAGTATTTCCGATTTCGAGGCTATCCGCGACTTTGTTGTTCAAAGCTCGCCTGACATAGAGGTGTTTTTGGTCGACAACGAGCAATCCTCTTCGGGACTACGCCGCAAAGCGGCTCGTCGTCCAACGCTTTTGTTCTCGCCGGTCGCACTTATGAACTTTCGTCCTGAGCGCGGCAAAATCTATGAAGGCCGGGCGATGGCAAAGATGAAACAAGTCGAACGATTGCAAGCAGCAGGGTTGCCCGTACCTAAGACAGCCTTGCTTGCGCCCGGCACAAAATTAGATTCCAGAGAGTGGGGAGAATATGTGGTGCTTAAACCATCACTACCCGCGTTCCAGTCGAAGGGTCAGGCTGTAATTTTGATGTGCACCGAGGATGTCCGTTTCATTCCTCCGGAAGACTATCCCGCTGAACATCCCGGACGATACAGCCCGATGATTGTTCAGAGCTATGTTCACGCGGAGCCGGCCCTTTCGAACATCCGGGTACTGACGATGTTCGGAGAGCCGTTGTATGCACTGCAAAGCTCAAGCAAGTTGAAAAGCGTCGAGCTTACGCCTGCTAACGTTCGGCAAAACATGCTTGCCGTCGCTCACCAGTCGATTCCTCCGGCCCAAAAGAGCGTACGATTCGTTTACGACGAAGCCGTACTTGTGCTTGCGCGCGCAGCCTACGCCGCATGCCCGGAGGCCGCGCTGCAGGGATGCGACATTTTGCGCGACAGCCGAACCGGTCAGCTTTACATTTTGGAATTCAATCCGGGCGGTAACACATGGCATTTTTCTTCGGCGCGTGCGCAGGTTCTGCGCGAGGTGGTCGCGCCCGAAGACCGTCTTGGTCAAAAACGAAAATCACAATTTGATGCGTTTAGAACAGCCGCTCGTGTGCTAGCTGAGCATACCAGGGTTGAGGCTCTTTAGTGTCGCTGCGATGACCGAATCACGCTTCGCAATCAACCGTGGTGTTCGGATCCACTACCAGATAATTGGGAGGGGAAAGCCGATTATGTTACTGCACGGCTTTCCGGAGTATTGGAACGTGTGGCGTCATCAGATTGCCGATCTGAAGGCCGATTACTGTCTCATCACACCGGACCTTCGCGGATTTAACCTCAGTGATCGGCCAGAAGGCGTCGAGCAGTATTCGGCCGATGTATTGGTGCAAGACGTCTTAAGCATACTTGGTGATTGCAAGGTGGATCGGGTGGCCCTAGTTGGTCATGACATTGGCGGCATGGTTGCGTGGTGGCTTGCAACCAATGCGCCAGAACGGATTGAACGGCTAGTTACGCTTTCGGCGCCTCACCCAACACTTTATTTGGAGACTCAAAAAAAGCCTGCGCAAAGGCAGGCAGCTAGCTACATTGACCGTCTGCTTACGCACGGGTCAATGCGAATTGACCGGCTTACATTTTGGGTGGACGACAAAAACGAGCGAAAAGAGCTGGAGCTCGCCTTAAGTCGTTCCGACGCCAACGCGATTGGTAACCATTACCGCGCCAATCTCTCTCCCAATTCGCCGTTTTTAGCTCCCGGCATACCCCACGTCAGATGTCCAACGCTTGTTCTCTACGGCAAGGAAGATCCTTATATTTTGCCGAGCGCATATGAGGGGACGCACGAATGGGTTGATGGATATTTTGAAATCAAAGCACTGTCCGGCGGACATTTTTTGCACCATATAGCTGCTGATGTGGTGAGTGCTGAAATTAGACGTTGGTTCTGCGGATTAGGTGAGGCTGACGAGCCAAGCGTTGATCGCAAATTTGTGGGTAGTCCGACTTTATACAAAACCCTGTATGCGCGTCGGAAAGCCGTTCCTCTCGAGGCGCCTGCGATTAATCTCAAAGATCCAGCGCTTGCCGCTCGAGAAGATTACCATGCCTTATTTTCCCGTTTGCGGACAGAAGCCCCGATCTATTGGAATCCAGAGTCGGGCGGGCGGGGTTTCTGGGCGATTACCAGATACGACGACATCGTCCGCGTCGCAGAGGATCCGATAACTTTCTCGGCGGCGGTCAGAGACGGTGGGATGCGAATATTTGACGCTTCTGACGTGGCCCAAAATCCGCGCGCTCATCTTCTGTCGATGAACCCGCCGCAACACACCGAGCTCCGTCGCACTTTGCAGCCACTCTTCACGCCAAGCCGTGTTGGGCTGATGGAAGCAGGAATACGCAATCGAATGACATCACTCATCGATCAAATTGCAAATATCGGTAGCACCGAGTTTGTGTCCTCGATTGCAGCTCCGCTCACCTTGGGGTTGCTCACTGAAATCTTGGGCGTCCCCCAACGTGATGCGGACAAATTGTTAAAATGGTCAAACGCATTCATCGGCGACGATGACGAAGACTACCAGCGGTCAATCGAGTTTCGGCAGCAATGCGTTACAGAAATGGATGAATATGCGTTGGACCTGTTATCACGACGAAGGGGAGGCACTGGAGAGGATTTCGTCTCTCTCATCTCGAAGGCCAAAATAGACGGCCAATATCTTGACGAAGACACCTACACCACGAATTTCGGCGCCTTCTTGGTTGCGGGCAACGAAACCACGCGCCACGCGCTTACGGCGGGAATTTTGGCCCTATCCTTGTTTCCGGAAGAAAAAGCAAAGCTTCAAAGCGACCTCTCGCTGATCAGCAGTGCAGTGAAGGAGATCATCCGATGGGCAACCCCGTTGATGCATGTTCGGCGCACAGCAATGCAGGACGTTATCATCAGCGGAAAGACAATAAAAAAGGGAGACAAAGTGGTCGTCTGGTACGTTTCTGGAAACCGCGATGAGAGAAAATGGTTAACTGGAATGCAGTTTGATGTTGGACGATTCAGCAACCGTTCCGCGCCGCCCCATCTTGCATTTGGATATGGACCACACCACTGTCTTGGCTGGCGGATGGCTGAGCTCCAAATCAAAATCGCCCTGGAAGAGATGCTGCGCAGGATCCCGGATTTTGGTGTGCGTGATCCAGTTCGTCGCCTGAAATCAAATTTTATTGGCGGGTTTAAAGAGTTGCCGATCGTCTATACGCCCGAGCAACGTCTTTAAGTGTTTGCGGCTAGTCGCTTAGAAAACGCTGTTTCCACGCAATGTTTAGTCGATCTGCCTGTTTCTGCAGGCCGACACAGGTTATTTGCTCAGTCTTTGGCAATTCAAACCAGTCGAGAATTTGCTGGACCGTTTCGTTTTCGTTTGCGCAAATGTCCTCATAAAAGAGTTGGAGATGCGGTAGCCCTGATCGTTTGATATGACGCGCCCACGCGCGGTTCATTTGCTGGATCGCTTCGAGGCAATCGGCGATGGCGACACGGTCGTAGGTCGGCGCGCGCGACGGTTTGTGGAAAACGGTCCAGCTGCCAGTCTGCAAACCGATGGCGAGCGAGATTGCTTGTTCGACCAAGTCGCGGCGCATGATCCAGATAATTTTATGCACGTCGATAAGATCGTGAGGGATTCTGAAGCGTGCCAAGTTTGCCAAATGATACCAGTGTGCCTGTAGGCCAAACCAGCCGTTCGGACTTGTTCGTCTCGCCATGATCTCGCCGTACACGACGCGAGGATCGCTGGACCCTATAAGTTCACACCAACGGCCAAAATTGGCGGCACTGAGATATTCGAGAGGCGCTCCGAGCTGCTTTGTTGAGAACAGGAGATGACCAAGGTAATGACTTCCACTTCTTGGAGTTGTTGCGATGAGATACGCGCCCCGCTTTTGCGTGGTGGGCGGAAAATCATAGGTAGTATCAAAAAACCGATCCACCAAAATGTGGGGTGGCCCGGCCTGGCGCAGCGCGGAAAGTCGACGGAGCCATGCCGGCTGGTACGCCATGTCGCTTATTGAACGACGCTATAAATGGGCCGCTGCGGCGGTTGCAAAGGTGGGGAAATATTCAACAATGTGTCCAGCATCGTACGCCTCGACCATCTTTGGGATTTCGTCCCAAGCATAAACCGTTTGCGGCTGTGGCGGGAGCCACCCCGTTTCAAGAGCGTATTGCATCGCATCAAGCCCCTCTTGCAGCGGACTTGCGTGTGTGTGCACGAATATATGGCGTTCAATACACTCGACCGCTCGGTTGTATTCGAGTGCGAGGCCGCGCTTCCATCCACTGCTCGCGATAACGCCTTGCCGTCCCAGCGCCCGCAGAGTCGGGGGCACGACCGGTCCTCCGATATTATCGATGAAAATCGATACCCTTCGTCCGTTGGTGAGTTCGTCGACCAGATTGAGAAAAGTGCGTTCCGACTTGAAGTAGTCCGCCAGCCCTTTGCGATTGGCAGGAATGGCAGTCGTTAGTGCCGCAAACTGTTCTCTGTCGACCGGAGTAATTCCAGCGGCGCGGATGATTGTGCCCCGTTCTTTTCCGCTGTGAAACATCACGGTCTTGCAGCCGATGGAGCGCGCAAGCTCCAGCTCGGCGAAAGCCACACCGCCACCCCAAGCCCATACGTGAGTTTGCTCTGTGGGTACGGAGGGCATTTGGAGGCGCCAAGCGCCCAGTGCTACTCGCCAATTCGACCAAGCCGAAGTGTAGCGCACCGGAAAACTGGCCCAGCGGACGAGCGGCACGACTTTCTCGTCTGGAAGGGGAACAAGCTGACTTGCATTTACGTAGAAACGCTCTGCCAGCGTTCCCATGGTTCCGGGTTCATCGTATGCACATACAGTTCGTACGTAGCCATACGGATCTTGCTTTCCGATTGGCGCAAATGCGCAAATGGTGCCTTCGGAAGGATACCCTGGCTCTGTTCGTGATGATAGGACTCGCACAACGCCGCTGTTGCCAAGCACGATCCACTCTTGACCAAGCCGTCGACAAACATCGATCGGATCGCGCAGGATCGCATGGGACATGTTGCCTTCCCATGAGCCGTAGATCGTCTCTACGAGGATCTGTTCGTCAGACGATCTCGCCAGCTCGATGTCGGCAAGCTCAAGAATTCCTGGCTTGCGGGGATGCCCGGTATCGCCGCGGCGCAGAAGCCACGCTCGTGTTTTTTCGCCAAGTCGTTGAGCAGATGTATTGGATACGGATGTCATGATAGAGAAATGGTTTTTCAATCTCGGTTTGGCGTCCTTACGCGACGATACGAAAGCCCAATTTGCGTTTAACTTCCGCTGTGGCCGGAAAAAAATCACAGGCGGCATACTTCTCGAGAAAAAGAGAAGTCTGTTGTTGCCGATCATCGACTCCAGTGAGTACGGCGCGTTCGTCTCGCCGAAGTCTTTCACGAAGCGAACCCGCATAGGCAATGTAATTCAGAGACGTTTCATCGTTGGCAAAGCCAACTAGAAGTATCCCAGCGAGCACCGCATTTCCGATCGAAACGATATTGTCAGTCGAGATTAGTCCGAGCATATGGTCGATACGCCTTTCGACAATTTGCTCGCGCCTCAACCGGGAAATTCGCTGGGCGAGCATGCGGCCCTGATAGTCGGGATGAACGACCGTTCCGTCACCATGATAAATTGTGCTGTTACCATCTTCGATCATCGCAAGAATTTGATTTTCGCGGTATGGGTTTCCAGGAATGCGGTGACAAATAGAGTAGGCGACCAGCCGTTTGCCGTTGCGGATACCGGTAGCGATCACGTCTTGGGTCGGCCGTGATAGGATTTTCCGGAAGTCGTCCTGCGTTCGCTTGGCGACAAATCCATAGGGCGTTGAGGAAAGCGCAAGCGAGTAAAGCGCGAATATTTCCTGAATGTCGTTAACCGACAAAACGACGCTATTCAGGGAATTTTCCACGGTCACACCTTCAACAGCGTTACTGGTTTGACTTGCGTCGCGCGACGGCCGTTTCACGACACTGGACAGCTTGCTCACCATTTTTGCCTTACGAGAGCATATGGGCTCCAATGTAGGCGGTAAGGGCTATGTTGGTCACAATCGCGAACGGGACGTCTAGAGTTGCTGATGGCATGGCATTAGGTTGGCGATAATAATTCAATACCGACATGCGAAAATACACGTATATTGGCTGTGTTAATAGCAGCTGTGGTGGTTGAATCGGTATCGCATTTGTATTGTCTGGGGGCAGAATCCTTTCACATTCTGCGCGGTGCGGTCTGTAAGGATGGATTTGACGCAGCAATCACAGCGGTGCGACGAGGAGATGAACCGCGCAAAAAGAAAGAAATTTCTCGGTTCGCGCTAAATCCACGCTTCGTGCGCGGAAAACCAGCGCCCGGAAGCAGAACGTCAGTTCGACACGCGGATATGACCACGTGAGAGAATGCCGATATTTCCACTTTCGAAATGGGGGCAACTTCTGGCAATATATTATGCTCGGGAAACTTGAAGTCGTTGGCTTATACTTTGCAAAGGCGCGGCCGGCCGGTAAACGGCAGGGAAGCACGGAAACAATAAAATCAAACCTGCCCGAACGGGTGCTTAGTCGATCACGGCGACATGCCGTCGACGGAGAAAAGTAAGGGTTATTTACAATGCTGATCCGCGCGACTTTCACACCGGTGCTACGCGGATGCCAAACGCGCCCGTGAGCTCTCCCGTTCGCATTTTGACGTGTGGTTCGGTCCAGAACGGGAAATCAACGTTCGTCCGACGCCTTCTTTACGACTCCGACTTCGTCGGCGATGAACAATTGCGCGCGCTCGAGCGCGATGGCCGAAAATGCGGCACGATTGGAGAAAATGTTGATCGCATTCTGCTCGCTGACGGCCTCAAGGCAGAGAGCGAGAATGGGATGGACATCGCCCATCGCAACTTTTCGTCGGCCCATCGGAACTTCATTATCGCCGATACGCCAGGGGACGAGCAGTATACCGGCAATATGGTGACGGCCGCATTGACAGCCGAGATTATGGTTCTGCTCGTTGACGCGCGTAACGGGCTTTTACCGCAAACACGCCGCGACAGCGTCATCTCCAATCTGATGGGAATCAGGTATGTAATACTTGCCGTCAATAAGATGGATCTTATAAATTTCAGTCGCGAAGTGTTCGAGCAAATATCCGCGGCATATTCTGAGTTTGCTGCGCGCTTGAATTTCACCAGCATCGTACCAATACCCATTTCGGCACGCTTTGGCGACAATGTCGTGAAGCGCAGCGAGCGGACATCGTGGTATTTGGGTCCAACAGTGTTGGACTGTCTCGACGCACTCGATGTCCAAGCTGAACAAAAACAAGCACCTTTTCGCATGCCCGTTCAGTCGGTAAATCGATCAAATGATGATTTCGGGGAGGTCTGCGGCACGATTTCCTCTGGTTCGCTGCGGATAGGGGAAGAAATCATCGTCGCAAACTCCGGGCGTAAAATGCAGATAGGCCGGATATTCGTCGGTGGCCGCGATAATGATGTTGCGGAAGCCGGTCAAGTGGTCACGCTCGTGAGCAGTAATAAAGTCGAAGTCACGTGTGGTGACTTGCTGTCCTCCACTGACAATCGCCCGGAGGTAGCCACACAGTTTGCGGCACATCTGGTCTGGATCGGTGAGCGACCGCTGTTTCCAAGCCGTAGCTATATTATTCGCATGGGAAATCGATTTGCGGATGCGAGCGTAACCGAGTTAAAGCATCGGTTTGACATCTCTACACTTGATGCTCTTGCATCAAAAACGCTGCAACAGAATGAGACGGGTGAGGTCAATATTAAGGCAAATCTAGCGTTGGCATTCGACCGTTATAAGGAAAATCGCGAGACTGGATCTTTCATACTCATTGACCGCGAGACGAACCAAACAGTTGGCGCGGGCGTGGTTCTGCATGGATTACGTCGCGCTCAAAACGTCCACCAACAGCATTTCAGTATCGAAAAGATCAGTCGCGCGCGAATAAAAAGCCAAAAAGCTTGCATAGTGTGGTTCACAGGGCTTCCGGCCTCTGGAAAATCAACGATCGCAGATCTGGTCGAACGCGAGTTATTTCGGCGGGGCTACCATACAATGCTGCTCGATGGTGACAATTTTCGTCATGGGCTCAATCGCGACCTCGGTTTCACTCCAGAGGACCGCGTTGAAAATATACGACGCGCTGGCGAAGTAGCGCGGCTCATGGTCGATGCGGGGCTGATTGTGCTCTGTGCTTTTATTTCACCATTCAAGATGGAGCGGCAACTTGTGCGTCGTCTGGTTGGCGAAGACGAGTTCATGGAAGTATTCATCGATACACCGCTCAATGAATGCATAAAACGAGATCCCAAAGGCCTCTACAAAAAGGCCTTGGCCGGCGAGATCCCAAATTTCACCGGTATTACTGCTCCCTACGAATTGCCTGACGCGCCGCAAGCCGTTTTGCAAACGAGCAGAGCCGGCCCGCAGGTCTTGGCGGACGACTTGATAAAGCTTCTCGAGACACGCGGGATTATACAACCGCGACAATCCGAGTGAGATTCAATTTTGGAGCCCGTGCTTTCTCACGGTCTGTTGTTGGGCTGTGTCAGCGCAAGCAGGCTCTTGTGGTGCTTGGCGTTGAAGCAGGCTGGTGGAACCTACCGCGGAAACGTTAGTTCGTCGCCGCTCGATAAAACGGCTTTTTTGCTCTTTGCGACCAACGTTCGCGCAGATCCACGATACTCCGCTGGATCAAATCCTTCTGTGTATTTCTTGTAGATCCACTGGCCGTCGTCTCGCCGGCGCAAAACGGTTCCCCATATCAGGCGTCCTGTAATTGACCGCCTTGGGAAAACAACCTTCCACAGATGCCAGACCTCCTCGTATGGGAGTCTTGGTTTCGCGGTGAGGATCCGAAAAACGTCGTGCTTGCTTGCGGTGATGCGCAACATTGCGGCCATCCGTTCCGCTCGCACAGTAAATGCAGCGCATCCTGCTTCAATTCGGTTTCGAATTTAGCGTGAGGAAAAAACCTTAACGTGTGGCCCAAAGAGCTGCTTGGCGGTGATTGGGGCACAAAAGGTGTCAATAGGAACACCGGGGATGGAGCGATCGCCGCGGGAGCCGGCGCGTTTCGCCTACGTATATATCCGTAGTCTAAGATTCATCATTGTTAAAATCTGGCGACCGTAAAATTGCGCAGGGTTGCATTCAGCACTCTGACACTCCTTTTTGGTAACTGGAGCGCCCTCCGTCTCTTAAGAGGCAAGGAGCCAGCGTTGATTTCACCTGCGAGCGACAATCAATATCGTCGTCAGAGGACCGACACAGCCGTCCGGGTTGAGCAGGTGCGCCTATTATACGGCTCACCGATCATCGTTCTCATCAATCCGATCAATGCGTCCATCGTCGCTATATTGCTGTGGCAGATGTACCCGGCCGTATTCGTATTGGCCTGGATCGGCCTTTTTGTGGTCGTCATTGGCGCAAGAGCTTTCCTCTCGTACCGCTTCCGTAGCCGACAGCAGCCCGTCCAAGATCCCGGTCGCTGGGGCCGACGTTTCGCGATGGGGGCTTTCGTTACCGGGTGTCTCTGGGGACTTCTGGTGTCGATCATTTTCGTGACCGACGATCCGGTTTATTACGTGTTCGTCCTGTTTGTGCTTGGCGGCATGACGGCCGGGTCCGCCATGCAAAGTTCGGCGTACCTGCCGGCCTTTTATGGTTTCGCCGCGCCCACCTTACTGCCGATGATCATTTTGCTGGTGGCAAAGGAGGGCGCTCACTCCGCCGCCATGGCGCTATTGCTGACGACATTTGCAGCCATACTCCTGATCATGGGGCGCGACAACAACCGCCGGATCACTGAAAATATCCGACTGAGGATCGAGCAGACTGCTTTAAACGAAGAACTGCGCCGACACGAACAGGACATGATGGCCATCGCAAGGCTGAGCGATATGTTGCAGTCGTGCCATTCGCGAACGGAAGCCTATCCGATCATAGCCTTGACGGCGAACAACGTCTTTCGAGGGACGAGCGGCGCTCTGGCGCTCGTTGAAAATGGAACGCATACGCTGAAAACAGTCGTCCAGTGGGGTGCCGATCAATTGATGTCGCCGCAGTTTTTAGCTGACGATTGCTGGGCGCTTCGGACTGGTCAGAGTTACGAAGTCAATGGCGCGGGTAGCCAGGCAGGATGCCAGCACTTCAAGTCTGTAGCACCTGGTTCCTACGTATGCCTGCCCCTTATCGTCCATGGTGAGACGAGCGGGTTGTTGCATCTGAACACCGCGGCTGGTGATATTCTAACTGGGGAACTGCACCGTCAAATGCTTAGTTTCGGCGACGTCGTCAAGTTGTCGCTGTCCAATTTGAAACTGCGCGAAAGCTTGATCGAACAAGCGATGCGCGATCAACTGACCGGGCTGTTCAATCGGTACTATCTTGTCGAGACACTGCCGCGGGAAATTAAACGAGCACAGCGGAACAATGCTCCGTTATCGATTGCGATGCTGGATATTGACCACTTCAAGATGTTCAATGATACGCAAGGGCATGACGCGGGGGATTTGATACTCAAAGAATTGGGCGCGCTTCTTCGCGAATCTCTGCGAGCTGGCGATATTGCATGCCGCTACGGAGGAGAGGAGTTTCTCCTGCTCTTGCCTGAATGTGACTTGAGCGCAGCGCTGACGCTTTTGCAGCAGATCTGTTTAAAGATAAAACGGAAGAGTTTTCAGTTCCAGAATCATTCCCTGCCAAGCGTAAGAATGTCGGTTGGCATATCGCAACTAGACCACGATTTGGCCTCTCAGGATACATTGATCAGGGCAGCGGACGAGGCACTGTATACAGCCAAGCGTAATGGGCGGGATCGTATCGAAATTTTTTCAAACAAGATAAAAGTACTAGGGCGCATACCGGCGGCGTAACAATCCGCGTTGCGTCGCGCCGGTACGTTCTCCGTCGATCATGGCAAAAGCGCCCCCGGCGCGCTGCTCCTCTCGCGCGCAGAGCCGCCGGAAGATTCTGGC
>Ga0134126_10006124_pt1 | contig 15069 bp, 13 predicted proteins | sample KB31752_FD_96881 | JGI IMG/M metagenome (GOLD analysis project Ga0134126, IMG submission 96881) | Terrestrial soil microbial communities with excess Nitrogen fertilizer from Kellogg Biological Station, Michigan, USA - KB3-175-2 | ecosystem: Environmental > Terrestrial > Soil > Unclassified ...
CAATGCCGAAGGGATCGCGGAGATCCTCGGCGGCGAGTTCGGCCTCGCTGAGGCCGAGTTCCTCGCCCTGGTAGACGGATATCGCGCCCTTCAGCGACAGCAGCATCGCCATGAGCAGCCGAATCCCCGCCGGGTCGGGCGTCGTCCCTTCGCCAGGGGCTGCCCAGCGGCTGGCGACACGTTCGACGTCGTGATTGCTGAATGCCCAGCAGATGCCCTCGCCGCTTCCGGCGGCGGCGATTTCGCCAAGCGCGGCGCGGAGCGCCTCACCGGCATTGCTGCCGCGCATCGGCCGCAGCGTATAGGCGAAGTTCAGGCCATCCTGTTCGGTGACGCGCTCGATCCGGCGATAGGCGCCGTCCTGGCTCGACACCTCGCCCAGCAGCAGCTTGCCCGGACGTTGATCGACCAGCGCGCGCAGCCGCTTGAGCAGCGCCGGATGCTCCGGATGCATCATGTCGTAGAGATGCTGTTGCAACCCGAAGGGCTTGGCCGGCATCGCGCCGCCCGGCGGCAGGCGCGGCGGGTTGTCGCGCAACGCGTCGTCATGGAGCAGAAAGTCGATGGCGTCGAGCCGGAAGCCGTCGACTCCACGCTCGAGCCAGAAGCGCGCGACGCCGAGCAGCGCTTCGATCACCTCGGGATGGCGCAGATTGAGGCTGGGCTGGCTCGGCAGGAAATGGTGCAGATAGTACTGCCGTCGCCGCGGCTCCCAGCTCCAGGCCGATCCGCCGAAGACCGAGAGCCAGTTGTTGGGCGGCGTGCCGTCGGGCCTGGCGTCAGCCCAGACATACCAATCGGCGCGCGCGCCGTGCCGGCCGGCACGGCTGTCGCGGAACCAGGCATGAGCATCCGAAGTATGGCCGCAGACGAGGTCGACCAGCAGCTTGAGGCCGAGCGCATGGGCGCGCTCCAGCAAGCGATCGAAGTCGGTCAGCGTGCCGAAGACGGGATCGACGGCGCAATGGTCGGCGACGTCATAACCAAAATCGCGCATCGGCGAGGCGAAGAAGGGCGAGAGCCAGACTGCATCGGCGCCGAGCGAGGCGACGTGGTCGAGCTTGGCCGTGACGCCGGGAAGATCGCCGATCCCGTCGCCATTGCTGTCATAGAAGCTGCGCGGATAGATCTGATAGATGATGGCGCCCGACAACCAGTCGTGATTCTGCATGCGCGCTCTTGCTGCTCCGGACCCTGACGGGATTTCCTCGCACCACGGATATCGCCGGAAGTGTTGAGGAAGCGTGAAGAGCTCGGCCGCGATCGGTAACTCTGCCGCGCGTCGCGGTGCCGCAAGCGCAAGTCGCGGGCGCGACACGGCTGATTTCGACGCGAATCGACGAAAGACCAATCCGTGCGGTCGCTGTGCCAAGGATCAGGGGTAGCATAGGGCCGCCTGAACGTCACTGTTGTGTGCCGCCGGCGGTGGGAAGCGCGCACAAAAAACCGGGAGGCGTCCGGCGGACGCCTCCCGGCGCGGTTGGAGTCGCGGTTAGTGCTGCGGCGCCGTTCCACCCGGCGCGGGGCTCATGGTCGAGCCGGCTGGTGCGGTGCTGCCGCTGCTCGACGTGGAGCCCTGCTGCACACGTTGAAGTTCCTGCTGGTTCAACTGCTCCGCCATGTTGTCTTCCGCGTGGCGGTTCTGCGCTACTTTCTGCGTGGCGTGATGCGCACCGCGCTTTGCTGCCTTAGCCGGCTTGTGCTGCGCCGGCTGCGTGCTCTGCCCCTCCGTTCCGCCATTCGTGGCGCCCGGCGCCGGCTCGGCCGCGGAGGGAGCGGGCTGTTGCGCGGTGCTCGTTCCGCTCTGCGGCTCAGTGCTGGTATCGTTCTGTGCCTGTGCCGACTGGGCGGGCGCGGCATTCTGCGCCCGGGGAGCCGGTGGGCTCGACAGAAGCGGAGGCTGGTGCGCGGTGTTGCTCATCTGCGCCGCGGCCGGCAGGCCGGCGGCGAGCAGAGCGGCGACGGCAATCCCGCCAAGGAGATGTCTCATACGAGGGTCCTTTCCCTGGTCGCAAGCGTGTTGGGCCCGGCAAGGCTCGCCGGTCCTGGCTTCTCTCCAACGGCCTAACCGCAGGTTTGTTCCGCGCCCGTTGAGCGCTCGCACCAATCGACGGCGCGAAGCTGCATGCTATGCTCGGCTGACGCCGGGAAAGGGAAGCCGATGAACGGTGCGGAGAGTCTGGTGCGGACCTTGGTGGCGGCGGGCATCGAGGCCTGCTTCACCAATCCCGGCACCTCGGAAATGAATTTCGTCGCGTCGCTCGACAAGGTCGAGGGGCTCCGCCCCATCCTCGGCCTCTTCGAAGGGGTCGTGACCGGGGCGGCTGACGGCTATGGACGAATGGCCGGCAGACCGGCGGCGACACTCCTTCATCTTGGCCCCGGTCTCGGTAACGGACTTGCCAACCTGCACAATGCCCCCCGCGCCGCGACGCCGATCGTCAACATCGTCGGCGATCACGCGACGTATCATGCGCAGTATGACGCACCCCTCGCTTCCGACGTGGCCGGCATCGCCCGGCCGGTTTCGGGCTGGGTGCACCGCGCCGCTTCGGCTCGAACGGTGGCGAGCGACGCGGCGCGCGCGGTTCAGGCGGCACGCCAGGCGCCGGGACAGATCGCGACGCTGATCCTGCCTGCCGACACCGCCTGGCTTCCCGCGGAGCGGCCGGCCACCCCGCTGCCCGTCCTCGGACCATCACCGGTCTCGGAGCGATCGATCGATGAGGTCGCTGAGGCGCTGCGCGCCGGCCAGCGCATAACGCTCCTGCTCGGCGGCGCGGCGCTGCGGCGGCGCGGGTTGGAGGCGGCCGGGCGGATCGCGGCCAGAACCGGTGCGCGTCTCGCCTGCGACACCTTCACCGCCAGGCTCGAGCGCGGCGCCGGTCTCGTCGCGCTGGAGCGCATCCCCTATTTCGCCGAGCAGATCGTCGATTTCCTCAAGGAGACGCAGCTCCTCGTCCTGGTCGGCACGCGGCCGCCGGTCTCCTTCTTCGCCTATCCCGGCAAGCCGAGTTGGTGCACGCCGGAGAGCTGCCGCATCCTGCATCTCGCTGCGCCGCATGAGGATGAAATTGCGGCGCTCGAAGCGGTGGCGGAGGCGATCGGCGCGCCGGCGCAGCCGGAGCGCCGGGTCGGGCTCAAGAAGCCCGAACTGCCGAAGGGACCGCTCAACGTGCTCACCGCCGGTCAGGTAATCGGCCATTACCTTCCGGCGGGCGCCATCATCTCCGAAGAGGCCGGCACCGCCGTTCTCGGCATCGCCAACTTCACCGCCAGCGCGGAGCCGCACGATTACCTTTCGCTGACCGGCGGCTCGATCGGTCAGGGTCTGCCCGTCGCAACCGGCGCGGCGGTCGCTTGCCCCGATCGCAAGGTCATCTGCCTCGAGGGCGACGGCAGCGCCATGTACACGCTCCAGGCGCTGTGGACGCAGGCGCGCGAAGGGCTCGACGTGACGACCGTCATCTTCGCCAATCGCTCCTATGTGATCCTCAATGTCGAGCTGAACCGTGTCGGGGCCGAGCGCGGCCCCAAGGCGCGCTCGGTGCTCGATCTGCACAATCCCGTGCTCGACTGGGTGAGGCTTGCTCAGGGCATGGGCGTCGAGGCGTCGCGCGCCACCAGCGCCGAGGAATTCGCCGCGCAATTCGCCTCGGCGATGTCGGCACGCGGTCCGCGCCTCATCGAGGCCGTCATCGTGCGCTGAGGCGCCGGAGGACAAGCCATGCAGGATCTTCTCGGCCGATTGAAGGCGGCGCTCCCTGCCGGCACCGTGCTCGAAGGAGCCGATGCCCAGGCCAAGGCGCGCAGTCCCATAGGCCGGGCGCTCGGCGCTCCCGCCGCCGTGCTGCTCCCGGCCTCGAGCGATCAAGTCTCGGCGATTTTGCGGCTATGCCACGGGGCACGCCAGCCGATCGTCGCCTGGGGCGGCCGCACCGGTCTCGTCGATGGCGCGATGGCGGACGGCGCGCTCGCCCTGTCGCTGGAGCGCATGAACCGGATCGAGGCGATTGATCGGCTCGGTGCGACCATGACGGTCGAGGCGGGCTGCGTGCTGCAGACGGCCTGCGAAGCGGCCGAGGCGGAAGGGCTGCTCTTCCCGCTCGATCTCGGCGCGCGCGGTTCGGCCACCATCGGCGGCAACATTGCGACCAATGCCGGCGGAAACCGCGTCATCCGCTACGGCATGATGCGCGATCTGGTGTTGGGCCTCGAAGCCGTACTCGCGGACGGCACCATCGTTTCCTCGCTCAACCGCCTGATCAAAAACAACGCCGGCTACGACCTGAAGCAGCTCTTCATCGGCTCCGAGGGCACCCTCGGCATCATCACCCGGGCCGTGCTTCGGTTGCGGCCGCGGCCGGTGAGCCAGAACACGGCCTTCGCCGCCATCGACCGCTTCGAGCAGCTGCCGCGCCTGCTGCGCCACATGGAGCGCGCGCTCGGCGGCGCGCTCTCGGCCTTTGAGGTCATGTGGGCCGATTTCTACGCCCTCGTCACCACGCCGCCGGCGCGCGGGCGGCCGCCGCTCCCGCACGGCCATCCCTATTACGTGCTGGTGGAAGCGATGGGCGGCGATCAGGAGGAGGACGCCGCCCGTTTCGAGTGGGCGCTCGCTGTCGCGCTCGAGGCGGGCGACGTCGCCGACGTGGTGATCGCCAAGTCTCAGGCCGAGTGTCAGAGCATGTGGGCGCTGCGCGACGATGTCATCCAGCTCGCGCGGAATTTTCCGATCTTCGTCTTCGACGTAAGTCTCGGCATCGCCGATATGGAGAGCTACGTGGCCGAGCTTCGCCAGGCGCTCACCGCGCGCTGGCCGGCCTCGACGCTGGTCATCTTCGGCCATCTCGGCGACGGCAATCTGCACGTCATCGTCGGCGTGGGCGACGCCGGCGCCGAGGCCCGCCACGCCGTCGAGGCGATGGTCTATGGCGGTCTGCGCGAGCGCGGCGGCTCGATCTCGGCCGAACACGGCATCGGCCTCGAGAAGCGGCCATACCTCGCCTGGTCGCGATCCCCCGAAGAAATCGCGCTGATGCATCGGCTCAAGGCGATGCTCGATCCGCATGGCATCCTCAATCCCGGCAAGGTGCTGGCTGCGGGCTGAGCCCCGCGGCCGCGCCGCTATGCTATCCTGTCGTCCAATGCGAAGGCTGGCGAAGCCCCTTCTGGCGGGTGCGATGCTTGCGGCGGCGCTGAGCGCGACCGCGCTTGCCAGCCCGGCCGGCGAGCTATCGATCGGCATCACCCAGTTCCCCTCGACGCTCAACCCCGACATCGACCTCATGGCGGCGAAGAGCTACGTGCTGGCCATGACGCGCCGGCCGATCACCACCTACGACGCGTCCTGGCATCTCGTCTGCATGCTGTGCACGGAGCTGCCGACCGTCGCCAATGGCCGCGCCGTGCCTTTCGATCTTCCCGGGGGCAGGCGCGGCATCCGCGTGACCTACACGCTGCAACCGGACGCGCGCTGGGGCGACGGCGTCCCCCTTACCTCGGAGGATGTGCGCTTCACCTGGCAGGTCGGTCGCGAGCCGCAAAGCGGCCTGGCCAATTCCGAACTCTACCGCCGCATCACTGCCGTCGAGATAAAGGACGACAAGACCTTCACTCTGGTGATGAACAAGCTCGACTACGACTATGCGGCGATCAACGACCTCGAGGTGCTGCCCGAACATCTCGAACGCGCGGCAGCCGCCGATCCCGCGAACTATCGCATCCACACTCTCTATGATACCAATCCGACCAATCCCGGCCTCTATTTCGGCCCCTACCGCATCAGCGAGGTGTCGCCGGGCTCGCATATCGTGTTGGAGCGCAATCCGACTTGGTGGGGCAAGCCGCCCGCCTTCCGCCGCATCGTCGTCTGGACGGTGGAGAACACGGCGGCGCTCGAGGCGAACCTGCTGGCCGGCGGCCTCGATATGGTGGCGGGCGAGCTCGGATTCTCGCTCGACCAGGCGCTTGCCTTCGAGCGGCGGCATGGCGACCGCTTCCGGGTGCTCTATAAGCCGAGCCTCGGCTATGAGCATGTCGATCTCAATCTCGACAATCCCATCCTCGCCGATAAGCGGGTTCGCCAGGCCTTGCTCTATGCCGTGGATCGCGCCGCCATCAGCCGCGAGCTCTTCGCCGGCCGTCAGCCGGTCGCGGACAGCTTTGTCTCGCCGCTCGACTGGGTCTTCACCGGAGACGTGCCGCGCTACCCTTATGACCCCGCCAAGGCGCGGGCGTTACTGGAAGCGGCCGGATGGCACGCCGAAGGCCGTGGCGTTCGCCGGGACGCGGCCGGCAGGCCGCTCGTTCTGGCGCTCGCCACCACCGCCGGCAACCGCGTCCGCGAGCTCATCGAGCAGGTGCTGCAGAGCCAGTGGCAGCAGGTCGGCATCGAGACCCGCCTCAAGAACCTGCCGCCGCGCGTTCTCTTCGGCGACAATCTGGTGAAGCGCCAATTCACGATGGCGCTCTACGCCTGGATCAGCTCACCCGAGAACGATCCGCGCAGCGTTCTGCGCTCCGACGAGATCCCGAGCGCGGCGAACGGCTTCAACGGGGAGAACTTCACCGGCTTCCGCGATGCCGAGGCGGACCACCTCATCGACGCGATCGAGATCGAGCTCGACCGCGACCGTCGCGCTACTCTTTGGCATAGGCTTGAAGCGCTCTATGCCGAAAAACTTCCGGCACTGCCGCTTTTCTTCCGAGCCGACGCCTATGTGCTGCCGAAATGGCTGCACGGAGTGGTGCCGACCGGTCACCAATACCCGACGACGCTGTGGATCGAGGATTGGCGCGTCGTCGGCCGAACGCCGGGTTCCTGACATGGCGCGGTTCGTTCTCCTGCGCCTGCTCCAGACTTTGCTCGTGCTCGCGATCATGTCGTTCGTCATCTACGGCCTGATCGGCCTGATGCCGGGCGATCCGATCAATCTGATGCTGGCCGCGGATCCCCATCTGACCTCGGCGGACGTAGCGCGGCTGAAGGCGCTCTACGGGCTCGATCAGCCGCTGCTGAAGCGCTATATCGCTTGGGCCGGGGCGGCGCTTTCCGGCAATTTCGGCTATTCCCGCCTCTACGCGACGACCGCGATCGCCGCGCTCGCGCCGCGGCTCGCCAACACCGCGCTGCTGATGGGGCTGAGCTTCGTGCTGTCGCTCGCCCTGGCGTTGCCGCTGGGGGCGCTTGCGGCGCGCCGGCCCGGCTCGGCGCTCGACCTCTGCGCCAACCTGCTGAGCTTCGCCGGCATTTCGGTGCCGCCCTTCTGGCTTGCGCTGATGCTCATCCTGGTCTTTGCCGTGGCACTGGGCTGGCTGCCGCCGGGCGGCATCGCCACCATCGGCGATGGCGGCATCCTCGACCGGGCGTGGCATCTGGTGCTGCCGGTGAGCGTGCTGACGCTGGCGAGCATCGGCACCTATCTGCGCTACATGCGGGCCGGCATGATCGAGGCGCTGCGCCAGGACTATGTTCGTACGGCGCGGGCCAAAGGCGCGAGCGAAGCGCGCGTTCTCTGGGGCCATGCGCTACGCAACGCGCTCATTCCGGTCATTACCGTGGTGGCGCTCTCCTTCGGTTCGCTCTTCTCCGGCGCCCTCGTCACCGAGACCATGTTCGCCTATCCCGGCATGGGCAAGCTCATCTACGACGCCATCCTCGGCAATGATTTCAACGTCGCGCTCGCGGGCTTGCTCTTCGCCACCCTGCTGGTGCTGCTCTCCAACCTTGCCGCCGACATCGCCTATGCGGCGGCCGATCCGCGGATCAGCCTCCGATGAGGCTGCTGCGCCGGGCCTTGGCGGAGCGCCGCGTCGCCTGGAGCGGCGGCGTGCTGCTCGCGCTGGCACTCGCCGCGGCGGCCGCCCCCGCGATCGCCGGGCTGCTCGGCGTCCATGCCCAGACGGTCGATCTCTATCACCGCCTGGCGGCCCCCTCCCTCGCCCACCCGCTCGGCACCGATGAGCTCGGCCGCGATCTGCTGCTGCGGCTGCTCGAGGGCGGCCGCATCTCGCTGCTCGTCGGCATCGTCGCCGCCCTCGCCGCCGCCGGGCTCGGCACCGCCATCGGCCTGGTCGCGGGCTACCGGGGCGGGCGGGTCGATGCCGCCCTCATGCGGCTCACCGATGGCATCATCGCCTTGCCGCTCTTGCCGCTTCTGGTGGTGCTGGCGGCCATCGATCTTGGCAAGCTGGGCATTCCAGCCGCGCTGGCGCAGTCGGAGGCGGCAAGCCTCTATCGCATCATCGTGCTGGTCGCCCTCGTCGGTTGGACGACGGTGGCGCGGCTGGTGCGCGGCGCGACCTTGTCGCTGCGCAGCCGCGACTTCGTCCGCGCCGCGGTGGCGCTGGGTGCGCGGCCGCGGCGGGTGGTGCTCGTCCACATCCTGCCCAATCTCGCCTCACCGATCATCGTCGCGACGACGCTCTCGGTCGGACAGGTCATCCTGCTCGAATCCGTGCTGAGCTTTCTCGGCCTCGGCATCGAGCCGCCGCTGCCGAGCTGGGGCAACATGCTGACCGGCGCGCAGGAGACGGTGGGCTTTGCGCCGCAGCTCGCGCTTTATCCCGGACTGCTGATCTTCGTCACCGTCATCGCCTGCAATTTTCTCGGCGACGGCTTGCAGGACCTGCTCGATCCCCAGGCGCATGTGTCGTGATCGACATTGGCATGAACAAGTTGCCGGGTATCACTGAATCAACGCGCTAATGCCGGTCCAAAGGATCTGGATGCCGACGCAGAGCAGGATGAACGCCATAAGCCGCGTGATAACGTTCATCGCGGTGGCGCCGAGCGCCACCACGACCCGGTCGGCGAAGCGATAGAAGACATAAATCGTCGCCGCGAGCGCCAGAGCACCGGCTACGGCACCGCCCGCCTTCTGGAGCAGCGTTGGCCAGTCGCTCAGAACGGCCCGCTCACTTCCCAGGGCGACCGCAACCGAGATCGAGCCCGGCCCGACCGTGAGCGGCATGGTGAGCGGATAGAACGCATCGACCCCAGGATCCGCTTTGTCGCGGTCGGCCGTCTCCTTCGCTTTGTCTTCGGTCACGTCGTCGTCGTTCAGCATCTTCCACGTAAAGGCGACGACCACCAGGCCGCCGGCAATGCGCACGGACGGCAAGGTTATGCCGAAGAATTGCAGCACATAGGATCCGAGAAAGATGGCTCCGACGATCAGACCGAAACTATTGATAGCGGTGCGCAGCACCAGGTCGCGACGCGCCTCCGGCCGCAGGTGCCGCGTCATGGCAAGAAAGATCGGCGTGCAACCGATCGGGTTGATGATCGGAAAAAGTGCGGCATAGGTGAGCAGGAACGCGTTGATCACCCCGCTCATCGGTCGGCCTGCTCTGCTCTAGCCTGACGCCGCATCTCAAGCCCCTTGGCCGGAGACCTCCCGGATCGATTTAAAGATGTCGTCGCGCAGAAAAATCTCAAGATGGCGCGAAACGCGCGATGCGCCCCATCTCGTCAGCTTGCTCGTCAGAATAACCGCGCCAGACCCTTCCGGGTCACCGGGCTATCCACATTGGAGCGCGGGCGCTCACGCCGTCTTGGCCAGCACCCGCTCGACCAGCCTTGCCCAGTAGGAAGCGCCGATCGGCAGGATCTCGTCGTTGAAGTCGTAATGCGGATTGTGCAGCGCGGCGGCATTGCGGCCGTTGCCGATGAAGAGATAGGCGCCCGGCTTCGCCTGCAGCATGAAGGCGAAATCTTCCGACCCCATGGTCGGCGTCAAATCGCGGTCGACATTGACCTCGCCCGCGATTTCCGCTGCCGTTGCCGCGGCGATTTCGGCCTCGGCGGCACTGTTGACCGTCGCCGGATAGCGGCGCTCATAGCGCACCGTCACGCTCGCCCCCATCGACGCCGACACGCCTTCGGCAATGCGGCGGATGCCCGCTTCGATCGCATCCTGCACCTCGGACTTGAAGGCGCGCGCGGTACCACGCAGCACGACTTCGTCCGGAATGACGTTCCAGGTATCGCCGCCATGGATCTGGGTCACGCTGACCACGGCGCTATCGAGGGGATGAAGCGAGCGACTGGCAATCGTCTGCAGGCCCGTGGCGATCTGCGCCGCCGTCACCACGGGATCGATGCCGAGATGCGGCAACGCCGCATGCGCGCCCTTTCCCTTGACCGTGATCTCGAAGATGTCGAAGGCCGCCATCATCGGTCCGGCGCGGAGCGCAAATTTGCCGACGGGCATGCCCGGCCAGTTGTGCATGCCGTAGACCGCCTCGACGGGGAATTTCTCGAACAGCCCATCCTGCACCATGACGCGGCCGCCGCCTTCGTTCTCTTCCGCTGGCTGGAAGACGAAGTGCACCGTCCCGGTGAAGTTGCGCGTCTCGGCGAGATAGCGCGCCGCGCCGAGCAGCATGGTCGTATGACCGTCATGCCCGCAGGCATGCATCTTGCCCGGATTCTGCGAGGCGTAGTCGATGCCGTTCTGCTCGTGAATGTGGAGCGCGTCCATGTCGGCCCGCAGCGCGATCGCGCGCTTGCCGGGATCGGCGCCCCTGAGCGTGCCGACGACGCCGGTGCCGGCCAACCCGCGATGCACCTCGATGCCAAAGGAGCGGAGCCTTTCGGCGACGAAATCGGCCGTGCGCTTCTCTTCGAAAGCGGTCTCGGGATGGGCGTGCAGCTCATGCCGCCACGCGGCAAGGTCCTTATGGAAATCGGCGATGCGATTGACGATGGCCATGGGCGCTCCTGCCTCTTCAAGCGGTCTTCTGGCTGATCTCGATGCGATTGCCACCCGGGTCGCGCAGATAGAAACGGCGAAACCCGGCGCTCGGCTGCTGATCGGCGATGATCGCAAGCCCGCGACCCCGCAGCTCGCGCTCGACCGCGTCCAGATCCGCCACATCATAGGCGATGTGGCGGCGAGAGTTTGCATTGGCGGCAACCTCGACAGCTTCGAGCGAAACATGGAGCTGTACCGCACCCAGGCGATACCACATCCCGCCATTGCGGGCGAGTTCCGGGGGCTTTGGGATTTCGCGGAAGCCTAGCCCTTCGCTGTAGAAACGACGCGTCTCTGCCTCGAGCGCGCGGGGCACGGTGATCTGCACATGGTCTATGGTAAAGCTCGGTTCGCTCAGTGCTTCCTCCCGGGGCGGAAGAATGCTAGCCCGGATTTCTCATAGGGTCACGTGCTGCGTTGCAGTGTGTTGGCCCGGGTTTCAACCGGCCGGCCGGTGAGGCTTGACCGTCAGCCAGCGAACCGTGACGATGACCGCCAACACCAATAAGAATGATCGGGTATGCCAAAATCCGCTTTCGTGCCGCATGACCCCGGCAGCATCGAGACACGCACCTCCTGGGTGGTGGCCTGCGCCGCCCTCGCGGTGATGAGCGTCACCTACGGCGCGCCCCTCGTGGCTGTGGTAGCCCTGAAGCCGATCGCCGCCGATCTCGGCAGCGAGCGCTCGGTGCCGTCGCTCGCCTATTCGCTGGCCTGGCTCGGCGCCGCCTTCGGCGGTCTCGCCATGGGCCGCATCGCCGAGCGTGTCGGCGTGCGCTGGACCGCAAGCTTCGGCGCGCTGATGATCGGGCTCGGCCTCTTCGTCGCGACCGGCGGCTCGGCCTGGCGACTTTATGTGGGCTACGGACTGCTGATCGGCCTTCTCGGCAATGGCGGCATCAATGCGCCTCTCTATATATATGTGAGCCACTGGTTCGATCGCCGCCGCGGTACCGCGCTGGCGCTGATCTCCAGCGGACAATACGTCGCCGGCACGATCTGGCCGCCGCTCTTCGAGCGCAGCATCGCCGAGTTCGGCTGGCAGCGCACCATGATCTGGTTCGGGACGCTGGTCGCCGCCGCGGTGCTGCCGCTCGCCATGCTGCTGCGCCGGCCGCCGGCAATACCCGTCCCGGCCCATTCCGGACGATCGTCGGCAGTGCACAGCGCGGTGCTCGGTTGGCGGCCCGGCGTGGTGCTGGGCCTGCTCGCCTTCGCTTCCTTCTGCTGCTGCGTGCCGATGGCCATGCCGCAGGGCCATCTGGTCGCGCTCTGCACCGATCTCGGCATTCCCGCTTCGCATGGCGCGGCGATGCTGTCGCTGCTTCTCGGCATGGCCTTCATCAGCCGTCAGCTCTGGGGTTGGCTGTCCGATCGCATCGGCGGGCTCGGCACCGTCCTGGCCGCCTCATTCTGCCAGGCGACCGCGCTCGCCGCGCTCACGCTCACGCAAAGCGAGACCGGCCTCTTCGTCGTTGCCGCGGCCTTCGGGCTCGGCTTCAGCGGCATCATCCCGGCCTACGTGCTGGCGATCCGCGAGCTGTTTCCTGCCGCAGAAGCCGCCTGGCGCGTGCCCATCCTGCTGCTCTGCAGCGGCTCCGGCATGGCAATGGGCGGCTGGCTCGCCGGCGCCATCTACGATCATTTCGGCTTCTACGCCCCGGCGCTCGCCACCGGCGTCGGCTTCAACCTGCTGAATCTGGCGGTCATCGGCACGCTGGTGGCGCGCCAACGCCGCATGGGCCTGCGCGCCGCGATGGCGTGAGGCCGGCCTCGTCAGAACGAGAGCAGACGGTCGAGAAGCGCCTTGTCTTCGCGCAGCGCCGCGGCCGGGCCGGAATGACGGATCTCGCCTTTTTCAAGCACGTAGACGCGATCCGCCAGCGCCAGTGAAAATTCGACCCCCTGCTCGGCGAGCAATATGGTGAGGCCCTGCGCCTTGAGCGCCGCAATCTTCTCGCGCAGCGTATCGACGACCAGTGGCGCCAGGCCTTCCGATGGCTCGTCGAGCAGCAGCAATTCGGGATTGCCCATCAGCGTCCGCGCGATGGTGAGCATCTGCTGCTGTCCGCCGGACAGGAATCCGCCGCGCCGGTCGCGCAGTTCGTGCAGCACCGGGAAGAGCTCGTAGACCGCCTCGACCGTCCAGCGGCTTTGCCGCCGCGCCGCCCGTGCCGCGACGTCCAGATTCTCCCAGACGGTGAGCTCGGCGAAGATGCGGCGGTCTTCCGGGACGAAGCCGATGCCGGCACGGGCAATGCGGTGCGGCTTCCAGCCGGCGATATTGTCTCCGCGCCACAGCACGCGACCCTGGCTCGGCGGCGTCAGCCCCATGATCGAGCGCATGGTCGTCGTTTTTCCGACGCCGTTGCGGCCGAGGAGGCAGACGCATTCGCCGGTCGCGACCTCGAGCGAGACGCCGAACAGCACGCGACTCAGGCCATAGGCGGCATGAACCTCTTCGACGGCGAGCAGCGCGGTCATGCGTGCTCGCCAAGATAGACGCGGCGCACTTCGGGATCGCGGCGCACCTCGGCCGGCGTGCCTTCGGCAAGCACGCGACCTTGATGCAGCACGGCGATCTTCTCGGCGATCCCGAACACCACTTCCATATCGTGTTCGGTGAAGACCAGGGTAAGGCCGCGCTTCGCCGCGATGCGCTCGAGGAGACGGATGGCGTCGCGGGTCTCGGAGGCGGACATGCCGGCGGTGGGCTCGTCGAGCAGCAGCACCGAGGGTTCGCTCGCCAGTGCGATGCCGAGCTCGAGCTGCTTCTGGTTGCCGTAGGAGAGCGTGCCGGCGGTGGCGGCCGCCTGGGGCCCGAGGCCGATCGACTGCAGCAGGTCCGCCGCCTCGTCGCGGAAGAATTCATCCGAGCGCGACCAGAAATCGCGGCCGCGGCCGCGATGAGCAAGCAGCGCCGCCTGGACATTCTCGAAGACGGAAAGCCGCGGAAAGATGTTGGTCCGCTGAAAGGATCGGCCGATGCCCATGCGGCAGATGCGATGCGGCGGGGTGCCGGTGATGTCTCGGCCGTCGAGCAGCACCTGGCCCCGGTCCGGCCGCAAATGCCCGGTGATCAGGTTGAAGAAGGTCGATTTTCCGGCGCCGTTCGGGCCGATAACGGCGGTGATCTGCTGCGTCTCGACGCGGAGACTCACGGAATCGACGGCAACGAAGCCGGCGAAGGTTTTGGTGAGACCGCGGATGTCAAGCATGGCGCCAGCGCCAGCGCCTCAGCCGCTCGTATCCCGCCACCAGCCCGCCAACGATGCCGCCGGGGAACGCGAAGAGCAGCACCAGCAGGACGACGCCGAGGACGAAGGGCCAATATTGCGTGTAGGAGGTGATCTCCTGGTTGAGCCAGACCAGCGCGAAGGCGCCAACCGGCGGTCCCCAGAAATAATTGATGCCGCCGAGGATCGCCATGATCAGCACTTCGGCCGATTTCGACCAGAAGACGTAATCGGCGAAGGCGCCGCGGTTGAAGATCCCGTAGAGTGCGCCGGCAAACCCGGCAAAGCCGCCCGCCACCGCGAAGGCTGCGAGCTCATAGGCGCGAACGTTGACGCCGATGAAGGCGGCGCGCTCGGGATTGTCGCGGATCGTCGTCAGCATCCGGCCGAAAGGCGAGCGGTTGATATGCTGCAGCGCCGCCAGCGATAGCGCCACCAGCGCGATGGTCAGCAGATAGAACTCGTCGGCGGTGCTGAGATCGCCGAGGCCGGGCAGCGAGGAGAGCCAATCCATATTGGGATAGGGAATGTTCGGCAGCCCTTCGTCGCCGCCGGTCACTGCGTTCCATTTGAAGCAGACGGCCCACACGATCTGCGCGAAAGCGAGGGTGAGCATCGCAAAATAGAGCTGGCTCAGGCGCACGCAGAAATAGCCGAAGATCAGCGCAAAGAAGGCGGCGGCCAGCCCCGCGGCCGGGAAGGCCAGGATGAAGGGCGCGCCATAGGTCTTCATCAGCACGCCACAGGCATAGGCGCCGATGCCGAAATAGGCCGCATGGCCGAAGGAGACGAGCCCGGTGGTCCCCAGCAGCAGGTTGAGGCTCACCACGAAGAGCGCGTCGATCGCGATCTGCGTCCCGAGAAAGGTGTCGTACCGCGAGCCGAGTGCCGGGACCCAGAGAGCCATCAGGAACACGATCAGCGTCCAGGGCAGCCTGCGCCAGATGCGGGCGCGCGGATACCTCATCGCAACGGCCGGCCGAAAAGGCCCCATGGCCGGACGATCAGCACCGCGGCCATCAAGGCAAAGACGGAAAAGAGCGAGAAGCCGGGGAAGATGAGGATGCCGAAGG
>Ga0134126_10006125_pt1 | contig 15068 bp, 10 predicted proteins | sample KB31752_FD_96881 | JGI IMG/M metagenome (GOLD analysis project Ga0134126, IMG submission 96881) | Terrestrial soil microbial communities with excess Nitrogen fertilizer from Kellogg Biological Station, Michigan, USA - KB3-175-2 | ecosystem: Environmental > Terrestrial > Soil > Unclassified ...
CACGGATCCGCTCTTGATCTCATTGATGAACTCAAAGCCTTTGCCCATCTCATTGGGATCAATGCGCAGCTTCACGTGACCGTAGTGGCCGGAGCCACCGGTCTGGCGGATGTACTTGCCTTCCGCCTCGGCGTGCTTGCGGATGGTCTCGCGATACGCAACCTGCGGCTTGCCGACGTTGGCCTCCACCTTGTACTCGCGCATCATGCGATCAATGATGATTTCCAGGTGCAGTTCGCCCATGCCGCTGATGATGGTCTGGCCGGAATCAGGATCGGTGGCAACCTTGAACGTCGGATCTTCCTGGGCCAACCGTCCCAGGGCAACGCCCATTTTTTCCTGGTCGCTCTTGGTCTTTGGCTCGACGGCGACGGAGATCACGGGGGCTGCGAATTCAATCGATTCCAGAAGAATCGGGGCTTTCTCCGAGCAGATGGTGTCGCCCGTCGTGATGTTCTTGAGTCCTACGCACGCGCAGATGTCGCCAGCGTAAATCTCGGTGATCTCTTCGCGCTTGTTGGCGTGCATCTTCAGCAGACGCCCGATGCGCTCGCTCTTACCGCGCGTCGTATTCAGCACGCTGTCACCGGTTTTCAGGTGGCCGGAATAAACACGCACGAAAACCAGCTGCCCGACAAACGGGTCAGCCATGATCTTGAATGCCAGACCGGAAAACGACTCGTCGTCGGCCGGCCTGCGCTCGAGAACCTTCTCCGGATGATCGGGCTCGTGACCTTGCGCGGGCGGAATATCAACGGGCGAGGGCAGAAAATCAACCACGGCGTCAAGCAGAGTCTGTACGCCTTTGTTCTTGAATGCCGTGCCGCAAAGCACGGGGAACAGCTTGAGGGAGATTACGCTCTTTCGCAGCGAGGCGCGCAGTTCGTCAGCCGAGATCGGCTCGCCTTCCAGGAACTTGTGCAGCAGATCGTCATCATGCTCGGCAACCGACTCAACCAGCTGCGCATGAAAAGCTTCAGCTTTCTTCTTGAGGTCCGCGGGAATTTCTTCCACTTCGTACTTGGCGCCCATGGTTTCATCGCGCCAGTAGATTGCTTTCATGCCGATGAGATCGACGACTCCTTTGAAAGCTGCTTCCTGTCCAATAGGGATTTGAATGGCTACGGGGCGGGCGTTAAGGCGTTTGCGGATGGTATCGACGGCATGCTCAAAATCAGCTCCCATCTTATCCATCTTGTTGATGAAGCAAATGCGCGGGACACCGTATTTATCGGCCTGGCGCCATACGGTTTCCGATTGCGGCTCCACGCCATGCACAGCGTCAAAGACAGCGCATGCGCCGTCAAGAACGCGCAGAGAACGCTCCACCTCGGCGGTGAAATCCACGTGGCCGGGCGTATCAATAATGTTGATGCGGATGTCACGCCAGAAACACGTCGTCGCAGCGGAGGTAATGGTGATGCCGCGCTCCTGCTCCTGCTCCATCCAGTCCATGGTGGCGGTGCCTTCATGCACTTCACCGATCCGGTGCGTAATGCCGGTATAAAAAAGGATGCGCTCAGTCGTAGTGGTCTTGCCGGCATCAATATGCGCCATGATGCCGATATTTCTGCAGCGCTCTAATGGAACTTGTCTTGGCACAGTCTGTCCTGACTTCCTTGAATCTGTCGTCTAATTAAATCTGTTTTCGTCATCGGCCCTTAGCTCTTAGCCTTTAGCCGAAACCGGCTGCACTAACAAACTCTGGCTAATTGCTAATGGCTAAGTGCGGACTGCTTCTCTACCATCTGTAATGCGCAAATGCCTTGTTGGCTTCCGCCATGCGGTGAACGTCTTCTTTTTTCTTGATCGCCGCACCGCGGCCGTTGGCGGCATCGAGCAACTCATTGGTCAGCTTGTCGACCATGCCCTTTTCGCCCCGCTCACGCGCATAACCCACGATCCAGCGGATGGCCAGCGAGGTCCTGCGGTCCGGGTTCACTTCCACGGGAACCTGGTAGTTGGCACCGCCCACGCGACGGGTCTTCACTTCCAGCACCGGCTTGGCATTCTCAACGGCTTTCTTGAACAGCTTGATGGCCTCATCGCCACCCTTGGCCTGGAGGTTCTCCATGGACTTGTAAAAAATGTTCTGCGCCGTCGATTTCTTGCCGCCCCACATCATGGTGTTCACAAATTTGGTCACCAGCGTGGAGTTGTAGATCGGGTCCGCGATGGGATCCCGCTTCGGAATATGTCCTTTACGTGGCATGTTTCAATCCTTCAAAAATTCTGGCAACTTGTCTTACTTCGGCCGCTTGGCTCCGTATTTCGATCTTCCCTGCTTCCGGTTCGCGACGCCCGTGGCATCCAGCGTTCCGCGCACAACGTGATAGCGAACCCCGGGGAGGTCTTTTACACGGCCTCCGCGGATCAGCACAATCGAGTGCTCCTGCAGGTTGTGTCCCACTCCGGGGATATACGTTGTCACTTCAATTCCGTTGGTCAGGCGTACGCGAGCCACCTTGCGCAGGGCCGAATTCGGCTTCTTGGGCGTCTGGGTATAGACGCGGGTACACACGCCACGGCGCTGCGGACAGGACTGCAGAGCAGGGCTTGCGGTCTTGTAATTCGGAGCCTTTCTGCCTTTGCGAACCAATTGATTAAATGTCGGCATAAATTCCTTGTATTACCTTTGCGTCTTCCACAGACAAACGTACGATTACACACGCATCCTCGCGCGCGCTTGACCCCGTCGAACCAGGGCTGGCTGCTGGAAGCGCGCAGCCATATTTCCACCCAAAACAGGTGGAAGAATTGAAGTTACCTTTCGGTGGCCGGGTTTGCGACGGTGGCGCCGAGCCAAACGGGGGCGCTCCGTTTCGTTTTCCCTTGGTTCGCATACCCTTCACGGGGAAGGAAAGCGCGAACCTTTCATTTTCAGCGAGGTATGCCCTGCTAACGGACGGCTGATCCTCGGGCAAAACTTTCTACAGCTTACGACACTGCAAGCTAAATTGTTCTCGCGGAACCTTCTTACTATAACAAGCAGGGGCATTACCGTCAACACGGTCGCCCACCCGTTTAGCTCCGCAAGGTGGAGGCGGGAACCTGCAGAATAACCCCCGTTCCTCTCCGAATTAAGAAGAAATGCCCGGCAAGAACAGTCGACGCCCGCGTTCTCAATCCAGGCAAGTGCAGGCGTGTGTCTTGAGAGCGCGGCCTCCTGCCAGTCCGATTTCAGTGCTGCCTGTTGAAGAAATGCGATTCAGAAACTAGACTGAATGATTGTCTTTCCTTCTATATGATCAGTCTCCGAGGGTGTATGCAGTGGTTTGTCCATAGAAATCTGCTGGCGCTGCTCGCGCTGCTGGCGATAGCCGGTTGTGGCGGCGGCTCCTCCAACAAAAACACGGTTGCGGTGGTCAGCCTGACTCCGACGTCTGTTTCCATCGTCGCCGGAGACGTTGCGCAACTTACTGTGTCTGCAGCAAATTCATCCAACACCCCCGTAAACACCACTTTCACCTTCAATTCCTCCAATCCCAGCCTGGTCAGCATTTCTCCTTCCGGACTTATCTGTGGCGGGGTATGGGATTCCACGTTCGTGGTCTGCAACGGCAAGAACGCGGCTGGCAATCCCTTGACAGGCACCGCCACTGTTACGGCTTCGGCGGGAGGCGTCAGCAGCGGCCCTGTGATCGTCTCCATTCACCCTAATGTGACATCGATACAGGTAACTGGCGCCAATCTAACCGGTCCGAACCCCTGCGTTTCCCATGGCAACACACAGCAGTTCACCGCCAAGGCCTTCAATGGAACCACAGATGTCACCAGTTCCATCGGCTCGTTTAGCTGGACAAGTTCCAACGGAACGGTTGTGAGCGTGGATTCCAACGGGCTGGCTACTGCAAATAATCCGGGTTCAGCAGGCATCGTGGCCAGCGTCGGAAGTGTCACCTCGCAATCCGTTCCCTTCAACACCTGCCTGCCGGTGCGAATTGTCCTGCACGTGACTGGAGATCCTCCGGGTCAGCCGACTGAAGCTACTACTTTGACGGTCGCACAGACCCAGACGCTTCAGGCCGACATCATTGACCAGAACGGCGCGGTGGTGCTTGGCGCGCCAGTTAGCATTTTTTCCAACAATCCAGCCGTCGCCACAGTGACGGGTGCCACCAGCGGCGCCACTCTGACCGGGGTTAGTCCCGGAGGCACCGGGCTGCTTGCGGTTTGCGCCCCGCCGACTTGCGGCGCCGGCGACTCGGATATCATTTACAGCAACCTCTTCAGCGTATCTGTAACCGGGACCAGTCCAGCAACAACGGTGTACGTCGGAACCACCACGATACCGGCCCCCGGTACCGTACCTTCCATCGTGCCCATTGATACCAGCAAGTCTCCGCTTGCCGCTGGAACTCCAATAGCCCTTCCCGGTGCGCCTACGTCAATGGCGTTTTCTGGCGATGGGACCAAGCTCTATGTGGACACCAGTTCCGGACTGGTATCAATAGATCCGAACACCAACACCGTCACCCCGCTCGACGCGGACCCTGTGGGCGTAATTCTGGCTGTTTCGCCTGACGGAACGAAAGTGATTATTTCCAACGTCAGGTTCCAGCTCGACGTACCGTCACAACGCCTCTTTATTTTCGACTCCGCCAGCAACACACTGCAAACCTTCATTCTTCCCGGCGCCGTGGCAGCGGCCTTCACCGGTGATGGTTCAAAGGCATACATTGCAGCCAATTTCCTTGATTTGCGAACGGCTACGCCAACTCCTGGCCGGGCGATATATGTCTGGTCTCCGTTTCTAACTCTGCGCACACTCACGGCCACAGGCGCCCCGAATAGCGCCGCTACAGTAGCGGCCGGTCCTCTTGCGTTTATAGCGAATGGGAGTGCAGTCAACGCGTTAAATACTTGCGACAATTCCCTGAATACCAGCGTCCCAACCACCAGTGCTCCACAACTGGTGGCAGCGCAGAAGAACGCGAACACCATCGCAATCGTCAATCAGACCGGTGTCGACATAACTTCAGTCAATCTCTCCGATGCAACGATCGGACAATGTCCTACGCCGGTGACTTACTCCAATAAGTTTTCTGACTTTGGGTTGGGTGCGTTTACTGCTCGTCAGGTTCTGGTTGGCTCCAATGGCTCGCATATTGCAGTGCTGCCTCAAGGCATTAACCAAATTGGCGTGGCCGCCCCCGGTGCTGGTCCTGGCCTGATTGCAATTGCGGCCGGCGGCACAGAGGCGGTCAGTGGAGACCTGACCCTGGATGGCAGCACATTATGGGCAGGAGTCGCAGGCACCAACACAGTGCACCAGATTAATCTGGCGGGTGGCGGGGACAGCTTCCAGATTCAGCTCAATCTCAACAACACCAATGCTGTTCCTGACATCATCGCTGTGCGCCCCAAGTAAAGTGCTTTTGCGCGTGGGCCTGCCGTGAATCTTCCTTATCGCGGCAGGCTTGCGCCTTCCCCCACCGGGTATCTGCACCTTGGACACGCACGCACCTTCTGGATCGCCCATCAGCGTTCGCGTGCGTCTTCAGGAAAACTCGTCTTTCGCAATGAAGACCTTGACCGGCAGCGCTCACGACCCGAATTTGTTCAGGCCATGTTTGATGATCTGCGCTGGCTGGGGCTTGATTGGGATGAAGGCCCCGACATTGGCGGGCTCTTTGCACCCTACTCTCAGAGTGAGCGGCGCAGCTTCTATCTCCGGGCCTGGCGCCGTCTGCGTGACAATGGATTTATTTATCCCTGCACTTGCTCGCGTAAAGACCTGGAACGCGCGGCCTCGGCGCCTCACGAAGAACCACAGGACTTCCGGAGCGCAGGCGCCCTCGCCTGCGCAGAAGATCCTTCATCGCAGCCGGGGCCGGCTTCGGTCGAACCTCCCATCGACGACGAACTTCCCTATCCCGGCAGCTGTCGCGAAAAAATCGCCATCGCCAGGAACTATGAATCCCCTGCAAGTGTTAGCTGGCGCTTCAAAGTTCCTGACGGCGAAGTCATTTCCTTTGACGACGGTTTCTTCGGACAGCAACAGTTCATCGCCGGCATTGATTTCGCAGACATCCTTCTCTGGCGCCGTGACGATACCCCCGCCTATCAGCTTGCTGTTGTGGTGGATGACGAAGCCATGCAGATTACAGAAGTAGTTCGCGGCGCAGATCTCCTCAAGAGTACTGCTCGCCAGTTGCTGCTGATCCGGGCGCTCGGATATTCAACGCCCTCCTACTTTCATTGTCCGCTATTGCGCGATCAAGACAACGTTCGGTTGGCCAAGCGCCATGACGCGCTTAGTTTGCGCGTGTTGAAGGAAAAAGGTACAGATCCAGCAGCGCTTCGAAGCAGATTTGCGCAAAACCTGGATTGGAATCGAAATATCTCGACCCAACCGGGATGACGCAGCGAACATCCACAGCACTCTCCGACTGCTCGTGCTGTCCTCTATACCTGCGACGTCGCTGGTGCAGCTGATCTATTCGCGATTGCCTCCGCCACCGCCGGCGGGCTTGCTGTTTGCCGGCTCCTTGCCGAGATCGCCGAACGGCCAGATGCCAAACGCTTTCAGCAACACGTCCTGGTGCTTTTCCGTAAGCATCTTCGCGGTCTTCTCCGCGGGCCACGGACTGGCCAGTCGCTCCGGACGATCTGCCATCCAGAACGCTGTCAGCGCCATCACGGTCGCATCGCGAATCAGCAGGTCAGGCTGAACCTTATCGAAGGTATCAACCGCAGAGTGGTGTGTGTATTTATAGTCGGGCGAATCCTGGCCCATATTGATGCCGGGAAGGCCGGCCAGAATGAAAGGTCCTGCATCTGTGCCGAAAACCGGCCTATCATCTACCGTCACTTCTCCGAAAGCCTTCACTGAATTCGTGAATTTCTCCATGGCCGGAATCAGATCGTCATGCCCGCCCATGTTTAGTTTCACCACCGGACCTTGCCCGTTGTCGAGCACAAGCGCAGCCACGTGGTTCGCCAACTCGTCCTTATGGGTTTTGGTGTAGGCCAGCGAACCCAGGAGCCCTTGCTCTTCCCCGGTGAAAAGCACAAAGCGGATCGTGCGCTTCGGCTTGAAGCCGCTCAACTTGATCGCCTTCGCGGCGCCGAGAGTGGTAGCCACGCCGCAGCCATCGTCTGTGGCTCCAGTGGCCAGGTCCCAGGAATCCAGGTGGCCACCCACAACAATCACCTGCTCAGGATGCTCGCTGCCACGAATCTCGCCTACCACATTGGCCGAATCCACCGGACCGCTGGTCACCTTGTTCTGGACGTCAATCTTCAGGCGCACTGTCTTTCCCTGGTCGATGAAACGCTCCAGTTGCTGCTGGTCTTCCGCAATCATGCTGACGATGGGGATCTCATAATATGTATCGAATCCCATGGCGCCAGTGTGGGTAAGCCGCATGCCCGTGGCTGGCGCGCCTCCCTGTCCGCCGATGATCGCTACCGCGCCGTCTTCGTGCGCCTTTCTGATAAAGCTCCCAAACTTCGCAAACATTCCCGCAGCCGCGGGACCTGTAGGAGGGGTTCCTCGGCGTACCATCAGCAGCACTTTGCCCTTCCAGGACGCTCCGTTCTTCGCCATCTCGTCATCGAGCTTCAGTACGTCCACTGGCACCACTTCCGCTTCTACGCCACCCGACGGAGTCGAGCCTACCCACCCCATGGAATCCACGATCAGCCGGCGACGCACCGGGCTGAGAAGCTCCGCATTTGTCGACCCTCGTGTCCAGCCGCGCGAGATCTGCCACTTCTCGGCGTGCACATTCTCGAGCCCCATCGCCTTCATTTTCTCGATTCCCCACGCAACTGCTTTAGCGGCTTCAGGCGAACCGGTTACGCGCGCTCCAATGTAGTCGGAAAGCTCCTCCAGATCGTCATACGATTCGGTGGACATCATCCCGTTGCCGGCAATTGCGGCTAAAGCAGGCAAGGTACCGTCCTGCGCCGGGGAGCCAGGCTCGGCGCCCGATAGACCGGAGGCATTGAGAAATGTGATTGAAATCAGAATCAGGCAAGTGGAGGAAAGCAGAAAAAAAAGTTTGCGCATCAAGCAGGCTCCTCGGCTGAATGTGGACTGCCGAATATTATGCTCTAAATCAACTGCATTCGCTTACGGTTGCTCAGTTTGAGGCGGCTGATGTCACTTTCCGCTTGTGCTGAATTATCTTTTCGTGATGCGTCTGCGGTGGGAGAGCTTTGGCTTTCTTTTTATTCGGCGTCGGTTTTTTCAGCCCGAGAGCTACATCTGCAAGCTCGAGAAACCGCTGTGCGCTGGAGGGTGTAATGTTGCCTTCTTCCTGATGGCGCGGTTGCTGGCGCAGATTGGAGCTCGGCCTCACCCAGAGCTGCTCCGAAACAACAGCCGGCATCTCCGGCAAATCAGGGCTTCGTCCCGGCATCGAGAGAATTCTTTTGCTCTTTTTCTGCATGGGGTAGTCAGCGGATTGTACCCCTGATGAACTCCCCTGATGCGGTACTAGAGTACCCGTTCCATTTTTCAGAAAGTTGTCGCGAACGGCCTACGGCTACTCTGCGTTTACCGGGCAGTGGCGCACATTGACACTTCTGGAACATCTCGAATTAATGAGAGAATTCTAATTCAGTGGGGATTAATGCTGCGGCAGGAGTCGCCACGACCGTCACATCATGTTCAGTCATGCATTGAGGCCGGGGTCTTCAGTCCCAAAAGACGGCATGTACTGGGTGCACCATTACCAGCACCGGATTTCACACCAGAGTTATTTGAAAACCGGCGAGACCTTTCCGAAATGCAGGAAATGTGGCGAGCGAGTGCGTTTTGAGGTTGCGACAGAACATCCTGCCGCAGAACACATCAGCCGTGACCTCGATTTTCCTGGTGAACCGCCGGAAACTTCGCAAAACGACGATTTGGGCTGAGACATTTCTGTCGCGCGCTCGCATACAATCTCCTCCATGTCGCGACCCAAGGACTGGAAGACATCTCTCATCCATTCTGACGTTTCTGTGCCCGGCGATTTTCGCGCCCTCAACACGCCTGTCTTTCGCGCTTCCACCGTGCTCTTTCGGCGCGCGGCTGACGCCAACGAGGAATGGAACCAGTGGGAACATGGCTATTCGTATGGCCTTTACGGTACGCCTACCACGCTTGAGCTTGCCGCCAGGGTCTGCGAACTGGAGGGCGGTTTTCGCACGCTGATCACCCCCGGCGGCCAGGGCGCCATTGCGCTGATTCATCTTGCTCTGCTTAAGGCCGGGGATCATGTTCTGATTCCTGAAAACATCTACGGCCCCAACCGCAAGTTCGCCAACCTTGTTCTACGGCGCTTTGGCGTCGAGGTCAGCTACTACCCTCCTGACGCCGGCGCCAATATCAGCTCTGAGTTTCGGGCCAACACTCGCCTCGTGTGGTGTGAGACGCCAGGCTCCGTCACCATGGAACTGCAGGATGTGCCCGCGATCGCCGCAGCAGCTCACCAGCACGGCGCTTTGGTTGTGATCGACAATACCTGGGCGGCGGGAATTTACTTTGACGCCTTTTCTCACGGCGTAGACGTCACCATGCAGGCGCTGACCAAGTATATCGGCGGACACAGCGACCTTTTGCTGGGCTCTGTGACTGTACGCGATCAGGAAATTTTTGAGCGATTGGGAGAGACCCATCAGAACCTCGGCTGCGTTGCTTCTCCCGATGACTGCAGCCTCGCTCTGCGCGGCATGAAAACCATGGCTGTGCGCCTGAAGCATGTAGAGCGCGCGGCGCTCGAACTTGCTCAGTGGCTCGGGCAGCGTCCTGAAATCGAACGTGTTCTTCACCCCGCTCTGCCCTCCTGCCCGGGCCATGAATTCTGGCGTCGCGACTTCACTGGCGCTTCCGGCCTGTTCTCCATCGTCTTTCAATCGCGGTTCGGCAAGGAGCAGGCGCAGCGCTTCGTCGATTCCCTGCGCCTCTTCAAGATCGGCTACAGCTGGGGCGGAGTCACCAGCCTTGCCATGGCCTATGACTTGCATTCACCAAAGCGTCCGGCGTACGGTTCACGAATCGTGCGACTCTATGTGGGACTCGAAGATATTGAAGATCTGCGGAAGGATCTGGAACAGGCATTGGCCAATCTCACCTGAGCCGGCGAAAGAATATTGGCCTCCGCCTGCATGACAACTGGCCTGGTCGCATCCGCCACTGTCCTCATGCCGCCTGGCACTGCTTCTCCTGAGATGCATGTGGGAAAATAACTGAATGGCCACTTCTGAAAACAGGCGGAGGATGGCAACTGACGCCGGCCACCTGCTCTCCTTTCGCAAAATTCTTAAGTGGGACCGGCAGGCCTTTCTTTCCCGGTCCTATTTTGTTCTGGCCCTGGGCTTTGGGACTCTCATCGCGTTGATTGCAGTTTTGGGAATCGGCGCACTTCGGCGCGCGCGCGCCATTTACACAGAGATGGAGTCCACCCAGGATGCCTACCTCCAGGCAGAAAGTTTTCGCCGTGATATTGCAACGGACATGTATCTCGCGGATATCCTTGTGCGCGACTACCTGTTGGATCCATCACCGCAAAACGCTCCACTGCACCGGCAGCAACTTCTGGAAATAAGGGCTTCGCTGCAAACGCGACTGGACCAGCTCGCCAAAAGCGCTCCGGACCTGGACAGCCCAAAACTGGAACGGCTGCAGAACGTGGTCCAGGGCTATTGGGATTCACTGGATCCTATCTTCGATTGGACCGCGCAGGAGAAAGCAGACAAAAGCTGGTATTTCCTGCGCCACAACGTCCTTCCACGACGGCAGGCCGTGGTAGATCTGGCTCGCGAAATGGCAAAATTGAACCGCGACAACCTGGAGCGCGAACGCGAGCACACACGGAAGAGCCGAAGGGTGCTCGAGCACTTTCTCTATCGCATGATTGGTTTTGCTCTGGCTTTCGGCTGCATGGTCGCGCTGCTGAGCACGTATCGCGTTGCGGCGCTGGAGCGCAAACAGGAGGAACAACGCAAGCAGATTGAAGAAACGCAAAGCAATCTGAGAAAGCTTTCTCGCCGCCTCGTGCAGGCGCAGGAAGTCGAGCGAAAAGTGCTCTCGCGCGAACTCCATGATGAAGTCGGGCAGACCATGACAGCGCTGGGGATTGAAATCAGCAACCTCGAAAAGCTGCGCGATTCTGATCCGCAGGCTTTTCGTGCCCGCATCGAAGACGCCAAACAGCTCAACACGAAAGCCATGCACATCATCCGCGATCTTGCCATGGGGCTGCGGCCTTCCATGCTCGATGACCTCGGCCTCGAGCCGGCGCTTCGCTGGCAGGGACGTGAATTCTCACGGCGCACAGGTGTGCCTGCGAGTGTGCAAGTCAATGGCGTGGTTGACGAATTGACCGACGCCCAGCGCACCTCGATTTACCGCATTGTGCAGGAAGCATTCACAAACTGCGCCCGGCACGCGAAAGCCAGGAACGTATTGGTTTCCGTGAGCACGGAAACGAATCATGTGGTTCTGGTGGTACAGGATGATGGCGTGGGATTTGACGCCTCCTCCCGTTCACGTGGCGGGCTTGGGCTGCTTGGCATCCAGGAGCGAGTACAGGAACTGGAAGGCTCGCTGCGGATAGCATCCGAAAAGAAGAAGGGTACAACCCTGCGTGTTGAAATCCCAATCGGTGTCAGGGCATGAGCAACGTCCGCATCCTGATCGCTGACGACCACGGCATCGTGCGTAAGGGTTTGCGGCTTCAACTCGAACAGAATCCTCGCTTTGAGGTAGTGGCCGAAGCCAACGACGGCCGCGAGGCAGTACGTCTGGCGGAGGAACTTTCCCCTGACGTGGTCGTCATGGATATAGCCATGCCGAACCTGAACGGAATTGAAGCGACCGCGCAAATCGCCAAGCGTAGTCCCCGCGTGGCGGTCATCATTTTGAGTATGCACTCCGATGAAAGCTACCTTACCCGTACTCTTGCGGCTGGCGCCAAAGGGTACCTGATGAAAGGCAGCGCCGACGTTGACCTGGATCGCGCGGTGGAAGCGGTGGCAGAGGGCAAGTCATTTTTCAGCCCAAGCATCGCCAATACCTTGCGGGAAGACTACATGCGTCAGCTGCAGCAACGCGGGCTGCAGGATTCGTACGATCTGTTGACGGACCGCGAAAAGGAAATTTTTCAGCTGCTCGCCGAGGGCAAGTCAAACAAAGAAGTCGCAACCACGCTCGATTTATCCACCAGCACGGTGGAAACTCACCGCACGCGAATCATGCAGAAACTCGATTTGCACAGTTCAGCAGAGATCGTTTTGTATGCCGTTCGCAAGAAGATCATCTCTTAAGCAGCCTCTCCTCATACCCTGATTTTGGCCCCGGTGTACAGTCCCGACTGTATTTCCTTCCTTCGGCCGCCGCCTCATAGTGAAAACAACAACGTGGATAGCTTCACGCCCGGGCTGGTCTTCCATTCTCCTTCCGGTCCGGGCTGTCAAGCTTTGTTTTCAAAAAGGAGCACGCGAAATGTGCACAGCCGCCGTTCAGTCTGATACTTCATTTTTCTTTGACCAATTGCGTGGAGCTGCCAGCCGGCTCCTGCTTCTCGACTACGACGGTACCATTGCCCCTTTCACCAAAAACCGCAGGCAAGCGGTTCCTTATCCTTCTGTTCCGGAACTGCTGGACAGCATTACCAGCACCTGCCGGACGCGGCTCGTCCTGATCAGCGGTCGTTCAGCTCGCGAGATTCCGCCTCTTCTTGGCCTGGCCGTTCGCCCCGAAATATGGGGTGCTCATGGCATGGAACGTCTTTATCCTGACGACCGTTACGAACTGGCTTTCATCAGTCCGGAAGCATCGCATACCCTGGTTCAGGCCGAACTCATGCTTGAGGAAGGAGGGCTGGGTGAGCTGTCCGAAAGGAAGCCCGGTGCGATCGCGATCCACTGGCGTGGACTTAAGCACGATCATGTGGAAGAAATTCGCACTCAGTGCTATCGGCTTCTTGCGCCGCTGGCTTGCCACAGCAACCTGCTGCTCACTGAATTCGACGGCGGGGTGGAATTGAAGACGCGGTCTGCCTGCAAAGGTGATGCCGTCAGCACCTTGCTCGCGGAAACTCCCACAGATGTTCCAGTGGCCTACCTGGGCGACGACATCACGGATGAGGATGCGTTTCGCGCCATCGGCGGGCGTGGGCTCTCTGTGCTCGTCCGCCAGAGCTTTCGTTCCACAAATGCCCAGCTCTGGCTTCGCCCGCCGGGAGACGTCGTGCAATTCCTGAATGACTGGATCCGTGCCTGTGGAGGCGACGTATGAGCTCGCGAAATCGTCTGGTGGTGGTCTCCAATCGGCTGCCGGTGACAATGGAACGGAACAATGACGGCCTGGTGGTGCATCCGAGTTCAGGAGGACTGGTCTCAGCCCTTCTGCCGATCTTCAATAACACAGGCGGCGTGTGGATCGGCTGGCCGGGAATCGACCACGATCCTGAGATTCAAACCGCGTTACGAGGAGAATGCGCGCCCGGCTGCTCTTTCGAGCCGGTATTCCTGAATGCGGCGGAGATGCTTCATTTCTATAATGGTTGCTGCAACGAAATCATCTGGCCTCTATTTCATGACCTTCAATCGCGCTGCAACTTCAACGCCACCCACTGGACTGTCTACCACGACGTGAATGAAAAGTTCGCAGATGCCGTGGACCGCTCTACAGGCAGAAACGATTTCATCTGGGTACATGACTATCACCTGATGATGCTGGCTGACTGCCTTCGTGCGCGCGGAAATCGATCCCGGCTTGCATATTTTCATCACATCCCTTTCCCACCACCCGATGTTTTTGAAAAGCTGCCATGGAGAGAGGAGATCCTTCGCGGATTGATGCAATTCAATGAGATCGGCTTTCAAACCGATCGCGATCGCAGGAACTTTGTACACTCACTCCGCCGCTGTCTCGGGAAAATACGGGTTCATCGCAGAGGAACAAAATTCCTGGTGGCCGCTGACAGACGGCATATTGAAATCGCAACATTGCCCGTAGGCATTGATTACAACCGGCTTGCGAGCGATGCTCTCATGCCTCAGGTCAGCGTGCAGGTCCAGGAAATCCGGCAAACACTGGGCGACACGCGCATGCTTCTGGGGGTTGACCGGCTGGATTTCACCAAGGGTATTCCCCAGCGCCTCATGGCTTTTCGAACACTCCTTGAAAGCAGGCCCGAACTTCATGGCCGGATCACGCTGGTCCAGTTAGTCGTGCCCAGCCGGGAACAAGTAACCGCCTATCGGGAATACAAGAGAGACGTTGAGCGCCTGGTGAGTGAGATCAATGGCAGGTTCGGCAGGCCCGGATGGTGCCCGGTAAACTACCTCCATCGCCAAATCCCGCCTGTTGAGCTATTGGCGCTGTATTGTTCGGCTGACGTTGCCCTGGTGACACCCCTCAAAGATGGAATGAACCTGGTCGCGAAAGAGTTTTGTGCGGCACGAAATGATGAGAAAGGCGTCCTGGTCTTGAGTGAATTTGCCGGCGCGGCAGCCGAGCTGAATTCCGGGGCGCTCCTCGTCAATCCCTATGACGCGGAGGGTGTCGCCCGGGCCCTTCGCAAAGCTCTGGAGATGCCGGAAGAGGAGCAACGGCAGCGCATGCGGGAAATGCGCAAAATCCTTCGGTCAAATGACGTCTTCAAGTGGTGCAAATCCATTTGCGGATATTCCGGTGGCGCAGGGCCCAGGTCACATTTCGTGAGTCTCCAACAGGCTCGGGGCATCGCCCAGGCGGTATGATCGCTCCACATTCGATTCTCATTCTCAACCCGGCAAAAAATCCTGAAGCAGAGAAAGCTGCGCATTGAGTGTGGGCGGCAGACATAAACGCACTGCGGAAAAACTACCTATTTTTCCTTCCATTCAACGGATTTGGAGCGCACTGCTTCCCGCCTGCAACAGAACACGTCTAACCAGCCATCGTAGGCGATGGAATGGCTACCCTGAAATTGGCTTCGCCGCAGGTGCCGGTGAACTCGTCGTTTCTGGAAGGACTGGCGCCGCAGGAACTCGATGCCGTGCTGGCTGCGGCCAGCAAGCGACGCTACCGCGCTGGAGCCGTCGTCGCCTATCAGGGAACTCCCGCCGACTGTTTCTTTATGCTG
>Ga0134126_10006126_pt1 | contig 15068 bp, 15 predicted proteins | sample KB31752_FD_96881 | JGI IMG/M metagenome (GOLD analysis project Ga0134126, IMG submission 96881) | Terrestrial soil microbial communities with excess Nitrogen fertilizer from Kellogg Biological Station, Michigan, USA - KB3-175-2 | ecosystem: Environmental > Terrestrial > Soil > Unclassified ...
CCCACAGCAGCAGCGGCAGGCCGAAGCCGAGCCAGCCGGCAAGCCGGATCCTGCCCCCGAACGGCTGCCAGCCGGGCAGGTCGAGTGCGCGCCAGTAGCTGATGTACGTCGTGAAGTGCGGCGGGGTCTGCTGCTTGAGCAGCCACAACGTCAGCAATCCGCTGAAATACAGCCCGCCGAGCAACGTCGGAAACAGCAGTGCGACGACCCAGGTTGCCTTGGTCCGCGTCGTGGCCATGCGTTCTCCTTCCGTAGATTCGCGAGGTCGATGATCTTCGGTGCGACACGACAGGGGTGTCAAGGCATCGGGAATATCTTCGCCCGGATTGATCGTATCGTTCCAGACGCGTCCATGCATGCATGGATGTCGCTGCTGATCATGATGGGCGCAAGACGCCGGGAAATCGACTGGTAGCCGAAGGCAGCCGTTACACACATGATCACTGTAGGCGGATTCCGAAATCAGGACAGGCAGGAACCATTCATTCCGTAAGTGCCGATCTCTTGAATCACCTCGACGATGCAGCCGGAGCAGCGACTTTCCACGCCATGAAGAAGCAACCTTGGCGTTCGGAAATCAAGTTTGAAAGCCCATAAAACATGGACTTCGCGGCGTGGAATCACAATGCCTCAGGCCCTTGCCACGGCGCCTCGCGTATCGCGCGCACAACGAGAACCACACCTGGACAACCGTGAAACAGATCACACGACGCAGGAAATTTTCCTAGATGGAATTGGTTGACGACACATCACCCGAACCCGATCATGACCACTATTCGATCAGAGAGATCGAACCGCCCACCCGGTTTGCGACAGATTTACTTCATCGCAACCAAGGGCCTGGCACCGAGCAAGTACAAACGTTGCGTTGCCCGACATCGTTTCGGAAACGCAATTGATTCACGACATTGGATTGTTGGTGTACTCGAATGGTTCGCAGGGGAAACGGGGGACCACCCCATTCTGATTTCAAGAAGCTTGCTTGTCCGGGCCGGCAATGGCCGGCGGTCTGCGTGTGCTCGTTCGTCAACGTGTCCCTGGCGACAGGCTCGCCGCGACTGATGAACATCCTACTTTCGGGGTTGATGTGAAAGAAAAGACTCTCGGCCGAATTGCAATAGGCGCGCTCGCGCTTGCCACCATGCTCCTTGCTGCTTGCGGAACGCCACCGGCGAAGGACTTCAGCGGCTCCTGGCATCCGGTCAACCGGTATCGGTCCACGCCGACGGAAATTCCGCTACATCAGCAGTACACCTTCTTTGCCGCCCCCATCGACGAAACGCTGAAATCGATGCTCGGCCGCTGGGCGAACGATACCGATCGAACGCTGGACTACCAGCTCAGCTACGACGTGACGCTGTACAAGCCTGTCGCCACCATACACACGACGGACATCGAAGCCGCCGCAACCGAGCTCAACGATATCTACGCGGCACAGGGCGTGCGAATCACCACGAAGCCCGGTGAAATAATGGTGCAGTCGACCGACGCTGTGTCGCTTCCATTCCCATCCGCTTCCACTGACGCCGCCAAACCGAAGGCCGCCAAGCCATGAGCCCGAAGAATATGGCTCCCGCCATACCTGCGAGGCATTGCTGATGGCCCGAACGAAAACATCCGGTACGAGGATCGATCGCAGTGTCGCCCAATCGACCCAATTCGAACTGACCATCGCCGACATCGCACGACGCAGCGAGCGGCGTGCATGGTGGGTGGCCTGGTGCGCGATCGCGATGGCGCTGATCACGGCCGGCGGCTACTACTACATGCTGCCCCTGAAGCAGAAAGTACCTTACCTGGTGATGGCCGATGCCTACACCGGCACCGCCACGGTCGCCCGGCTGGATGGCGATTTCGCGATGCGCGGCATCACCATGCGGGAGGCCGTCAACCGCAGCAATGTGGCGCATTTCGTGCTCGCGCGTGAGTCCTACGATCTGGAGCTGGTCAACCTGCGCGACTGGAAAACCGTGCAGACCATGGCAGCCCCCGGCGTCAAGGCACCGTATGCCCAGCTGTTCTCGAACAACAACCCGGATAGCCTGATCAAGCAATACGGCAAAGATCAGGCGATTCGCGTCAAGCTGCTGAGCATCCAGCTCATCGACGGTGGCCCGGGCAAGACGCCGCGCGGTGCCACGGTACGTTTCCAGCGCAGTCTCTACAACAAGCAGACCGGCGTCACGCGGCCGATCGACAACAAGATCGCCACCATCGCGTTTACCTACAAGCAGAATCTGGAGATGGACGACCAGAGCCGCATGGAGAACCCGCTGGGCTTCTGGGTCACCAGCTATCGGGTGGACGACGACTATGCCACCGCCCCGCCGGCCGAAGTTCCTGCCCCGGCCTTGGCGCCGCAGCCAGCCGCGCCTGCGCCATTGGCTCCCGCAAGCAGCACGATCGCGCCGGTGACAGTCACGCCGACCACTGATTCCATCCATGGAGCAGGTTCCCGATGAACCGATCAAGCATCTGGTGGCTTGCCGCCGCCCTGTGCATCACCGTCGCTGTCACGCCCTCGTTCGGCGCCGAGCAGGTGCTGACCCATTACGAATACGCCCCCGACACCATCTATCCCGTGCGCACCGGCCTGGGCATCACCACCCAGATCGAACTCAGCCCCAACGAAAAGATCCTCGACTACAGCACCGGCTTCAGCAGCGGATGGGATCTGACACGGCGCGAGAACGTTTTCTACCTGAAACCGAAAAACGTGGACGTGGACACCAACATGATGGTGCGTACGGCCACGCACTCGTACATCTTCGAACTGAAGGTTGTGGCAACAGACTGGAAAACGCTGGCCCAGGCCAGGCGCGATGGCGTGCAGTACAAGATCACCTTCACTTACCCGGCCGACACCAGCTTTGCCCACGAGAAGAAGAGGCAGCTTCGGACGCCCGCGCAGGACAGCAAGCTGCTACCCAATCGCAGCTACAACTTCAGCTATGACTACGCTACCAAGAGCAAGGCCGCGCCATGGCTGGTTCCGGTCAACGTCTACGACGATGGCCGCTTCACCTATATCAGGATGAGCGATCTCAAGCAGTTCCCCACCGGCGATTTCCCGGCCGTGTACATGCGCGAACAAGCGCACAGCGAAGACTCGCTGGTGAACACCACGGTGGAAGGCAACACCATCGTCGTTCACGGCACCTACAACTATCTGGTCATTCGCCACGGCAACGACGTCGTGGGCCTGCGCAGGAATACGCAAAAGTGAACACTCCCCAGCATCCCGAAGACGAGCGCACCGAAGACGGCCGGGCACCGAGCGCGCCACGTGACGGGCGCGAGCCGCTCGCCGGCAATCCGTACGCCAGCCAGAATCGCCGTGCCGCCGAGCCTGACCTGGATGCCAATGCGCCACAGTTGCGCGCCAGCGAATTGCGCCGGATGAATCGGCGCGCTCTGCTCCTGCTCGGCGCGGTAGTGGTGCTGCTGCTCTTTGTCTCCTACTGGATGGTCACCGGTGCAGGGAGGCGCAAAGAGTCACCCAAGCCGCACGAAGAAAAGGTCACCGTTGCCGAGACGCCCAACACCCTGCGTGTCCCTCAATTGCCACCGCAACCTGCGCCCCCGCCTGTTGAGCCGATTCCGGTGCTGCCCAAGTCGCCGCCCCTACCACCGCCTCCAACCGTCACCGCGCAACCACTCGTCTCGAAGGCCCCCACCCTGCTGCAACGACGCATCGCGGCCAGCAATGGCGAAGATGAAAGCGGCGCCGCTTCCAACCCGCCTGTCGCGGCGCTTGCGGCTGGTTCGCGGTTACCCAACGGCGAGGAATCCGGCCCGACCAGTGCCCAGCCGCTGCCCCACGCCGACACCTTGATGCAGCGCGGCACCTACATCCGCTGCGTGCTGGAGACGCGCATCGTTTCCGACGTGCCCGGCTTCACGACCTGCCTGGTGACCGAGCCGGTGTATTCCTTCAACGGCCATACCCTGCTCTTGCCCAAAGGATCCAAATTGCTCGGCTCCTACCACTCGAAACCGGTTGGCGACCGCATGGAAGTCGTGTGGGATCGCATCATCACGCCCACCGGCATCGACGTGAACATGAAGAGTCCGGGCATGGACAATCTCGGCGGTGCCGGCCTGCCTGGCTACTACGACGCGCATTGGGCCCAGCGCATCAGTTCGGCGCTGCTGATCAGCATGCTCAGCGATGCATTCAAGTACGAGGCGGCCGAGCACGGGCCCAAGACGAATGCCCTGGCGGCAAGCGGAGTCGTGGTTCAGGAGCCTTATCAGAGCAATACCGCCGAGACCGTGCAGAACCTGGCCAACCAGGCCGTGCAAGAGGCCGCCAACAGCCCTCCCACGGTCACCATAAACCAGGGGACGATCATCTACGTCTATGTGGCCAAGGACGTGGACTTCAGCGGCGTGGTTGCCCGCTTCTGAATGCAACACCCCAGCCCAGGATCGACGACGCTTCGATGGACGATGTAATCGCACAGGTCTCGAACGAGTTCCTCGACTATCAGTACGAGGTGCTGGGCGTGCGCGAGCACATGGCCTCTTCCGACGTCACCGAGATCTGCATCAATCGTCCCGGTGAACTGTACCTGGAAAATCGCCAGGGCTGGCAGCGCATCGAGGTGCCTTCGCTGACCTTCGAGCGAGCACGGCAGTTCTGCACGGCCGTGATCAACGAGAGCAACACTGGCCAGCGCATCACCGATGTTGATCCGGTCGTGTCGCTCACCTTCCCTACCGGACAGCGCGCCCAGTTCGTGATCCCGCCGGCCTGCGAAGCCAACCATGTCTCAATCACCATTCGACTGCCATCCAGGCAGCGCAGGACGCTGGCGCAATACGAAAGCGATGGCTTCTTCGACCAGATCGTGGAGGTCAACCACGGCCTCAGCGAGCTCGACAGCGAACTGCTGGAACTCCGTGCAGCACGCAAATATGCGGAGTTCTTCCGCAAGGCCGTGCTGAACAAGAAGAACATCGTGGTTTCCGGCGCCACCGGCAGCGGCAAGACCACCTTCATGAAGTCCCTGGTCAACCACATTCCCGACGATGAGCGGCTGGTGACGATCGAGGATGCACGCGAGTTGTTCATCGACCAGCCCAATGTCGTGCATCTGCTGTATTCGAAGGGTGGCCAGAGCGCCAGCAACGTCACCGCCAAGAGTTGCATGGAGGCGTGCCTGCGCATGAAGCCGGACCGCATCATCCTGGCCGAGTTGCGCGGCGACGAGTCGTTCTACTTCATTCGCAATTGTGCCTCTGGCCACCCCGGCTCCATCACCAGCTGCCATGCCGGCAGCACTGAGCAGACCTGGGACCAGCTGGCGCTCATGGTCAAGGCCTCCAGCGAAGGGGCCGGCCTGGAGTTCAACACGATCAAGCGCCTGCTGAAGATGACCATCGACATCGTGGTGCACATCAAGGCCCATGCCGGCAGCCGCCATATCACCGGCATCGACTTCGACCCACAGCGCGACTTCAGGGAGTCTTGAATGCTGCCCGGAATGGAAATGCTGACTTGCCCCAACCTCGCCGTATCGCCGGAGGTGATGCAGCACATCGTGCAGGTGGAATCCGGAGCGAATCCCTATGCGATCGGCGTGGTCGATGGCCAGCTCGTGCGGCAACCGAGGAACATGGAAGAAGCGTTGGCCACCGCGCGGATGCTTGAAGGCAAGGGCTACAACTTCTCGCTTGGCATCGCCCAGGTGAATCGCGCCAACCTGGGGCGTTACGGACTCGACTCCTACCGCAAAGCCTTCAACACTTGCGACAACCTAGCCGCCGGCGCGCAGATTCTCGCCAGTTGCTACGGCAGTGCGCACGGCGACTGGGGCAAGGCATTCAGCTGCTACTACTCCGGCAACTTCACCACCGGCTTCCGCGACGGCTATGTGCAGAAGGTGTACGCCTCGATCAACCGCGTGGCGAAAAAGGAGAACGCGGTGCCAGCGCCTGCCGATCAGGCCATTCCGCTGATGCCACCCACCGCTACGGCACCGATTTCCCGAAGCAACACTGCACTGCAACCGGTTGTGGTCTATGCCAGCGACAGCGCCCAGTACCGGATAGCCCTGCGCAGTGTGGCCATCGATACCGCAGCGGCGGCGATGACACCTCTTGTCGTATCCGCGGCAGGTCATTCCCCGCACGCGGAAGCGCCACCACCTTCGAACGCGATGGCGCAGCAGCCGTCGGGCAGCGCAGGCAGTCGGGTCGCAGGCCCGGATACGCACATCCCGGATGACCCGCAATCCCCGGCACAAGATGCAGCCGTGCCCCACTCTGCCGCGGCAAGTACTTCGCCATCCGCCGGTAACGGAGTGTTCGAGCCGCAGGTACGCGGTCCCAACGATCCTCCGATGCGGCCTGCAACGGTGGCGCAGGGTGCCGCGCCATCACACGCCAACGGGGCCGATCTTCGCCTGGAGCAACGCGATGCTGCCTTCGTTTTCTGATACTGCCGGGTACCGACCCGGTCTTGACGCTTCCACCCGGCGTGCACTTCGGTGCACGTTTACGTGGCACTACCGCCACACAGACGTTTCGGCTGCAACCGAGGCAAGACGCAGCAAACCCGGCCGCAGGTTGTGGCCGACCTGGCCCGCCATTTCTGATGGCCGCCACCTTTTCCAACTATCCACAAGGACCCATGTGATGGCCACGAACTCATTCGGCAACGACAACATCCTTCACTCACAACGCACGCGGCTGTTCCTGCTCATGTGCGCGGTGGCCTTCGTTGCACTGGTGCTGCCCAACCTCGCGCTTGCCCAGGACGCCACCGCCACCATCGACACCACGTGCAAGTTCGCGACCAACATCAACATGATCCTCAACGCGATCTCGATCGTCGTGGTGACCATCGCCGTGATCTTCTCCGGCTATCAGATCGCCTTCGCGCACAAGCGCATCGGTGACGTGGCGCCCGTGCTGATCGGCGCCGTACTGATCGGCGCGGCCGGGCAGATCGCGAAGATGTTCCTCGCTGGCAGCACGACTGCCGCCGGTGCCACGGAGTGCACGGCAAGCGTGATTACCCACGTGCTCAATTACTATGCATAAAAACGCACTGTTCCGCGGATGTACCCGTCCGCCCATGTTCATGGGCGTGCCTTATATCCCGTTCTTCATGGCGGCGGGCGGGTGCTTTCTGCTGGCGGTGTACACCAATTTCTTCTACCTGCTGCTGTTGCCGGTGGTGATCTTCGTGATGCGGCAGATGGCGCGCCGCGACGAGATGATCTTCCGGTTGCTCGGGCTGCGCCTGCAGTTCCGTACGCGGGTAAGGAATCTCGGCGACAACGACGGCATGTGGGTATTCACCCCCAACAGCCATCGTGGCCAGAGCAAAGACAAATCGTGACTTGAAGCGGGCGCCGCGGCCTCGCAGCCGCGGCGTCATGTCGGAACAGAAGATGCCCAAACCCAAACCTGTATTCACGCCCGATGCACCGATAGCGGACCTGCTGCCGTTGTCCACGCATGTGTCGCCCACCGTGCTGAAAACCACCGGCGGCGATTTCCTGCTGGTGTGGCGCCTGGGCGGCCTGCCGTTCGTGGGCCGCGAGGAATGGGAGATCGAACATCGGCACAACACCTTCAACCGCATGCTGCAGACGCTGCGCGCACCGGATTTCATCAACTTGGCGTTCTGGGTACACGACGTACGCCGGCGCCGGCGCCTGGCCGATCACAGCCGTTTCGAACAGCGCTTCAACCAGGACATGTCCGATACGTATTACAAGACGCTGTCGGCCCAGAAATTGATGCAGAACGAGCTCTACCTCACGATGATGTATCGCCCCATCGTGTCGGGCAAACGCTTCGTGGAGAAGTCCGCGGACCTCGGCCGACTGGAATCCGAACAACGCGATGCGGTGAATACCGTGCTGGAACTGGCCGGCAATGTTGAGGCGGTGCTCAAGGATTACGCGCCCTACCGGCTCGGGATGTACGAGGCGGCAAACGGCGTGGTGTTCTCCGAGGCGCTGGAGCTCTACGGCTACCTGCTCAACCGCATCGACGAACCCGTGCCGGTGCTTGCCGCGCCGGTGTACGACTACCTACCGGTAAGCAAGCAGCGCTTCTCCGCCAAGACCGGCGACTACGTCATTACCACACCCGACGGGCTCAACCACTTCGGCGCCATCCTCAACATCAAGGAATACACCGACGGCACCTACCCGGGCATCCTCAACGGGCTCAAGTACCTGGATTTCGAATACGTCATCACCCATTCCTTCAGCCCGATGGGCAGGCAGGACGCGCTCAAGGCGCTGGATCGCACCAAGGGCATGATGGTGTCCTCCGGCGACAAGGCATTCAGCCAGATCGCCGAACTCGACCACGCCATGGACCAGCTTGCCTCAGGCAACTTCGTGCTTGGCGAATACCACTTCTCCATGGCGATCTACGCCGCCAGCCAGGAGGCGCTCTCGCAGCAGATCGCCAGCACCCGCGCCGAGCTCTCCAATGCCGGCTTCGTCTCGGTCAAGGAGGACCTGGCGGTCACCGCTGCGTTCTACGCGCAGTTCCCCGGCAACTGGAAATACCGTACCCGGCTCGCCAACGTCAGTTCGCTGAACTTCCTCGGCCTGTCACCACTGCACAACTTCGCCACCGGCAAGAAGGACAACAACCCTTGGGGCGAGTGCGTCACCACCCTGCAGACCACCAACGGGCAGGCCTACTACTTCAATTTCCACGCTACCCATCCGTCGGAAAACTCGCTGGGCGAAAAGGCCATCGCCAAGACCATGGTCATCGGCAAGTCCGGCACCGGCAAGACCGCCCTGATCAACTTCCTGTTGAGCCAGGTACAGAAGCTCCAGCCCTCGCCCACCATATTCTTCTTCGACAAGGATCGCGGCGCCGAGATCTTCGTGCGCGCCTGCGGCGGCAACTACCTTGCACTGGAGAACGGCCAACCCACCGGCTTCAACCCGTTCCATTGCGAGCGGACCGAAGCCAACGTGCAATTCCTCGCCGAACTGGTCAAGGTGCTGGCCGGCAAGAGCGTGTACAGCTCGCGCGAGGAGGAGGACATCTTTCGCGCCGTCGAGAACATCCTCGACACGCCCATGCACCTGCGCAGCATGGCCAACTTCCAGAAGAGCCTGCCCAACATGGGCGACGACGGCCTGTTCATCCGCATGCGCAAGTGGACGGTCGGAAATTCGCTGGGCTGGGTGTTCGACAACCCGGTTGACACCATCGACCTGGAAAAGGCCCACATCATCGGCTTCGACTACACCGAACTGATCGACAACCCCGAAGTGCGCGTGCCCGTCATCAACTACCTATTGCACCGGCTGGAAGCGCTGATCGATGGCCGTCCATTGATCTACGTGATGGACGAATTCTGGAAAATCCTGGATGGCAAGGGCGGCCTCAAGGAATTCGCCAAGAACAAGCAGAAAACCATCCGCAAGCAGAACGGCCTGGGCATCTTCGCCACTCAGAGTCCGGAGGACGCACTGGCCAGTGACATCGCCGCCGCCCTGATCGAGCAAACCGCCACGATGATCCTCCTGCCCAACCCGAATGCCAGCCGGGAGGACTACGTTGATGGGCTGAAGCTGACAGACGCCGAGTACCAGGTCGTTGTAGGTTTGGACGAACGCTCGCGCTGCTTCCTGGTCAAGCAGGGCCACGCCAGCGCGGTATGCCAGCTCAACTTGCGCGGCATGGACGACGCCCTTGCCGTCATCTCCGCCTCCACCGACAACATCGAGATCATGCACGAAGTGCTGCTGCAGCGAGCGGAAGCAGAAGGCACCAGCGTCGACGCCCTGCGCCCCGAACAATGGCTCACCCAGTTCTACGAAAACCGCAAGGGCAGCGGCAAGCAAAAGCCCACCCAACCGACCCCGCGCAGTCCGCGCGTGGCGGCTCGCTGAACCGACCAGGGCCCCATGCCTCCAAGGAGTTCGCCATGCAGAAGACAAGCCCATCCAAGCCCCAATCCCGCGGGCTTCCTGGCGTGAAGATGCTGGTTGCCCTGTCGCTGGCTTGTGCCACGTATGGAGGTGGGGCAAGCGCGCAAGTGCTTGTGCACGATCAGGGCAATATCACAACCAACCAGGCGGGTTTCCAGTCCCAGCTGGCAAAGACAATAGATCAGTACAAGCAACAGATCGAGCAATACGCAAAGCAGGTTCAGCAGTACGAACTTCAGCTGCAGCAATACCAGCAGATGCTTTCCAGCATCCAGAACCTCAGCAACGGCCTGTCGCTCATGCCCAACCACTTGCAACACATCACCGATACGCAGCCGCTCATCGACGGTGCCTGTTCGAACGCCGCGGGCTCAGCAGGCCTGGTCGGCAGCTTGGTCAGCAGCCTGATGAACAGCATGGGTTCTCTGATGTCGCAGCCCATCACGCAGACGCAGCAGGAGATTTGCGCGCAGATCGTCACCACGCAGGTCGAGAAATACAACTCGACCGTCGACATGCTCGACAACCTGAACCAGTACGGGAATCAGTTCCAGCAGCTGGACAATCTGTTGCAAGGGAATCCCACGCAAGCCGACGCAGAGTGGGCCGCTGCGCAGGTCGAAAAGTACCACAGCGCCGTCACCACGCAGATGAGCGACTGGCAAGCAAGCATGAAAGCCGACGATGCCATCATTTCGACTTTGCAAGGCCAGCAGTCGATCTTGGGTCGGGCTGCGCTCAGTGGTAAGCCCACCGCGCTCGGTACCGTCATTCAGGCCGCCGCATTCGCCACGGCGTTCCACTGAACGGAAGAGGCATCTGCAACCCTCCAAGCTTGAACGCCTCATGATTTTTAACAGGGAACGGTCACGATGGGTTTCGTCTATTTCGTACTGATCTACAACTGGCTGAGCGACAAGATCAACACCTTCGGGTTGGATCTGATGGCCAGCCTGATGACGTGGGCCAGCGGCATCGCGCTGGTTCTGGTCACGTTGTGGATCATGATCCAGGGCTACCGCATGATCACCGGCCAGTCGCGCGACTCGATGATGGCCCTGGTCATGAACATGACCCGCGTCGCCATCATCGTCACCGCCGCCACCACGATGAGCATGTTCGGCGCCAACCTGCACCATTTCCTGACCACCGACCTGAGCACCGAGGTCAACCACCTGTTCACCGGTGACAGCAGCACTGCCGCGGAAACCATCGACGACAACCTGGCCTGGACCCAGCTGGCACTGGGCGCGATTGATGCCGTGCAGGTGTCCCCGCAGGACGTGAGCCTCAGCAATACCAAGGACAACGCCTTGCTGATGGCCGGCTTCGGCACCGCCAGCCCGCCGATGGCTGCCGCCGCGATGCTGCTGCTGTACCAGTTCACCCTGGCCATCTTCATCGGCCTGGGCCCGCTGTTCATCCTGTGCCTGATCTTCGATCAGACCAAGGCGCTGTTCCAGCGCTGGCTGCTGTACGGCATCGGTACCATCTTCTCGATGGCCGTGCTCGCCTTCGTCAGTTCGCTGGCACTGCAGCTGTCCCTGCGCGTGGCCGCCGCGCTGTGGACCGCCACCACCATCAACACCATCACCGGCAACACCGCCGAAGGCTTCTCCACCCAGGCGCTGGAGCAAGGCGGTCTCGGCCTTCTGATGACCGTGCTCATCATTTCCGTGCCACCGCTGGCCGCGATGTTCTTCCAGGGCACGGTGGGCGCCTTCTACTTCAATTCCGCCTTTGGACACGGCGGCGGCAACCGGCAAGGGCCGAATGGGCAGTTGCAGTCGGGGTTGGGGGGCGGGTATGGGGATTGGGGACAGCAGGCTTCGCAGGTGAATGCTGGTCATACCGTAGCTGCACGGCAGGCCACCACCTCAACCACGGTGAACGCCAGTCGCATGACGGGCCAAACATATAAGCAACAACCTGATGTCGTAAAACCTGCTACTCAGCCAACCTCTGGAGCCTGATCATGAAATCCACTTCCATTCGTGGGCTCTTGATGGGTCTTTCGTTGTTATTCGCGGAAATGGTGCATGCGCAGGCCGCTTGTCCTCCTGGCATGACTCCCTACGGGACAGGGCAGGATCAGAGCGTCTGCGGCCCGGACAACAGTCAACAGCAACCCGCACAACGTCAGTCTCGACCGCAACCTCAAGCTCTACAACCGATCTGGATTGACAAATACGGGGCCATTGCGACCGATCTTACACATGGCCGTAATGGTGCAGGCGCATCTGTCAACGAGTCCAATCGGAATGAAGCGGAAAAAGCGGCCATCACCAATTGCCAAGACAATGGTGGAACCAGCGCTTGCCACGTCGAGATTTGGTATGTCAATCAGTGTGTCGCCTTGGTGGGTGGTGCAACGAGCCACAACGCCGAAGCCGGACTTACCATCGACCTTGCTACGCAGGCCGCCATGAAAGTCTGCAACGCGGCCGATACCCATTGCCAAGTCACCTACACCGCTTGCAGCCCCCCCGTTCGGATTCAATAGCCTCACTCATCGACCCAGACTCCCTTGCCGGAGCACTTCACTGCCAAACACGGAGGTCTTGCCATGAAACTGCGCGCGCTGCTCACCACCCTCGCTTTCAGTACCGCCCTCGGTCTCATTCTCGCGCCCGCCCACGCCCAGAGCGTGGATGCCTGCACGGTCTACACCTGCATGGCGGGTCTCTCCGGCCAAGGTGCGAGTGGTGGCCCCGCCTGCACGCCTGCCACGTCCTACTTCTTCAGCCTGGTCGTCTTCGACCCGTACTTCGACGCACCCGCCACCGCCCAGCTACGCCGGCAATACCTGATGACCTGTCCCGGCGCACAAGTCGCCACCAACGCCGCCATCCTGCAGGCCATCATCGCCCAGTGGGGCTATGTGCCGTAGGCCAAGCATCTGCCATTCCATCTGCCGCCCGCCTTCTGCCTCCGCCGAGGATTCGATCGTCATGAAGCGTCTTTCTCCCCTTTTTCTGCTTGCCCTGTGTACGACGGTGGCAGCGTGCCAATCATCCGTGCCTTCCGGCGCGCATGACGACCCAGAAGGTCAGCCAACGGCGCATGTAACTTCCAGCGCAGCCGCCGAACCTGCAAGTACGGCATCCCCCGCAGTCCCTGCCGCTGCGACGTATCTCCCCGACGTGCACAAGGGCATGGCTTACGCCGATTTCCGCAACGCCATCCTCGCCCACGGCTGGCTACCGATGGTCGATCTGAGGTGCAAGGCCAACGTGGTTGGCGCCGACTACGAGTCGCTGTGCGCCAAGGGATCAGATTCGTGCAAGGCCTGCGACGATCTGCCCGAACTGAGCGCGTGCAGCGGCGACGCCGTTTGCATGATGCATTTTCGGGATGCACGCACCAATCGCCAGCTTGAAGTGGACACGTACGGTGATATCCGGGATCGCGCCGCGCATGGAACGGATTCGCAACTAAACGTCACCGGCTGGACCGTGTCGCCCTCGGCATCGCATTGATCGGCGCGGCCGTGGCATACCGCGCGAGATCGAGGGCTGATTTGTAAATTGGATCTTGATTGCACGCAAAAAGGAGAGTTCGATGAGCAACCCGTTGTTGGATCTGATCGTGCGGGGCGAGTCCGGTGCTACCGGCTACAACGCGTACAACCGGGGAACCTATGTCGATTCGAACGGTGGAAAGCACATACGAGGTCCCAACGGTGCCATCGATTTTTCCAGCCTGACGGTCGGCAAGGTCAATGATCGGCAACATCTTCACGGCGACGATCCCGACCGCGTGTTCGCGGTCGGCAAGTACCAAGTGATCCCTGCCACGATGGATGATGCGATCCTCAAACTCAGCATCGACCGCGACCAGATGTTCACGCCCGCATTGCAGGACAGGATTTTTTCCGAGTACCTGATTGTCGACAAACGACCCGATATCCATGGTTTTATCACGGGCCAGTCAGGTATCACGCTGGAAGCGGCCCAACGCAGCCTGGCGCAGGAATGGGCCAGCTTCGGCGACCCCGACAAGGGCGGCGCCAGCTACTACGGCGGCGCCAACCACGCCAGCATCACCGTAGCGCAATCAGCAAGCGCCCTGAACCAGATGCGTGCTGAGTATCAGGCCGATATCAGTCGCGGCCTCTCGCCGGCGGAGGCGTGGAAAGACGTCACGGCCGGCGACCCTAGCCCTGCACAAGCCAGGCGCCTGCTGCGACAGAACGACCATGGTGACGACGTGCGCGCCCTGCAGACCCATCTCGCCCAGCTCGGCTATGCCGACGCCCACGGCCATCCGCTCAAAGCGGATGGAAACTTCGGCCCGAACACCCGCTTTGCTGTGGAGGCCCTTCAGCGCGACCACCATCTCGCTGTCGACGGCAAAGTTGGCGCATATACGCAGGCTGTGCTAGATCAGGCGCAGAACATCTCGGCTCATCACGCAGCGCTGCTCAGTGACCCGCACCACCCCGATCACCTGTTGTTCCGCCAGGCCCTTGCCGGCGTGCACCAAGCCGAGACCCAACGCCACATCGGACCGGGACTGCACAGCGGACGACTGGCAGCTGCACTGGCGGTCGCAGCCAGGTCCGAAGGCATCACACGCATCGACGGCGTGGTACTAAGCGAGCACGGCGATCGCGCATTTGTCGAGCAGAAAGGCGCGATTGCCGGTATCAATGACAAGATCGCGTTTGTGGACATCGACAAGGCTATGCACACCCCGATCGCACAAAGCACAGCGACTCTGGTGCAGGCCAATCAGCAGCAAGGCAATCTGGCCGGTGTCAAAACGCAGACACTGTTGCCATCCTCGCCAGAACCCACCGCTCCGGGCCATATGCGCTAAGACATCGGATCGTGCACCCGGCGGTTGTTTTGACCCCGCGTGTGCACGACGCAAATGCAATCGGCCTGCTACGGCGCGCTCGTTGCCAATTTGCCCGGGTCGCGGTGCGTACGGAGACCTTCCGCCATGTCAACAAGCATATCCAGTTCAAGCTGCGAAAACCCGGCCTCACTCCGCGCCACGCGATTGAACGGCCCGCGCAACTCGACACCCATGTACTCGCGGATCAGGCCGAAGAACGTGTCGACCGGCTCGATGCCATCGCGCTGGCAGCAATGCTGGAACCAGCGGGTGCCGGCGGCGACGTGGGCGACTTCCTCG
>Ga0134126_10006128_pt1 | contig 15067 bp, 10 predicted proteins | sample KB31752_FD_96881 | JGI IMG/M metagenome (GOLD analysis project Ga0134126, IMG submission 96881) | Terrestrial soil microbial communities with excess Nitrogen fertilizer from Kellogg Biological Station, Michigan, USA - KB3-175-2 | ecosystem: Environmental > Terrestrial > Soil > Unclassified ...
CGGCGGAGCCGGGAGCGCCGTACCGGCCATGTCCCAACGTGTCACCGCCAGACGGGCTCGCAGTGTCGCCACGAGTACGGCCCAACGCGTCGCCGCCAGGAGGGCCCGCAGCACCGCCACGGCTATGGTCCAACGCGCTGCCGCCAGCGGGACTTGGCGTGCCGTCCCGGCCATGCCCGAAGGGGTTACCCCCAGCAGGACCCGGGGTGCCGCCATGCCCACGACCCAACGCGCCGCCGCCAGAAGAGACCGCGGCGGCGTCTCGTCCATGGCCCAACGTGTCGCTGCCAATAGAGCCCGCAGTACCGCCACGGCCACGGCCCAACGTGTCGCTGCCAGACGGACCCGCAGTGCGGCCACGACCACGGCCCAACGCGTCGCCGCCAGCAGGGCCCGCAGCGCCATCACGGGCGCGGCCCATGGGGCCGTCATTGGCAGGCCGCGCAGTGCCTCCGCGAGGAGGTTGAGCTGCTCTTCCAGAGGCTGCGTTACCGCGTGCGCCATTGGATGAGCGGATGTCGGTCGGCCTTCTGCCGCCGCGCCGCGAAGGATTTCCGGCGCGCCGAGTGCCTGGGGCTGGGGCATCGTCCAGTGGCTCGTCAATTAACAAGTGCGCCCAGGGCGCAGCGCCGCCGTCAGGGTCTATGCCGTTGGTGTTTGCGTCAGTGCCGACGCCCGCGCCGGCACCGCGCGGCACGACAGGCGCACTTGCCTCATCGGTTCCAGGGACCGCGGTCTTCGGGTGCCCGTCGTCATCAAACACGCCGCGGGCCTTCCAGCGCCGAACGTAGTTAGCCTGGTCGTCGGTCTCCGGAACGGTGGGCCAACTGTGCGAGCGTTCGCATCGTTGCCAGAGGCTATTGAGCTCATCGAGTGCCGCTTCACCCGCCAGGCCACGTTCGACCAGGAAGCAGGCCATTACCGTGCCCGTGCGGCCAATGCCCGCCCGACAGTGCACATATACACACCGCCCGGAGCGCATGGCATCGTGAAGGCAATCGAGAATCTCGGCCATGTGGCCCCGTTGCCCGGGGATGCCGTGATCCTTGATGGGCTTGCGGAGGTACTCGATGCCGAACGGCAACTGCGAGTCGTAGCTTTTGACCTCCCCCGGTTCGGTAAGGTCGATGAAACACTCAACACCCGCCTGCAGCAGGCGAGCCAACCTCTCACGAGTGGCCTCGGTGTTAGTGCCAGAGGGGTGTTCGCCCGCCAACACCTTCCCGGGCAGAACCCAGTAGCTGTTGCGGATCGGTGTGGCGGGGACTGGAGTGGGCGAAGCCATCTGCACTTCCGAGGGGCATCTCACGTGAAGGCAGGCTCGGCGTCCAGCCGGGCCTGCAGGGCTGTCTCCTCGGCCTCGCTCATCTGCGGCATCCGCATGCGACGGGCCTCGAGACCTGCGAAGTCGAAACGGCGTGGATCGGCGAGGTGCTCCGGCTCGACCTGGCGCAGGGCTGAGAAAATGCTCTCGGTGCGGCCAGGAAAGTCCCGCTCCCAGTCGGCGAGCATTTTCTTGATGGCCACGCGCTGCATGTTTTCCTGCGAGCCGCAGAGTTTGCAGGGTATGATCGGAAAGGCGCGTCCGCGGGCGTAGCGTGCAATGTCGCGCTCGGCCACGTAGGCGAGCGGCCGGATGACGATGTGGCGCCCGTCGTCGGACAACAACTTCGGTGCCATCGCCTTCAGGCGGCCGCCGAAGAACAGGTTCAGGAATAGCGTTTCGACGATGTCGTCGCGGTGATGCCCGAGCGCGATTTTCGTGCAGCCGTTCTCGGCCGCGAATCGATACAACGCCCCGCGCCGCAGCCGCGAGCACAAGCCGCACATGGTGCGCCCCTCGGGGATGACACGCTTCACGACGCTGTACGTGTCCTGCTCGATGATCCGGTACGGCACGCCCAGGCGCTGCAGGTACTCCGGCAAGACGTGCTGCGGAAATCCAGGCTGCTTTTGATCCAGGTTGACGGCCAGCAGCTCGAAGTCCACCGGCGCGCTACGCTGCAGGGACAGCAGGATGTCCAACATGGTGTAGGAGTCTTTGCCGCCCGACAGACACACCATGATGCGATCGCCCGCGGCGATCATGCCGAAGTCCTCGATCGCCTTGCCGACCGAGCCGCGTAGTTGAGCCTGCAGGCGCAGCAAAGTTCGGGAAGGCTGGCCCATCACGGGCGGGGCCGTCGCAGGGGGGCTCGCGACGGGCGGGTCTTCCACTGGGAAGTTAGTTTCCAAAGAGCTCACAAGTCCATCAGGCGGTGGCGCATTTGTTGCAGCGGCGGTGCCGTGTTGCGCACCATCGCCGTTATTTTCGCAGCAGCGTTATTTTCGAACGTTCAGGCGGCGGCGCTGTTCTCCGCAGTCTCCAGATACTTCGCCTCGACGTAGCGAATGAAGGATGCCGCCGCGAGCGGCTTGCCGGTGGCCCCTTTCAACAGGTCCTGCACGAGCATCTTCGATCCGTGGCCGTAAACGTTGGTCCGCAGCCAATCCAACAGGCCGCTGAATTCACCGCGCGCCAGTTGCTCATCCAGAGCCGGGACGTCAGCTCGGAGGCTCTCGTACAGCTGCGCGGCGATCACCGCGCCGAGCGCATACGAAGGGAAGTATCCGAAGGATCCGACAGCCCAATGAATGTCCTGCAAGCAACCTTCCATATCGTTCGCAGGACGGATTCCCAAACGCTGCTCCATTCCCGCGTTCCATGCTTCGGGGAGATCACGCACTGCCAGCTCACCGCTCAGCAGCTGTTTCTCCAGCTCATAACGCAACATGATATGTAGCGGATAGGTCAGTTCGTCTGCATCGACGCGAATGAGCCCGCGCTTCACCCGGGTAAGGTGAGCGTACACATTCTCCACGTCCCACTCTGCCCCGGAAACACCAAAATGTTTTGCCAACAGCGGCTGGATGTAACGCACGAACGGTCTGCTGCGGCAGAGGATCATCTCGATCAGTAACGACTGGCTCTCTTCGAGAGCCATACCGCGATCCCGCCCGACCGGCTGGTCGCGCCACTCCTGAGGCAGTCCAAGGTCATACATCGCGTGCCCCGTCTCGTGGAGCGCACCGAGCAACCCGGAGAAGATATCGTCAGGGTCGATGCGCGTCGTAACGCGCATGTCGCCAGGAACACCCTCGGTGAACGGGTGCTGGCTCTCGTCGAGCCGGCCGCGATCGAACGGGAAGCCGACCGCCTTCATGACTTCGACAATCAGCGCCCGTTGCTTGCCCGGCGGGAATTTTCCTTGCAGTGGCAACGGCTGCCGGCTCTCCTGTGCCGCGATCGCCTCGCGGATCAGCGATGGCAGGCGGCGCGAGAGCGCCTTGAACATGGCGTCGATGTCAGCGGTGGTGATGCCAGGGCTGAACTCATCGACAAGTGCGTCGTAGGGCGCGAGGTTCAGGGCTTGCCCGAGCAGGGCCGCCTTGTCACGAACCAGGTTGACGACTTCTTCAAGATGAGGAGCGAAGACTTCGAACTTGCCCTGCTGCCGCGCCTCGAGCCAGCGCACCTCAGCGCGCGAAGCGGCCTTGGTGAGCCGGGAGATGAGGCTCACCGGTGTGGCAATCGCGTGATCACGCTGACGGCGCATCTCGCGCAGATTAGCGATCTGCCAGTCCGAGAGCACCTGGATATTGGCCTGCGCACGGTCCATCAGGCGCGTGACGCGCGGGGCGGTGAGCAAGGCGTGGTATTCGGTCTCGAGCGCGGCAAGCTGTTCGCCGCGGACGTCCGCGCTACCGCGCGGCATCATTACGGCGGCATCCCATCGCAGCAGCGACAGTGAGCCGCGGAAAGCATGGAGCCGTTTGAACTCCTGCTCGAGTTGTTTGTAAGGAGGCGCTGACATGGTTCGTACTCGGGTCCATAGGCCCGCAGCCGACTCGAGGCGCTGGCGCAGAGTTGAAATCGCGGCGCCCGAGGAGTCGGTCTGGAGCGATTGAATGGGCGTAGTTTACCAGCGGGCTACGGCCAAGCTCGCCCTGGTCACCTTTAATTCATTTAAAATCAATGAATTACGGAGACGATATGCCATTGACAGCCTAACTGAGACTAAAGTCCTATTGCGTCGCCTGTAGCGCCGCCGACACGCCCCGCCGCCCCTCTCGCGTTTTAGCCGCAACACTTTCCCAGGCAAGGATCGCTCGCTTGCGATCTTCACCCCAGTGATAGCCGCCCAAAGTGCCGTTCCGGCGTAAAACAGTGTGGCAAGGAATCAACCAGCCCACCGGATTCGCGCCAACTGCGTTGCTCACAGCGCGCGCACTGCTCTGCGCGCCGATCGCGGCCGCGAGAGCGGAATAAGTCGTATGAGCCTGAGTGCCAAGATCGAGCACGGCTTGCCAGACTTTGAGCTGAAAGTTGGTTCCGGCGACGTTGAGGCTCAATCGGTTGTTGCCAGGACTCTGCGAGCCCCCGATGCGGTTTGCCCAGATCCTGATTGCAAATTCCAATGCGTGAGCGTCATCGCGCACGAATTCCGCGTTTTGCCAGCGCGCCTTCACTTCGTCTAGCGTCTTCTCCCGGTTACCCGGATCAACGAACGCGAGATGACATAGCCCGCGCGCAGTGCTCGCGAGCAACGCATCGCCGAAAGGCGTCTGGGTAAAGCCGTAGCGAATCGTGATGCCGCGGCCCAAGCTCTTCAACTCGCCCGGCGTTACGGCGTCCAGCGTGACAATGAGATCGTGCAGACGTCCAGGACCGGAAAGGCCAATCGAGTACGCCGCATCGAGCACCGAGGGCTGGGTGGAGAGCGCGTCCCTGGCTTCCTGACCTGTCACGAACGCCAGGTATTGTTTAGGTGTGAGGCCCGCCCAACGCCGGAAGAGTCGGTTGAAGTGAAACTCCGACAGGCCGGCGTGCGCCGCAATGGTGGTCAGTCGCGGCTGCTCGCGAAAGTGGTCATCGATGAAGCGGATCGCCTTGGCGATACGCCCAAAGTCGCGGCTGTCGACGAAGCTGTCGTTAAGGTCTTTCATGATAGCCATGATAGGGGCAGGCGCCCGCAGAACGACCCGGATCTTGCGGTCCGCTCAAGGCTGCCGGCTCAGCGGTCCGACATGATGCGACCGGCTAAACTACGCCTGCGGTTTGCATCGAGAGCCCATCCGATTATTGCAGCACATGCCGCCAGGACGGCCACAAAGCAACGGCCACGCCGACGCCGATAGAGACGACCAGAAGCAGACCGACAGTAAGTCCAATGAGAAAGCGCCGCATTGAATGAGCTTCTACGTCTCGAGTCCCCGTACAGCCCAGCTGTCCCATGGGTCATCACCCGTGGAACGCCGGGGCTTGTTTCACCCAATCATAAACCGGTAGCGACCCCATGAAACTGACCGTGTGCCTGCTCGCCTCAGAGGCCACGCCGCTGTCGAAGACAGGCGGCCTCGCGGACGTCTCGGCCGCCCTTACGAAGTATCTGCATTCCGCAGGGCACGACGTGCGGCTGTTTACTCCTCTATATAAGTCGATCGACCGCGTGAAGTTCGGGGCGCGCGCACTGCAGACGCTGCAGAAGTTCGATGTGCCGGTCGGACCGCATCACTACTCGTTCTCTGCGCTAGCAGCGCACCTGCCCGGCTCCGCCGCGCCGGTCTATCTGCTGGACTGTCCGACGCTCTTCAACCGGTCCACTCTCTATACGGCGGACGCTGACGAGCACCTCCGCTTTCTCGCATTCACCCGTGCGGCGTTTATCGCCTGCCAGCGCCTTCACTGGTCGCCACGCATCGTTCACTGTAACGACTGGCATACCGGTTTCGCACCCCTGTTCCTGAAGGCGCTTTACGATCAGGACCCGCTTTTCAAAAACACGCGCTCGCTGCTGACCATCCACAACATCGGCTACCAGGGGGTATTCGACGCCAGTGCCGTCGACGATCTGGGTCTGGGGCCGAAGAGCTATCTGCTGCATCAGGACGAGCTGCGCGCGGGCAAGATCAACCCGCTGCGCCACGGCATCCTGTACGCGGACGCCATCACTACGGTCAGCCCGACGCACGCGCACGAAATCTGTACCGATCAATATGGGATGGGGTTGCAGGACGCTCTGCGCGCACGCGGCGGAGCTCTTTCGGGAATTCTCAACGGCGTTGACTACGACGACTGGGACCCGCGGCATGATCGGCATCTTTCTCAACACTACGATCCGGATCACTTGGCCGTCAAAGCCGAGCTGAAGCGCGAATTCATCGGCCGCATGGGCCTCGATATCGCGTCCGACGTGCCGCTCGGCGGTATCGTCACCCGGCTCGCGCAGCAAAAGGGCATCGACATCATGTTCGAGTCGTTGCCGCGTGTGTTGTCACGGCGTCCGTTCGGACTCGTGGTGCTCGGCAGCGGGGATGCGCAATACGAAGCCTTTTTCACCGAGCTGCAGACAGACTTCCCAGGGCGCGTGGTGTTCCGTAAGGGTTACGACGATCCGCTTTCTCACTGGATTGAAGCCGCCAGTGACCTGTTTCTGATGCCCTCTCTTTATGAGCCATGTGGGCTCAACCAGATGTACAGTCTTCGCTACGGCACGGTGCCGATCGTGCGCAAGACCGGCGGTCTTGCCGATTCAGTGGAGCACTACAACCCTGACACGGGGGCCGGCACCGGCATCGTTTTTAACGATTTCGACAACGCGGCATTGGAATGGGCGTTGAACATCGCTCTCGATCTGTACGCAACGCCGACGCATTGGCACCGCATGGTCCGTAACGGCATGCTCCGCGATTTCTCGTGGCAGCATCAGGGCGGAACGTACGTGGAGCTTTACGAGCGTCTGGCGGGCTAAAGCCGACGGGCTACTGCAGTTTGAAACTGCCATGCTGGTCGAACGGAATCGACCGCAACAGTCCCTCCGATAAGGAGATGCGTCCTACGATCTGATAGTCAACGGACGTATCGCTGCCGTGGCTGAGCAAGCTGATGATGGTGCCCGCCATGTTGGCGGTCATATTCATGTCGAACTCGGCTTCACCAAGCGCCGGAACGACAAAGCTCGCCGCGGAGTCCCCGTGCGCGAACTCCTGACCGTTTACCTCGAGGGTGTAGGTAATGCCTTTGATTGGCAGCACGCGATCGTTGGGATTCTGAACGTGCAGGCGCACCTTCAGCTTCTGCTGCCACAGCTGTCCTTTCTGGAACTCGACGCCGACCACCGTCAGGTGCGGCGGCTCGAGTTTCGGCACGAACAGCGAACACGCGGACAGGCTCAATGCCGCGAGTAGGACCCAAGCTGTTCTCACGGACGCGCCTCCTCGCGCAGCCCCCCTTTGCGCCAAGATGTTAGCAAAGGCTCCGGCGTCAACGCCGGACTGTGTCTCACGGCGAGCGAAAAATTCCGCTGGCCCTTAGCGACGCCGCCGGCGAAACCCACGCTCTTTGCCCGGGGAGCGTAGTCCGCGGCAACGCAGGCTATGTTCTGAAAAACGGCGGGGGCGCCACAGCCCGGAGGCCCGTTTTTCCAATCAACCAATCCGACCGAAAATGCCATTCAAATGGGCGAAGTGGCGTGCCAGGTCGGCCGTTAGCGTTCCTGCGGGCACCCGCCAGCTCCAGTTCCCGCTAGCGGTCCCGGGCGTATTCAGGCGTGCTACCGAGCCGAGCGACAACAGATCCTGGACGGGAACGATGGCAAGCCCCCCTACGGATCCGAATGCCGTGCGGATGAGGGCGTCCGGCATGGCACCGGGAGTGAGGCGCAGAAAGTAGTCAACCTGGTGCCGGGCGTGCTCCGGCAAGCTCGCGTACCACCCGAGCGTGGTGTCGTTATCGTGAGTGCCCGTATAAACGACACTGTCACGATCGTGCATGTGGGGCAGGTGGGGGTTGGTTGCCTCACCGCTGAAGGCAAATTGCAGCACGCGCATCCCGGGCAGGCCGAAGCCTTTGCGCAAAGCCTCGACGTCCGGTGTGATGACGCCGAGGTCCTCGGCGATGATCGGCAGGTCGCCGAGGTCGTCCCACAACAATCCCATCAGCTCATCGCCCGGGGTGGCGCGCCACTGGCCGCCGCGGGCATCCGGGGCACCCGCGGGGACCGCCCAATAGGCGGCCAAGGCGCGAAAGTGATCTATCCGCAGGACATCGACTCTTTGCAGCTGGGCGGCGACCCGATCGCGCCATAGTTTGAATTGGTCGCGACGCTGGACGTCCCAGTTGTAAAGCGGGTTGCCCCAAAGCTGCCCGGTTTCGGAGAAGTAGTCAGGTGGCACACCCGCGACAGCCGTTGGATGGCCGTTGGCGTCGAGCTGAAATTGTTCTCGATGTGCCCAGGTCTCTGCAGAGTCAGGCGCAACATAGAACGGCAGGTCGCCGAAGAGGCGAACACCGCGCGAGTGGGCGTGGTCACGCAATCTTTGCCATTGCATGAAGAACGCGAATTGCACCTCGCGCACGCGAGCCAGCTCGCCCGCGTACTGTTGTGTTGCCTGTGCAAGCGCTTCTGGGTTGCGGTCACGCAGTTCGGGCGTCCAGCTCCACCATGGGGCGCCGGAGTGCACGAAGCTCAAGACTTCGAACAAGGCGTAGTCGTCGAGCCAGTGGCGGGAGCGCGCCAGGAATGCGGGGTAGTCGCCGGACTTCAGGTCGGGCCATTCGTTTGCGTCGATGAAGGCTGGGTTACCTGCAAAGTCCGAGCGGACCCAGTAGGGTGAGCCGTCGGAGCCTGTCGGGCCGACCGGCAGAACCTGCCACACCGAAAATCCGGCTGCCGCCAGCCAATCGACGAACGCACGGCCAGCATGACCGAGCCCACCCTCGAGTGAGCCGATGTGCAGTAATGCACCCGAGCGGCGACGATCGAACACGGGTAATCGTTGCGCGGCCATCGCCCGTTTCTCTAGGAGCCTGGCTGGCTGAGGATCGTCCGCAGTAGGCACATCATTGGTCAGCCAGGCTCCTAAGGTTTACGTTTAGTCGGCGTATGCCCGATGCATGACTCCGGCCTGTTCGGCCTGACGGCCGCCGGTGGAGACAGGCTGTGAGAGGCTCGCGGGGGCCTCCAGTCCGAGCACCCGGTAAAGATTTACCAGCTGCCTGCGGTAGAGGCGGTCGAACTGGCTCACGGCATCGGCCGGATTGTAGTCGCCGAACCACGAGAACCAATCCGAGCTTTCACACAATGCCAACTGGCGCACGGCCTCGGCGCGCCGGGCCGCATCGAGCGAGCTGGTGTGCATGACGCGATCGAACGCGGCTTTGGCCTCGCATAGCAAATCCCACGCCCGGTTTTTGGCGGGGTCTCCCAACCAGCTCGCCAGGGTGCCGTGCACCCAGCTTCCGGTGGTGACTTTCTGCAAGCGTACAGGCTCCAGGTCCCGTGTGAGGCATTCGGACAAAGTGGTCAACTCCAGCAACGGATGACTGGCCAGCAGCGAGTACAAGGCTCGCAGGAAGTAATAGCCATTGAAGGGGTAATGTTCCCACGCATTTTCCCCGTCCAGGGCGATGAGCACTGCGTGTCCGGGAGAGTTGGCATATTTGCGCGCCAGCTGTGCCACCTCGTTGACCAGGTTGTGCGCAGCATCGTCACCGTGCCAGGTCGCATACGTGTAGCCCACCAGGTCGGAAAGCGAGTCATCACGGAAGAAGCATTGCAGGGACCGGTCGGTCAATCGATACGGGCGGTTGTAGGAGAGTGGATCCTGCGCGGCGCGGCGGTCGCTCAGCTCCAGGCAGCCGCGCAATACGTTCGCACCGCTGGCGGCCCAGCGAAATCCGTGGGCTTCGAGCAGCTCCAGGGTTGCACGATTGAGCGCGCCTTCCGGAGGCCAACAGCCGGCGGGGCGGACCCCAAACGCCGCGGTGAAGACCCGAATGCCTTCTTCGATGTGCCAGGCAGCGCGCTCGGCACCGCCGCTGTAACCGCCATGCTCGGGAAGTGGCATGTTAGGAACGGTGTCGCGCGCGGATTTGAAATCCAGCAACAACGGGATGATCGGGTGCGCGTAAGGCGTCACGGAGAGCTCGATCTGTCCCCTTTCGGACAGGGCGCGGTAGCGGGGGATGATGCCGCTAACCAGATCACCGATGAGCGCCAGAAGCTGGCGACGATCGGTGGATGTGAAGCCGCGCCCGCGCTCAGTGAGCTCGCTCACGAGCGGGTCGGTGCGCCGGACGGTCTCTCCAAGCCAGGCCAGGTGATACCACACCGCCAGATCGTGAATGAGCTGGTCGGAGGCGTAGGGGACGCGCTCCGGGGTCGCAAGGGTTTCGGCGAGGGTCGCCAGTTCCAGGTAAGGACCGAACCGCTCGATCATCTGTTTGCGCTGCGCACGCAGACACGCTCGCAACAACTCGAGCCTGGCGGTTGGATCCGTCGGCACCGGATCCGGACCGAGTAAGCCCAGCACAGGATCGGGGATCGGCGCGCCGGAGCGCAGGTGGGCCATGACCCGCTGCGAAATCTCCAGAATCTGTTCTATGAGGACCGGTGAGAAGTTGACGACGGCGCGCGCGGCGCTATTGCCTTCCAGGTGCGCCGCCATGTCCGTGTAGTCTTTGATAGCGTGGAGGTACGTCCACGGCAAAACATAGCGCGCGGTCAATGCATCACGGTACTGTGGCTGATGCATATGCCACAGCAGAACGACCGGGAGCCGGGAGCTCATGTCAGGCGGCGCAACATATCCGCAGTGACCAGCACGACGCCCTTGTCCGTCACGTAGAACCGGTTGGTATCGGCAGCGCGATCGACGCCGATGCTCATGCCATCGGGGATTTCACATCCCTCATCGAGGATCGCGCCACGAATCGTGCAGCCCCGGCCGATCTCCACATGCGGCAATATGACCGAGCCTTGAATCGTGCTGCCCTCGTCCACGCGGACGTTGGTAAACAACAGCGACTCGCGCACCACGGCGCCGGAAATGATGCATCCGCCGGCGACCATGGAGTTGATTGCAACACCGCGCCGGCCGTCTTCGTCGAGGATGAATTTCGCGGGCGGCTGCTGCACCTGATAGGTCCAGATGGGCCAGTCCTGGTCGTAGATGTTGAGGTCGGGCTTGACGTGGACGAGCTCGAGGCTCGCGTCGTAGTAAGCATCGATCGTTCCGACGTCGCGCCAATAGCTCTGTGCGCGTGTCTTGACGTCCTGGAACGGGTAGGCAAACACCTGGAGGTTGCCGGTGAGCGCCTTCGGGAGAATGTCTTTGCCGAAGTCGTGCGCCGACTTCTCGTCGGTCGCGTCCTCGCCGAGCATTTTCTCGAGCAATCGCGTGTTGAAGACGTAGATTCCCATGGACGCGAGGATGGCGTCCGGACGGCCCGGTAGCGTATCGGGTACCTTCGGCTTCTCGGAGAACTTCGTGACCCGGTTCCATTCGGTCGCGGTGAGCACGCCGAAGTGGATCGAGTCGCTGGCGGGAACCTCCACCACGCCGACCGTGATGTCCGCGCCCTTCTCCACGTGATAAGCGATCATCGGACCGTAGTCCATTTTGTAGATGTGATCGCCGGCAAGCACCAGCACGTGCTTCGGCCGGTGTGACAGGATGAGGTCGATGTTCTGGTGGACGGCGTCCGCCGTTCCTTGGTACCAGACCGGGCCGTTCTGCTGCTGCGCCGGAATGACTTCGACGAACTCGCCGAATTCGCCGCGCAGGTAGCTCCAGCCGCGCTGCACGTGCTGGATCAGCGACTGTGCCTTGTACTGTGTGAGGATGGATATCTGGCGGATGCCGGAGTTCACGCAGTTCGACAAGACAAAGTCGATGATGCGGAACTTGCCGCCAAACGGGGTCGCCGGTTTACACCGGTGGGCGGTGAGGTCCTTGAGCCGCTCACCGCGGCCTCCAGCCATGATGATCGCAAGTGTGCCGCCGGTCAGGCGACTCACGTAGCGTCCAGAAGAAGCTCGCGCGGGCTGTCTGGGCATAGGTCAGCGCTGTGTGTTGTTCGGAAAGGTCGCGTTGCACGATATACCATTTATAACCATTTCATCAGCCCGAGCTCGTACGGATGTGACAGAAGCTCGTGATAGGGATAGATCCGTATCTCGGTGGCGAACTGTCCGCATTCCTGGGGCGCGGCATCGAGCGCAAATATCATGGAGCCGTCCGAATCCACCTCGCCGGTGAAGCCCAGTGCGGCGCTCCAGATTCCGGGGCGCGCGGGCTGGTTGAAGGAGGACAGCGGCGCGGGCGCAAGGTCGGCTTCGGGCAACAGGCGCCGTGCGACAAATTCGACCCTCACGTCAGCGGGTGCGATGCCGTTCAGTTGGGCAGCGACACGTAACCGTAACTTTTCGGCCTGCGGGAGATCCGGTGCGATGTCGACCAGCATTCTCAAGCTCACTCGCGTCCATTGCTGCCGCACACGTTGTTTCCAGTCGGCGAGCGCATTCGCGCCAGCGAAGCCATTCGCGGCCAGTCTCCGGTATTGACGTGCGGCCGGCTGGTACAGGCCCTGCGTGTAGTCGAAGAGGACGCGCCGCATGTTGAACTGTGGGATCACAGTCATCATTGCACGCTTGCTCCGCCGCACCCACTCCGGCGAATAGCCTTCTTCATTGACGTCGTAGTAGAGCGGTAACACCTCTTCTTCGAGGGTGTCGAAGATCAGCTCGGCCTCGAGGGCGTCGCGACGCTCGGGATCCTGGACATTGGCGGGGGGTATGCCCCAGCCGTTGTCCTGCATCCATCCTTCCGCCCACCAGCCATCGAGAATGCTCAGGTTCAGCCGCCCGTTAATGGCCGCCTTGATGCCTGAGGTGCCGCTGGCCTCCAGCGGGGCAATCGGGTTGTTCAGCCAGACGTCCACGCCGGATACCAACCAGCGCGCCAGCTGCAAATCGTAGTCCTCCAGAAAGATGACGCGACCGATGAATTCAGGCGTGGTCATGAGTTGGCGGATCTCGCGCAACACCTGCTTGCCCGGCTCATCCGCCGGATGTGCCTTGCCGGCAAACAGAAAGAGCACCGGGCGCTTGGGGTTGTTGACGATCTTCGCCAGACGCGCGCGATCCCTGAGCAACAACGTCGCGCGCTTATATGTCGCGAAGCGTCGTGCGAAGCCGATCGTGAGAACGTTCGGCCGCAACGGGTCGAGCAGACGAGTCACATGGCGCAGCTGCGCGGGGCTCATACCCTTGCGGGCATACTCCCGTTGCAAGCGGTCACGCACGCTCGCAAGCATCCGTGACTTAACCGACTGTGCCGTGGGCCAGTAGCGTTCGTCGGGAACGTGCTCGAGCGCAGTCCAGAATCCGGGATCGCGCAAGCGCTCGCGCCAGTCGCGACTCAACTCGCGATCGAAGAAATCGGTCCATGTTTGGTGGAGGAAGGTGGGCACGTGAACGCCGTTGGTCACGAAGCCCATCGGGTTGTCTTCCGGGCGCACCTCCGGCCACTGGTCGGAGCACAGGCGCGCGGACACGATGCCGTGAATGCGGCTCACCGCGTTCACGTGGCGTGTGCCATTCAACGCAAGCCGGGTCATGTTGAACATCCCGGGCGCGCCGGGGGCGCGTGCCAGTTCGAGGAAACGCTCGACCGGAACCCCGAGCTCCCGAATGAAGTCGTTGAAGTGGGACAGGATGAGGTCGTGACCGAACGCGTCGTGTCCGGCCGCCACCGGCGTATGCGTGGTGAACACGCAGGTCGCCGCTACCGCCTCCAGGGCGGCATTGAACTGCAGTCCGCTGGCGAGGTGCTCGCGCAATAGCTCGAGGATGAGGAACGCGGCATGACCTTCGTTGAGGTGGAACACCGCCGGCCGAATTCCCAGCGCCCGCAAAGCGCGGATTCCGGCGATGCCGAGAATGATCTCCTGGCGAATGCGGGTGGATTCATCGCCACCATACAGGCGATGTGTGATGTCGCGGTCGGAAGGCGCGTTCTCGGGGCAGTTGGTGTCGAGCAGGTATACAGGGACGCGTCCCACCTGCGCCTTCCAGAGGCGCGCGTGGACGTCCCGTCCGCCAACCCGGACGACTACCTTTACCCATTGTCCGTCGGTTGCGCGAGCCGGCTCGACCGGCAGGTCGCGGGGCGAGCGCTCGCGATACTCTGCATGTTGTACGCCGTCGTTATCGACGCTCTGCGTGAAGTAACCCTGTCCATACAACAAGCCGACCGCGACGAAGTTGGCGCGGTCGTCGCTGGCGGACTTGCAGTAGTCTCCGGCCAACACGCCGAGGCCGCCGGAATAGATGGGGAAGCTTTCGTGAAAGCCGTACTCCGCACAGAAGTACGCCGTCAGGGGTTGGTCGGCTGTGGGGGCGCTGGCGGCGAGATATTGGTCGAAAGTCTCGAGCGCCTGTCGGTAGCGTGCGATGTATGCCGCGTCGGTGGCGACATGGTCAAGGGTGGCCTGGGGAACGCAACGCAACATAAGGCGGGGATTGCCGCCCGTCTGTTTCCAGAGCTCCGGGTCCAGGTCCTCGAACAGGGCCCGGGTCGGCCGGTGCCAGCCGAAAAACAGGTTGCTGGATAGCTCCGGCAGCCGTGACAGGGCTGGGGGAAGCACCGGAGTGATCTCTAACAACGGGTTTCTCATCACTTTTCCGGGAAAAACGGGGGGGTGGGGGAGTGTAGCAGCTCCGTCTGGGAGCCTTGATGTCACCGATGCGCCGAACGGAGGGATATAAGCGCTGGTGAGCCCACAGTACTGATTGACTGCTAATACTGTGGACTCTACAGTACTGGCATGGATGATGAGAGCCAGGGGCGCAAATTCCAGAAAGATCTGAACGCGGGCCTCGTGGCTTTGGTGTTGCTCGCGGTGCTGGAGAAGAGTCCGGAGGATCTGTACGGCTATGAGATCGCCAAGCGGCTGCAGAGGGCTAATGAGGGCGATGCGCTTTTCAAGGAAGGGACTATTTATCCGGTGCTGCGGGCCTTGAGCGCCTCTGGATTGCTGACGAGCCGGATCGTGCCCTCTTACTCCGGGCCGCCACGACGGTACTACCGGATCACGGAGGAAGGTCGGGCGGTTCTGCGGCAGTGGAGTGGAATCTGGCGCCAGACTCGGGACTTTGTCGATCGCTTCATTGAAGGAGACGCGCAATGAGAAGGCCGTGGATCGGCAGGCGCGCAGTGACGCCTGATCGCCGTCGCCACGCGC
>Ga0134126_10006130_pt1 | contig 15067 bp, 15 predicted proteins | sample KB31752_FD_96881 | JGI IMG/M metagenome (GOLD analysis project Ga0134126, IMG submission 96881) | Terrestrial soil microbial communities with excess Nitrogen fertilizer from Kellogg Biological Station, Michigan, USA - KB3-175-2 | ecosystem: Environmental > Terrestrial > Soil > Unclassified ...
CCCCGCTTTGAATTGCCTGCGTGCGCCGAATTGGCGCAACTGCTGCGGCAGCCGGCGCGCGTCCACGCCACGCCGCTGCCCATGGAGGCATTCGGCCAGGCCCATGGTTTGGTCTGGTACCGCCTCACGAGCAACTCTATAGAGTGCAAATGCAATGCATTACAATTCTATAGCGTGTGTCAAAGGCGCAGCGGAGCGCGCCGATCTGAGCGGAAACTATTGGGGCGACGTCGAGCGGGGCAAAAAGGTTCCCAGCCTCGACACGATCATGGGTATGGCAAAGGCGTTGGGAGTCCCGGCGTCACTGCTCCTTGCCGTAGAGCGGGCGGAGGATGGCAAAGACCTCCGGAAGCGCCTGGATACGATCCTCAACCGGTGCGACCGGGATCAGCTCGACCTCATCTGCCGCGTCGCGGCCGTGATTTGTGAGCCCTGAAGGGAAGGAACAATAATCTCTCCGCTGGCGTGAACGCCGGATCGGTGGCGGCCACGGATCGCTTGAACACCGTTGCGCTGTGCTACATAATGAAAAAGGATTTCGGTCCATGAACTCTACCGCTTGGGGGCTTCGCAAGAGGCCCCCTTTGCTTTCCAGCCGAATTGATCGGCAGGCAAGGAGCAACACGCGTGATTCGCGCCGGTTGACGTGCACCAGCCGGACGGAATTCCACCCACCCGCCGCCCCGCGCGTCCCCTCCGAATCTCCGACGGGATGTCAGGCGCCACCTCATTGCGCTTCGCGCCCTTTCGCCGCCCGCACCCGGTCGGGATTCGGTGGGAACCCTTTCCGCGCGGCCACATCTGGGCGGCGCTGGTTGGGCGGTCCTTGTCCGTTCAGTATCCGAAAGGAGCGAGTCTGGGTACGGGCCGGAGGCGCGCGCTGGCCAAGTGTGGCGCGCGTTAGGGGTCCCCGGCTCGCGGCGTTCTTAGGCACCGATTCGCTGGCCGCGAGAAGGGGTCGCGCGGGTCCGGTGCGCGCCGGGCCGGGGGCGTGGCGGAATGCCCCGATCGGTACAGTCAATGCGTCTCAATCGGCGAGCGCTATATCAGCTCCGCAAATGCCGATTGATTAAGCAAACTCGGAGGTCGAGCCCTTACCAAGCGCTTTATCACAGACGCGAGATCGCCATTACCTAAGGTGCTCAGCGAAGCGGGATTCACGCCAAAGTCGGTGGCAAATCGGATCGCAAGCCTAAGCAAACCTTCCGACTTGTCCAACTGTAGTCGCAACGGTCCTTGCAGCGATCGGAGCCTGCGGGGGTTAAAGCTAGCATGCAATGTCGCAGCGCAGTCAACAGCGGCCTCGGTATCGTAGTTTACATCATTCCGCTCGCTAATCATCCAAGTCCGCTCATGATTGACAGGTTCGAGGGCCGTCTCAAGGCCCGTAGGTGCCCACGGGAGAATATCCCCAGCGCCTTCATAAAAAAAATCCCAAAACACCTGGTGGGTCCCGGCATATCCATTGGGTGACCTGAGATTGCGCCTAATAAGAAGGACCTGATTTCCCGGAACGCCATTTTCTACGTCAACAACAACCTTCGGATGTACCCAGCCACCAAACATGCCGAGAATGGCGTTCGCAGAAAAGAAAGAGGTATAGTAAAGAGTTACATGAGCCCACGGTGCGCTGCAAGGAACGAGCATCTCAAGAGCGCGCCGGTAGTTCGCGATTCCCAGCAGAAGCCATCTCTCGACCGCATTTAACAAGCTTGCCTGATGCGCGATAAAATGCTGATCGCCCTGCCGGAGTCGAGTTATCCGTGCAGCACGAAGATTATCATGAAGTACTCGCAGCGATTGTGCCGCACCCGCAGGCGGAGCCACGGTTGGCGCGCAGAATGTTGCTGCTTGATTTGCATCGAACAGCTGCATAGCTACTCGATCTGCTCCTTGATTGCCTTGTAGAGATCGATGACGCCCGCCGAGCCCTGACTCGCGCGAATGCGGTCCTGGGATAAGGTGTCCGGATTTATCCTGGCTAGCGTTCTGCGAGAAAAGTCGGCGGTTATGTGATCCAATGAGCGTCGCGCCACGGCAAGGTCGGCAAGCACGCGGATGAGTGCGCGCAACACGCGCGCCTTGTAGTAAGGGTTAAGATTCGGATCACCCCATGTCTGAGGTTGAAGAGAACGCACGCCAACGAAAAACCGAATCAAAAGCATTGCGAACTCATCGACATTGGGCGGTGAACCATGCAGGTGCCTCTTGACTCTTGAGACCAGGGTCTTGAGTTCTGGCGCTAGAGATCCTTGCTTGATAACGTCTTTTCGCTCTCCAGTAAGATCAATCGCCACAAAAAATGGGCTCTCCTTGCGAGTGGCAAGCTCAAGCACGAGCTCTGATGCCATTACTCCAGCCTCATCCCCGTGAGGTCGAACCAGCCTGACCAAATCCCATCGAAGGGATGCCGGCACCCTTCTCTGGTTATCGTTGATTTCCAGAAACAATTCGGCCATCTGTTGCTCAGTCTTTTGCAAATGAATTATGCACGCGTATGCACACGGCACATCTGAATAGTGCTGTGCCCACAGCCGGTGTTGGCCATCAACGACGAGCATTTTCGCGGAGTCCGGGAGTTCAATGCTGCCGTCGGCCATTGTGAAATCTTTACTGTCGGTCGCCAGAGTAATCGCATTTGGAAACGTCCGGTGCCGGTCAATCACCGTCTTTGCAATCTCCATTGCGCGTTCCTTTTTTACGATTCGCTGGAATCCCTTTTGTGGGTCATCGATACGCCATGACGGCGTGGTGTGTTTAAGCAGCCACGGGCCAGGCAACACCGTGACGTAAACTGGCGGCGCAAGATGGATTTGAATCGCAGGGACAATCAATGGTGGATGTGGCATTGTGATAATCTCCGGAATACGTTAGCCATCCAGTTTCTTGAGGAGATGCCGGGCTTTCAATTCGATCTTTTTAAGTTCAAACACAACGCTGCCGCGAATCCGGCGGTCGTAATCGAGGAGGTGTTGCTGAACCTGCGGCCGCGTGATCCACTCACGAAATCGTTTGACCGTTTGGAGGTGGCCGCTATCGCCGCCGGCCTGCACTGCCGCATCGTATGCACTTTCAAAGTCATACACTCCCGACATGAATTTCGCCAGAACACGCGGCGCCGCACAAATCACAGGCAGGTTGTCACGTAAGTCAACTGCCCGCGGAATTTCTTCTGTGCGAATTTTCTCAACTACAAGGTCGTCGAGATGGTCGTCTTTCTCGCGTGCGCGCTTGATCTTTGTCGATTTCAGGTATTCGTCGTAGTAGCTCCAACGGCTGATATTCTCATCGCCGTGGTCAAGCATGAATTGGTAGGTCTCGACTAGGTGTTTGACATGCTTCGATGACATGCCAATCTCCAATGCGAGTGTCTTCAGATCCGCGTTGTGCTTTTTGAATCTGCGGTAGAGGAATCCGGCTTGCTCGTATGGTGCCCAGTCTTTCTTTCCCTTGATGTGGAACTGTCCCAGAAGGGCAAACACAAGGGCCTCGTCGATATCGCGCGGCAAAACGGTGCACTTCATGAGGCCCCATTTCACCGGGTCCGCCTTCGCGAGGAAACGATAGGCTGCCAGACGGCTGTTTCCTTCAAGCACCTCAAATGTGACGTCACGAACGATCACAGGTTCGATCAGCCCTTGATTCGCCTTGATATCGATCACCAATTCGCGGACGTGTTCCATTTCAAGGAGGCGTTCTTGAATCTCGTCCTGGGATGGAGCTTCGCCACGGCCGTGGAGGACCGAGTAGACGCGCGGGTTCTCTGCGTAGAACCGCAATCTGACTTGCTCGAGGTATCGCGTCTCGACGGGAATTTCTTGGCCACGGATCAGCAGTGAATTTGCCGCTGCCGGTGCCGCCGCTGTTGCCTTGCTTGGCATCATCCTCTCCTGTCCAAACCTAGAACGTCTCTGATCATCTGGCCAAAGGCGTATGAGGCCTGCGCCTCGTACTGTTCTCTAGTGATGTCGCCTTGGGCCAATTGCGCCGCCAATTGCTTCGCCGCCAGTAGCGTATCAACCCATTCGTCCACCGTGCCAGCTGCAACGATGTTGGTGACCACGCAGTCCTTGTTCTGCGAAATCCGGTGAATTCGATCCTGGGCCTGGAGGTAATCGTCAAGGCTGAATGAGCGGTCGAAGAAGATCGCATTGTTGGCTACAGTCAGCGTCAACCCCTCCTTCGCCGACGCCGGCGTCGCAATCAAAAGGCGGCAATCGGATTCGGCCTTGAATGATTTGATCGATTGCGCTCTCTCGTCATGGGATAACCGCCCATGGACCCGTCTTGGGCGAAACGAACCGAGCTCACGTGCGAGCCAGTCAACATTGTCAATGAAGGATGTCCAGATGATCGCCTTCTCATCGCGGTCCGTGAGTTCCTCGACGAGGTTCAGGAGCGCCGGGAATTTGCCGGGAAGGTTGTGGTATGAATCGTCAACAAGCCTTGGATTCGAAGCGACCTGGATCAGGCGCAGCAAACGTTTGAGGATTTCCTCTGCGTCATCGTATGCCGGCACCCCGTCCTTCACTACAATTGCGGCGCAGTCCTGCTTGAAGTGCTCATAAATTGCTGCCTGCCGCGGCTCAAGGTCTGCCGAGATATTCCGCAGAATCTTTTCGGGCAGTCGGATGTCGGCCGCCAGTTTTGTTTCGCGGACCGAGAAGGGTCGGATATGCGCGAACAATTCGCTGAGTGCAGTTTCAAACCGCGCGACTCGCGCCGGGTCTCGTGCCAGTTCGTTCGACAAGTCTAGGTCGGCTTTGAAGGTACGAAAGTCCGGTCCGAGGCTTTCCCCTTGGTCGAGAAAGAAAATCTGGGACCAGACATCGTAAGGACGATTCGCCACAGGGGTCCCTGTCATGATGACGCGTCGCACGAAGCCGGGCGCCAGGTCATGGAGCGCCTCCGTTAAAGCTGAGTCTGGATTCTTGATCTTGTGGGCTTCATCGAGGATCACAGCCACGCGCCGGGTTTGCTGGAACAGCTTTATCCGTTTCTGTTCGGACTTCAGCACTTCGTAATGGGCTAAATAAATGCGTGCTGGGCTGTTGAATGCCAGAAAATTTGCGCGATGGTCCTGAGACAGAAGGCGAGGCGTCACGTGGGTGTGCATGCCAAGTTCGTCGGTCCAATTCTGTATCAGGCCACGCTTGGTTACGATCATCACAGAATCAACTACATTCCTGGTGAGCCAATAAAGCGCCAGGTCGATCCCGATCTTTGTCTTTCCGAGGCCCTGCTCGTGAAAAATTGCGGCGAACGGCAGATCTCTGGTCGCGTTCACGGCTTGGACTTGATAGACGAAGCTGGCGTTCTTGGGGTTCAGGTTCGGCTCGCGTGTCGCCTTGATGCTCATCGCAAGACCTCGACGTCATCGAGGACCACGAGTTCAATTGCGTCACGAATCTCAAGGCGACGGCCAACCATTTGAAGGAGAGACCGTGCCGTTGCTTTGGCTTGCCAAGGAACTGCAACGATCATGGTGGGGGACGGCTGAGTAAGCAGGTATGCGAAGAAGGCGGAAAGCTGCTCAATACTGTGGTCCCGCTCAAGGTCAAGGGTTGTTTTTGCTTCCCCAATGATGGTGCGCGTGAGCGGCGCGTCGATCGCGTATACGTCCGGCCGAAACGTGCCGATTACCGGCGGCTTGTCGCAAGCAATGGGTCCCGGAAGATCGTGCATCGTGACCAAATGTTTGGAGCCAGCGAATCTGATGCGGACGTAGTCCACGATGCGCTGTACGAGATCGAGATGTTGAGAGGATTCAGGCACTCAATTGGCGTCCTCGGGGGCCTTCAGGACACCCTGGAGCGCGTCGAGAGCTTCGTGTAGAAGCTGCGCCACTTCGCCTTCCGCATCTTTCCGGAGCTTTTCTGCCTCGATCCACGGTAGCTGGTAGACCGCCTGCGTCAACGCATGCGCCAACTGGCCAAGGTTTGCTTCGGAGAGCGCCTTCGATAAGGCCGGCTTCTCAAGTAGATCGGCGGCCTGTCTCGCGTCGTATTTCAAAAACGCGTCACGCGCCTTCTGGTTTCGGAGAATTCGGGGGAGCAGCCGCACAGTATTCAACGGATACAATTTCTGATCGCGTATCCATTCGGCGAACGCCGTCAACGTGAATCCGGTCTCGGCAATCGACTGCTTGACGTTGGGCTTTTGAAGTTCGACAAAGCCGCTGAACCGGCTGGTGTCGAAGCTGCCTTCTTGCACGATCGGGCGGTAGTACGACTCCATATCGGAGAAGGCGTTGATGCTCTCGATCACTTCCCGCTCGCGACCGCCACAGAATTCGACGAGCATCGCAAGCGGCATGTTCTTGTCGTGGCGAAGGTGATAAAGATATTTCGCTTTTGAGTAGGGGTCCCATTGGCGAGTGCCGACGAGGTGCACTTGCAGCCGGATCGAGTCAATCTGGAAATCCTGCATTCCGTCGTAGACGAGCGCCGGAATATGGGTCCAGGTCCCAGCGAATTTCTCTTCGTGGAACTTTTTGTACAGGGCGACCCTAGTGTTGCCTTCGACGCAGACGTAGCGGCCGCTCTTCCGATTCAGGATCACGGGCTGGATGATGCCGCCGTTGGTCAGGATCGAATTTTTCAGCTTCTCAAACGTCGCGCTGTGATCACCCTCCTCATCGCCCGCGGCGCCGAGCGCCAGATAGAATTGCAGCGGCGTCGGCTCATCGCCGTACATTTCCAGGAACTTGCGAATGCGGGGATTCTCGCGATCAAGATGAATTTCGCTCACCGGCACGAGTTGAAGCGTGCTCGGCCCGGGACTGACGGTGGCGCTTGCCATAGTTCCACCCCAATTCGGAAGGCTGCGAACGTCCTATGCATACGGATTGTTGCACGAAATCAGAACCGCATGGCAACGCGCCAAAAAGCGCATAACCCATTACGTTTCAATGACTTGCATGGTGGCGACCGGCAGCACGCCCGCGTGGCTCAGCAATTCTTGTTGACAGGCACCGAGAGTCTGGCAAAATTGCAGCGGATGGCTGCATGTTCTGCTGCATCAGGATGCCAACGACGAAAAAAATCAGGCTAGAGGGGGTGCTGGGTTGGTCAGCGCGGCGGCAAGTCTTGCTCGGCTTCGCCCCGGCGAGCCTTCTCTATTCGATCAGCTTCGCGGATGTCCTCAACGAAGACAGCGGCAACGGGTATCAACGTCGATTCAATTCCCAGCACAGCCTCGATTTTCGAAAATATATTCAGCTTGAACGAAGCTCCACCATCCCGCTGACATTCAATGCCCGACCGCGCACCGATCAGTCGTGGCGGCTCCGGGAGGGTCCGGGTGCGAATGCGGTCTTGGAATTTGCGCCGAGCCCGAGCAAGCCGTTGACTCAGGTCGATTGCCAACACCGCCTCGGCTACCTGAACGATGTCGACGTCGAACTCCCGTTCATGTGTTTCCTCGGGTTGACCGAACGAGAAGAGATGGAGGTTTTCAACGTCATCAACAGCAAAGCGAAGGGGTTGAGTACGAGCCTCCTCGATTTTCATGACGCGACGCTCGCCACCGATCTTGCAGCCGAGCGTCCCGAGCTCTTTATTGCGCTTCACCTCAAGAACAACAGCGAATCGCCGTGGTACCGGCAGCTCGACCTCGGTGGCACGACAACGTCAGGGCTCATGCGCCGTGCTTCGCTTCGGACAGTACAGAAAGCGGTCAAGCGGTTTTTAAAGCAGACCAAAATCCTCCAGCGGCACTCGGTCGAAGTGGCCGCTCAAATCGTGCTCGACTTTTGGGCTGCGCTTGCCGTGGTACTTCGTGAATCATGGGACAATCCACGCCGCAGCCTGATCAACAAAGGCGTCGGCGTCTACTCCCTCATGACCATTGCTGGCGACCTTTACGCGGAAGCTGGCGTCGCGAATTGCGACAAGCGATATTTTACCGCCAAGCTCGCCGAGTTCATTGCCGAGGTTGATTGGAGCACGCAGGGTCCGCTCAAAGGGTTCGGTGGGGAAGGCGGCGTTGATTCTGCCGTCAAAGTAATTAGAAGCGTCCGTCACAAACGGTCCCTCAAGGTGGTGAACTGATGGCTCGCAAGAACATTCTTCTGATCGAGCCTGGCTACAAGAATAAGTACCCGCCCCTGGGCTTGATGAAGATTGCCCAGTATCACGGGCCGCGAGGCACGAATGACCTGGTGAAATTTATCAAAGGCGAGGATCGCTCCGTTCTCGGTGTGGCATGGGACAGGATCTATGTCACGACCCTGTTCTCATTCGAGTTCGCCCGAATTGCAAAAAGCATCGATTTCGCTCTAGAAGCGGCGAACGGATTTGCAGACAAGGTGTTCGTCGGGGGCATAGCCGCCTCCCTCATGCATGAACGATTTCTCTTGGAAAGACGCTGGACCGGGATTCGCTTCATCAAGGGGCTCCTCAGCGCGCCGCCTGCGACAGCTTTACAACTCGATGATTTTTCAGAGGAGCTATATTCAGGAGACCGGTCCGGTCGGCCGATCGAGGATCTGATCCCTGATTACAGCATACTCGACCAGATCGCCTATAAATACCCCGTTCACGATGCCTATTTCACATACGCATCACGGGGATGCATTCGCAAGTGCAGCTTTTGTGGCGTTCCTAAATTAGAGGGAGACCAGCGTGATGCCGAATCTGTCTCGGCCTTGGTGCGGGGCGTCGATGCACTCTACGGGCAGAAAAAAGACCTGACCCTGATGGACAACAACGTAGTGGCCGCGCCCCGATTCCGCGAGATCATTGCAGAAATCCGAGACCTTGGCTTCGTCCCTGGTGCCAAGTTGCACCGAGGCCGCACGCCCGTTCAACGCCGCGTCGACTTCAACCAGGGCGTCGATGCTCGAATTCTTTGCAAAGACCCGATGTATCTGCGTGAACTTTCAACAATTTGCCTGAAGCCGTTGCGCATCGCATTCGACCACATCGGCCTTCGCAAACCTTACGAACAAGCGATCCGGTACGCGCACTCGTTTGGCCTCGTGGAACTTTCTAACTACATGCTTTACAACTTCCACGATTCACCAGCGGACCTGTTCGCGCGAATGCGCCTCAACGTCTCCCTCAATGAGGAGTTGGCAATACGAATCTGGTCATTCCCGATGCGCTTCCAGCCAACCGACCTGCCGAGCCGATCGCACATTGGGGAGAAGTGGACCAAGTATCAGCTCCGATCCATGCAGATCGTTCTTCAAGCGACGCATGGGGTCGTCAGCGGAGCGCCGGCCTTCTTCAAGCGAGCGTTTGGCGATTCATGTGAGGATTTCGAAGCGATCCTTCTGCGGCCTCACCACTTCATATTCAACAGAGAATGGTATGAGCGCCTAAACGGCCGCGCAGAGTTTGAAGAATTCCAGGCCACATTCGTCCGCCTCTCCACAACAGAGCGCTGCGAATTGCTGGGTCTGTTGTCTTCTGTTGAACCGAAGGAATTCGGAACCCTTCCCTCACAGACGAGCAATTCCAAGTTGCGAGGGCTCTTGAGGTTCTACAGACCATTGCCCAAAGGCGAAGAGGCGCGCATATGGTCGATGCAACGGCACTCCGAGCAGGCGCCAGTTCCAGAGGATGAACGTGTCGAGGATTCGGGGCTCTCGGACGACCTGCCGGACGCTTCTGTTCCCGCTCTTGAGCCGGCAACGGTATGACCACCCCTCTAGTCGCTCTCACCAAGCCCGATGTACCGTGGTCGAGGCCGGATCAATCCTTGATTGTCGGAAAGGATATTCTCGAACTGCTGAGCAGTTCAATGTATATCGATCCGATGGCGTTGTACCGCGAATACGTCCAAAATGCGGCTGATTCGATCGACCTTGCAAAGGCCGCCGACGCGAACGGATACCAGGGGGCTGTCGAGATCAAAATCGATGCCAATGAGCGCGCCGTGCTTATCCGGGACGATGGCGCGGGCTTAAGCGAGGACGATTTCGTTCACCGCCTCACGGCGTTGGGAGGCAGTCGCAAGCGTGGCACCGGCGCCCGCGGATTCCGGGGTGTAGGCCGGCTAGCAGGCTTGGCGTTTGCTCGGGAACTGTTCTTCCGCTCCCGCCAGCGAGGGGAACGGACCGTGCACGAGCTTCGCTGGAGCGCGCGAGACGTTCGCGAGATGTTGCAATCCTCGGAACCTCGGGATCTGCATGCGATCGTACGCGATAGCGTTCACACGAGAGAGATTTCCGGTCATGGCTTTCCGGCGCGTTTTTTTGAGGTCGAATTGAAAGGTGTGGTTCGCCACAGGGATGATCGACTCCTCAACCTCGATCACGTTTTCAATTATCTAGCCCAAGTCGCGCCCGTTCCGTTTCATCCGGAGTTTAGTTTCGCGGAGGAAATCACATCCTCATTGCACCAGCATGGCATCGCGGTCGGCACGATTGACATCGAGGTCGCCGGCATGGGAAAAGTCTATCGCCCGCATCGAAATGCGATTCCGCTTGGCAACTCGGGAACTACAACGTCCACTCAATTGGCGATTATTCCGGTGCCTGGTCGGGAGAACGGCGTTGCAGCCGTTACGTGGGTAATACATTCTGATTACCGCGGCGCAATTCCATCAACCAGCCTCGTCGATGGATGGCGCATCCGCGTCGGCAACATCCAAGTTGGCAGCAATGATCTCCTTACACCGATGTTTCCCGAAGCGCGATTCAACTCATGGTGCGTCGCGGAAACACACGTACTCGATCCCCGGCTATTGCCAAACGGAAGGCGCGATCACTTTGAACAAAATGCCTATTATGCGGACCTGATCAATAATTTGGCGCCGCTTGCGCGCGACATTGCTCAGCGGTGCCGCGCTAGCTCGATACATCGGAATCTCGTCCGGCACATCGAGTCCGGTATAAGTTCATGTGATCAGCGATTGAATTCCCTGAAGCGGCGGGCGTTGGTTGACGGCTCAGGCGTTAAAGTCGCCGAACAACTTGACCGAGACCTAAGCCGTGTTCAGCGGTTGACGATGCGTCCGGGAATCGATGCGGATCAACAGAAGATATATCAACAGCAGATCAAGCGCCTCGGCCAGCGACTGTCGCGAACGGCAACCGCAGCTATTGGGCGAACGGCTTTGGCTGCATTCACCCCCACGCAACAGACGATATTATCGGAAGTCCTGCAATCTATCTATGCAACAGACCCTGACCCGGAAAGGTCCCAGCTCCTCGTGGACCGCATCCTCAAGCGGGTTGCGAGGGCATTAAACCGGCGACGATGATATGCGAGATTTAGAGTGGCGACCATGCCGCGGTCGTATGGGTTCGACCCCGCCGGATGGCGCCTAGAATCGAAGCGCGGTACGATAACATTATGAAGCACGAATCCGATAAGACGAGGACGTGGGAGCGGAACGCACCTTCACAGATCGCCTTGAACTCCATATTCGCTGCGCTCTCTGGAGCCTTAATCGTGATCATCGTTCAAGGCCCGCAAGCGACGACGTGGGAATTTGCCAGTCTGCTTTTGCTCACTTGTGCGTTTTTCTTCTTTGCAATTTCCGCAGAACAAACCGTAAACGCCTTGGACGAGCGTGACGTTGCGAAATATGCATATTACATGCTCCCCTATAATTGTGGCGTTATCTTCCTCGGCGTAGCGATTGAGCTCTTGGCATATGTTCGCTTCAACCCGTGGCTGCTGCTTCACGTCCCGTCACGCCTCAGCTTCGTCGCCGTCGGTGTGTGGTTCGTTCTGCCAGTGCTCTTTTTATGGACTTGGCTTAAGGACTCCGTAACGCTTTTCCGCGCAGGCAATGAAGAGTTCGAGTCGTGGTTGAAGGAGCTTCAGGACGAACAAGAGGCAGCGCCGGACCATAGCATATTCATGAGAACATTTTATAATGTTAGGAAAAGAATCCATGGCTAAACCGCCTCACGCCGACGTCTATGTTCGCCTAAAGCCGTCCGGCATCCACGGTGTTGGCGTCTTCGCGATTCGTGCAATCCCGAAGGGCACCAATGTGTTTGCCGACGACCACAGCAGAATGGTTTGGATCGAGGCGTCGAAAATGAAGGGCCTGAACGAAGAGACCCGGAAGCTATATGACGATTTCGGCGTATTAAAGAATGGGCGGTACGGATGTCCCGGGAGCTTCAATATGCTCACCGTTGGCTGGTATATCAATCACTCCAAAAAGCCAAACGTGCGCGTCGAGAAAGGATACACGTTTTATAGCATGCGAGGCATCAAGAAGGGTGAAGAGCTGACCGTTGATTATGACACCTATAGCAGTTCACCCCTATGAAACCGGCTGAGTTCGAAGAAAAGGAATACGAGGGCGCACTCTACAATCAACTCGAGCGAGGGAATCGACTCCTGTGGCCGCCCGGCCAGGTCCTTGAGGGATATCTCGGGTTCGATCGTATCGCGCTCCTCGATGATGGATACCTTTGGCATGTTCACGGCATCCGCCAGCCGTACCGCGGAATCGTGCCATCTCGATTTCGATGGCCATTTTTACCACGCGCACTGAAGTTTCGCCTACCCAGATTTCGAGCGAACTGCTTCATTCAGGCGAAGCGGCCCGAGACGGGGAGGCGCCCGAAGAAGTTGGCCGGCCTCAGTACCGGAAAGCCCTGTTTTCGATTTTCCATTGCATCCGACCAGCAGAGTGCACTTGAGGCGGCCGCTCGACGGCTTCGAAATCGAGCGCTGTTCGTCTACGCCGCGCCCGTTTTTTCGAAATCGCGGGAACTGTTCGCTTACACGACAAGGGGGACGATGGTTGAGAATTCAACCTTCCCGGATGTTTTATCGCTCGCCGGTCACAAGGCATGGTATTACAACGAGCCTGGAGCGTCCGGCGTCGTCAACCAGGGCTATGAGTCGCTCCGGCTGCCGGGGTTGGATCAGCAGATCGCCTCGCTGCTCGAACGGCAGGGCGATCAGAGTGAAGCGTCCCTGTCCCCGAGCGATGCTCTCGTGCAATTAAGACAGGAGCTTGAAGTCGTCGTCACCCAAACCGCCGAAGTGGTAGATAAGGCGCGCAGCGCGTACCTCGCGGACGAATGGCGGCGCATCGAGTCGTTTGGGGAATCCACAGAGGCACCCCGAGCCCTTATCGCATTCCTCGGAATCGAGGCCTTTGCGTTGCACTTCAACTTGGCCTGGCTCACCATCGCCTAAAAACATCGAGGATTGATTGTCCAAACGCAATCCGCCGCCTCTCAGGGCGGATTGCGTTTGGCTTCAAGTAGTCTGTTTTTAGTTGTTTATCCGCGTTTCCACTTGGCTCACGTACTCGACGAGCGATGCCAGGAGCCGGTCGAGTGTTCGAGGTATGTTGCAAGACGGGTTCCCCGTATGGCCAAACCGCCGATTTGCGATGGTCAAGAACGGTTCTGAGAGCGTGATTGCTACGTTTTTGGGGTAGGCCTCCCTTTTCGAGGTGACGATTTTGAGCAATTCTCGTTTTTCGTCGGCGGTCCCCATTTTGAAGAGCAAATATGCGGTCTGCGCGCGTTCGAGGTAGCGGGCGACCCGATCGGGGATTTTCGACCCTGTAGTTGCCAAAGCTCGAAGCTTTCCCTCGACGTCTTTTTGCTCGATGATGACGCTGACCTTGCGTAGCTCGAAGGCGTCTCGGTCCAGCGCGCCGTCGACGTACGCGTCGGTCAGCCGATTGAGCCGGTCGGTGAGCTTTGACTGGAGGAGCGTGAGAGCCTTGCGCTGCTCCTCTTCCTGGGTCGTCGTCGAAGTGCTCAGCCGCTTTATCGCGGCGGCTAGGAACGCCTTTTCGTCGTCGGTGAAAACCAATGGCGCGAGGGACTCCAGCACCGTGTCTGTGATGTTCTCCTCGTAGACGTTCGTGCGCCCTTTCGTCTGGCAGCGGTAGTAGACCCGCTTCCGATGCTGTTCACCCATAATCGTTTTCCCGCACAAGCGGCACCGGAACATCTTGCGATAGAGGATTTCCCGCCGGTTCGATACGGCGTATGCCCGGCCCGCGAGGATCTCCTGTGCCCGCTTGTAGGTGCTGGGGCTGATCAACGGTACGTGGTTGCCGGCAAAGGACTCGCCAGTTCGCTTCACCCGGATGACGCCCACGTAGAACTCGTTCTTCAGCATCTTCCGCATGGATTGATGGCTCATTTTGATGCCGGTCCTGTGGGCTCGCAGTCCGCGGCGCCACATCTCTTCGGTGAGCGCACGAAGCGAGAACCGGCCGGAACCGAAAAGCTCAAAGGCCTGGCGTACGAGCGGCCCGGTAGTCGGATCAATCTCCTTGGGCCTGCCCCTGCCATCGATGTAGCCGATGGGCGCCGGCAGAGGGTAGATGCCCTGCTTGAGCCGGCCATAAAAGCCCTTGCGGGTCTCCTCGCGAAGGTTCCGGATGTAATCCGCCGCGACGACAGCCTGAATATCAGCCGAGAGTCGGCCTCCCCGCGATGTCATGTCGATGCTCTCATTGACGAACCGGACGGCGACGCCACGGTCAATCAGCTCTCCGAGGTCGGCCCAGTCCTTCAAGTTGCGGGCGCTCCGGTCGATCTTGTGCATGAGCACGCCATCGACGCCGCCGCGCTTCAGGAGGGAGAGCATCCGGTTGAACACCGGGCGTCCCCGTTTAGCCGCGGTCTCGCGCTCCTCGAACCAGGACACCACTGTGATCTGTTCGCGTTCGGCAAACCGCTCAATGGCATCCCGCTGTTCTTGAAGCGAGACACCATGCTGCCCCTGTTTTGCAGTGGAAACGCGGATGTAGGCAAAGAATTGCTTCATCCGCTTTCATGTTTGGTTTGGTTCGACCTTTCGCCGTTCATCGCGCCATCACCGAAAGCAGGAACACAATCGCGGCAAACGCCAACGCAACCTTCCGCATGGTCAGCCTCCCTCTTCAAGGGTGAGCTTGCGCTCCTTCCGGAGGCGGCGCAGCCGCTTGGCGAAAAGCTTTCGGTGGTCCAAGGTTCGTTCTCCCGGACTCCACCGTAGCGGGCCGACCCCGCCGCTTGCCGTGGTGCCGCAGCCGCGATCGGGCCTGCTCGATCCCACCGAATTGCGAGACTACGGGCGCGCCTACCAGGGTGGCACCGAGCTCGGCGTCTTTGACCGCAGCCGCGGGGTGCAGCCGATTC
>Ga0134126_10006131_pt1 | contig 15066 bp, 18 predicted proteins | sample KB31752_FD_96881 | JGI IMG/M metagenome (GOLD analysis project Ga0134126, IMG submission 96881) | Terrestrial soil microbial communities with excess Nitrogen fertilizer from Kellogg Biological Station, Michigan, USA - KB3-175-2 | ecosystem: Environmental > Terrestrial > Soil > Unclassified ...
CACTTCGGCCCGCTCGAATGCGATCAGTATGCTGCGGCGGATGCGGGTGGCATCCTCGATGCGCTTGAGGCCGGGCGCGAAATCGGCCCAGTCGTCGTGTCCGAAATAGGCATGCGCGGCACCGGTGGCGATCACCAGATAGTCGTAGGGGACTTCGCCGAAGTTGGTGCGGAGTTTCCTTTGCTGCATGTCGACGCCGTTGACCTCTTCCATAAGCACCGTGGCGTTGTGCTGCGTGCGCAGGATATGCCGTATTGGCCATGCTATATCGGCTGGCGACAGCGCGGCGGTCGCCACCTGATAGAGCAACGGCTGGAAACAATGGTGGTTTTGCCGGTCGATCACGGTAACGTCGGCCGGCGCGCGGCGCAGCGCCTTTGCGGCCTCCAGGCCGCCGAAACCGGCCCCCACGATCACGACTTTTGCTCTGTGTTCCGGAGCCATGGCGCCTCGGTCTGCGACGGCCCAGTGTCGGCCCAGGGCGCCCAGTTGCCAAGCCCGCGATGAGCCTTTAGCAATCCTCGCGGCAATTCCTGCGAGGTGAACGCGTATGGCGACCCACAATCTGCTGCTTCTCCCCGGCGACGGCATTGGGCCGGAAGTGATGGCGCAGGCAAAGCGCATCATCGAGTTCTTCAACAAAAAGGGCCCAGACAAATTTATCATCGAGGAAGCGGCGGTCGGAGGCTGCTGCTACGACGCGCACGGGGTCGCGATCACCGACGCGACGATGGAGAAAGCGAAAGCGGCCGATGCGGTGATCTTCGGTGCGGTCGGCGGACCAAAGTGGGACAAGGTACCCTATGACGTGCGGCCGGAAGCAGGGCTGCTGCGTCTACGCAAGGATCTCGACCTCTACGCCAATGTGCGCCCGGCCATCGTCTATCCGGCACTCGCCGATTCATCGAGCTTGAAGCGCGAAGTGGTCGAGGGTCTCGACATTATCATCTTGCGCGAGCTGACCGGCGGCGTTTATTTCGGCGAGCCGAAGACCATAACCGATCTCGGCAACGGCCAGAAGCGCGCCATCGACACCCAGGTCTACGACACTTACGAGATCGAGCGCATCGACCGCGTGGCGTTCGAGCTCGCGCGCAAGCGGCGCAATAAGGTCACCTCAATGGAAAAGCGCAACGTGATGAAATCGGGCGTGCTGTGGAACGAAGTGACGACGGCATTGCATGCCCGCGAATACAAGGATGTCCAACTCGAGCACATGCTGGCGGACGCTGGCGGGATGCAACTTGTGCGTTGGCCGAAGCAGTTTGACGTCATCGTTACCGATAACTTGTTTGGCGACATGCTGTCCGATATTGCTGCTACGTTGACCGGCTCGCTCGGCATGTTGCCGTCGGCGTCGTTGGGCGAAGTCGATCCGAAAACCAAAAAGCGCAAGGCGCTGTATGAGCCGGTGCATGGCTCGGCACCAGACATCGCCGGTAAGGGCATTGCCAACCCGATCGCGATGATCGCTTCGTTCGGTATGGCGCTGCGTTATTCGTTCAACCTCGGCAAACAAGCCGATATGATCGATCAGGCGATCGCCGCCACGCTGGCCAAGGGTCTGCGCACCGCCGACATTAAATCGGAGGGAACCAAGGTGATCTCAACGTCGGAAATGGGCTCGGCGATACTCGAAGAGCTGGAAGCGCTCGCCGCCTAGAACTGTAGCCAGGGGTTGTTCTTGCTTGGCAGGGTGAAGGGACCAGGCAGCGGCAACTGGTTGCTGCCGAACGCAGTATTGTCGAGTACGCCCGCCGCATGATGCGTCGGCATTTGGACGTAATCGTTGCCGGTGTTTTCGCCGGGGAATGTTTCGGTGCCCGGATCGAGGTAGGACCGTTTCTGAATGATGATCTTGGTCCGACGGCGTCCGTCTTCGTCCCGGCTCACGAACACCGTATGCCCGGCCGCAGTGATGACGCGCTTTTTCTGGGGCGCGGCGCCGGCCGGCATCGCTAATAGAGCGACGGCGGCAAGGGCGACGAACGTGCTGGCAACGGATTTAACGCGCATGGATTCCTCGTTTAGACTCCACTATTGCAACGCAGTCTAGCGGGCTTCGGTTCGCCGCGACAGGTCAAATCACGGGCAATTGTTGCGGCAAATCCTTAACGAACCGGCCCCGCCGATGCGGCGGGGCCGGTTTCGCATGCCGATGGGCAGTTTATTCGATCAGGCACCGTAGTTCTTGGCCAGATAATCGGCGATTGCTTTGGCGTCGGCATCGTCAATCGGCGCCCCCATCGCCTTGATCATCTTGTCGACCTCGGCGCTCCATTGCGCCGGCTTCAAATAGGGCGAGTTCATTGGGATATAGGAGAGGCTGTGGCAGGCTTGGCAGTTGGCTTCGACCTTGTCTACGCCTGGACCGGGCTTGAGCTTAATCGCCTGCTCGGCGCCAGCCGCCGCCGGCAGCGAAACCAATGCGGCCGCGAAGAGATAAACAAAAGTCCGCATGTTCCCCTCCCTTAGGCGTTCAGCGTGATGTTTTGCCTGACGTTGTTGTGATAGCCGGCGCCGTTAAACAGCAGCGCCGACGCTTGCGTCTGGCCGATCTTGTTAGCGGCATTGATCATCACCGTATTCTTGCCGGGCTTGGCCTTGAGCTCGAAGCTCCACGGGCGGAACGCGAAGCGGCCGAGGTCCTGGCCGAGTTTGGCCGAATCCCAGGTCTTGCCGCCATCGGTGGAGACATCGACCCGGTTGATGCCGTAGCCGCCGTCCCAGGCGAGACCGCTGATCGTCGCCTTGCCGCGCTTGATCTTATCGCCGTCGCGGTGACTGGTAATCAGCGAATTGACGACGATCTCGGTGATCGGCGTTGAGGTCACATCTTCCTGCGTGATGAAGCGCGCAACCACCGGGAATTCGCCGACCGGAATGCGGTAGGCCGGCTTCATCCAGAAGCCGCCCTGCGGTTTGGTCAGCGCGCTGATGCTGATGAGATGCTTCATCCAGTAGGTGCCGGTCCAACCAGGCACGATGAGGCGCGCCGGCGCGCCGTTGAAATGCGGCAGCGGGCCGCCGTTCATTTCATAGGCGACGATGGTGTTCTCATCCATCGCCTTCCACGTCGGCAGGCTCTTGATGAAGTCCGGCGTCTTGTCGACGACCGGCCCATCGGCGCCGTTGAAGGCGATCTCGATCGCTTCCTTCTTCACGCCGACCTTGTCGAGCACGTCCTTGAGCTTTGCGCCCTTCCAGCGCGCGCAGCCCATGGCGCCGTAGCCCCACTCGACGCCGGGAACGTGCGGCTTCGATAGGCCACGGCGGTTGCCTGAGCATTGATTGACCGCGGTTACTTCGGTCGCGGGCATGGCCTTGAGATCGTCGAGCGTCAGCACCGCCTGACCATTGGCGCCGTCGCCGCCGACATTGATCTTGTATGTCTTGGGATCGACCTCCGGAATGTCGGCGAGGTGATAACGCACGAAGAACTGATCGTTCGGCGTGATCGGCGTGCGCAGATATTCGAGCGGCGCCTCGTAATTCGGCGGCTTGTCGGCCAGCATGATCAACGGCTTTTTGCCGGGCAGCGTACCCATCGTGATGTAGCTCTTGATGCCTTCGGGCACGCCGGGCGTGAGTTCACCGGCGGCGGACTGGGCATGGGCAAGTTCGGCGAAGCCGCCGGCCGCCGCGATCGTGGCGCCAGCAGTTTGTAGGAGATGACGTCGCGTGATCATCGAAAGCCCTCCCTCGAAGTTCTTAGTCCGGCCGTGACGGTCATCGCCGTCGGCCTTAAATATTTTCTTATTTCAATATGATCCGCCGAATTGCTGCGGCGGTCAACCGGAGTCGCGCTCGGAAAGAACGGAATTCGACACCGTGTTGCAACGTGAATCAGCGGCCGATGCGCCGCGGCTCCGGCCGGTTCGCCAGCGCCTTCCACAACAACTTGTATTTTGGCGTCGCCGCCAAAATCGGATCGCGCTGGCCGCAGTAGCTGCGGTTGAGTTCGGCTTGCGCGAACAGTGCGCCGATCTTCGGCTCACTGCCGGCCGAGAGCAGCGTTAGCCGATCGAGCGCGCAGGCGAGCGTCGAACGCTCGATGAAATCGGCACCGCTTTGGCAAAACCAGCCGGATAACTGCAATTTCGGATCGTCATAGGTACGTACGAAGCCCAGGCAGCGGCGTGGCATGCCTTTCGAGGTTTCGAAGGCGACGATCGACAGCGGACCGAATTTACTCGCCAGCGGCTCTTCTGCGTGCCGCAGCGCGACTGGCCCGAGCGCGGCGGCTTCATCGGCGATTTCGGCTTTCGGACCAGCGAAGCGGCGGATTTCGTTACCCGGCCGATAGATCTCGACCTGTAGATAGGGTGCGGTGCTGTCCGCTACGCCGAGCGCGAGAATGTCCTTGCGACCGCCGCCCTGAGTATGGCGGCGAATGGCGTAGCTCGATGGCACATCGACAGCCTCGGGGATGGACAGCGCGAAGGCCGGGAACGGACGCTCGATCTCGGTCCATTTGGGTCGCTGATGGATCGCAGTGGCATTGCTCATGACCGACGGCGGTTTGGAAATCTGCACGGCAGCCATGGAAAGCACCGCAATTCCACCCAGATATGCGAGCAGACGCACAAAGGTGGAAGGCAATTCCTCGCGCCAGGAATGCAGGGCTGGATGCATGCCCTCGTCTCCAGCAACCATGGTTGTCTTGGTGAGAGTTCTCGCTTAGAAGCGCTGCCATCCGGTTCCCCTTGGGCCCGGCCCAGGGGTGAAATTATTTCGGAGAGTTAACAATGGGTTACAAGGTCGCCGTGGTTGGCGCCACCGGCAATGTCGGACGCGAAATGCTCGCCATTCTGGCCGAGCGGAATTTCCCCGCCGACGAGGTGGTCGCGCTCGCTTCGCGAAAGAGCATAGGCCAGGAGTGCTCGTTCGGAGACAAGACGCTGAAAGTGAAGGCGCTCGACCATTACGATTTCTCCGACGTCGACATCTGTTTAATGTCGGCGGGTGGCGCCGTGTCGAAGGAGTGGTCGCCGAAGATCGCCGCGGCGGGCGCGGTGGTGATTGACAACTCGTCGGCCTGGCGCATGGACCCGGACGTTCCGTTGGTCGTGCCGGAGGTGAACGCCGACGCGGTCGCCGGCTTCGCCAAGAAGAACATCATCGCCAATCCGAACTGCTCGACTGCCCAACTCGTGGTCGCGCTCAAGCCGCTGCACGACAAGGCCACGATCAAGCGCGTGGTGGTCGCGACCTATCAATCGGTGTCCGGTGCCGGCAAGGACGCGATGGATGAGTTGTTCTCCCAGACCAAGGCGGTGTTCACGCTCGGCGAGGTCGAGACCAAGAAGTTTCCCAAGCGCATCGCGTTCAATGTGATTCCGGAAATCGACGTATTCATGGAGGATGGCTACACCAAAGAAGAGTGGAAGATGATGATGGAGACCAAGAAAATTCTTGATCCCAAAATCAAGCTCACGGCCACCTGCGTGCGCGTGCCGGTGTTCGTCGGCCATTCCGAAGCGGTTAACGTCGAATTCGAAAAGCCGATCAGCGTCGAGGAAGCGCGTACGATTTTGCGCAACGCGCCCGGCTGCCTGGTGATCGACAAGCACGAGCCTGGCGGCTACGTGACGCCCTATGAATGCGCTGGCGAGGACGCCACGTATATCAGCCGTATCCGCACCGATCCGACTGTTGACAACGGACTCCAGCTCTGGGTGGTCTCCGACAATCTGCGCAAGGGCGCCGCGCTCAACGCGATCCAGATCGCCGAATGTCTGATCAATCGCAAGCTGATCCAGGCCAAGCGCAAGGCGGCCTAGCTCTCCGCTCGTCCCCCGCGGAAGCGGGGCCGCAGCCTCAATCTAAACGTCCGGATTCCCGCTTGTGCGAGAATGAAAGGTCGACGGCAAATTATTTTCGTCCGATTGGCTTGAATTCGCCGCTCGCTTTATCCAGCACCGACAAATCGCCGCTGGCGACGCCGAAATAGGCGCCGTGCAAAATGACGCTAGCGTGCTCGATCAATTTGCGCAGCCGAGGAAACGTCATGAGGTTGTCCAGGCTGTTGACGACGTTGGCTTGTTCGAGCCGCGCCAGATAGTCGGGCGCGGACCGCGTGCCGCGCGGTCCGACTTTTTCCGCGGCCGGCGCCATCAGGCGCATCCATTTACCGATAAAATCGCCGGGCGACAGCGGCTCGGCGTCTTCGGCATAGGCTTTCACGCCACCGCACTGGGCGTGGCCCAGAACGACGATGTGTTTCACCTTAAGCGCCGCAACGCCGAATTCGAGCGCGGCCGAAACGCCGTGCGCCTGTCCGTCCGGCGCGTAAGGCGGCACGATGTTGGCGACGTTGCGCACCACGAACAGCTCGCCGGGGCTGGCGTCGAAAATCACCTCGGGCGACACGCGTGAGTCGCAACACCCGATCACCATGATCTCAGGCTGCTGGCCGCCTTCCGCCAACGCGCGGTAGCGGTCCTGCTCGCGCGCAAGCCGGCCGGTGGCAAACATGTTGTAGCCATCAATCAAACGCTGCGGAAAGTTCATCGCCATCCTTAACCCCATGAAGCCTGTGTCGTCGCCCGCCCATCGATATCGAGCAAGCACCATGCTCGGATCGCCGGAAACCCCCGACTATCGCGCGCTGCCTGCTCATTCGTCACATTCTCGCTCCCGGAACCGCGGCATGTTCATTGCTTGTTCAGGTGCAATCGACGACTGAGGGTATCAAAACCAGACCGCGCATGCTCCAACCGAACAAACCCATTATCACAAATCCGCCGCGGTCGCGTTTTCGCGCGCATGGCTTCTCGGCGCCGCAAATCGCCGTGTTGTTCGCGGCGTTCACCTTGCTCATTTCCATTCCAATTTGGACCCATCCGCTGCCGCCGCTGTCGGATTACGTCAACCATCTGGCGCGTATGCAAGTGATAGCGACGCTGGCAAAGAACCCGTTGCTTGCCCAGTACTACGAGGTCGACTGGCAGGTCATTCCCAATCTGACCATGGATCTCATCGTACCGCTGCTGGCGCGCGTCATGAACGTCTATCTGGCCGGTCAGGTGTTCATCGTCGCCATGTTTGCGCTCATCGTTTCGGGCGTCCTGGCACTGAACCGGGTGTTGATCGGGCGCTGGTCGGTGTTCCCGCTGTTCGCATTTCCGCTGCTGTACAACTACATTTTCCTTGTCGGATTGATGAACTACATTTTTGGCATCGGCGTCGCGCTTTGGGCGTTGGCCGGTTGGATCGCCTTGCGCGAGCGGGTTTGGCCGTTGCGCTTCGCGCTGTCGACCGCATGCGTCGTTGCGCTGTTTTTCTGCCATCTCTGCGCGCTCGGCATTTACGGCGTCGGCGTTCTCTCCTTCGAGATTTCGCGGCTATGGGAGCGGCGGGGCGAGCCCTGGCCCGGCCGAATCGCCGATTTCGTCGTCAGCGGCCTGCCGTTCCTCGCTGCGGCGCCATTGCTCAACGCCAGCCCGACCATGCAGCTTGTCGGCTCAACCTACTGGGAGCAGCGCGGCAAGCTCGACGGGCTGATGTATGTCATCAGTGATTATTCGGATATCGCGGCCTTCGCGCTCATCGTGGCCATAGCAGCCAGCATTGTCTGGGCGGTCCGTCATAATGTGCTGCGCTTTCATCCGCTGGTGGTGACGCTGCTGGTTGTCGGCCTGGTCGTGTATCTCGCGCTGCCGCGGATTATGTTCGACACCTATATGACCGACCAACGCGTGCCGCTGGGTATCGTCTTCATGCTGTTCGCCTGCGGCGATCTTGAGCTGCGCCGCCGTCTGGTGCGGCGCGCCTTTATGGTCGCACTGATCGTCATGATCGCCGCGCGTCTGATTGAAATCGACGTCAATTGGTCGCAATTGTCGGATTCGACCAGCGAGTTTCGCTCCTCGGTGCGCCGCATCGTGCCAGGCTCGAAGGTATTCGTTGCCTACTCCGATCGTTCGCTCGGGGACGATGTGCGTGACCTCGGTCTCGTTCACGCGGCCTGCTTGGCCACCATCGAGCGCTCAGCGCTGGTCACGACGGTGTTTACCGTGGCCGGCAAACAGGTGCTGCATGTCCGCCCTGAATATCGCAACTACGCCGACCTGAGGGACGGCACGCCGCCGTCGGTCGCGCAACTGATCGTGGCCGCCGACCACCCGGTGCCTAACACCCCGGCGTTTTGGCTCAACTGGACCAAGTTCGATTATCTCTACGTGCTGTTCACCGAGGACGAGGCGCCCAATCCGGACCCCACGCGCCTGAGGCTGATCGCCGACGGTGACCGTTTCCAACTATACCGCATCCTCAAACCGCTAACCGCGTCTGCGAAGTAATCGGCGCTGATTGGGCGCCGGAAAGCCATACGGCTTGATAGTTTCCCGACGGCCGATAAAGTCGACGGCATGACCATTCGCCCTCGGCGCAGCGTGCTTTATATGCCGGGCTCCAATGCCCGCGCCTTGGAGAAAGCGAAAACTCTTCCCGCCGACGGCATCATTCTCGACCTCGAGGATTCGGTCGCGCCCGACGCCAAGGAGGCGGCACGCGCTCAAGTCGCCGCCGCGGTCAAGACCGGCGGTTTCGGCGCGCGCGAGGTGTTCATTCGCGTCAACGGCATCGATACGCCCTGGCACGCCGACGACTTGTCGGCCGCCGCCCATGCCGCGCCTGACGCCATTTTGGTGCCGAAGGTGTCGAACCCAGAAATGCTCGAGATGGTCGGCCGCCGGTTGCTCGACATGCGCAGCGATCACAAAATACGAATCTGGGCGATGATCGAGACGCCGCTCGCCATCTTCAACATCCTGCCGATCGCCGCCGAGGCCAAGGATTCCGAATCGCGGCTGTCCGGTTTCGTGATGGGCACCAACGATCTTGCCAAAGACACCCGCGCGCGCCTGGTGAGCGGCCGGGCGCCGATGATGACATGGCTGTCCGCCTGCGTCGCGGCGGCGCGTATCTACGGTATCGATATTCTCGATGGCGTCTATAACGACATCGGCAATGCCGACGGGTTCCTGGCGGAGTGTCGGCAGGGTGTGGAATTCGGCTTCGACGGCAAAACGCTGATCCATCCCAACCAGATCGAGCCTTGCAACAAGGTCTTTTCTCCATCGGCGGACGATGTCGCGCTGGCGCGCAAGACCATCGCGGCTTTCGATCTGCCCGAGAACAAGAGCAAAGGCGTGGTGTCGATTGACGGCCGCATGGTCGAGCGTCTGCACGCAGACATGGCGCGCCGCACGGTGGCGATCGCGGAAGCGATTGGGGCGGGCTGAATTACGCCCAGGGGCGCGCGGCTTTGGCCTTGTCCTCGTAGCTCGCGATCTTGCTCGCCTTCTGCTTTGTCAGACCGATATCGTCGAGGCCGTTGAGCATGCAGTGTTTGCGAAACGAGTCGATCTCGAACTTGACCACGCCGCCGTCCGGCCCGTGGATTTCCTGCTTCTCCAGATCGATCGAGAGCGTGGCGTTGGCGCCGCGCTCGGCGTCGTCGAACAGCTTCTCCAGATCGTCGGGGCTGACTCGGATCGGCAGCACGCCGTTCTTGAAACAGTTGTTGTAGAAGATGTCACCGAACGAGGTCGATATCACGCAGCGGATGCCAAAATCCATCAGCGCCCAGGGTGCGTGCTCGCGCGAGGAGCCGCAACCGAAATTGTCACCGGCGACAAGGATTTTCGACTTGCGATAAGCCGGCTTGTTGAGCACGAAATCGGGGTTCTCGCTGCCGTCATCCTTGTAGCGCATCTCGGAGAACAGGCCTTTGCCGAGCCCAGTGCGCTTGATGGTCTTCAGATATTGCTTCGGGATGACCATGTCGGTGTCGACATTGATCATCTTTAAGGGCGCCGCGACGCCTTCCAGGGTGGTGAATTTTTCCATGGTCGCTAAAGCTCCGGCCGCCACGGTTGGCGTGGCCCGTTTCATAAGGCCTTGGCCGGTACGGTCAATAGGCAGGACGTCGACCCAGCCAAATGAGGCTATTCCGCAGCGTGGCTGGGGGTATTGCGATCGAATTTCGACTCCTGTTTCAGCTCGCAGACTTGCACGCTATACGAAGCGTAATATGTTTCGCGCGCCTTTTTCTTCGCGGCGCGATGGTCGGCATTCATGCGCCAGGCGCGCATGCCTTCCTCGTGCTCGAACTCGACGATGGTGCAACGCTCGCCATCTTCCGCGAAAAACCCCTTGTGTGAGATATAGCCGGGCATGGTCTTGGCGATGGCAGCAAGGCGCTCGACTTCCTTGACATACTCATCGCGCAGGCCCGGCATCAAAGTCGAACGGAATACGGTAACGATCATGATCTTTCCCTTTCAAATAAATCCCTATGCTGGCGCGCTTCGCGCCGTTCGATCCAATGCATGTTGTGAATATAAATCATCACGCGCCGCGATCATTCCGCCGCATCGGCGTTCGCTTCGATCGCCGCCATGTCGTCGTCGCTGAGCCCGAAGTGGTGGCCAATCTCATGCACGAGAACGTGGGTCACGATGGCACCTAGGCTCTCTTCATGCTCGGCCCAATAGTCGAGGATCGGGCGACGGTAGAGCCAGATCATATTGGGCAGCACTTCCGGCGTACTCGCCGATAAAAATGGCAGACCAACGCCTTGGAACAGGCCGAGCAGGTCGAATTCGGTCTCGACATCCATGCTGGTCATCACTTCCTCGGTCGGGAAATCGGCGACCTGGATGATAAGATTCTCGCAGAGGTTGCGAAAATTGTCCGGCAGCCGCGCATAAGAGTCCGCTGCCATGACCTCGATGTCGGCCAGCGAGGGCGCCGGCATGCCACGCCACGCCAAGGGATCGTCAAGTTGGCCTTTCATACCAACGTTCTAAGACAGGCGCCCGCGACCACCAAATCGTTGACGGCCGCCTTGGAATGGGCGACCGTGACGTGACAGATGGGGCCGGGAATATGCCCAAGAACTGCTACTTCTCTGGTTTTCTGGCGTTGATCGTCGTCATTGCGGCCGGATCCCTGGCGCCGGCCACGGCGGAATTTTCCGGCAATACCCACGAGCTGGCTGCCCAGTCGGCGCGTCCGCGCATCATCATTCATCCGCGCCATCTTGGGCCCAATGCGAAACGGTATTGCCGCTCCTGGCTGGCAAAGGAATACCGCGTCAGCGGGCCGGTAATCGTGCCGCAGATGCGCTGCTGGTGGAACTAATTGGTGGCTTCAAAAGTTTTGGCCTATAGTTCAACGCATGGGGGCATCGGAGGTAGATCGATGTCGAAGCTCGTGAAATTTTTCGCAATCGCAGCGCTGATTGCCGGCGCGCTCGCCGTCACGCCTGGACCAGCCTTGGCCCAGCATCATCGCCATGGCGGCTTTGGCCATTTCCATGGCGGTCATTTTCGCGGCGGCTGGGGTGGTTGGGGTTGGGGCCCCGGGCCGTTCTGGGGCTGGGGCTATGGCTATCCGTATTACGGCGGCCCGGGCTGCGGCTATGTGCGTGTCTGGCGCTACCACCATTGGGTCTTGGTGCCCAGGCGTTGCTACTATTGATCGGCTGAACGTAAATTTCGTCGCCGGTCTACTTCCACTCCCGCACGTCGACGAAATGCCCGGCGATCGCGGCGGCGGCCGCCATCGCGGGCGACACCAGATGGGTTCGACCCTTATAGCCTTGACGGCCTTCGAAGTTGCGGTTCGAGGTTGAAGCGCATCGCTCGCCGGGGTTGAGCTTGTCGGGATTCATCGCCAAGCACATCGAGCAACCCGGCTCACGCCAGTCGAAGCCGGCAGCTTTGAAAATCTTGTCGAGGCCTTCGGCTTCCGCTTGTTCCTTCACCAGGCCGGAGCCGGGCACGATCATTGCATAAACGTTGGCGTTCACCGTCTTGCCGGCGGCGACGCGCGCAACGTCGCGCAGGTCCTCGATGCGCGCGTTGGTGCACGAGCCGATGAACACGCGGTCGAGCTTGATGTCGCTGATCTTCTCGCCGCCGTTCAGCCCCATGTAGCTGAGTGAACGTTCGGCGGCGATGCGCTTTTTTTCGTCCTGGATTTCCGCCGCTACCGGCACGCGCCCGGTGATTGACACCACCTGCTCGGGGCTGGTGCCCCAGGTGACGAGCGGTGGCAGCTTGGCGGCGTCGAGTTTGATCTCCCGGTCGAAATGTGCCCCATCGTCGGAGCGCAGCGTTTCCCAGTAGCGCATAGCCTCGTCCCAGGCCTTGCCCTTGGGCGCTTTCGGCTTGTTCTTGAGATACGCATAGGCCTTCTCGTCCGGCGCGATGAAGCCGGCCTTGGCGCCGCCTTCAACCGACATGTTGCAGATGGTCATGCGCCCTTCCATCGAGACGGCGCGGATTGCTTCGCCGGCATATTCCAGTGCATAGCCGGTGCCGCCGGCGGTGCCGATCTCGCCGATGATCGCGAGGATGATGTCTTTCGCGGTCACGCCCGCCGGCAATTGGCCGTCGACCACCGCGCGCATGTTCTTGGATTTCGTCTGGATCAGCGTTTGCGTAGCCAGCACGTGCTCGACCTCGGACGTGCCGATGCCGTAGGCGAGCGCGCCGAACGCGCCGTGCGTCGCGGTGTGGCTGTCGCCGCATACGATGGTGGTGCCGGGCAGCGTGAACCCTTGCTCGGGCCCAATGATGTGGACGATGCCTTGGCGCTTGTCGAACTCGTTGAAATATTCGATGCCGAAATCCCTGGCGTTCTGCGCCATCACTGCGATCTGCTCGGCGCTTTCCGGATCGGGATTGGGCTTGCTGCGGTCGGAGGTCGGCACGTTGTGATCGACCACCGCCAAGGTCTTGTCGGGCGCGTGAACCTTGCGACCCGCCATGCGCAGTCCCTCGAACGCCTGCGGCGAGGTCACCTCATGGACAAGGTGCCGGTCGATATAAATGAGACAGGTGCCATCCGGCTGCTCATCCACCAGATGGTCGTCCCACATTTTGTCGTAGAGCGTACGCGCCTTAGCCATCGTTGAAGTCTCCTTGCGGCGACTATCTAGCGCCGACCCGATCAAAGAAAAAGGGGCCGAACGGGGCCCCCTTCATGCATTGTTGAATAGCCGCGAATCTATGCCTTTTTGGCAGCCTCGGCCGCTTCCGGCCCGCCGGTCGCCTGCGCCTCGATGCGTGCCTTCTTGCCGCGCAGCCCGCGCAGGTAATAGAGCTTGGCGCGGCGCACTTTGCCGCGACGCACCACCTTGATCGAGTCGATCATCGGCGAGTACAGCGGAAATACGCGCTCGACGCCTTCGCCGTAAGAAATCTTGCGTACGGTGAAGCTCTCGTTGATGCCGCCGCCCGAACGGCCGATGCACACGCCCTCGTAGGCCTGGATGCGACTCTTGTCGCCTTCGACCACCTTGACGTTGACCAGCACGGTGTCGCCCGGTGCGAAGTCGGGAATGTCCTTGCCGGCCGAGAGTTTCTCGACCTGCTCTTTATTGATCTGCTGGATGATGTCCATGGCGAAGTCTCCGTCGGCAGCGCCAGCAACCGGCGCGCGGTCTTGTCTGGTCTGAATGGGTTGGCGAGCTTCTACGACAAAGCTTGCGCCTTGTCACCCTCGGGTTTTCGGCCCGTTTTTAGGCTTTTGGCGGGCCACATAGGCCGCCCAGAGGTCCGGCCGGCGCTCACGCGTCAGCCGCTCGGCCTCGGCCCGTCGCCAGACCGCGACCTTGGCGTGGTCGCCGGACGTGAGTACCTCCGGGATTGTCTCGCCCTCGAAAAGCGGGGGACGGGTGTATTGCGGATACTCCAGCAATCCATCGGCAAAACTCTCCTCGGCGGCGGACGCTTCTTTGCCCATGACGCCGGGCAGCAGCCGGACGCAGGCGTCGAGCAGCGCGAGCGCCGCGATCTCGCCACCCGAAAGTATGAAATCGCCAAGCGAGACTTCCTCAAGTTTGCGCGCCGCGATCAGGCGCTCGTCGACGCCCTCGAAACGGGCGCAGACGATCACGACGCCTTGGCCGCCGGCGAGTTGCGCCACACGCGCCTGCGTCAATGGTTTGCCGCGCGGGCTCATCAGTAAGCGGGGGCGTGTGTCGTGCGGGACGGTATCGAGCGCGCGCGCCAGCACGTCGGTTTTCATTACCATGCCGGGTCCGCCGCCGGCTGGCGTATCGTCCACGGTGCGATGCTTGTCGGTGGCGTGGCCGCGGATGTCATGGGCATCGAGCGACCAGATATGCGAGGCCAGCGCCTTGCCGGCGAGGCTGACTCCGAGCGGGCCGGGAAACATCTCCGGAAAGATGGTGAGAATACTGGCGCGCCACATCGTCAGTCTTCTTCCTTCGCTTCGATTTCGGCCGGCGGTGCCACCACGACGCGGCCCGCCTTCAGATCGATCGTCGGCACCGTCGCATCGGTGAACGGCAGCAGCAACGGCTCGCCGCCAGCCGCTGGCACGATCTCGATCAGGTCACCGGCGCCGAAATTGTGGATCGCGGTGACGGTGCCGAGCACGGTGCCGTCTTCATTCACGGCCGCCAGGCCGACAAGATCGGCGTGATAGAACGTGTCGGCATCCTCGATCGGCGGCAGTCGGTCACGCGGTACGAACAAATCCGTATTACGCAAGGTTTCTGCCGTGTTGCGGTCGCCGACGCCCTTGAGCCGCGCGACCAGATGATCCTTGGCCGGCCGCGCCGCTTCGATTTCGAAACGACGCGCGCCGTCTTCGGTTTCGAGCGGGCCGTAGTTCGTTACCGCCAACGGATCTTCGGTGAACGACCACAGCTTCACCTCGCCGCGAACACCGTGTGCGGCGCCAATGCGGGCAACGCGGATGCGCTCGGCCATGATGGTCGGCGAGCGTTAGCTCGCCGCCGGCGCTTCGGCGGCCTTGGCGGCGGCTTTCTTGTCGGCCGCATCGGTCGCGGCCTTGGCGGTTGCCGCGGTCTTGGCGGCCGCATCGCCGGCTTCCTTGGCCTTAGTGGCTTCTTCGTCTTTCGCCTTGCGTTCCTTGCGCGGGATCGCCTTTTCCGGATTGTTGCGTTTCTCGCGCTTTAAAATGCCGGCGGCGTCGAGGAAGCGCGTGACGCGGTCGGACGGCTGCGCGCCCTTCTTCATCCAGGCCTGCACCTTTTCGAGATCGAGCTTGAGCCGCTCG
>Ga0134126_10006132_pt1 | contig 15065 bp, 11 predicted proteins | sample KB31752_FD_96881 | JGI IMG/M metagenome (GOLD analysis project Ga0134126, IMG submission 96881) | Terrestrial soil microbial communities with excess Nitrogen fertilizer from Kellogg Biological Station, Michigan, USA - KB3-175-2 | ecosystem: Environmental > Terrestrial > Soil > Unclassified ...
CTCGAGACGCCGCTGCGGATCCACGCGGCCGCGGTTCACCCTGACCTCGCCGCTGCGCAGGATCCGGTAGATGTGGCTCGCAGGCACCCCCTTGAGGTGGCGCAGCAGGAAGTTGTCGACGCGCTGGCCGGCCCCCGCCTCCCCGACGGTGAGCGCTGTTGCAGCGACGTTGCTTAACTCTTTCATTCCCTTATATAATCACTTCGATCCGGTTAAATCGCTCACCGGGCGGAACAGGTTCCGCGAAAGTAGCGATGGTAAAGGAATGGCGCAGTCCCGCACCGGCATCGGCCGGTTCGATGCGGCCGCTGCGCGGTGCACTGGCGAATCCCATCGGCACGTCAGCTCCCCGTTCCGGGTGCATGAGCAGGCGGACCGGTACCACTGCCGTTCGCGAACAAGAAGACCTGTGAGGAGTGCTTCGGGCGCCAAGCCCGGGCTGCGGATCGAAATGCGCAAGCCACCTCGCCCCGTCACCGCGTCCCTTCCCGGGTCGCGGCCGTCTTCGCACGCCGACACCGCGTAAGCGTCACTCCAGCGCGGCACGTCTGCGCTGCGCCGCTCGTTCCGTCTGCCCGCCGCGCGCCGCCGGCCGCGCCGAGGATCAGACCCATGAAACGCATGCTGTTCAATGCCACCCAGGCGGAGGAACTCCGGGTGGCGATCGTCGAAGGCCAGAAGCTGATCGACCTCGACATCGAGTCCGCATCGAAGGAGCAACGCAAGAGCAACATCTACAAGGGAATCGTGACACGGATCGAGCCGTCGCTCGAGGCGTGCTTCGTCGATTACGGCGCCGAGCGACACGGATTCCTTCCGCTGAAGGAGGTGTCGCGGCAGTACCTCGGCGCGCGGCGTGAAGGCGGCGGCGAGGGACGCGAACGCGCCCACGACACGTTGCGCGAAGGTCAGGAGCTGATCGTCCAGGTCGACAAGGACGAGCGCGGCACCAAAGGCGCGGCACTGACGACCTACATCTCGCTCGCCGGCCGCTACCTCGTGCTGATGCCGAACAATCCGCGCGGCGGCGGCGTCTCGCGCCGCGTCGAGGGCGACGAACGTGCCGAGCTGCGCGAAGCGGTGTCGGCGCTCGACCTGCCCGACGGGATGAGCGTCATCGCCCGCACCGCGGGGATCGGTCGCAGCGTCGAGGAGCTGCAATGGGACCTCGCCTACCTGCTCCAGCTCTGGCACGCCATCGAGGACGCGGCAAAGCTGCAATCGAACGCCTACCTCATCTACCAGGAATCGAGCCTGGTGATCCGCGCCATCCGCGACTACTTCCAGCCCGACATCGGCGAGATCCTGATCGACACCGAGGCGATCCACGAGCAGGCGCAGCAGTTCATGAGCCACGTGATGCCGGCCAACGTGTCGCGGGTGAAGCTCTATACCGACGACGTCCCGCTGTTCTCGCGCTTCCAGATCGAGCACCAGATCGAGACCGCCTACGGTCGGCAGGTTCCGCTGCCGTCCGGCGGTGCGATCGTCATCGACCATACCGAGGCGCTCGTCTCGGTGGACGTGAACTCGTCGCGCGCGACGAAGGCCGGCGACATCGAGACCACCGCATTCAACACCAATCTGGAAGCTGCCGAAGAGGTCGCGCGCCAGCTCAGGCTGCGCGATCTCGGCGGGCTCATCGTCATCGACTTCATCGACATGGAGAGCGCGAAGAACCAGCGCGAGGTCGAGACCCGGCTGCACGAGGCGCTGAAGTACGACCGCGCCAGGGTGCAGATCGGCAAGATCTCGCGCTTCGGGCTGCTCGAGCTGTCGCGCCAGCGGCTGCGTCCGGCACTCGGCGAGTCGGCATACATCGCGTGCCCGCGCTGCCACGGCATCGGGCACATCCGCGGTACCGAGTCGACCGCGCTGCACATCCTGCGCATCCTGCAGGAGGAAGCGATGAAGGACAACACCGCGCAGGTGGTTGCGCAGGTGCCGGTCGATGTCGCCACATTCCTGCTCAACGAGAAGCGCACCGAGGTGCTGTCGATCGAGACGCGCTTCAGGGTGAACGTCCTGCTCGTGCCGAACCGGCACCTCGAGACGCCGAACTACAGCATCGAGCGGCTGCGCCACGACGACCTCAATCGCAGCGAGCCGTTGCCGCCGTCGTTCGAGATGGTCCAGCAGCCGGAGGACGAAAGCGCCGTCGCGCGGCGCGAGGAGGACAAGGGACCCCGCCAGGAGGCGATCGTCAAGGGCATCACGCCGTCGCAGCCCGCACCGATGCCAATCGAGCGCGCGCCGGCACCGGCCGCTGCTGCGACGCCGGCATCGGCCGCTACCGAGACGCACCGCTCGTGGGTCGGGCGGCTATTCGGATGGTTGCGCGCCCCTGCAGTGGAAGCCCAGGCAGGCGCACCTGCTGCGAGAGCCGGAACTGGGGCACCGGCAACCGACGCCGCGCGTCCCGAGCGGACCGGCGAAGGAACCGTCCGTGGCGAGAGCGAGCCGCGCCGCGGCGGCAACGGTCGCCGCGAAGGCGCACGCGGAGACCGTCCGCGCGGCGACCGTGACCGGACCGAGCGCAACCGCGGTGAGCGTGATCGTTCCGATCGTGAACGTTCCGAGCACGATAGATCCGAGCGCGCGCGCGCAAGCGAACCGCGCGGAGACCGCGATCGTCGTCGCGAAGCACGCGGCGAGCGCCAACCCGGCGACCGGCAACCGGGCGGGCGTCCATCCAGTGACCGGCAACCTGGCGAACGCCAACCGCGCGAGCAGCGCGAGCGCACGGGCAGTCGCCATGGCGCGCACGAGGAGGCCGGCGCGCTCGAGCAGGCAACCCAGGCCGATACGGCACGTGCACCGGCAGAAGCAGGCGGCGACGAGCGCCGCGAGGGCGGTCGCCGCCGTCGCGGCCGTCGCGGCCGCGGCGGGGAGCGCAACGCGCAGGGCGAGGTCGCGGTGCACGCCGAACGCCACAACGGTTCGGGTGCGCCCGCGACGCGTGCCGAGTCCGAGTCAACGGTAGCGGCGCCGACGCCCATCGCGACTCCTGTCGTAGGCGCCGCCGCACATGACGTCGCGGCGGCCCACGACGCGGCGACGCAGGACCGTCAGGAAGCCCCCGCTGCACCCGTGGCGGTGACGAACGATCGCGGTAGCGACCAGCGTGCAGCGCGAGAGCCCGAGCGCGAGCTCTTTGCGGCGACGGAAGCGCCCGTCGTTCCGGCGTCCGCGCCACCGGCAGCAATTTCTCCAGCAGATCCTGCGATCGTGCCGATCGCACTCACGCTCGCTCCCGATTCGGGCCTCGAGCTCGTCGAAACGCGCCACCACGAATCCGCACCCGTTGCGGACGAGCCGGCACCCGTGCGTGCGCACCGCGTGCGTCCGCCGCGGGTAGCGGCCACGGACGAAGCGCTGCAGCTCGTCGAGACGCGCAAGGATTCCGCGCCCTGACGACGCCTCGTCAGCGCGCGCTTCCTCCGGGGAGCACGCGCTGCGCGAGGGCCGGAGCCGCGCGCTCGAGCAGATCGAGAACCGCCTCGAAGCCGGCTCCGCCGCCGTAGTAGGGATCGGGAACCTCGCGCGTTCCGAGCCCCGGCGCGAGGTCGAGCGCGAGGCCGAGATGGCCGGTGAAGCCCGACGGCCGCATCGCGGTGAGATCGCGCAGATTGTGCTGGTCCATCGCGAGGATCCAGCGGAAGCGCGTGAAATCGTCGCGCGAGACCTGGCGTGCGCGGAGGTCGGCGAGCTCGTAGCCGCGTCGGCGCGCGTGCGCGATTGCGCGCGCGTCGGGAGCCTCGCCGACATGCCAGTCACCGATTCCCGCCGAAGCGACGCGCAGGCCGGCGCCGCGGCCGCTGCGCACCAGGTGTTCGCGAAACACCACTTCGGCCGTCGGCGATCGGCAGATGTTGCCCATGCAGACGAACAGCACCGACACCGGCGCTGCGCCGGTGTCGGTTGCGGGGCGCGCCATCGTCACTGCATGAACCACCCGTGGCTCACCACCAGCGACTGGCCGGTGAGCGCGTTGGTCGGGAACGAAGCGAACAGCAGCGCCACCTCGGCGACGTCGTCGACCGTGGTGAACTCCCCGTCGACGGTATCCTTCAGCATCACCTTCTTGATGACGTCCTCCTCGGAGATGCCGAGCTCCTTCGCCTGCTCCGGAATCTGCTTCTCGACGAGCGGCGTGCGCACGAAACCGGGGCAGATGACGTTGGCGCGCACGCCGTGCTTCGCGCCCTCCTTCGCGACGACCTTGGCGAGGCCGATCAGTCCGTGCTTCGCGGTGACGTACGGCGCCTTCAGCACCGACGCCTCCTTCGAGTGCACCGATCCCATGTAGATCACGCTGCCGCTTCCCGCCTTGTACATGTGCGGCAGGCACGCGCGCGTGGTGAGGAAGGCGCCATCGAGGTGGATCGCGAGCAGCTTCTTCCAGTCTGCCAGGGTGAAGCTCTCGATCGGATCGACGATCTGAATACCTGCGTTGCTGACGAGGATGTCGACCTTGCCGTATTTCGCCACGGTGGCCGCGACGCCGGCGGCGACGGCCGTCTCGTCGGTGACGTTCATCGCGACGCCCATCGAGCGCCCGCTGGCATCGATTTCGCGCGCCGCACTGCTCGCCGCGTCGAGGTTGAGATCGGCGATCACCACCCGCGCACCCGCCTTGACATATCGGGTTGCGATGGCCTTGCCGATGCCGCTCGCGGCGCCGGTAACGATTGCAACCTTGTCGTTCAGTTCCATCTCGGTACTCCTTCTTGTTCGTTGCCCATGCGGGTGACGAGTATAGGACGCCGAACGCGGGGTCTGGTTTCGTCAGGTCTCGGTGGGAAGTGCCACGCCGACCAGCGCCTCGCGCAGCGAGAACAGGCGGTCGCGCAGCTCCGCGGCGCGCTCGAACTCGAGATTCCTGGCAGCCTCCTCCATCGCGTGCTCGACGTCGCGAAGCTCGCGCTCGAGCTCCCGCTCGGGCATCGCCGCGTACTTCGCCTTCACTTGCGCCGCCTTGAGCTCGCGCCGTTCGTCGTCGATGTCGTAGACACCGTCGATCATCTCGCGGATCCGTTTTTCGACGCCGCGCGGCGTGATGCCCATCTTCAGGTTCCACGCGACCTGCTTTGCGCGGCGGCGCTCGGTCTCGCCAATCGCGGCCTTCATCGAGTCGGTCATGCGGTCGGCGTAGAGGATCGCCGTGCCGTTGATGTGCCGCGCCGCGCGCCCGATCGTCTGGATCAGCGAGCGCTCGGCGCGCAGGAACCCCTCCTTGTCGGCATCGAGGATCGCGACCAGCGACACCTCGGGGATGTCGAGTCCCTCGCGCAGCAGATTGATGCCGACGAGAACGTCGAATTCGCCGAGCCGGAGGTCGCGGATGATCTCGACGCGCTCGACGGTGTCGATGTCGCTGTGCAGGTAGCGCACGCGCACACCGTGCTCGCCTAGGTACTCGGTGAGATCCTCGGCCATCCGCTTGGTCAGCGTCGTCACCAGCACGCGCTCGGTGCGCCCGACGCGAAGGTTGATCTCCGAAAGCAGGTCGTCGACCTGTGTCGCCGCGGGTCGCACCTCGAGCTGCGGGTCGACGAGTCCGGTCGGTCGCACAACCTGCTCGACTACCTGTCCCGCGTGCTTCGCCTCGTAATCGGCCGGCGTTGCTGACACGAAGACCGTCTGCGGCAGCAGGCGCTCGAACTCGTCGAAGCGCAGCGGCCGGTTGTCGAGGGCTGATGGAAGCCTGAAGCCGTAGTCGACGAGGTTTTCCTTGCGCGCGCGGTCGCCCTTGTACATGCCGCCGACCTGCGGGATCGTCACGTGGCTCTCGTCGATGAACATCAGCGCGCGCGGCGGCAGATAGTCGATCAGCGTCGGCGGCGGCTCGCCGGCCATGCGCCCCGACAGGTGGCGGGAGTAGTTCTCGATGCCCTTGCAGAAGCCGATCTCGGCCATCATCTCGAGGTCGAAGCGCGTGCGCTGGTCGATGCGCTGCGCCTCGACCAGCTTCATCGCCGCGGTGAACTCCTGCTTGCGCTGCGCGAGCTCGACCTTGATGGCCTCGATCGCGTCGAGCACCTTGCGCCGACCGGTTACGTAGTGCGACGAAGGGAACACCGTGTAGCGCGTCATCTTCTGGCGCAGATGGCCGGTCAGCGGATCGAAGAGCTGCAGCGACTCGACTTCGTCGTCGAACAGCGAAACGCGAAGCGCACTCTCGGCGTTCTCGGCCGGAAACACGTCGAGCACGTCGCCGTGCACGCGGAACGTCCCGCGCCTGAAGTCGAGCTCGGCGCGCTGGTACTGCATTTCGGCAAGCCGCGCGATCGCGTCGCGCTGCGCGAGCCGGTCGCCTTGCCGCACGTGCAGGATCATGCTGTGGTACTCGGACGGGTCACCGATGCCGTAGATCGCCGACACCGTGGCGACGACGATGCAGTCGGGCCGCTCGAGAATCGCCTTCGTCGCCGACAACCGCATCTGCTCGATGTGCTCGTTGATCGAGCTGTCCTTCTCGATGTACAGGTCGCGTGAGGGAACGTACGCCTCGGGCTGATAATAGTCGTAATACGATACGAAATACTCGACCGCGTTGTGCGGGAAGAATTCGCGGAACTCGGAGTAGAGCTGTGCGGCGAGCGTCTTGTTCGGAGCGAGCACCAGCGCCGGCCGGCCGCTGCGAGCGACGACGTTGGCCATCGTGTAGGTCTTGCCCGAGCCGGTGACGCCGAGCAGTGTCTGGAACGACAGTCCGTCGCCTAGTCCCTCGCAGAGCTTCGCGATCGCCTCCGGCTGGTCTCCCGACGGCTCGAACGGCTGATGCAGTTCCCAGGGGCTGTCCGGGAAGGTAACGATCATGCGGCTTCGATAGGCTCGCGCTGGGCGGGTGCCGTGAACTGCAGCGCCGCGAGCCTCGCATAGAGTGGATTGTCGCGAATCAGCGCGTCGTGGGTGCCCTGCGCGATCACCCGCCCCGCTTCCATGACGACGATGCGGTCGGCGTGGCGGACCGTCGCAAGACGGTGGGCGATCATCACGACCGTGCGTCCAGCCATCAACCGCTCGAGCGCGAGTTGCACGATTCGCTCGCTCTCGGCGTCGAGCGCGCTCGTCGCCTCGTCGAGGAGGAGGATCGGCCGGTCGGCGAGAATCGCGCGGGCGATCGCGAGGCGCTGGCGCTGTCCTCCGGAGAGGCGCACGCCGCGTTCGCCCAGCATGCTCGAATAACCGTCGGGAAGCTGATGCACGAACTCGTTGGCGTACGCCGCCTCGCAGGCGGACCTGACATCGGCGTCGCTCGCTTCGGGCCGGCCGTAGCGGACATTCTCCTGCACCGACGCCGCGAAGATCACCGGCTCCTGCGGAACCACGGCGAGTTGGCGACGCACTTCGCGCGGGTCGGCCGAGCGCAGGTCGATCCCGGCGATCCGCACCGCGCCCTGCTGCGGATCGTAGAAGCGCAGCAGCAGCTGGAACACCGTCGTCTTGCCCGCGCCGGACGGACCGACAAGCGCCACGCGCTCGCTCGGGCGAACGTCGAGACTGAAGCGGTCGAGGGCAGGCGTGTCGGGGCGCGACGGGTAGTTGAAGACGACGTGCTCGAAGGCGAGCGTCCCGCGGCCGGACGCAGGGAGGGGCGCCGGCACCGCCGGCCCCCGGATCGCGGGGACCACGGCGAGGAGCTCGAACAGCCGCTCGGTCGCTCCCGCGGCGCGCTGCAGATCGCCGATCACCTCGCTGATCGTGCCGACCGATCCGGCGACGATGATCGCGTAGAACACGAACGCCGACAGCTCGCCTGCCGACAGTCGCCCGGCAACCACGTCGTGGCCGCCGATCCACAGGATCACGCCGACCGCGCCGAACACGAGCAGGATCACCGCGGCGACAAGCAGTGCGCGCTGGCGAATCCGGCGCACGCCGGTGGCGAACGCGTCCTCGACTCGCGCGGCGAAGCCGCTGCGGTCATCGTCCTCGTGACCGTAGGCCTGCACGGTGCGGATCTCGTGCAGCGATTCGTCGAGGAACGAGCCGACGTCGCCGACGCGGTCCTGCGTCGCGCGCGCGAGCCTGCGCACGCGGCGACCGAACAGGATGATCGGGACGACGACGATCGGTACGCCGGCGAGCACCAGCAGCGTGAGCTTTAGGCTCGTCGCCATCAGCATGACGAGGCCACCCACCAGAAGCAGAAAATTGCGGATTGCCTGCGAAGCGCTGGCCCCGATCACTGTCTCCAGCATCGTCGTGTCGTTGATCAGCCGCGAGATCACCTCGCCGGTACGCGTCTCCTCGAAGAAGGACGGCGGCAGCGCGAGCAGGTGGTCGAAGACGGTCCGCCGCAGGTCGGCAGTCACGCGCTCGCCGAGCCACGACACATAGAAAAAGCGCATGTAGGTCGCCGCGGCCATCACGACGATGATGCCGAGCATCATCGCGAGCGTGCGGTTGAGCTCGTGCACATTCGACGCGGCGAAGCCGCGATCGACGACGAAGCGCAGCCCCTGCCCAACCGCGAGGACCGCGGCCGCCGCGATGACGAGGCCGATCGCCGCGAGCGTGATCTGCCGCCGGTACGGAGCGAGGAAGCGCCGCGTCCTGGCAAGCGTCTTCAGCGCGGTAACGGGCGGAATCTTCGGGGCAGGTTCGAGACGGGTGTCGGCGCGCGCCATGAGTCGCGAGGCGTGGACGGGGCATCGATCGGTGACCCGCGTACAATAGCGCGTTTCGGATCGGCCCCGGATCGAACAATGAACGCCCCCGTCTCCGCGACGCTGTTCGGCAGCGTCGATCTCGCGCCGCGCGACCCCATCCTCGGTGTCACCGACGCCTTCAACGCGGACACCAACCCACGCAAGGTCAATCTCGGCGTCGGCGTCTACAACGACGACTCGGGGAAGTTGCCGCTGCTCGAATGCGTGCGACACGCCGAAGCCGAGATCGCCGGCGCGGCGGCGCCTCGCGGGTACCTGCCGATCGACGGCATCCCGGCCTACGACCGCGCGGTGCCGCCACTGCTCTTCGGGGCCGACGGCGCGGTGATCGCAGAGGGGCGCGCGGTGACCGTGCAGGCGCTCGGCGGAACCGGCGCGCTCAAGGTTGGCGCCGACTTCATCCGTCGCTTCGCTCCCGGCGCAGGTGCGTGGATCAGCGATCCGAGCTGGGAGAATCACCGCGCGCTGTTCGAGGCTGCCGGCTTTCGCGTCGAAAACTACCCCTACTACGACGCTGCCACGCGGGGCCTCGATTTCGACGCGATGCGCAGGTCGCTCGCGGGGCTGCCCTCGGGCAGCGTCGTCGTGCTGCACGCCTGTTGCCACAATCCGACCGGCGTCGACCCTTCGTCTTCGCAATGGGGCGAGATCGTCGCGACGGTACGCAGCCGCGGCCTCGTCCCGTTCCTCGATCTTGCCTATCAAGGCTTCGGCTCGGGCATCGATGCCGACGCCGAGGTCGTGCGCAAGTTCGCGGCGACCCCCGGGCCGGTGTTCGTTTCGAGTTCGTTCTCGAAATCGTTCTCGCTCTACGGCGAGCGCGTCGGCGCGCTGACCATCGTCACCGCATCGCGCGACGAGGCCGCTCGCGTGCTGTCGCAGATGAAGCGGGTGATCCGCACCAACTACTCGACACCGCCGACGCACGGCGGCCGCATCGTCTCGATCGTGCTCGGCAATGCCGAGCTGCGCGCGCTGTGGGAGCGCGAGCTCGCCGCAATGCGCGAGCGCATTCGCGGCATGCGTGAGCAGCTCGTCGCGGGTCTCGCGAAGCGGGCCCCGGGCCGCGACTTCGGACACATCCTGCGCCAGCGCGGCATGTTCTCGTACTCCGGGCTCGATCGTGCCCAGGTCGAGCGGCTGCGCCGCGAGTACTCGATCTATGCGGTCGACACCGGGCGCATCTGCGTTGCGGCGCTCAATCCGAAGAACCTCGATTACGTCGTCGGCGCGATCGCGGCCGTGCTCTGACGCGTGGGCCCGGACGCGTCTGCCGCGGTGCGAGTGCCGATGCTATAATCGCCTGCCGCGCGGGAATAGCTCAGTTGGTAGAGCGCAACCTTGCCAAGGTTGAGGTCGCGAGTTCGAGACTCGTTTCCCGCTCCAGCTTCATCGGGAGAGCCTGCAGTTCGACGTTGCGGCTCTCCCTTTTTCGTTCGCCGGCTCGACACGCCCTCTGATCGCGTCCGGCCGGAATCCATCCCGGGCGGGGTGGCAGAGTGGTCATGCAGCGGCCTGCAAAGCCGTCTACGCCGGTTCGATTCCGACCTCCGCCTCCAGATCAGCCCTCGTCCCCGGGCATGTGCATGGCGAAATCCGCACCGCACGAGAACCCGGCCCCGACGCTGAACGTGCCGTTCTTCTGGCCGGTCCAGCTCGCTGCCGACATGGTGAAGCAAGGGTTGGAGCTCGCGGCGCGCAACGCGCACGAGCAGGCGATGGCGACCGCCCGCCTCGTCGGCACGCCGAAGCACGCGATCCGGGCACGCATCGTCCCCAGGGGTCACATCGGCCTGTTCAAGGGGGCACGCACGCTGAAGGAAGCGTGGCCGGAGATTGCGGCGTGGATCGCCGGTCAGGACGCGCACCCGAGGCGAGCCGGCCGTGGCTGATCGCGCGGCACCGCGCGACCTCACTCGACCAGAATCTCGATGTCCCCGTCGTTCTCGCGGACGGCGTAGGTGCGCAGGTCGCGTCCTCCAGGCTCCTTCAGGCACCTGCCCGTCGTAATGTCGAAGACCGCGCCGTGCAGCGCGCATTCGACGTTGACACCTTCGACGAATCCCTGCGTCAGCAGCGCGTACTGGTGTGGACAGACGTCCTCGATCGCGTAGAGCTTCGCGTTCACCCGGTAGATTCCGACCTCCACATCGCCCACGACGACGGAGAGCGGCGTGTCATCCGACACGTCGTCGACCGTTCCCACCTTCCGCCACGTACCCACCACGACCCCCATCACACTTTGCGCGGCAGTGCCGGTTGCGGCAACCGCCTTCACGATCGTTGCGATGGTAGCAGTAGCGGTTGCCGCAGGCCGCTTCGCAGTCACTCGAGCGGCGTCAACCCGTGCTGGACGGCGAAGCGGACAAGCCCGGCGAAATCGCGCACGCCGAGCTTGTGCATGACGCGGCTGCGGTAGGTCTCGACGGTCTTCGGCGACAGGAACAGCACGCTTGCCGCTTCGGCGGTCGTCTTGCCTTCGGCGACGAGCTGCAGGATCTGCCGCTCGCGCGCGCTGAGGCTGTCGAGGGGCCCCGAACTGTGGCGTTCGCGCACGTAGTCGTCGAGCACGGTCTCGGCGATCTTCTGGCTGAGATAGCGCCTGCCCGCGTGCACGGCGCGCACCGCGGCGACGACCTCGGGTCCGGCCGATTCCTTGAGCACGTAGCCCTGGGCGCCCGCCTGGAACGCGCGGTAGATGTGCTCGGTCGTCGAATGCATCGAGAGGATCAGCACCCGCGTCGCCGGCAAGGCCTGGCGGATCTGCAACGTCGCCTCGGTGCCGTTGAGCATCGGCATCGCGAGGTCCATGACGATGACGTCGGGCATGACGTCGCGCGCGACGCGCAGGACCTCGCGGCCGGTGGCGGCGGCACCGACGACGACGATGTCGCCTTCCGCCTCGAGCAGGAAGCGCAGGCCATCACGCACGACCGAATGGTCGTCGGCGAGCACGACGCGGATGGTCACGCCTGGCTCCTCATCTCGACGGCGATTCGCGTGCCCCGCCCCGCGCTGGACTCGATCCGCAGCAGGCCGCCCGCCGATTCGACGCGCTCGCGCATGAACATCAGACCAAAGCCCGACCCGTGCGCGAGGCCGGCCGGCGGCGAAGCCTCGAATCCGACGCCGTCGTCGCTCACGCTGGTCGAAAAGCTTCGCGCCGACGACTCGAGCGCGATCACTACCCTGCGCGCACGCGCGTGCCGTGCGACATTGGTGAGCGCCTCCTGCACACAGCGGAACAGCGTCTCCTCGAGCGCCACAGCCAGCCGCGGCTGCGGGTCGCTGCCAACCACCGTCGCGGCGATCCCGGTGCGCCGACCCCACTGGTCGGCATACCAGCGCAGCGCGGCCGCGAGGCCGTAGTCGTCGAGCACGGCTGGCCGCAGCTCGGCCATCACGTCGCGGATCTTCTCGAACGTCGCCTCGACGAGCTCGAGCGAGTCGTCGAGTCGTGCGACGAGCACCGGGTCGGACGCCGCAGCGGCGCGCCCTTTGACAATGTTGAGGTTGATGTTGAGCGCGGTCAGCGTCTGCCCGACACGGTCGTGCAGCTCGCGGGCGAGCTGCCTGCGCTCGGCCTCCTGCACCTCGACCGCGCGGCGCGACATCGCCTTGAGGCGCGCGGCGTAGCGGTGTGCCTCGTCCTCGGCGCGCCGCCGCCGCGTGATGTCGAACACCGTCGCCCGGCTCTGCGCGAAACGCCCGCCGACGTCGGTGACGGCGACCGCGTTCAACAGCACCGGAAACACCGTGCCGTCCTTGCGCCGCAGCTCGGTCTCGATGTCGTGGACGCTGCCGCGCTCGCGCAAAACGGTCCATGCCCGCGTCACGGCCTTGCGCTGGCGTGGCGCGACGAGGCTCGCGAACGTGAGCCTCCCGACCACCTCGTCGCGCGCGTAGCCGAGCCAGCCGAGCTCGGTGTCATTGATCCGCACGAGCACACCTTCGGCGTTTGCCGAGTGGAAGCCGCAGGGAGCGCTCTGATACAGGTCGTGCATCTCGCCGGCGAGGCGAGTCTGCGCGTCGGACCGGATTGAACGTCGAATGGCCACGATCGTCACTTGACCGCCCCGCCCCCGCGGTGAAGCCGGCGACGAAGCGGTCGACGAACAGATTATAGAGAGCTGTCGATCGTCGTCACTTCGGTGTGTCGTCGCAGTCAGCAGAGCCTGACGATCCGCGTCAGGCGGGCACGACGGCCGCTCGCGGCAGCAGGCAGTAGAAGGGCGCACGAACCCCGCGCACCTCGAGCGGCGCGCGGCTGCCCGGCCTTCACGGCGAACTATCGGGCCGATCCTCGGGTCAGCACGCTAGCATCGGTCTACGATAGAATGCGGCTGCAGGCCCCGCAGGGCGGCCTTCGGTCTTCGGAAACCTGACAGTCGAGAAGGAGGATTTCATGCATCGAAACGCGTTCAAGGTCGCTCTGGCCCCGCTGGCCGTCGCGGCATGCGCCGCGCTCGCCGCAGGCCCCGCCGTGGCCGCGACGATCACGCTGGGGGCCTCGGTCCAGATGACCGGCTCGCTCGCCAACACCGGCCGCTATTACAAGGACGGCTACGAGTTCGCCGTCGACCGCATCAACAAGGCCGGAGGCGTCAAGGTCGGGAACGCGCACGAGCAGCTCGCGCTGAAGATCCTCGACAACCAGTCGGACGACAACCTCGCAGTGCGCCAGTACACGCAGCTCGTGTCGGCCGACAAGATCCAGCTCCTGCTCGGACCCTTCGCGAGCGGTACCGTGCTCGCGACGTCTTCGGTCGCCGAGAAGTACGAGGTGCCGATGATCCAGGGCGGCGGTGCGTCCGACCAGATCTTCAGCCGCGGCTACAAGTACATCTTCGGAACGCTGCCGGTCGCGAGCAAGTATTTCGAGAGCACGATCGCGGCGATGGGCAAGCTCGATCCTCCGGCGAAATCGGCGGCGCTGCTCTATGCCGACGACGCCTTCGACGTCTCGGTCGCCAAGGGAACGCGCAACTGGCTCGAGAAGGCCGGGATCAAGATCGCGCTCGACGAGCGCTACAGCACCAACGCTTCCGACTTCTCGTCGCTGCTGTCGCGGATCAAGTCGGCCAACCCCGACGCCGTACTGGTCGCCGGCCACGAAACCGAGGTGCTCAACTTCATCCGCCAGTCGAAGAGCCTCGGCGTCAGCCCCAAGCTGTACAGCTTCACCGTCGGCGTGCCGAGCGCCGACTTCCGCAAGGCGCTCGGCAAGGACGGCGACTACGCGTTCGGCATGACGTCGTGGCTGCCCTCGCCGACGCTGAAGGATCGCTGGTTCGGCAACGCGGAGGAGTTCGAGAAGGCGTGGAAGGCGCAGTTCGGCTTCGAGCCCGACTACCATGCCGCATCGGCGGTCGCCGACGTCGAGGCGTTCGCGATGGCGATCGAGGCGGCCGGCACGACCGATCCGAAGAAGGTGCGCGATGCGATCGCCAAGATCGATTTCGAGTCGCTCTACGGCCACATCCAGTTCGACAGCGTCGGTCAGATCAGCCTGCCGCAGACGGTCGTGCAGGTCCAGAACGGCCAGGTGGTCCCGATCTACGGCGACAAGGGCTTCATCAACAAGCCGCAGTATCCAATGCCCGACTGGTCGAAGCGTTGAGCACGACGGCGTGACGCGGCGCGCCGCGTCACGCCGATGACATAGCGTCGCACCGAGGACGGCGAACGCGCACGAGCGACGTGATCGCCGCCTGAAGCAAGTCCAAGAACGGAGCGGGGGGCCCCGCGATGGACCTTCTCTGGCAAGGCCTGGTCAACGGCGTGCTCCTCGGCGGCCTCTACGCGCTGATGGCGCTCGGCCTCGCCCTCGTCTGGGGCGTGCTGAACATTGTCAATCTGGCACACGGCGCCCTGATCATGCTGGGCGGCTACGTCTGCTATTACCTGTTCACCGGCGCCCACCTCGATCCGTTCGCGGCGCTGCCGATCACGATGGCAGTGCTGTTCGTCGTCGGCTACGCGATCCAGCGCGGCCTCCTCAACCTGGTGATCCGCGCGCCGATGTTCAACACGCTGCTGATCACCTTCGGGCTCGACGTCGTGCTGACCTACGCGGCGCAGATCGCGTTCAGCGCAGATTTCCGCACGATCAACCCGAGCTACGCAGGCGCCAACTTCAGCCTGTTCGGTGCGACGGTGCCGCTTGTACGCCTCATCGCCTTTGCGATCGCCATCGCGCTCACCGTCGCACTGTGGCTGTTTCTCGCCAGCGTGCCCCTCGGCCGCGCGATTCGCGCGACCGCGCAGAACCTGGTCGCCGCCCGGTTGTACGGAGTCGAGCCGCGGGCGATCTACGCGCTCACCTTCGGCATCGGCACTGCGCTCGCCGACGCCGCCGGCTCGCTCTACGGCGTCGTCTCGCAGCTC
>Ga0134126_10006134_pt1 | contig 15063 bp, 13 predicted proteins | sample KB31752_FD_96881 | JGI IMG/M metagenome (GOLD analysis project Ga0134126, IMG submission 96881) | Terrestrial soil microbial communities with excess Nitrogen fertilizer from Kellogg Biological Station, Michigan, USA - KB3-175-2 | ecosystem: Environmental > Terrestrial > Soil > Unclassified ...
ACCATCCGCGACGAATTCTTTCCGGGCTACCACGCCGACTCGGCCAGCATCGGCGTCGAAGGGCGCTGGACGCTGTTCTCGGGCGGCCTCGTGGCCGGCAAGATCAGCGAGGCGGCGGCCGGGCGCAGCGCCGCGGACGCCACGCTCGAGCAGACGCGCGAGGCAGTGCGCGAATCCGCGATAGAGGCCTGGCACGGCCTGGCGACGTCCCGCTCGGTCGCGACCGCGGCGCAGGCGCAGGCCGCCGCGGCCGACGCAGCGCTGGCCAGCGTGCGCGAGGAGGTGCGGGTGGGCGAGAAGCCGGTGCTCGACCTGCTCGACGCCGAGCGCGAGGCGCTCGCCGACCACCTGGGCGCGTTGCGGGCCGATGCCAGCGTCGTGGTGGCGACTTACAGGCTCAAGGCGACGCTCGGCGATCCGCTTTGAGCCGCGCGGGGCCCGCGCCGCCGAGCATCAGTTCCGGCGCAGCTTCACCTGCGTGGTCGCGCCGCCATCCTTCAGCTCGCCGGACCACGCGCCCGTCGGGTCCGGTCGCAGGCTGATGACCATGGCCGACTGCCCGGGCGCCGCGTTCAGCGTGATGGTCAGCGCGGTGGGGGTGCGGGCGATCTGGTCGATCAGGCCGATGTCGCCGGGCGTAGAGGCCCTGCGCAGGTCGCGCCAGACGCCCTCGACCGCGCCCTGCCCGCCCGGCTTGTCGACCAGCTCGAACGCGAGGATCGGCGTCCCCGCCGCGGAGACCAGCGTCCACGCGCCGTCGAGCGGGCCCTGCAACGCCTGGGCGGCGGCGGCCGAGCTGCGGATGCGCGCGTCGACCGCGTTGTCGATGTCGGGCTGCGCGGCCGCGGCCATCGGCGCGAGGGCCGAGACCGCCGCTGCAACTGCAAAGATGACGCCCCCCCGCATTCAGATCGCTCAGGCGGGCGCGTCGGCCGCGGCGACGGCGGCCGCCAGCTCGAGCAGGCGGCGCGCTTCGGCCAGGTGCAGGTGCTCGGCGAGCCGCCCGTTCACCCTGAGCGCGCCCTTGCCCTCGTTGGCCGGGTCGGCGAACGCCGCCACCACCGCGGCGGCCCACTCGACCTCCTCGGGCGGCGGCGCGAAGGCGCGGTTGCAGATCGCCAGGTGGCTCGGGTGGATCAGGCTCTTGCCGTCGAAGCCGAAGTCGGCCCCCTGCCGGCACACCGCCTCCAGCGCCGCGAGGTCGTCGATCTCGTTGTGGACGCCGTCGAGGATGACGAGGTCGTGGGCGCGCGCGGCGGCGACCGACTGGCTGAGGAACGGCAGGAACGCCTCGCGGCCCGGCGTCTGGCGCGCCTTCATCTCCTTGGCGAGGTCGTTGACGCCCATCACGAAGGCCGCCAGCCGCGTCGTGGCGGCCGCCGCGCCGATCTCGTTGAGCGCGAACATCGCCGGGCAGGTCTCGATCATCGCCCAAAGCCGCGTGGCGGCCGGCGCGGCCTTCAGCGCCGTGTCATAGGCGGCGACATCGGCCGCCGAGTTCACCTTCGGAACCACCACAGCGTGCGGCCCGGCTTCGGCAGCGGCGGCCAGGTCGTCCGCGCCCCAGGGCGTGGAGAGCCCATTGACGCGGATCGCCACCTCGCGGCGGCCGAAGCCGCCGGCCTTCACCGCGGCCACGGCGGCGGCCCGCGCGTCGGGCTTCATTTCCGGGGCGACGGCGTCCTCCAGATCGAGGATCACCACGTCGCAGGGGAGCTGGCGCGCCTTCTCCACCGCGCGGGCGTTGGAGGCGGGCATGTAGAGGGCGCTGCGGCGGGGACGGGCGGAGGGTTGCATGCGGCGCGCAAGCTCCGCTGGCGGCGCAGCGGCGACAAGCCCTAAAATGCCCGGCAAGATGATGTCATGAACGATCGCGTCGACCCCGATTCCCGCAACGTGTTGGGCGGCGAGCTCATGCCCTGCTCCAACCGGCCGCTGACCGGCTTCTTCCGCAACGGCTGCTGCGAGACCTCGGCCGAGGACGTCGGCATGCACACGGTCTGCGCGGTGATGACGGCCGAGTTCCTGGAATTCTCCGCCAGCGTCGGCAACGACCTGACGACGCCGCACCCGGATTTCCATTTCCCCGGCCTGAAGCCCGGCGACCGCTGGTGCCTCTGCGCGCCGCGCTGGAAGGAGGCGTTCGACGCCGGCGTCGCCCCGCCCGTGGTGCTGGAAGCCACCCATGAGGAAACGCTGGCGATCACCCCGCTGGGGGTCCTGAAGGACTATGCGGTGGACGCTTAGCGGCGGCGGTCAGCCCAGCGGATAGCTCCGCTCCAGCCGGTAGGACGCGCCCTCGTCGCCGAGGTGGCTGGAGTAGAGGCCGAAGCTGGTCACCCTGAACGGCGGCGACTTCAGGAGGTTGTGGCCCTGGATCCAGGCGGCGACGCGGCCGGGGTCGGCGCGGCGCAGGTAGGCCAGCGTGACGTGCGGTTTCCAGACGCGGCGGTCGGCCGGCAGCCCGGCGCGGCGCGCGGCGGTCTCGCAACGCGCGGCGAGGTGCTGCAGCGGCGCGTTGTTTGCGACGCCGGCCCAGACGGCATGCGGATCGCCGCCGTCCTGGAACGCGCCGACGCCCTCCAGCGTCAGCGTCAGCGCCCCGCCGGTGACGGCGCCCAGCTCGGCATCGAGGTCGTCGGCCGAGCTTTCAGCGATCTCGCCGAAGAAGCGCAGTGTGATGTGGAAGGCCCCGGCGGGCCGCCACCGGGCGCCCGGCAGGCCCTGCTGGCGCCGCGTCAGCGCCGCGCCGATCTCGTCGGGGACGGCGATCGCGGCGAAGAGGCGGATCATCGCCGCGGTTTGGCCGGATGGCCGCCCGGTGCGTGGGCGCCCAGCGACTTGGCCACCAGCGGGGCGAGCCGGCCGGCGATCACCTTCACGCCGGCGGCGCTCGGGTGGACGCCGTCGCGTTGGCGCAGGCCCGGGCCGACGCCGGCCATCAGGTCCGGATAGAGCGGCGCGTGCTCGGCGGCGGCCACCGCCGGGAAGACGGCGTTGAAGTCGTGCGCGTAGTGGGCGCCCACTGCTTTCGGCGCGCTCTGGCCGGCCAGCACCACGATGATCCGCCGCGCCTTGAGGCGCTTGACGATCGCTTCGAGGTTGGCGCGCGTGGTCTTCGGATCGAGCCCTTGCAAGAGGTCGTTGCCGCCCAGTGCGACGAGGCAGACCGCGGTGTCGGGCTGCACCGAGAAGTCGAGTCGCGCCAGGCCGTCGGCTGTGGTGTCGCCGGAGACGCCGGCCCCGCGCACCACCGCCGCGACGCGCAGGCGCTTCAGCGCGGCCTCGAGCTGCGCGGGCAGCGCCGCGGCGGCCGGCAGGCCGAGCCCGGCGGTGATCGAGTCGCCCAGGATCGTCACGACCTTGCGCCTCGGCGCGGCCCACGCCGGGGCGGCGGCCAGCGCGGCGAAGCCGGCGATGAAGGCGCGGCGGATGAAGAATCGGTCAGGTGATCGGCGCATCTGAGCGCCCTATGTAGGCGAAGACCGCCCCTTCCGGCGAGCAGCCGCCTCAGGAGCCTGGCGAGAAACGATGTACGACGCCTCCAAGCCGGGCGCCCCGCTGACCCTCGACGACGTCTGGCTGACGCTTCCATCGGCGGCCGGGCCGGTGGAGATCCTGCGCGGCGTCGACTTCGGCGTCGAACCGGGCGAGCGGGTCGCGGTGGTCGGCCCGTCGGGCTCCGGCAAGTCGACGCTGCTGGCTATCGCCGCCGGCCTGGAGCGGCCCAGCAAGGGCAAGGTGCGGCTGCTCGGCAAGGAGCTGTCGCGGCTCGGCGAGGACGGCCGCGCGCGGCTGCGGCGCGGGCGCGTCTCGCTGGTGTTCCAGGCCTTCCACCTGCTGCCCAACATGACCGCCGAAGAAAACGTCGCCGCGCCGCTGGAGATCGCCGGCGCGCCGAAGGCCGGCGCGACCGCACGCGCGTGGCTGGACCGCGTCGGGTTGCAGGACCGGCTGACGCACTATCCGCACCAGCTCTCCGGCGGCGAGCAGCAGCGCGTCGCGCTGGCCCGCGCGCTCGCCTGCCGCCCGGCCCTGCTGTTCGCCGACGAGCCGACCGGCAACCTCGACCAGGCCAACGCAGCCCACGTCGCCGACCTGATCTTCGAGCTGGCCGCCGCGACCGAGGCGGCGCTGGTGTTGGTCACCCACGACGAGCGCCTGGCCGCCCGCGCCGACCGCGTCGTGCGCATGGCCGGCGGCAAGATCGCGGCATGATCCCGCTCTCGCTCCGTTTCGCCGTTCGCGAGCTGCGGGCCGGGGTGCGCGGGTTCCGCATCTTCCTGGCCTGCCTGGCGCTGGGGGTGGGCGCGATCGCGGCGGCTGGGTCGACGGCCGAGGCGTTCCGGGCCGGGCTGGCCTCGCAGGCCGCCGAGATCCTCGGCGGCGACGTCGCGGTCGACATGCCGCTCAGGGAATTCACCCCGAAGGAGCAGACGGCGTTCGCCGCACTCGGCCGCGTCTCCTACGCAGCCGCCAGCCGGGCGATGGCCGAGGCCCCGTCCGGCGCGCGCCGGCTGGTGGAGCTGCGCGGGGTCAGCGAGACCTATCCGCTGGTCGGCCAGGTGACGCTCAGCGGCGCGTCGTCCGTGCAGGCGGCGCTCGCGCCAGCGGGCGATGCGGCCGGCGTCGCCGTCGAACAACCGCTGCTCGACCGGCTAGGCCTGAGGCTCGGCGACCGGTTCCTGATCGGCAACGTGCCCGTCGTGGCGCGCGCCGTGCTGCTCGGCGAGCCGGACCGGCTGTCGCGCGGCTTCAACCTCGGGCCGCGGGTGCTGGCGAGCCTGGCCATGGTGCGCGGCGGCGGGTTCCTCTCGTCCGGCATCCCGTTCGGCGAGACCGCGCGCATTGCGCTGAAGCCCGGCGTCAGCGTCGCGGCGGCGCGGGCGGCGATCAAGAACACGCTGCCGTCCGGCGGCTGGCGCATCCGCGATCGCGACACCGCCGCCCCCGGCTACGCGCGGCTGATCGACCAGCTGGAATATTTCCTCGGCTTCATCGGGCTTGCGTCGCTGATCGCCGGCGGGCTCGGCGTCTCCGGCGCCGTCGGCGCCTATCTCGAGGCGCGCAAGACCTCGATCGCCACGCTGAAGGCGCTGGGCGCCGACGGCGCGCTCGCCCGCAACACCTACCTGATCCAGATCGCCCTCCTGGCCGCGCTCGGCGTTGGGATCGGCCTCGCTGTCGGCGCCGCGGCGCCGCTGATCCTGGGCGCGCTGGTGAAGAACGAGCTGCCGGTCCCGGCCCTCTTCGCGATCTATCCCGAGCCGCTGGCGCGCGCCGCCCTCTTCGGCCTGCTGGCCGCCGCCGCCTTCTCGCTGGCGCCGCTGGGGCGGGCGCGGACCACGCCGCCGGCGGCGCTGTTCCGCCAGGAGTTGGCCGGCCGTATCCGCATCGGGCCGGAGCTGATCGGCGCGTTGCTCGCCGCCGCTGCGCTCGCGTGGCTGGCGATCGCCACCGCGCCGACCAAGCTCGCTGCGGCGATCATGATCGGCGGCGTCGCCGGCGCCTTCCTGGTGCTGTTCCTGATCGGCCTCGCCGCCGCCAGGGCCGCCGGCTGGGCGAGGCGGCTGACCGCCGGTCCGGCGCGGATCGGGCTCGCCAACCTCGCTGGCCCGCACTCGGCCGCCCATACCGCCGCGCCCGCGATCGGCCTCGGCGTCGCGCTGCTGGCGGCCGTGGTGCTGATCCAGTCGAGCCTGATCGCCGAGGTGACGGTCGCCGCGCCGAAGGCCGCGCCGGCGCTGGTGTTTACCGAGATCCCGGGCGATGCGGCCGCCGCCTTTGACGCCGCCGTGGCGCGCGCCTTCGGCCGGCCGCTGACGCCGAAGGACTACCAGCGCTTCCCGATAGCCACCGGCCGCATCGTCGCGGTGCGCGGGGCGCCGATCGACAAGGCGAAGATCGCCGCCTCGGGCCGCTGGGCCTACGACCAGGACATCTCGCTCTCGGCGATCGGGCCGCAGCCGGCCGACGCCGGGGTGGTCGCCGGCCGCTGGTGGAACGCCGCCTACGCCGGCCCGCCGCTGGTCGCGATGGAGGAGAGCGCCGCGAGGGCCGCCCGCCTCAAGGTCGGCGATGCGATCACCCTCGATCTGCTCGGCCGCCATCTCGACGCGCGGGTCGCCGTGATCCGCAAGGTCAACTTCGGGAGCTTCGGGCCGGATTTCACGCTGATCCTCGATCCGGCGGCGCTGGCCGGCGCCAACCTGCGCCAGGTGGCCATCGCCAAGGGGAGCCCCGCCGAGGAGGCGCGCGTCACCCGCGACCTCGGCGGATCGTTCCCGACCGTCAACGTGATCAGCGTGCGCGAGCAGCTGCAGGCGGCCCAGCAGCTGTTCGACCGGCTGACGCTGGCGGTGCGCGGCGCGGCGGCGGTCGCCGGCCTCGCGGGCTTGCTGGTGCTGGCGGGCGCCATCGCGGCGGGCGCCCGGGCGCGCGCCAAGGAGGCGGCGACGCTGAAGGTGCTGGGCGCGGCGCGCTGGCAGGTGCTGGCCGCCTACGCGGTCGAGTACGGCGCGGTGGGCGCGATCGCCGGGCTGGCGGGCGTGGCGCTGGGCTTCGCGGCCGCCTGGCCGGTGGTGGTGAAGGTGTTCGAGGCGACCTGGAGCGTCGACTGGGCCGGCGCGCTGGCGCTGATCGCCGGCGCGGCCGCGCTCACCGGCGCCGGCGGACTGATCGCCGCACTGGCCGCACTGGCCCGACGCCCCGCGCCCGTGCTGCGCGCGGAGTAACTGCGCGCGGAGTAACCAAGTGTCGGTAGCTAACCGAGACGTAACCCCGATCGGCCTTGCATGGCGAACGGCCGAGGACGATATTTCGGTCAACGCGTCTGCCGGTGATCGTGCCGGCGGACGCACACATAAGGGCTAGCCTCTATGAGCGACTTCAATCGTGGGTTCTCGCGCCCGACGTCGGTCGTCACCGACATGTCGGTCGACGCAGGCCTGCGCGCCTTCATGCTGGGCGTCTATACCAAGGTCGGCCTGGGCCTCGTGCTCTCCGCCGCCCTCGCCTACGTGACCGGCACCGTACCCCAGGTTCAACAGTTCCTGTTCACCGTCGACCCGGCCTCGGGCCGCATCGGCTACACCATCCTCGGCCTCGTGGTGGCGTTCGCGCCGCTGGCGATCATCCTCTTCCAGGCGTTCATGCGGCGCACCTCGCCGCAGGCGGCCGCCTTCACCTACTGGGCGATCGTCTCGCTGATCGGCGCCTCGTTCGGCCTGCTGTTCATCGTCTACAGCCAGGTCTCGATCTTCCAGACCTTCCTGGTGACGGCGGCGGCGTTCGGCGGCCTCAGCCTGGTGGGCTACACCACCAAGCGCGACCTCACCGGCATGGGCAGCTTCCTGATCATGGGCCTCTGGGGCCTGATCTTCGCGATGATCGCGGCGTTCTTCTTCCACTCCGGCGCGCTCTATTTCGCGATCAACCTGATCGGCGTGCTGATCTTCGCCGGCCTGATCGCCTACGACACCCAGCGCCTGAAGATGACCTACTACCAGCTGGGCGGCGACACCGCGGCGATGAGCGTGGCGACCAGCTACGGCGCGCTCAGCCTCTACCTCAACTTCATCAACCTGTTCCGCTTCCTGCTCTACTTCATGGGCGGCTCGCGGCGCTAAGCAGCGCTGATCCAACCGACGATGAGCCCCGGCGGGCGACCGCCGGGGCTTTTCATTTGAGCGGCGGGAGCCGACGCGTCGCTGGTCGAGTTATCCAACAAACCCCCAAGCGACGCGCCTGCCCGCGGGCCCTATACTGGCCACCGGGGCTGGCCCGACATGCGAGAGGTGTCCGATGGATGCGAATACGCCGGCCGTCGAGGCCGCCTGGAGCGCGCTGCAGGCGCAGGCCAAGGCCGACGCCGCCAGCCACATCGCCGCGCGCTACGACACCGAGCCGGACCGGCTGCAGCGGCTGACGCTGGAGGCCGCCGGCCTCTTCCTCGACCTCTCCAAGCATGCGTGGAGCCGCGAAGGGTTCGAGGCGGCGCTGGCGCTGGCGCGGGCGGGCGACGTCGAGGGCCACCGCGCCCGCCTGTTCGCCGGCGAGATCGTCAACCGCACCGAGCGGCGCCCCGCCCTGCACATGGCGCTGCGCGCGCCTGACGGCGCGGACTTCAAGGCCGAGGGCAAGCCGGTCTCGCCCGAGGTCGAGGCGACGCGGGCGCAGATGCGCGAATTCGCCGAGGGCGTGCGCGCCGGGCGGATCGCCGGCGCGACCGGCTTGCGCTTCCGCACCGTCGTCCACATCGGCATCGGCGGCTCGGACCTCGGGCCGAAGCTGGTCTGGGAGGCGCTGAAGCCGCTGGAGCCGGCGATCCAGCTGCGCTTCGTCGCCAACGTCGACGGCGCGGAGATCGCCGCGGCGCTGGCGGGGCTGGATCCGGCCGAGACGCTGGTCATCGTCGTCTCCAAGAGCTTCACCACCGAGGAGACGCTGGTGAACGGAAACGCCGCCCGCGCCTGGCTGGCGGCGAAACTCGGTGAGGACGGGGCGAACCAGCACCTCGCGGCGGTCAGCGCGAACGTCGAGGGCGCGGCCAGGTTCGGCGTCGCGCCCGATCGCCTGTTCGCCTTCTGGGACTGGGTCGGCGGGCGCTATTCGCTGTGGTCGGCGGTGGGGCTCTCCACCGCGATCGGGCTGGGCTGGGAGGTATTCGCGCAGCTACTGGCCGGCGGCGCGGCGATGGACGACCACTTCCGCACCGCCCCGCTGGCGCGCAACGCGCCGGCGCTGCTGGGGCTGGCGCATCTTTTCGGGCGCAACGGCCTTGCCCGCCCGATCCGGGCCGTCGTCCCCTATGCGCGGCGCCTGGCGCTGCTGCCGGCCTTCCTGCAACAGCTGGAGATGGAATCGAACGGCAAGCAGGTCGGCGAGGCCGGCGAGCCGCTGATCCGCGGCTCGGCCGCCGCTGTGTTCGGCGATGCCGGCACCACCGGCCAGCACGCCTTCTTCCAGATGCTGCACCAGGGCACCGACGTGATCCCGGTCGACATCGTCGCTGTCGCCAACGGCGATGAGGGCCCGCCGGACCACCAGGCGCGCCTCCTGGCCAACGCCATCGCCCAGGCCGAGGCGCTGATGATCGGCCACGCCAACCCGCAGGAGCCCTGGCGCAACTTCCCCGGCGACCGCCCGACCAGCTTCATCCTGCTGGACCGAGTCACCCCTGCGCCGCTCGGCGCGCTGATCGCGCTCTACGAGCACAAGGTGTTCGTCGAAGGCGTGCTCTGGGGGATCGACAGCTTCGACCAGTGGGGCGTCGAGCTCGGCAAGACGCTGGCCAAGCAGGTGCTGCCCGAGCTGCAGGGCGGCGCCGCCGGCAAGCACGACCCGTCGACGACCGCGCTGATCGCGAAACTCAAGCGGTAGAGCCGGGCTCGCGAGCCCGCTACTTCCGTCACGGACATTGGGGTGAGCGCGCAATACGCCTCGTTCGCCTGACGGACTCCGAGCTTGGCCCGGTGGCTGGCGCCCTGCGCGTTCGATCGCCTCACGCTTCAGCTTGAGCGGTTTCCCGGGTAAAGCCGCCGCCATGCCCATCAACGCCGACAACCTGGCGCACTGGAACGAGGTGACGCCGCATCACGTGGCCTCGCCGTTCTACCGCACCGAGGACTTCCGGCGCGGCGAGATCGTGCTCGATCCCGTGGTGCGCGACGCGATCGGCGACGTGGCCGGCCAGCGCCTCTTGCATCTGCAGTGCCACTTCGGGCTCGACACGCTGTCGCTGGCGCGGATGGGCGCGTCCGTCACCGGGCTGGACTTCTCGGAGGTGGCGATCGCGCAGGCCCGCGCGCTGGCGGCCGAGGCCGGCATCGATGCGACCTTCATCTGCGCCGACGTGCTGGCGCCGCCGCCGGGGCTGACCGGCTTCGACATCGTGTTCGCCTCGTGGGGTGCGATCTTCTGGATCGCCGACCTCGCCGCCTGGATGCGTGTCGCAGCGGGCGCGCTGAAGCCCGGCGGGCGCCTCTGCCTCACCGAGGGCCACCCGGCGATGCTGATGCTGGACGAGCGTGCGCCGCCGGGCGCGCCGTTGACCGTGCGCTGGCCTTGGGATTCCGAGACGCCGATCGTCGACGTGGGCGACCTCGACTACACCGGCGCCAAGGTCGCCGCGAACCGCACCGAGGGCTATCTGCATGGCCTCTCACGCATCCTCAACACGGCGATGGACGCGGGCCTCACAATCCGCGGCTACAGCGAGGGCGACCGCGTGCCGTGGAAGGCGCTCGACCAGCTGGTGAAGGCGGGTCGCGACTACTGGGCGCTGCCGCCCGACGCGCCGGCCGTGCCGCTGTCGTTCACGCTGCACGCGGTGAAGGCGGGCTGACGGCGGCGCTTGCGCCCCGTTGCGTCATCCTGTCAGGGTGCCGCCGACCCCCGTGGGACTGCCCTTTCCGGATAGGAGCCCTTCCGTGAGCGACTACAAGCTTCTGATCGACGGCGCGCTGGTGGACGGCGACGCCGAGATGGACGTGATCAATCCCGCCACCGAGGAGGTGCTGAGCAAATGCCCGCGCGCCTCGAAGGCGCAGCTGGATGCGGCGGTGGCCGCCGCGCAACGCGCGTTCCCGGCCTGGAAGGCGACGCCGATCGCCGAGCGCAAGGCCAAGCTCGCCCAGATCGCCGACATCATCCAGGCCAACGTGGCCGACCTGGCGCGCATCCTCACCCAGGAGCAGGGCAAGCCGATCGGCGATGCGATGGGCGAGGTGTTCGGGGCCTCGGCCTTCTTCCGCTACTTCACCATGCTCGACCTGCCGGTGAAGGTGCTGGACGACAGTGATGCGCGGAAGGTGGAAGTGCACCGCCGCCCGCTGGGCGTCGTGGGCGCGATCGTGCCCTGGAACTTCCCGATGATCCTGATGGCGTTCAAGGTCCCGGCCGCGCTGCTGGCCGGCAACACCATGGTGCTCAAGCCCGCGCCGACGACCCCGCTCTCCACCCTGAAGCTCGCCGAGCTGATCAAGGACGTGCTGCCGCCGGGCGTGCTCAACGTGATCGCTGACGCGGGCGAGCTCGGCGCCGAGATGACCTCGCATCCGGGCATCCGCAAGATCAGCTACACGGGCTCGACCGCGACCGGCAAGAAGGTGATGGCCGGCGCCGCCGATGCGCTGAAGCGCATCACGTTGGAGCTGGGCGGCAACGACGCGGCGATCGTGCTGGAAGGCTCGAACCCGAAGGAGGCCGCGCCGAAGATCTTCGCCGGCGCGTTCCAGAACTCCGGCCAGGTCTGCATCGCCATCAAGCGCGCCTACGTGCACGACAGCATCTACGACGCGATGTGCGATGAGCTGGCGCAGCTGGCCGAGAACGCCGTGGTGGGCGACGGCCTGCAGCAGGGCGTGACGATGGGCCCGATCCAGAACAAGACCCAGTACGAGCGCGTCATGGGCCTGATCGAGAGCGCCAAGGCTGACGGCAAGATCATCGCCGGCGGCGCGCGGCACGGCGACAAGGGCTACTTCATCAAGCCGACCATCGTGCGCGACATCACCGACGGCGCGCGGCTGGTCGATGAGGAGCAGTTCGGCCCGGTGCTGCCGGTGATCCGCTACACCGACGCCGAGGACGCGCTGAAGCGGGCCAACAACTCCGAGTACGGGCTCGGCGGCTCGATCTGGTCGCCCGACCTTGAGAAGGCCTACGACCTTGCCACCCGAATGGAGTCGGGCAGCGTCTGGGTGAACAAGCACGCCGACCTCGCCCCGAACATCCCGTTCGGCGGCGCCAAAGGCTCCGGCATCGGGGTCGAGCTGGGCGAGGAGGGCCTTAACGAGTTCACCCAGCTGCAGGTGATCAACATCGCGAGGTAGTCTGCGCGCATGAGCGGGCCGCAAGCGAAACCGCTAAGGGTCTTCGGCGAGACGGACGTCGGGTGGTGTGAAGCCACGCCACCCAACGAGACGACCGACGAGGACGGACGCCCGCTCATCCGCACAACCGGCTTTTCCGCCGCCGACCCGCATGCGCCGTCGCGGCGCGTCTACGACGATCCCGAGGTCGTGGCGCTGCGCGAACGACTGCGCCGCGACAACGGGCTGAGGGGACTGGAGATCGTCGGCCCCCACGAGGTCGAGCGGGCAAAGCGCATCTTCTTCCGCGACGGTTTCGTGGTGGTGCGTGATCTGCTGGACGCCGAAGCGCTCGCCGCGTTCCGGGAGGCGAGCGCGCGGGTGCTGCAGCAGATCCTGGATGTGCCGGGCTACGGCGGGCGCAAGTACGTCACCGAGTCCGGGCGGCTGCCGCACCGCTACAGCTATGGCTCGTCGTCGGCCTCGCGCCAGCTGTTGCACGAGCCTGAGTGGGCGGCGATGGTGGACCTGCCGACCACCACGCCGCTGGTCACCGCCCTCTTCGGCGGCGACGACTACTGGGTGCAGGGCGCCGGCGGCGATCTCTGCCTGCCGGGCGCGATCGAGTACCAGACCCTGCACGCCGACCGCCGCGAGACCTTCGAGCTGCCGCCCGAGCGGCTGGCGCAGGCGCAGCGCATGGGCATCGAGCTGACCAGGAACGCAGATGGCGGGGCGATCGACGACCGCACGCGGGCGCTGATCTTCCAGCGCACGCCGCCCCGGGTGACCATCAACTTCCTGATGAGCGACCTCACCGCCGAGAACGGCCCGATCCGGCAGATCCCCGGCGCCCAGACCCGGCCCGAGAGCCCGCCGAGCCAGGCCGACGAGCCCGACTGGATGCGGCTCTCGACGCTGGTCGGCGCGCCGGCCGGCGCCGGCGTCTTCCGCGACATCCGCGCCTGGCATGGCGCGACGCCCAACGTCAGCCGCGAGATCCGCGCGATGCCCAATGTCGAATACGCCGCCCCGTGGGTGGCGGCGGGCGACGCGGCGTTCAAGCCGACGATGCCGCACGCGGTCTGGGAGACGCTGAGCCCGCACGCCCAGCGCATCTGCGCGCGGATCAAGACGGCGCCCGGCCAATGGCCCGCCGGCGCCGGCGTCATGCATCCGCTCGCCGCCATGCGGGCTGAAGCCAGCGGCGGCGACGGCGTCATCGCCGGCGGCGTGTCACTCAGGCAGGGCTGAGCCCGCTCCCGATCCGGCCGCGATCTGATCGATCTGCTGATCGAGCGCCGCCTTGATCTCGGCGACGCCGGCGCGCCCGAGCCTGGGCCAGCCGAGGTACTTGAGCGATATCGGCCGCGCCAGGCTGAACGCGGTGAGGCTCGAGACCAGGAGGAGGGCCTGCAGCCGGGGCTGCGTCGAGCGGGGCGGCGCCCCGGTGATGCGGCTGATCAGGTCGACGATCAGGTCGGCGCCGGGCGACCACAGTTGCTCGAACAGCAGGCCGAACGCCGGCCCCTGCTCGGAGATCTCGCGCAGCACGAACGACATCCAGACGTCCGACTGCTGGCGGGCGATCTGCAGGTCGACCAGGGCGCCGATGACAGCCTTCAGGCTGGTGCGGGCGGCGTCCGGCGACGCGCCTTCGGCGATCGAGATCCGGACGTCGGCCAGCATGGCCAGCATGTGGGCCTGGTACTCACGCACGATCTCGCGCGCGCAGGCCAGGTAGAGTCCCTCCTTGCCGCCGAAATAGTAGGTGAGCGCCGGCAGGCTGACGCCGGCTTCCTGCGCGATCTTGCGCGTGGTGGCGCCGGCGGCGCCCGCCATGCCGAACTCGTGCAGCGCGGCCGTCAGGATGCGCAGCCGGGTCTCCGCGCCCTTCCTGTAGCCGCCCGCCGGCGCCTGCGGCGCTTCAGCCTCGCGCTTCGCTGTCGATGAAGCCAACTTCCTGGGTTCCGCTGGGTACGCAACTGGCGAGAGGACTAGCACGTCAGCGCCATTGCCATAATGTCTATCGATCGATATGAATTCAATGCCTATCGATCGATAGGTTTCTGGAGCAAGGCGCGGTGTCGGCAAAGCAAGCAACGGACGAGCCCGTCCTCGTCATCGGCGCCGGGATCGCGGGCCTCTGCACGGCGCTGGCGCTGGGGCCGACGGGGCGCCAGGTGGTGCTGCTGGAGCGCGACCCCGAGCCGCCGTCCGGCGATGCGGACGACGCCTTCCGCGACTGGAACCGGCGCGGCGTCGGCCACCTGCGCCAGAGCCACGCGTTCCTGGCCAGGCTCGGCCAGGTGATCAAGAAGGACCATCCGGCGCTGCGCGAGGCGCTGCTGGAGATGGGCGTGCGCGAGCTCGGCTTCGACAGCATGCTCTGGCCGACCCAGAAGGCGACGTATGTGCCCAAGCCCGTCGACGCCGATTTCACCATCCTGACCAGCCGCCGCACGACCCTCGAGCTCGTCATGCGGCGCTACGTCGAGACGCTGCCCAACGTGACGATCCGCTCCGGCGCGATGGTGCGCTGCTTGATCACCGAAGCAGACCCGTCCGGCGCGCGGCGCGTGGTTGGCGTGATGGTCGACGAGGGCAAGGGCCCGACCGAGCTGCGCGCCGCGGTCGTGGTCGACGCCGGCGGCAAGAACAGCTCCTCGATCGAACAGCTGGTCTCGGAAGGCGCGCCGATCCGGGAGGAGAGCGAAACCGCCGGCATCCTCTACTTTACCCGGCACTACCGGCTGAAGCCGGGCAAGAGCGAGCCGCCGCGCGAAGGCAATCCGCCGGCCGGCGGCGACCTCGGCTACCTGAAGTTCGGCGTGTTCCCCGGCGACAACGGCTGTTTCTCGATCACCATGTGCGCGCCCGAGATCGAGTACGAGCTGCGCAAGGCGATCGTCCGCCCCGAGACGTGGGATGCGATGATCGACAACCTGCCGGGGCTGAAGGTGTGGTGCAACGCCGAGCAGGCCGAGCCGACCAGCCGGGTATTCGGCATGGGCGACCTGCACAGCCGCTGGCGAGACCTCGTCATCGACGGCAAGCCGACCGTGCTCGGCTTCTTCGCGGTCGGCGACTGCCTGGTGCGCACCAATCCGCTCTACGGGCGCGGCTGCTCGATGGCGGCGGTGCAGGCCTACATGGTGCGCGACGCGCTGGCGGCCTCCGCCGATCCGGCCGAGCGGTTGCTGGCGTATCACGGCCGCGTCCAGGCCGAGCTGCGGCCCTACTACCTGGC
>Ga0134126_10006137_pt1 | contig 15062 bp, 9 predicted proteins | sample KB31752_FD_96881 | JGI IMG/M metagenome (GOLD analysis project Ga0134126, IMG submission 96881) | Terrestrial soil microbial communities with excess Nitrogen fertilizer from Kellogg Biological Station, Michigan, USA - KB3-175-2 | ecosystem: Environmental > Terrestrial > Soil > Unclassified ...
AACGACGATGGTCTTCACGATCTGCTTGCCTTCGAGAAACGGCTGAACCTTGTCGTTTGCAAGCGCGAGTTGCTTTATCGCATCTTGCGGCGCGCCAAACCGAGCCTGCACGTGGCCGCGAACCTTCCCGTTCACCTGCACAACGATCTCGGCCAGATCTTCCTTGGCAAGCGCCGGGTCGAATGGCGGCCATGGTTCGCGGAATACCGGTGTCCCGTGGCCCAGGCCGCTCCACAAATCCTGCGCCGTATAAGGCGCAAACGGCGCGAGCATCAGCGTGAGCGCTTCCAAAAGCTCGCGCAGCGATGCTGGCGACAGCTTGTCTTCGAGCGAGTACAACTCGTTGACAAGCTCCATCAGCGAAGCGATCGACGTATTGAAATGCCAGCGGCTATCGAAGTCGCCGGTGATTTTGCGGATGGTTTGATGCAGTTTCCGGAGCGCCTGCCGGTCGGCATCGTTCCGTTCGCCGGTTCCGATGCGTTCGACGTTGCGGGTGACGAATCGATAGACGCGGCCTAAAAAACGGTACTGGCCTTCCACGCTCGATTCGTTCCAGTCCATGTCCCGTTCAGGCGGAGCGGCGAACAGCGTGTACAAGCGGCAGGTGTCGGCGCCGTACTTTTCCACCATCTCGTCGGGATCGACCACGTTGCCTTTGGATTTCGACATGGCCGTGCCGTCTTTCAGAACCATACCCTGCGTAAACAGATTCTTCGCCGGCTCGGCGTTCGATACGAGGCCGATGTCGCGCATCACCTTCGTCCAGAAGCGGGAATAAATGAGATGAAGAATTGCGTGCGTGACGCCGCCGATGTATTGATCGATAGGAAACCACGCGTTGGCGACCGCTGGATCGAACGGGAGCCGCGTGTTGTGCGGATCGCAGTATCGATAAAAATACCAGGACGAATCGACGAACGTGTCCATGGTGTCGCTTTCACGCCTGGCCGGTTCTCCGCATTTGGGGCAAGTGACGTGGATGAACGAGTCAACGTTTTCGAGCGGTGAACGGCCTTCCCCGGTGATCGTAACGTCCAGAGGCAGCACGACCGGAAGATCTTCTTCCGGCACAGGAATCATGCCGCACTTGGGGCAATGAATGATGGGGATGGGGGTGCCCCAGTAGCGCTGGCGGGAGATTCCCCAGTCTTTGATGCGGAACGTGATGGCCGCTTCGCCGAATCCGTGTTCTTTCGCGTAAGCAGCCATGCGCGCGCGTGCCTCGCCGCTCGGCAAACCGGACCATGGACCTGACTCTTCGACAATGCCGTATTCGGTGAACGCCTCCTTCATCGTTGCAACGTCCGCAAGGGGACCATCGGCGGGACGAATGACAGGCCGCACGCTTATGCCGTATTTGCGGCAGAATTCGAAGTCGCGTTCATCATGCGCCGGCACGGCCATGATTGCGCCCGTGCCGTAGCCCATCAGAACGAAATCGCCGATCCAGACCGGCACGCGAGCGCCGCTGAAAGGCTGAATCGCGTAATGCCCGGTGAACAAGCCGTTCTTTTCGGCGTCGGCCGGGTCTTTGCGAGCCGCGGCATCGATCATCGCTTTCACACGCGCCCGGCCGGCTTCGGCTGTGATCAGCTTCTCAACCAGAGGATGGGCGGGCGCCAGGATTAGGCAGGTTGCGCCATAAATGGTATCGACGCGGGTTGTGAACACGCGGATTTCTTTCCCGCTGCCTTCGAGCGTAAAATCGATTTCCGCGCCTTCCGATCGGCCGATCCAATTCCGCTGCATGGTGATGACTCGCTCCGGCCAGCCGCCTTCGAGCGTATTCAAATCCCGCAGCAATTCGTCGGCGTAATCGGTGATTCTGAAAAACCACTGCTTCAGCGCCCGCTGTTCCACACGCGTTGTTTCATGACGCCAGCAGCAGCCATTCACTACTTGCTCGTTTGCAAGGACTGTCTGGCATTCCGGGCACCAGTTCAGCAGGGCCTCTTTCTGATACGCCAGACCACGCTCGAACATGCGCAGAAAGAACCACTGGTTCCAACGGTAGTATTCGGGCTCGCACGTTGAAATCTCGCGGGACCAGTCGTACGCGAAGCCCATGCGCTGCATCTGCGCCTTCATCTGGGCAATGTTGCTGTTGGTCCATTGCCGCGGATGCAGATTGCGCTTAATGGCGGCATTCTCCGCCGGCAGACCGAATGCGTCCCAGCCCATCGGATGCAGCACATTGTATCCGCGCATCCACATATAGCGTGCAAGCGCATCGCCAATGGAGTAATTGCGGACGTGCCCCATATGAAGCTTGCCACTCGGATAGGGCAGCATCTCCGCCACGTAATATTTGGGCTTATCGGGTGAATTGGCTACGTAGAGCGCCGGATCGTTCTTCCACCGCTCGTGCCACTTCGTTTCGATTCTGTGGTGGTCAAACGCTTGTTCGGGAATGGGACCAGCTCCTTCAATGCAGTCACGTTGCGGAGATCGTCACCCGGTTCGTCAACCGGCGTTTCGAGGATAAACGCCTTGTCCCGCAACCGCGGATGACTGAGAATTCGGCGAAAGCCTTCCTTTCCAATATAACCAGCACCGATATGGGCATGACGGTCAAGGTGTGAGCCGAGAGCCGTTTTTGCGTCGTTGGCGTGGATCACCGGGACATGGTCCAGGCCCAGAGAGTCGTCTGCTTCGCGAATGAACGCGGCCAGTCCGGCTTCTGTAGAGATGTCTCTACCCGATACATAGCAGTGGCAGGTATCGAGACAATAGCCGATCGGAATATCCAGATAAGGACCGGCCAGAGTGCGGAGCGTTGCCAGATCGCCAAAATCCGCGCCAAGCTGGTTGCGGGCGCCGGCCGTGTTTTCAAGAAGGATCGTCAGCGCCGCGCCGCGTTTCAGGGCGCTGTCGGCTGCCCGCCACGACTTGGCGAGGCCCTCAGCGACGTTGAGAAGCCCCTGTTCGAGCGTCAAGTCCTTATAGTTGCCCGGATGTGCGACTAGATATTCGGCGCCGATTACGAGCGATCGCTCAATCTCGCCGGTGAACGCTTCGATCGACCTTTGCCGGATTACCGGATCGGCGCTCGCAAGGTTAATCAAGTAGCTGTCATGCACCACAAGCGGCTTCAAGTCGTGACGTTCCCGTTCGCGTTTGAGCAAATGGACCTGGGCAGGATCGGGCGGCTTCGCGCGCCACATTCGCGGGCTTGACGAAAAGATCTGGAACGTGTTGGCGCCCAGTTCGTGCGCTTTGATGGCGGAGCGCTCGATTGATCCTGCGGTCGATGTATGAATGCCGATTCGCAAATCCAAGGATAAGCGAAGAGCGCGGTATTTTTGATACCGTGCAACTCGCGCACTTGCGGCGGCTCCGTGCCGGTAATAGGCGATCATTAAAACGTGAGCGCAAAAGCTAACTGGGACGCCGAACTCTACGAAGCAAAACACAGCTTCGTCTGGAAATTGGGACAGGGCGTGATTGACCTGCTCGATCCGATGCCGGGCGAACGGATTCTCGACCTTGGGTGCGGCACTGGTCATCTGACGGATCGGATTGCGCAACGCGGAGCCGAAGTGGTCGGGATCGACGCATCCCCCGAAATGATTGGCCAGGCGCGACAGAACTTTCCGCAACTGCGGTTTCAGCTCCAAAATGCCGGCGAGATGAAATTCGAGGATGAATTCGACGCGGTGTTTTCAAATGCTGCCCTCCATTGGATGACCAACGTCGAAGGCGTCGCGGCAGCCATCTCACGGGCTCTGCGACGCAATGGCAGACTGGTGGCGGAACTCGGCGGCAGGCGCAATATCGGTCACATTCAAGATGCCATCGAATCGGTGCTTTGCCATTTTGAAACTGTCACAATGCCGAAGTCCCGCACGTATTTCCCGTCCGTCGGTGAATACAGTTCCGTCCTCGAAGCAAACGGCCTGGAGGTTCGCTTTGCGCAACTCTTCGACCGTCCCACGCCTCTCGAAGGAACGAATGGCATGGAAGACTGGATTCGCCAGTTCAAGTGGTATTACTTTGAGCAACTGCCTCCCGAACGGCGGAGAGAGGCGCTCGATGAAGTGCTCAACGTGTTGCGGCCCATCCTGTGGCGTGAAGACGGCTGGATCGCCGACTATCGGCGCTTGCGCATCGTCGCGATAAAGATGTAGCCCCGGAACAACACGGCCTATTTGTCGTACGTAATTGTGCTTTGGCCGGCGAATTTTTGGTAATTACGGAATTCGATTGTGTTTTTCATGCAGGTAGACGTTCCGCGCTGGCATCCGAGATTCTCGGCGCGAATCGGCAGAAGAAACGAAGCGGTTCCCAACGGAACCATATCATAATCGACGGCCCATTGCACGGTGTCGAGCGGAAAATCCGTCGGAATCTTATCAGCCTGCATCTCGATCCGCCGCACCTGCGCTGTCGCCTTGTCGATCCACACGCTCCCGCTATAGGCCGGGACCAACGTCTGGCCGCCGACTCGAATCTGCCAGTCGGAATTGTGCAGCGCCACTTTGAAATCGTAGATTACGGCATTCCCGCGCGACCAGTTCGAACTGCGGAAATACTTAAATTGCGCCTGGCTTCCATCGGAAAACAGGCTGCGCAGCGTTGAACCAAATTCGCCGGTTGAGGTGTCGCCGCCCAGTTCGAGCATGCTCTTGTTTGTTTTCCTGCCCCCGACCGTGATATTGCGGTACTGTTCCTTTCCGTCTTCATAAACAACCTGTGCCGTCACGACGTCGAGCGCCTGCCATCCCGCGGATTTCGATTCCTCCTGGTAGCGCGTGGTGATCTGCTGGCAAACATAATTCGGAAGGCCGCCCGAAAACGAGCCGACCCAGTCCTTCGCTTTATGAACGAGTTCCTGTGACGATGCTGATCCAGGCTTGCTGCCCGGCGCCGCATCCTCCTTCGCTGGCGCCTCAATGATGATTCCGGAATCGTCGTCTCCCGAGCCGCGATTTTCAGCCGTTGTCCGATTTTTGGCTGCGCCGATTCCCGCGCCCGGCACGGAGCCTTCGTGCTCGCCGGAGGGACCACCACGCCGCAGAACGGGGCGGCCTGGCGCGTCCACGGGAGTGCCCAGCACTTCGGGATGCACTTCCTCAGTGGCCGCAGCGGTTTGCGGCGCCCCGGGCGAGGATACTCCGGGCGTCGGCGGCGCGGCGGGATCTTTCAGCAACTCCACGCGCCGCGCCGTCAGATAGCTCTCACCGTCCTCATTTGCAACTACATGGACTGTTGCGCGTTGATGAATCGCATTCGCCGTGATGGCCTTCTCGTTCCGAACAAACTGGGTGGAATCGGTCAGCTTGAAATTCAAGAGCCGGCCGTCGTTGGTCGCGACCAGCAGCGCCTTGGCGTCCATTGATTGCACCCGGCCCTCCGCCTCGAAATTGTCTTTCGACGAAGCATGGTCTTTGGGTGAAGGTTGGCTGTTGTCCTGCGAAGAATCTCCAGGTCTGCGGTGAATGCCAGGCAAAGGCATCTCAGGCCCATACTGCGCCTGCGCGCCGGGCGGCAAGAGCGCGCAGAACATCGCGGCAGCTAACAGGGACGGCGCAAACTTCATGAACGTCTGACGTACACCTTCAGTCTTCGGGTTGCATCCCGATTAGAACACGAAACAAACACCCAGCCGAGGCATCGTACTCGGGTACCCTGTTGTTTGAGCTTATCGTGTTATGCCACGCTCCGCTTCTGAAAAACGCAAGGCATCCTACATACCAATTATTATCGGAGCAGTCGCGCTGGCTGTGCTGGTCACGGCTTATTTTTACCTTCGCTCCGGCCCTCCGAAACCGGATAATAGTCCTGCATCGGCGGAATCGAAGGCATACGTCAAAAATCTTGATTTGAGCGATGTCAGCATGAAGGCGGCAGAGAATTTCATGCAGCAGCGGGTCGTCGAGATAGAGGGCAAAATCACGAACAAAGGCAATCGCACATTGGATTCCGTGGACGTATACTGCATCTTTTACGGTGTAGACGGTCGCGAGGTGCATCGGGAGAAGGTTCCGATTGTGCGCGCCACGGCAAAGCCGTTCACGCCGCAACAGACTCGGGACTTCCGGCTGCCGTTCGATACGCTGCCAGCCGATTGGAATCAGGCGATGCCGCGACTCGCAGTCGCGCAGATCAAGTTCGCTCAATAGGCCCGGCCTATCGCCGTTTGTGTCTCCATGAAAATATTGATTATCGATGACGATGCGGACCAGCGCGAGATCCGCGCCTTGTTACTGTCGCAGACGGGATTTGAAGTGTCGGAAGCCGGGGATGCCGCAAGTGCGAAGACAATCGCCGCAGAGGAGCGCCCAAACGCCGCCGTGATCGATTTGCGGTTACCCACGATCGAAGACGGCCTCGCTCTCATTCGCGATCTGAAAACCATGAATCCCGCAATGCGCCTCATCGTGCTCACAGGAGCCCGAGCCAACGTTCTCGAAGCGCGGCCAGAACGGCTTCTTGTGGATCAACTACTGGTAAAGCCAGCCCCGGCAGCCGCGCTCATCCAGGCGCTTGGGGGCGGCGCGGACCATGGGGAGAAGACGACCGGCCGCTCACACGCGCGGCAGGCTAAATAAGCGCCGTTTTGGTTTATCTCCGAGGGCGAGGCGTGCCTAGCTCGAACTCGCTATCGATATCCGGCTGCCTGCATCTCGAAGAGTTCGGCGTAGCGGCCTCCCAGCGCCACAAGCTGCTGGTGATTGCCCTGCTCGACAATCTGGCCATCGGCCAGCACAAAAATGCGGTCTGCCATACGAACGGTCGAGAATCGGTGGGAAATCAGAATCGCCATTTTACCGGCCGTCAGGTCGACAAATCGCTGATAGACCTCAAACTCCGCCCGGGCATCCAAGCTGGCAGTCGGTTCATCCAGAATCAGGATCTGCGCGTCGCGCATGTAGGCCCGCGCAAGCGCCACCTTTTGCCATTGCCCGGTAGAGAGGTCTGTGCCTCCCTCGAAGCGCCTTCCCAGCATTTGTTGATACTTTTGCGGCAGCGAGTCCACCACGCCGGCAGCCAGGCTTTTTTCCGCCGAACGGATGATCCGCTGCTCTTCCTCGACGTTCTCAATCCGGCCAACTCCAATGTTTTCAGAAGCTAACATGTCATAGCGCATGTAGTCCTGAAAGATGACTCCAATCTCATGCCGCAGATCGTCGACGCTGTACTCCCTAAGATCGACGTCGTCGAGGAGAATACGGCCCTCCGTCGGGTCGTACAGGCGAGCCAGCAGCTTCACTAGAGTGGTCTTGCCGGCTCCGTTCTCGCCCACAAGCGCAATTCGCTCGGCAGGTTCGAATCGGAAGCTGACGCCGTCGAGCACCTTGCGGTCCGAATCCGGATAGGAGAATGAGACATTCTGGAAATCGAAGCCGTGGCGAATGGGGCGGGGCGCCGGCAGCGCATCGGGGCGCGAAACAATGGCCGGTTTGCTGTCGAAGAAATCGAACAGGTCTTTGATAAAAAGAGCCTGCTCGGAGACATTGGCGAGATTGGAGAAAAGGCTCTCCATGATCGTTCTTGCTCGCGAAAAGGCCCCCACCATTAGCGTCAGATCGCCGACCGAAATTGTGGCCGCCAGCGCGCGCGTAATGATATACGCATACGCCCCGTAATATGCTCCTGTCGGGATCAAACCCAGAAAAAGACCATGGAGCGCCCGCCGCATGGCCAGCGCTTTATTCTCATCGTAGAAGCGATCGAAAAGAAGTTGCGCCCGGCGAATCAGGTAGCCGCCCAGGCCGAAAATCTTAACTTCTTTCGCGCTGGCGTTGCTTGCGCCCAGGTAGCGGAGATAATCAAGCTCTCTGCGCTCAGGAGTATAGCGGAACAATATCGAGTAGTTCAGCAGCGCAAAATGAGTCTCGCCCAGAAATACCGGGATGGTGGAGGCGATCAGCAGAACGAGGAGCCACGGTGCGTAAAAAACCACAGCCGAGATCATCGTCAGGAGGGTAATGAATTGCTGGGTCATGCCGGCAAGAGTCGCCAGCATACCGAGCCGCGCCGTCGTTTGGCGGCGAGCCCGTTCGAGCTTGTCGTAGAACACTGGATCTTCAAACGAAACCAAGTCGAGCGAGTTGGCGTGCTCCATCAGCCGAACGCTGACATGATTCGTGAACTTATCGCCCAGAAGGCTGTCGACCAGGCTGGTGAACCGGGACAGGGCATCGGAAAGAACCGCAAGCGCCAGCTCAAGCGCTAACAGCTTCCAAATCAAAACGTTATCTATCGGTTGGTGACGGATTGCACGAACGACCAGGTCGATGATGAGCTTGGGAATCCACAGCATCGCCAGCGGAACAAACGAAGCCACCAGACGCAAGACAAGCGTTGCCAGACAGAGCCCCGGGCTGGTTTGCCAGACCAGCTTTAGGAGCGGAGGAACGTTCCGCAAAGCTTGCAGGCGCTGGGTCCAGCTTTGCGGCAGTTCTTCCGGTTTCGTTGGGGGCGGCCGCATGATGCTAGCGTAACGTGAAAAGCCGCTTACCGCGACGCCCGACTGGTTAGGCGCCTGCCTGGAGATCCGGCTAGGCTCACGGCTATACGGGCTTCCGCGGAGCGAGCCGCATAAAGAAAATGCTCATTCTTTGGTGAATGAGCACTTTCCCTTCCTGTTTCCAGGAGCCTGCACAAGCAGGTTTACGTTTGATGGGAGAATCAGATTCGACGGCTTCGCAACCGACAAAACCTGTTTGTGATTGGAGTGTAGGGCGAGCGAGGGGGGAAGTCAAGGCCGATTTTCCCGAATTTTTTTCCACCGTCCAAACCGCTCCAGTCAAACCATTTATGGGTCGTCTTGTTTTCCGGCCGGCGTCAAAACGAAGGTTTGCCCCCTGTGGAAAACAGTTCTGGCCTGACGAATAAACGTGAACTCGCTCACTCTCTGGCGGTCAAATGAAGTGTCGTCATCGCTTCGTCTTCTTCGAGCGTCCCAAACCGGCGACGATACAGCCGCATCATTCCGTACATTACACCAGCGGCAAAGCAAAGAGCCGCTAACAGGATGCAAAGATAGACGATATTGACCAAAAGCCTGTACAAAACCGGCATCGGATCAGGCTGAGGCGATTCGTTCCAGGTGATCTTCGCCTCATACTCCACCTGGCCGAGAATAGCGTCCGCCTGCTTCTCAGTCGCTCCTGGCAGCACCACGGCCACCAGCACTCCCGATCGCTTCGCCTGCACGCCGGGAATCGACTTAAAGGCGACTACATGAAGCCGCGCCATCTCCGGGCTGGGGTAATAAAACAACACCAGTTTGGCCAGCCCGCCATCGAGGCGATATTCCGTAAAATGCGCTTCCGCCCCCTCGTCGAAACCGGGTTTGGAGCCTGCAAGCTGGGGGGCGATTTTGCCAAGTGCGCTGGGGCCAAGAACGTATTTCGCCGAATTGGAGACTAAATCCTTATGCGGAACGAACGCCAGAACCGGCGGGGGGGCCGATTCGCGCCGGTTCGGAAGGCCGGCTTCGAGCGTCTGAAGGAGATCCTTGCTCGGCGTGACGCCTCGAAATTCCAGGACGTAATTCGCATCCAGAAGCAGCACGCGGCCGCGATCTTCGGCGCAATACGGTGAATAATTGCACCGGCGCGAATCGGCCGGGCGCAGCCATTCCCAAGCGGCCAGTGCGGCCGTGGCGTCTTTCATCTGGTAAGCGGCGAGAGTTCCCTGCCCCTTCGGGCCGCGGTAACTGGCGGACTCCGCCGACGTAAATCCAAACTCCTGAAAGACCTGCGGGTCAACCGGGGAGATTGCCTGGGATGCTATTTTGCGATACGAACCCAAATTCGCCGGCAACAGCGACACCGGGGCCGCGAAGGCAATTGAGCCGAGGAAAATCGCCGCTAGCGCGATCAGGCTCCGTGGCATTTCTTGAATTTCTTTCCGCTGCCGCAGGGGCACGGATCGTTGCGTCCCACGTTCTTGTATGGATTTGACGCCGCCTGTGGCGCGCTGGATGCCTCGCCGCCCATAAACTGCATGGCGGCGAGTTCCTTCTCTTTTTTCCGCTGGATGTTGCGCGTGAGGTCGAGCACCGATCGTTCGGCCTCCCGCTGCGCGGCGACCGCCGCTAGTTCGGCCTCTTCTTCCGATTCATCTTCTTCCTCGTCCTCAGGCTCCGGATACGGCACGGGAACATCTCCTCCGGACGTTTCGATGCGCAGGAAGAACAAATACCGGATTGTCTCGTCTTCGATGCGTTCCATCATGTCCTGGAACATCTCGAAGCCTTCCCGCTTATATTCGATCAGCGGATCTTTCTGGCCATATCCGCGAAGTCCGATCCCCTCTTTCAAGTGATCCATCGATAACAGGTGATCTTTCCACTGGTTATCGATGACGTTCAGCATGATAATGCGCTCGGCTTCGCGCATATTGTCGGCGCCCACCATACGTTCCTTCTCGTCGTAGCGGCCAACGAGCGTATCGAAAATCTGCTGTTCGAGGTCGGTCGCGAGCTGTCCTTCCACATCGGCGATTTCGATCTTCACGCCGAACTGATTCACGATCGCATTTTGAAGGCCCAGGAGATTGTACTCATCGATATGCTTATTCGGCGGGCAGAATTGATCGAGAAAAGATTGAACGATGCCGCGCACCATCTCGAGGATGCGCTCCTTCTGGTTCACGCCTTCAAGCAGTTGATGCCGCATGCCGTACACGGCCTGCCGTTGCTTGTTCATCACGTCGTCGTATTCGAGAACGTGTTTGCGCGAAGCGAAGTTTTGCGCTTCGACGGTTTCCTGCGCGGATTGAATGCGCTTGGAGATAAGCCTCGACTCGATCGGCACGTCTTCTTCCATGCCGAGCCGCAGCATCAGGCGCTGCATTCGATCGCCGCCGAAAATGCGCAGCAGATCGTCCTGGAGTGAAAGAAAAAAGCGCGAGCTGCCGGGGTCGCCCTGCCGTCCGGCGCGTCCACGAAGCTGGTTATCGATGCGGCGCGACTCGTGCCGTTCAGTGCCGACGATATGCAGTCCGCCGAGCGCGATCACTTCCTGGCGCTCTTTCTCGATTTCAGCCTTGATGCCCGCCAGTTCCTGTTCGAGTTCTTCCTGCGGAATAGTTTCGAGCGGCTTGCCTTTTTTCTTGAGCCGTTCCATTAGGAGGAAGTCCGGGTTGCCGCCCAGCAAAATATCGGTGCCGCGGCCGGCCATATTGGTGGAAACGGTGACCGCGCCCTTGCGTCCCGCCTGCGCGATGATCGAGGCCTCGCGCTCGTGATTTTTCGCGTTCAGCACTTCGTGCTTGACGCCCATCTTCTTCAGAATGGACGCCAGCTTTTCCGACTTTTCCACCGAGACAGTGCCAACGAGCACAGGGCGGCCCTTTGCATTCGACTCCTTGATCTCCTTCGCGGCATTGCGAAACTTTTCTTCCTCGGTGCGGTAAACGACGTCCGGGCTCTCCAGCCGGATCAACGGCTTGTTGGTGGGAATGACCGTTACCGCGAGATTGTAGATCTTTCTAAACTCCGTCGCTTCCGTATCCGCGGTGCCGGTCATGCCGGCGAGTTTCCTATACATGCGGAAGTAGTTCTGGAACGTGATGCTGGCGAGCGTTTGTGTTTCACGCTCGATTTTCACGTTTTCCTTGGCCTCGACAGCCTGATGCAGACCATCGCTCCAACGGCGGCCGGGCATCAGGCGCCCGGTGAACTCGTCGACGATCACCACCTTGCCATCTTGAATCACGTAGTCGCGGTCGGGCTGATAGAGCACATGCGCACGCAGGGCCTGCTGCACGTGATGGTTCATCTCGATGTTGGCGGGATCGTAGAGGTTTCCGGTGCCAAGAAGCTTTTCCACCTTCAAGACACCCTGCTCGGTTAGAGCAGCGGCGCGATGCTTTTCGTCAACGGTGAAATCGCCGGTAGTGTACTGCTGGCCCGGTTCCTTGCCCTCGATTACCTCGCCGCGTTCGAGAAACGGAATGATGCGATTGACCTTGTAATACTTATCGGTCGACTCTTCGCTCGGACCGGAAATGATGAGCGGCGTACGCGCCTCATCTATAAGGATGGAGTCGACCTCATCGACAATGGCGAAATTATGCTCGCGCTGCACGCAATCGTCCAGGCGGAATTTCATGTTATCGCGCAAGTAGTCGAAGCCGAATTCATTGTTCGTTCCGTAAGTGATATCGGCGCCGTAAGCGGCTTTGCGCTCGTCGTCATCGAGGTCGTGGACGATGGTCCCGACGGTCAAACCAAGAAATTTGTGAAGCCGGCCCATCCACTCCGAATCGCGCTTCGCCAGATAATCGTTGACCGTAACAACGTGTACGCCTTTGCCGCTGAGCCCGTTGAGATAACAGGGCAGGGTGGCGACGAGCGTCTTGCCCTCGCCGGTTTTCATTTCGGCGATCCGGCCGCGGTGCAATTCGATGCCGCCGATCAACTGCACGTCGAAATGCCGCATATTCAGAACGCGGCGGCCCGCTTCGCGGCATACGGCGAACGCTTCAATGAGAATATCGTCGAGCGAAGCACCGTTCGCAATCTGCTCTTTGAATTCGACGGTTTTGGCCGCCAGTTGCTCGTCCGAGAGAGACTGCATTTGGGGCTCAAGATCGTTAATGGCCGCAATCATCGGCCGCAAACTCTTCACTTCGCGGTCGTGCTTCGTGCCAAAAACCTTGGCAAACTGTGCCTCGAGAATCATAAGTACTTCTGCCTCCAGTGTAGCTAGAACTTACATTTCAACGACTTAGCCGTATAACGCGATGGAGCTCGCAGCCGCCGGCCAGTCAGACGCAAGGAGTTCTAGGCAGAAGGAGGAGGACGTTGCCAGAGATGACGGGAATGAGAGGTCAACGGCCGCCGGGCGGAGTCAAATGCCTGATACGACTCACGCAAAACCCGGACGTCCGTGGCGCTGGACGATTCGGGCAGCGCGGCATTGGAAACTGCGTTTGAGCTCGTCTGGCAGGCGTGCCCCAACAGAGCCGGCAGCAAGCAAAGAGCCGTACGGGCGTTTTCGTACGCCGCACTTGAAGAAACCAGTTTCTCGTGTTTACAGCGGGTTGAGCTGCCGCCCCCATTAACGCCCTGTTGCAGCGAAGGCTCGGCGCTCCCCATAAAGAGAATAGCCAGCAACACGGGGAGAACACGCCCGGCCGCTATTCTATTCGATGTGAGTGAACCAATCACGCCACTTTGAATGTAACAGAATTTGCGAGCATTTTGGAGCCGTGAAAACCGGGAGATGAATGTCTTGAAAATGCGGCCTGACGATTAGCGGCGAAGGCCACGAACATTCGGCCGTCGGGCGCGGTCTGCGTCGTCAGCAGCCGTTGAACGAGCGAGGAAATTGAAAGAGTGATGGGCATCAATATCGATAAGCAAGAGAAAAGCGAAAAGGAAAAAATGCTTGCGGGTGACCTCTACGACGCATCCGCGCCGGAGCTCGTTGGGGAACGCGACTAAGCCGCAGCGTTGTCCCAAGCCTACAACCACGCGGCGGCGGATGAAGCTCCCGGCTCGAAGTGGAACGTTCTGAAGCAGCTATTGGGCGGCTTGGGGAAGAACTCAACGATCCGGGCGCCGTTCTATTGCGATTACGGCCGCAACATTTATCTTGACGACGGCGTGTTCGTCAACTTCAATGCGGTTTTCCTGGATGTGATGCCCATTCGTATCGGCAAGGGAACGCAAATCGGTCCCAATGTCCAGTTTTATGCTGCGGATCATCCAAGAGATCCGGCAATCCGGGCGAGCGGACTAGAGAACGGCAAAGCCATTGTGATCGGAAAGAATGTCTGGATCGGCGGAGGAGCGATTCTGCTGCCCGGCATCACTATTGGCGACGATGCCATTGTTGGCGCCGGAAGCGTAGTGACGCGCGACGTTGCGCCCGGCACAACCGTTGTGGGCAACCCTGCGCGACCGAAGCAGTGCTGTACCGATTAAAGACGTAATCTGCTGAAACGTTGCCGGAGTACGACCACGCTGATTGCGCCGTAGGTTTCCACCATACTGTCTTGAACGGCAATAGCGGTGTTTCTCAGGGCGTTGCGCCGGCCAAGCATAAGCGGAGAGATAGCACAGACTTTAACCGAGGATCAATCGTTTTGATTCTCTTGAAAAGGAATACACCACAGCGCTCATGGACATCGGCCGCAGGAGACGCTAGACTCGCAGCTATGGAACGGCCTCTCGTCCCGGAAACCGAAGCGAAACTGAACGAACCGGAGTCCCGGACGAACGGCCAAAGGGCGGCAGAGCAGTTGGCCGATTACAACGAGTGGTTCGAAAGCAAGGTCAGGGGCAGCATCGCGGCAGTGCGGCGCGGCGAAGCGGTTACCAATAAAAGCGTTCGAAGGTGGCTGGAGCGGCGGGAAAGCGCTTGACAGTTCTATGGTCGATGCAGGCCGCCTCAGAATTGAAGGCTGTTCCCGAAACAGATCGCAAACCGGAAACAGCCAATAGAATCAGACGAGCGATCTACGAGCGAGTGCAGAGTTTGCGTTCACTGCCATACCTGGCTAGTCCCGGTCGCGTTGAGAATACGCGCGAGCTTGTCATCACAGGAACTCCGTATCTGGTTGTGTACCGCGTTTCGGAAGATGGAATCGTGATTCTGAATGTTCTGCGCGGCGCCCGGCAGTCGCCCTGATTCCGCCCGGCGATTACTTCAGTTCGATCAGCAAACTTCGGTAGATCTTTGAGCCGACATTGATCAGCACCGGAGCATCGTCGCCCTTGTGATGAAAAATGACATCACCGGACTTCCGAACGCGAATTGTCTTCTCGTGCGTGACGGAGTCGGTGCGCTGGTACTTACAGTCGTCAAGGAAGACAATCACTTGATCGGTCTGACGAATATAGTGCTTACGCGGCACGCCGGGCACATAATCGATTTCGCTGACCTTCACGCGAGAGTTCTCCAGTTTCACGGTGGTGGGCAATGTCACCATCCCTGTCGCCCAGAGGGCGAGGGTTGTGAGGCAGGACGATAGCACGGCAGTCAAAAGTAAGGCGCGTTTCATGAAGTCCTCTCCGGATGAGGCGCCAATTGTATCGAACCTGAGCGAGAGACTGGAGATCAGCGTCGCTTGTTTGTCGAACCCTTCCGAGGCTC
>Ga0134126_10006138_pt1 | contig 15062 bp, 14 predicted proteins | sample KB31752_FD_96881 | JGI IMG/M metagenome (GOLD analysis project Ga0134126, IMG submission 96881) | Terrestrial soil microbial communities with excess Nitrogen fertilizer from Kellogg Biological Station, Michigan, USA - KB3-175-2 | ecosystem: Environmental > Terrestrial > Soil > Unclassified ...
GCGCTGATCCTCCTGCTGTTCGATCCCTTCTCGGCGCACTCGGTCGGTGCGTGGCTTTCGTTCGCGGCGGTCGGCGCGGTTTTCTGGGCGGTCCGGGCGACCACGGGAGCGCCCTGGTACCTCCGGTTGGTGTCACCGGGAATCGCCGCCACGCTCGTAACGGCCCCCATCACCGCGTTCGCCTTCGGTACGGTGGCCCCGATCGGAATTCTGGTGAACCTCCTTGCCATCCCGCTCGCCGGGGTCGCGATCCCCGGTGCCATGCTCGCCCTGGTCGTGACCCTGGTGTTGCCGCCCATCGGGGCGATGCTGGCGCGCGGGGCAGGGCTGGGGCTCGCCTTGCTCGATGCGTTGGCGGGCGCGGGAGACCGGGTGCCGTTCGGGCACCTCGTCATGGCCGCAGGCCCGCCGGCCGCGGTGACCTGGTTGGTCGTGTTGGCGGTCGCGTGGTGGCTGTGGCGGGCACCGCGCCGGCGGTGGGTCATCGGTGCCCGCGTGTTGTTCGTGGCAGCCATCTTCGCGTGGACCGCGGCCTTTCGCGCGCAATCACTCGACGATTGTCGTTGCCTCGCCATATCTTTCCTGGACGTCGGGCAGGGTGACGCCGCGGCGCTCCGGACACCGCTGGGGCAGTGGATCGTGATCGATGGCGGCCCGCGCGCTCCGGGGAACGACGCGGGGCGGCGGGTCGTGGTCCCGTACTTGCGGCAGCATGGCGCGCACGGCCTCGCGCTGATGATCTCGACCCACTCGGACGCGGATCACCTGGGCGGATTGCCGGCCGTCCTCGCCGCTTTTCCACCCCGGCTGGTGATCGAGCCCGGCGAGCCCCTGGCGCGGCCGCTGTACTTCGAATTCCTGGCGGCGGTGGAGGAGGCGGGCTCACGGTGGCGACCCGCGCGGGCGGGGGACCGGATCATCCTGGACAGCGTGATCGTCCAGGTCCTGAGTCCCGACGAGGACTGGATGGGTGTACCGGTCGACGTCAACGATCACGGCGTCGTCGTGCTCGTCACGTATGGAACGACCCGCGTGCTGTTTCAGGCCGACGCGGGGGTGCCGGTGGAGGAGCGGCTCGCGGGAACGGTGGGGCACGTGGATCTGCTGAAGGTGGGACACCACGGATCCCGCAGTGCGAGCTCGGAAGATTGGCTGGCGGAGCTCTCGCCGCCGGTGGCCGTGATCAGCGTCGGCGCGCGGAACCGCTATGGTCACCCCGCGCCTGAAGTGCTCGAGCGCCTCGCGCGCCGCGGCATCCGGGTGCTCCGGACCGACCAGCGCGGTACCATCACCTTCACCAGCGACGGTCACCATGCACCACGGGACATCGGTCATCACGATTGAGCGGTTCATTGTGGACCAGGAGCGCCTGCACCCCGAGGCGACCGGTGAGCTGTCCAACCTCCTCTACGATCTCGCGCTGGCGGGGAAGATCATTTCCCGGCAAGTCCGGAGCGCCGGACTGGTCGACATCTTCGGGTCCGCCGAGTCCGTGAACGTGCAGGGGGAGATCCAGCAGAAGCTGGATATCTTCGCCAACGAGACGGTCCGGCACAGCGTGCAGCATACCGGCCGGACGTGCGTGATGGCGTCCGAGGAGGACGAGCTGCCGGTGCCCGTGCCGGAGGGCAAGCCGTTGGGCAAGTACGTCCTCCTCTACGACCCCCTGGATGGATCGAGCAACATCGACGTGAACGTCCCGATCGGGACCATCTTTTCGATCCACCGGCGCCGCACCCGCGCGGGAACTCCGGGCACGCTGGATGACTGCCTCCAGCCCGGGTACTCGCAGGTGGCCGCCGGGTACATCGTGTATGGGTCGAGCACCATGCTGGTCTACACGACGGGCCAGGGGGTGCACGGCTTCACGCTGGATCCCACCATCGGCGAGTTCCTGCTCTCCCACCCCGACATCCGCAGCCCGGGCGTCGGCAAGTATTACAGCGTGAACGAGAGCAACTGGAACCGGTGGCCTGATCCCGTGCACCGCGTCGTCGCGGCCTTCAAGACCGGTGAAGGACCCATTCAGGCGCGGAACGCCCGGTACGTCGGTTCGCTCGTCGCGGACTTCCACCGGAATCTTCTGTCGGGTGGGATCTTCCTGTATCCGGCTGACGCGAGGAGCCCCCAGGGCAAGCTGCGGCTGCTCTACGAGGCGTGCCCGCTGGCGATGGTGGTCGAGCAGGCGGGAGGCGCAGCGACCGACGGGCGCCGGCGGATCCTGGAGGTGGAGCCACGTGAGCTGCACCAGCGCACGCCCCTCATCATCGGATCCAAAGAGGACGTGGAGTACGCGACGCATGTGCTTTCCACTGAAGGGGCCGGAGCGCGGGCGTGACCTGGAACGGCGACCCGCTACGTGACCTGGGGGCTCCCGGGGCGTTTCCCTTCACCCGCGGCATTCATGCGTCGATGTACCGGGGCCGGCGCTGGACCATGCGCCAGTATGCGGGGTTCGGGACCGCCGAGGAAACGAATGAGCGGTTTCGGCACCTGTTGGCGGCGGGGCAGACGGGCCTGTCGGTCGCGTTCGATCTTCCTACCCAGATGGGGTACGACTCCGACCATGCGATGGCGGAGGGCGAGGTGGGCCGCGCCGGTGTGGCGATCGATACGGTCGACGACCTGGAGCGGCTCTTTCACGAGATTCCGCTCGACAAGGTCTCGACGTCTATGACCATCAATGCGACCGCCGCGATTCTCCTCGCCATGTACGTGGTCGTCGGCGAGGAGCAAGGCGTGCGGCGGGAGCAGCTGCAGGGCACCATCCAGAACGACATCCTCAAGGAGTTCATCGCCCGGGGGACGTATATCTATCCGCCCGAGCCTTCGCTCCGCCTCATCGTGGACATCCTCCGGTTCACGAGCGACGCGGGGATGAAGTTCAATCCCATCTCCATCTCCGGCTATCACATCCGCGAAGCGGGCGCGACGGCGCCGCAGGAGATCGCGTTCACCTTCGCCAATGGCCTGGAATACGTGCGGCGCGCCGTGGCCGCGGGCCTCGACGTGAACACCTTCGCGCCGCGCCTGTCTTTCTTTTTCGCCGGGTATACGGATCTCTTCGAGGAGGTCGCGAAATTCCGTGCGGCCCGGCGGCTCTGGGCGCGGCTGCTCCGCGAGCGATATCAGGCTTCCGATGACGCCTGCCGGCTGCGCTTCCACACGCAAACGGGCGGGGCGACCCTGACCGCGCAGCAACCGCTGAACAACGTCGTCCGCGTGGCGCTCCAGGCCATGGCCGCGGTCCTGGGCGGCACGCAGTCGCTGCACACCAACTCCTACGATGAAGCGCTGGCCCTCCCGACGACGCAGAGTGCCACGCTGGCCCTACGCACGCAGCAGGTACTGGCCAGCGAGACCGGGGTGCCGGATGTGGTCGATCCGCTCGGCGGCAGTTACTTCGTTGAGGCCCTGACCGACCGGCTGGAGAGTGAAGCCCGGGCCCTGCTCGACCAGGTGGAAGCGATGGGGGGCTCTGCCCGCGCCATCGAGCGCGGATTCTTCCAGGACGCCATCGCCCGGAGCGCGTACGCATTTCAGCGGGCCGTCGAGGCCGGGGAGCAGGTGGTGGTCGGGGTAAACAGGTTCGAAGACGACGGCACTCCGCCGTCCATTCCCGCGCCCGACTACTCGGCACTCGCAGCCGGCCAACGGGAGCGCCTCCAGCGGGCCCGCAGCCGGCGGAATGCCGCCGGTGCCACGAACGCGATTCAGGCGGTGGTGGCGGGCGCGAAGGACGCCGGGACGAACCTGATGCCGGTGATCATCGACGCGGTGCGCGCGCGTTGCACCGTCGGCGAGATCAGCGACGCGCTCCGTGGGGTATGGGGTGTGTATGCAGCCGGGGTGAGGTAGGAGGGGACAATGACCGAACGGCGCCGCCAGACTTTTCAAGCGAATGGGGTGGAGGTCACCTTCGATCCCGACGTGTGTCGCCATACCGGCGTCTGCCTTCGAGGGTTGCCACTGGTCTTCGACATCAAGCGCAAACACTGGATCAGACCCGAGAACGCGAGCCCCGACGACGTGATCGCACAGGTGGCACGCTGCCCGAGCGGAGCACTGCAGGCCCGCCGCCTGGAGGAGGGGAAGTGAACCTGCGTCGCGCGTTCGAGACGGCCCGCTGGGCCGTTCGCGCCTATCCGGGATCCACCGCACTCCTTGCCGGCGCGTCCGCCGTCACCGTCGGTGTCACGTTGCCCACCCTCGCGCTCGGCGCCGGACGGCTGGCCTTGCCACCCGCGACCGATCCCGGCCTGCCGTTCGGTTTCTCTGCCTTCGCGGGAACTCCGGCAACGATGCAGGCGCAGGGCATCGACGCGATCGCCGGGCTCCTGGTGGCGCTGGGGATCGCGGCCCTCGCAGTCGGCATCGTGACGGCGGGATCCCTCGCGGTGGGACGCGCGGCCGGGCGCCGGTCCGAAATCAGCGTGCGGCGCGCGGTCGGAGCGGCACGGTCGAGTCTCCGCCTGAGCGGATTCGTCGAGGGAGTCCTCCTGGCCCTCGGTGCCATCGGTGTGGGCCTGGTTCCCGCGGTGGCAGCTGCCCGGTGGGCGGTCGTCACCTGGCCCGGAACCATCCTGCCGGCACTGGTGGGGGCCGTCGCCGCGATCGCCGCCGTGGGCGGAGTGCTCCTTCTGGGCGCACTGTTTGGTGTCCGCGCACCTGGCGGGACCAGGGTCCCACACCCCGGTGCATCGAGCCACGGCCTCGTAATTCCCGCCGCTCAGTTCGCCATCTCACTCGCCATCCTGACGGGGGCCGCCCGGACCGGAACGCGGGCCACCCAGATCCTCCAGAGCGTGGACCCGCACGGGACCGCGGCCCGTGCCGAGTCGGTGGTGGAGATTGATAACGAGGCAAGTGTGTCCGTCCGCGCGACCAGCTACGAGCGTCTCATTCGGCGGCTCAAGGCCGATCCCGGATTCGGTGTGGTAGGTCTGTCGAGTGCCGGTGCACTCATGGGCATGGGGCCCGTCGATTTCGTAACCACTGACTGCGGCCAGTGCCGCGAAGGATTCATCTACACGCCCTTCCGTCCCGTACCAGCCATGATTACGGCGATGACCGCCGACACCTTCCGCGCCGCCCACTTGGTGGTCCTGAAGGGCCGGGGCCTCGCCGACACGGACAGCTGGACCGCGCCCCGGGTGGCGGTGATCAGCGCAACGTTGGCGGCCCGTGACTACAAGGACGGTGTCGCCGTCGGCCGGAAGATTTTCGTCGGCCGGGGAGCGGGGAGCGGCTGGTACCGGGTGATCGGCGTGGTGCCTGACCGAATGGCCGAAGGGATCGGTGGCGCGCTCGCGCCGGCGAAGGCGGTCTATCTGAGCGCGCTCCAGGCACCACCGGCGCGCGCCGAGCTTCTTACCGACGCACGTCCCGACCAGACCATCGTCGCCGCGGCGGGCCGCGTTACGGGTGAGACGTCGTTCGCGGAATTGCGAGCGCGGGAGGCGTCGGTCATGGGGTGGTTCGGCCGACTGACCCGAGCGGCGGGGTGGGCCGTCATGATCATCGCGCTGGCGGGAATGGTCGCGGTGATGGAGCGCTGGGTGACCGCGGTTGCTCCCGAGCTGGCCATACGTCGAGCGGTCGGTGCCCGTCGGTGGGACGTGGTGCGATTCATTCTGGCCCGGGCCTGGTTGGTCTGTACCATCGGCGCCGCAGGGGGCTTGTGGCTCGCCATCCTCGTCTCCGGCTCATTGGCCGACGCGTTCCCGGGGCTGCCGGCCTGGTCCTGGGCGGCGGCACTCGCGATCGGCGGTGCGTTGCTGGTCGCCACCGTCGTGGGGGCGATGGTTCCCGGTTGGCGGGTCGTGGCGGTGCCGCCGGCCGCGAAACTGGGAGCGCTCGAGGGCTGAAGGCGCGTTCGCCTTGATTCGAGCCGCCGGCGCGGCTAAGATGTTGTGAGATGCCCACCTACGAATACCAGTGCCCATCCGGGCACGTGTTCGAAAAGTTTTCGCCCACGATGACGAGCGCCAAGACCGCGACCTGCCCGAAGTGCGGCAAGCGCGCCAAGCGGCTCATCTCGGGGGGCGCCGGCCTCGTGTTCAAGGGGTCGGGGTTCTACATCACCGATTACAAGCGGGCAGGCGAAAAGAAGCCGGCCGAGTCGACGCCGGAATCCAAGCCCGAATCGAAGCCTTCCAAGACCCCTTCGAACGACAAGTGAACGCCCCGGACCTCATCCGTGCGGCATTGATGGAAGCCGCGCGCCGGCTGGGCGCGCCCGTGGACGACGTCGTCCTCGAGCGGCCCAAGGACACGAGCCACGGGGATCTGGCCACCAATCTGGCGCTGACGCTCGCCAAGACGCTCAAGTCAAAACCGAGGGACGTCGCGCAGAAGCTGGCTGACACCCTCGCGCTGACTGCCGGGGTGGTCCGCAAGATCGAAATCGCCGGACCCGGGTTCATCAATTTCTTCCTGGCTGAGCAGGCACTGGCTTCGGTGATTGGGGTCGTGATCGAAGCGGGGGTGCGCTATGGGCACAGTACGGGTGCTGGCCATCCGGTGAATGTCGAGTTCGTCTCTGCGAATCCGACGGGGCCCCTTCACGTCGGCCATGGCCGGCAGGCGGCTCTGGGGGACGGGATCGCGTCGTTGCTCGAGTGGACCGGTTGGAAGGTCAGCCGGGAGTTCTACTACAACGATGCCGGCGGCCAGATCGAGCGGCTGACGCAGAGCGTGTTGGCCCGCCTGCAGGGACAGGAGCCGGCGGAAGATGGGTACCACGGCGCGTATATCCAGGACGTGGCGGAGGCCTACGGCTCCCGCCCTCGGACTCCCGAGGATGTCCGCCGCTTCGCGGTTGACTATCTCCGGAAGGAGCAGGATCAGGACTTGCAGGCGTTCGGCGTGAAGTTCGACACATACTTTCTGGAGTCGTCGCTCTACACGAACAAGGAGGTCGACGAGACCCTGAAGACCCTCGAGCGCGCCGGCCATACGTACCAACAGGATGGCGCGCTCTGGCTCAAGACCACCGACTTCGGGGATGACAAGGACCGCGTACTGGTCCGCAGCGCCGAGAAGGGCGGGGAGCCGACGTACTTCGTGCCGGACGTCGCCTACCATGTCGACAAGTGGAAGCGCGGCTTCCATCGGGCCATCAACGTCCAGGGAGCGGATCACCACAGCACCGTGACCCGCGTGCGCATCGGGCTGCAGGCGCTGGACATGGGGATCCCGCAGGGCTACCCGGAATACGTGCTGCACCAGATGGTGACCGTCATGAAGGGGGGCGAGGAGCTGAAGGTCTCAAAGCGCGCCGGCTCCTACGTGACGCTGCGGGATCTGCTGGACGAAGTCGGCCGCGACGCCATGCGGTACTTCTTTCTGATGCGGAAGAGCGATTCGCATTTCGTGTTCGATGTGGATCTCGCCAAGCGGCAAACCGAGGAGAATCCGGTCTACTACGTGCAGATGGCGCACGCGCGGATGAGCGGCATTTTCCGGGTGGCGGGCCGTGAGCCCGCGAGTGCCAGCCCCGACGGCGTGGATCTCGCCGTGCTCACGCAGCCGGAAGAAGTTGAGATACTGAAGGATCTGGCCGAATTTCCGGCGGTGGTGCAGGGGGCGGCGGACGCCCTGGAGCCGCACCGCATTCCCGGGTATCTCGAGTCGCTCGCCCGGATCACGCACGCCTGGTACCACAAGTACCGCGTGCTCGGCGAACCAGAGGAGGCCGCGCGGCTGGTGCTGGCGCGCGCGGTGCGGCAGGTGCTGGCGAACGGACTCTCCCTTGTGGGCATCACCGCCCCGGATCGGATGTGAGATGAGTCTCCTCGTCGTGGGCTCCATCGCGCTCGACTCGGTGCAGACTCCTTTCGGCGAAACCGCCGACGCGCCGGGTGGCTCCGCCGTGTTCTTCGCCGCGGCGGCCGCCGTCCTGTACCCGGTGCAGGTCGTGGGCGTGATCGGCTCGGACTATCCGCTCGGCGTCCTGAAGGAGCTGACGGCGCGCGGCGCGGACCTGGCGGGCGTGGAGCAGGTGACGGGCGAATCCTTCCGGTGGAAGGGCAAATACTCCTACGATCTCTCGAGCCGGGAAACGCTCGAGACCAGGCTCGGTGTGTTCGCCGACTTCCGCCCCAACATCCCCGAGAAGTTCCGCGCGGCCCAGTACGTGTTCCTCGGCAACATCGACCCCGGACTTCAGCTGAACGTGCTCGACCAGGTCCGGGCGCCGAAGCTCGTCGCCTGCGACACCATGAACTACTGGATCCAGTCGCGGCGCGAGGTGCTGCTCCAGGTGTTGCGCCACGTGGACCTCGTGATGGTGAATGACTCGGAGGCGCGGGAGCTGTCGGGCGACTGGAACGTGTATCGCGCGGCGCAGTGGATCCTCGAACATGGACCCCGCTACTGCGTCATCAAGCAGGGTGAGCATGGGGCGTTGCTGGTGGGGAAGGACGAAACCTTCAAGGTCCCCGCGTATCCGCTGCAACAGGTCTTCGATCCGACCGGAGCGGGAGACTCGTTCGCGGGCGGCTTCATGGCGCACCTCGCCGCGACCGGTGATATGTCGAAAGAGAATCTCCGGCGGGCCATGGTGTACGGTGGCGCGATGGGATCGTTTGCGGTCGAAGCGTTCGGCGTGCAGGGATTCGACAAGGTGACCCCGGCGGATGTCCGTGCCCGGGCGCGCGGGTTCCAGGAGCTGGTGCGGTTCGATCTCGGAGGGGATTGAGTGACCGATCGGTATGGGGCGGCAGGGGTCCGGCTCGACGTCGCCGAAGACGCCAAGCGGCGCATCGGCGCGCTGGTGGCCACGACGCGCACCCCCCTCGCGCTCGGAAAGATCGGCGCGTTCGGCGGCATGGTGCGCGTGCCGGCGGGCTTCCAGAAGCCCGTGATGGTGCTGTCCACGGATGGGGTGGGGACCAAGGTGCTGGTCGCGGCCCAGGCGGGGATTCACCACACGGTCGGTGAGGACCTCGTCAATCACTGCGTCAACGACATTCTGGTGCACGGGGCGACGCCGGTCGCGTTTCTCGACTACATCGCGGCGGGTGTGCTCGACGCCACCGTGGCGGCTGCGCTGGTCGAGGGGATCGCGCGCGGGTGCCGGTCCCATACCATGACCCTGGCGGGCGGTGAGACGGCGCAGCTGCCCGACCTGTACGCCGCGGGGCACTACGATCTGGCAGGCACCATCGTCGGCGTGGTGGATGAAGACCAGGCCCTGCACGGCGACCACGTTGCTCCCGGCGATGTGTTGATCGGCTACGCGTCGAATGGACTCCACACCAACGGCTACACGCTGGCGCGCCGCATCGTGTTCGATGAGATGGGACTCGGGATTGAGGACCAATTCCCGGAGACATCCGAGCCTGTGGCGCAGGTCTTGCTTGCCGTACACCGCAGCTACGCGGCGGCCGTGATGCCTGTCATCGCCCGGATCCACGCGCTGGCGCACATTACAGGCGGCGGGATTCCCGGCAATCTGATCCGCGTGTTGCCCGATGGCTGCGAGGCTCTGGTGGAGTCGGGAGGGTGGGAGTGGCCGCCGCTGTTCCGCGTCCTGATGCGGGCGGGGAAGGTGTCCCTCCCGGAGATGCGGGACGTGTTCAACCTCGGCATCGGGATGATCGCGGTCGCCGGGCGGGATGAAGCGGAGCCGGTGGTCGCGGCGGCGGCACGGGTCGGCATTCCGGCATGGGTGATCGGCGAAATTCGGCCCGGCCAAACGGGCGTGCAGTTCTCACAGCGGTAACCTTACTGGAGGCTCGGCTATGCGTCGTATCGGAATCCTGCTGGGGCTGGTGCTTGCGGCCGGCGCGCCGCTGGCGGCCCAATGCAATACGGACTGCCAACGCGCGGAGGACGCACTCAAGTCCTTCCACCCAGTGGCCGGGCTGATCGTCAGCGGCGGCAATCCGGTCCTTGGATCGGGCGGCACCCTTGGCGGGCTGGGGCACTTCTTCATTTCGGCTCGTGTGAATGCCGTGAAGGTGGCGCTTCCTTCCACCAGCTCCACCGACACGGCGGCGACCTCGGCCGTGGTTCCCGCGCCCGTCGTCGAAGCGGGCCTCGGTATCTGGAACGGGCTCGGCGGCGGATTGCTCTCGGTCGACGCTCTCGCGTCGGCGACGCTGCTGCCGACGACGCAGGTCGCGAACCTCAAGGTGGATTCCAGCGCCACGAAGGTCGGGTCCCTGGCGCTCGGCCTGGGCTACGGACTGCGGGTCGGCATTCTCAAGGGATCCTTCTTCGTGCCGTCCGTTTCCGTGAGCGTCATGCGCCGCACGCTGCCGCGCCTGACGTACGGGACGCTCGGGGCCGTGCCGTCGACCGACAGCGCGTTTTCGTTCGATACCGATCTCAAGGCCACGAACTTCCGAGTCACGGCGGGCATGCACCTGCTGCTGCTCGACGTCGCGGCGGGCTTCGGGTACGACATCTATACGTCGAACGCGCACGTCGCGTATTACAACTCTCCCGTCACCGTCGCGCACGATACACTGAATCTGAACAACAAGCGGGAAGTGATGTTCGTGAATGCCGGCATGAACCTGTTGCTGGTCAAAGTGGTCGGCGAGCTGGGCTATCAGACCGGGAAAGACCAGACGCTGTCGACCAACTACCAGGGTCTCGACCCCAAGGCGGGACATGTCTTCGGTGGAGTCGGCGTCCGTATCAGCTTCTGACGTCGCGGGCGATACCGCCGCGATGACCCGCGCCCTCGACCTCGCGTTGCGAGGTTGGGGGCGTGTGGCTCCCAACCCCATGGTGGGCGCGGTGGTGCTCCAGAACGGCAAGACCATCGCCGAGGGGTGGCACGCGGAGTTCGGGGGACCGCACGCGGAGGTGACCGCACTCAACACCGCGGGAAGCCAGGCGCGCGGCGGTACGCTCGTCGTGAGCCTCGAGCCGTGTCGCCACACCGGGAAGACGCCTCCCTGCGTGGACGCGATCCTCGCGGCCGGAGTGCGGCGCGTGGTGGCCGCGATTTCCGATCCCGACCCGCAGGCGGGTGGCGGTCTCGAGAAATTGCGGCTCGCCGGGGTTGATGTAGCGATGGGAATCGAAATCGAGCGGGCGGCTTCACTGAACGCGGCCTTTCTCCATTCCCGCACCGATCACGAGCGGCCCTTCATCGCGCTGAAGCTCGCGACCTCCGTCGACGGCCGCATTGCCGATCACGCCGGACGCTCGCAATGGGTGTCCGGCGAGGAGGCGCGGGACTACGTGCACTGGCTGCGTGCCGGGCACGATGCGATCGCCGTCGGCGGCACCACGGCTCTGCGCGACAATCCCCGGCTTACCGTCCGTGGCGCCGTGACGCCGCGGAAGCCGCCGGTGCGCGTGGTATTCGATCGGCGGGCGATGCTGAATCCCACCGTCACCCTGGTGCAGACGGCGCGTGAGATCCCGACCTGGGTCATGGCGTCCCCCGATGCACCGGCGACCAACGCCTCGGTGCTCGATGCCAACGGCGTCCGGGTCTTCCGTCCACTCGACGTGCCAGCCGGCCTCAGGGAGCTCCGGGCCGCCGGGATCCAGTCGGTGTTATGTGAAGGGGGAGGGGCGCTGGGAGCGAAGTTGCTCTCCCTGGGGCTGGTGGACCGGCTGTACTGGATTCAGGCGCCATTGTGGCTCGGGGATGACGGCGTTCCAGCCTTTCCCGGCGTGGCGAACGTGGACATCGACCAGGCTCCGCGGTGGATTCCCGTGGAGCGTAAGGCGTTGGGGGCCGATACGTTACTCGTCTTGGACCGCAGGCTATGTTTACCGGAATAGTCACCGCCCTGGGGCGGGTGAAGGCCGGGAAGCGGGAAGCGGGAAGTGGGAAGCGTGCGGCCGGCCTGACGCTCACGATTCTGTCGCCCTACCGAAGCCTCCGGCGGGGTGAGAGCATCGCAGTCAATGGGGCCTGTCTGACGGTCGAGAAGGTGGTGAAGGGCGGGTTCACGGTGCACGCCATTGCCACGACGCTCGATCGGACCCTGATCTCGGAATACGCGGCGGGCCGGCCGGTGAACCTCGAGCGTGCGCTGAGGGCGAGTGACCGGCTCGGTGGCCATATCGTGCAGGGGCACGTGGACGGGGTGGGCCGGGTGATTGCCATCGCCGATCGCGACGATGCCCGGCTGCTCGATCTGGAAGTGCCCGGCGACGTTCGCGAGGTGACGGTGCCGCACGGGTCGATTACGGTCGACGGCGTCAGCCTCACGGTGAACGATCTGCCGCCGTCCGGAGTGGTGCAGGTGTCGCTCATTCCGTTTACGCGTACCCATACCACGTTGGGTGCCGCGAAAGTGGGCGACCGGGTCCACGTGGAAGGGGACGTCCTCGGGAAGTACGTGAAAGCACTATGTCGCACGAACTCGTAGAACAGGCGATCGCGGACATCCGCGCGGGCAAGCTGGTCATCGTCGCGGATGACGAGGATCGGGAAAACGAAGGCGATCTGGTCGGGGCGGCCGCTCGGGTCTCCCCGGAGATGATCAATTACATGGCGACCCATGGGCGAGGCCTCATCTGCCTGACCCTGACGCCTGACCGCTGCCAGGCCCTCGGTCTGTCGCAGATGACCGAGCACAACACCGAATCCCGCGAAACCGCGTTCACGGTGAGCGTCGACGCCGCGACCCGTTTCGGCGTGACCACGGGCATCTCCGCGGCCGATCGCGCGGCCACGATTCGCGTCGCCATCGATCCGGCTTCGGAACCGTCCGACTTGCGCCGTCCCGGTCACGTGTTCCCTCTGCGCGCGCGCCCCGGTGGGGTCCTGCAGCGCGTGGGGCAGACCGAGGCCTCGGTGGACCTGGCGCGGCTGGCGGGACTCTATCCCGCCGGGGTGATCTGCGAAATCCTGAATGCCGACGGCACGATGGCGCGGCGGCCCGAGCTCGACCGCTTCTCGGCCGAGCACAAGCTCACGTTCATCACGGTCGCTCAGCTGGTGCAGTACCGGCTGGCCAAGGAGCGGTTGGTGCATCGGGTGGCGAGCGCCCGGCTGCCCACCGCCGCGGGCGAGTTCAAGATCATCGGCTATCGGAATGACGTGGATGACGCGGAGCACGTCGCGCTGGTGTACGGTGACGTCGGCGGGCAGCCGGCCGTCATGGTCCGCATGCACTCGAAGTGCCTGACGGGGGACGTGTTCGGCTCCCAGCGGTGCGACTGCGGCTGGCAGCTCGAGAGCGCCATGCACACCATCGCCCGTGAGGGCCGCGGCGTGATCGTCTACCTGGACCAGGAGGGCCGAGGCATCGGCATCTTGAACAAGCTCAAGGCGTACGAGCTTCAGGATGCCGGGAACGACACCGTCGAGGCGAACGAAAAGCTCGGGTTCAAGCCCGACCTCAGGAACTACGGCATCGGCGCGCAGATCCTGCTCGACCTGGGACTGTCGTCCATCCGCGTGCTCACCAACAATCCGAAGAAGCTGGTCGGGCTCGAAGGCTACGGTCTCGAGATCGTCGAGCGCCTGCCCATCGTGCCCCCGCCGTCCGACGAGAATCGCGCCTATCTGGACGTAAAGCGCGACAAGCTCGGGCACCTGCTCACCCACTGACGTGACCGAATTCCGTGGAACTCCGCGCGCACCGGCCACGCGGCGCGTGGCGCTGGTCGTGAGTCGCTACCACGAGCTGATCACCGGCAAGCTGCTGGAGGGCGCCCGTGCCTGCTGCCGCGAGCATGGCGTGAAGGACGACCACGTCGACGTGCTCTGGACCCCCGGAGCATTCGAGCTCCCGGTGGTCGCCGAGGCGGCGGCGTCGAGCGGGAGATACGCCGCGATCGTCGCGCTCGGCTGCGTCATTCGGGGCGAAACCCCGCACTTCGACTACGTCGCCGGCGAGGCGGCCCGCGGGCTCGGAAACGTCGCCCTGGCCCACCAGGTGCCGGTGGGGTTCGGTGTTCTCACCGTCGACACCCAGGATCAGGCGGAAGCCCGGGCGGGCGGGAGCGCGGGGAACAAGGGGTTCGAAGCCGCCGAGGCGGCGCTCGCAACGGCAGACCTGCTGGCGCAACTCCCTCGTGCTGCGCGCTGAAACCAAGGCCAGGGCCCGCGCCCTCCAGATCCTGTACGCCTGGGATCTGTCGGGGAGGCCGTCCGTCGAGGCGGTAGTGGCGCGTCTGGGCGTGGCCTTCGGTCACGAGCCGGAAGGCTACGACCGGGGTGCTGACCTCGCGGCCCGTGCCGCCGCGGCGACCGAAGACTACGACAGTCGCATGGCCGACGCCGCGGAGCATTGGCGGCTCGAGCGGGTCGGCGCCGTCGAAAAGAACATCCTGCGGATTGCCATGGCGGAGCTGGACGAAGGGGTCACCCCGCCCAGGGTCGTGATCGATGAGGCCGTGCGGCTCGCGCACTGGTTCGCGGGCCCCAAGGCGCCGGGCTTCGTGAACGGCGTACTGGACGCCGTGGCCCGCGAGCAGGGCCTGTTGTGAGAATCCTGCTGGTCAACTGGAATGACCGGGAAAACCCGCAGGCCGGCGGAGCCGAGATCCATCTGCACGAGATTTTCGGACGGCTGGCGCGCGCCGGGCACCAGATCGACCTCGTCGCGAGCGGGTGGGCGGGCGCGAGCGCTGAGGCGACGGTCGATGGAATGCAGGTGCATCGGGTGGGGACCCGGAACACCTTCGCCGCACTGGGACGCGGAGCGGCCCGTCGCCTGCTCGTGACCAACGCCTACGACATCGTGGTGGAAGACATCAACAAGCTTCCACTGTTTCTCGCCTCGGCGACGAGGCTCCCGTTCTGTGTGATCGTCCCGCACCTCTTCGGCACTACGGTATTCTCCGAGGCCAGCTGGCCGGTGGCCGCCGTCGTCTGGGCGGCGGAGCGTCCCGTTCCCTGGGCGTATCGTCGTGCCGCATTTCACGCGATCTCGGACAGCACCAAGGCCGACCTGGTGGCGCGTGGTGTGCCGGCCGAACGGATCGAAGTCATCTATCCGGGTGTCGACGCGAATTGGTACCGGCCCGATACGTCGGTGCGGCGCGCGGCGCGCCCGACGTTCCTGTACGTCGGTCGCCTCAAGCGTTATAAAGGAGTGGAGTACGCGTTGCGCGCGGTGGCGGCGGCGCGCGCC
>Ga0134126_10006141_pt1 | contig 15060 bp, 11 predicted proteins | sample KB31752_FD_96881 | JGI IMG/M metagenome (GOLD analysis project Ga0134126, IMG submission 96881) | Terrestrial soil microbial communities with excess Nitrogen fertilizer from Kellogg Biological Station, Michigan, USA - KB3-175-2 | ecosystem: Environmental > Terrestrial > Soil > Unclassified ...
GATTTCGTTTCAACCAATGATTGCGCTCTCCAACACTCGCGTCTATAGGGGTTTTCACACAAAATGCTCCTCGCGGCTTTTCTCGGGCCAATCACATCCCGGGGGTACTATCCAGATGCACACACCCGTGCCTTCTCCGGCAAAACCGAGTTGACCCGTCTCGCCCGCAGGGCCCATCATGCGCGCGTGAGGAAGTTGTTTCGGGAATCTCAAAATACCTTCGGGCAAGGAGCGCGACGGGCCACATTTTCCGGCTGCGTCCTGGCTTTGATGCTGCTGGCCACATCGGCGGTCGCCAATCCACAACTGGTCCCAATCAATCCCACCGGCTTTTTCACGAACGTCGCCATGGCGATGTTCCAGCAGATGGACCTGCATGATTTCAACGGCAACCTCGTCACGATCACGAACATCCCGATTTATCAGGATCCAAATATCTATTATGGCGGCACCAATCTGAACCGGAATTATTACACGCCGGCCGTGCATCGCATTCTCCAGTTGGCGGCCAACCTTCTGGACGCGTCGACCAACCGGTTCATTGATGGCGGCCCGACCAATTACCCCACCGTGTTCCGCCCGGTTTTCACGAGTCAAAACGGTCAGGTGTGGATCAGCGGATACCAGGAAGTGACTAATCCGACCCCGGCTCTGAATTTTCAATATTGGGATCTGGCGCAAGCGGCCGCAAACCAGGGGCCGCTGTTTGGCATCAACATCTACGGCGTGCCGTGGGTGATTGGGGCGAAGAAAGGCTTTCCGAATTTCAATGAGTTTTCGATGGATAATGCGTTGTCGATTGCGCGGAAGCTGGAATTCACGAACGTGGTGGCGTCGCCTCCGTGGACAACCAACCAACTCTACACCCTCGCTATCACGAATGCGTTTGGTCTCGAAGCCTGGAATTCCTACACCAATGCTTATGGCCGCCCACTGGAACTGATTTGTTCGAATACCATGAGCATCGTGGTCAGCAACGAGAACGGATTCCCGCTGATCGACGTGAACAATCTGAATTTTGGAAATGTATTGAATCTCGACGGATTGCCGGGTTGGACTGAAAGCCAACGCACTCTGCAGATCCCGGGTGCGGACAATTCCTTTATTATCCCATTGCTGGTGACGAATGCTTTCACGAACGGAATTTACCAAACCATTCCCCCTCAACTCATACCATTGAGACCGCCACTCTTCAGCGCCACCTTCGTGCCGCATCTGTTCATGGAATTGCACATCCGGCTGCAATTCATCCTGATCGATACCTTCGCCAACCGGGTGATTGATTTTGTGAATATCGACAGCACGCAGCCGGCAATCGACATCGCTTCGGATCTGCAAGGGAATGGGACCCTGGATAGCGTCAGTCCAACTGAGCAATGGGACACGAATATCATACACGGCAACGTGCCGGTTGGAATTTTGAACCAGATTTATGTCAGTGAATTTCCGACTATTGGGGGGAGCGACTGGACGCAACCCAGCCTGACTATCAGGCAGCAACAGGCCCAGTTTTTCCGTAACCGGTTGGCTGGCAACGAGCATGATACGAATTATTTTGAAGCGCCATATACGCCGCATGCGACGATTCACCAGCGCATTTCCTGGCAGGCGAATGATCCACTCGTGCATTACATGGTAGCGGACATGACCAGCACAAATGGACAGCAGGCGGAATGGAACAGCATCGATGTGCAGCGCGGCATAAGCCCCCCGGGACCCTCATTGCCGAACATAGGTTTGGTTAATTTCGCGTACCAGCCGTGGGGTGGGTTTCACATTCCGGGTGGCAGTGATCAAGGCGGCAACAAATTGGTGTACGACACCCGGGTGAAAAATGCCGGCGTCCAGCAATCCGACGATTGGGATTTTCCCGCCGGCGAATCATTGAGCTTCGAATGGCTGGGCCGCGTTCATCGCGGCACACCGTGGCAGACGATTGACCTGAAGCCATCGCAGATTTCCCTACTAGATTGGGTGAGATGGGACAATGACAACGTGCTTGTCACAAATGGAAACTCCATCCTCGTCGATGCCCCCCTCACACATCCCACCAATGACTGGCAATTCGCCAGCTTGTGGGCGCAATGGCTGAACACCAACGACCTTTCCACCCTCCTCTCGATCAATAATACCGACACCAACGCCTGGGAAGCGCGACTGGATGGCCTCACCGCGCTCACCAACTCGGCGTTTGGCGAATTGGATGCGCTCACCCTCACCTCCAACTCGCCACAAGCCGAAATCATTGCGCAGGCGATTCAAACTACACGAGCGAATTCCAGCCGGGCCTTTCAGCAAATCGGAGACGTGCTGGCCACGCCGGAATTGAGCGTGGCATCGCCATTCATCAATACCAACTCATTGAGCACCCCGAGCGCGGGTGGACTCACGGACGAGGCGCTGGAAAAAATCCCCACGCAATTGCTTCCCTTGCTTTGCCTCGATTCCATCGGACAAATCGTCCCGGCCAATGGCCGGCTGCAATTGTCCTTCAGCGGCTACGAGGGTCACACCTACGGCATCGAAGTTTCTTCCAACCTCACCGACTGGGTTATCATCAGCACCAATGATCCATCAGACGCAAATCTCGGAATCGGGAACTTCGGAATAACCAACACCCCCGCATCGGCTCAGCAATTCTATCGCTCCATGCTGCTGCATTGAAGCCCCATAATCTGCATTCAATTGACCCATGAGGCGGCCTTTGGAATCCGGCGACATGTCGCCGCACTCCCAAATTCCCCAGTTTGGCGGCGGTCTGTACCCTACTTGGAGGGCGGCGCGGACGGGGTAGGTTTTCTTACGGTCGCGCCAGACGGCGCGGGAAGATTGATTTGGCCAAAACCAATTCCGGATATGAAATCGAATACATCCAAAGGCGATACTTCGCTCGATAAACTGTTCATCAGCCAATTGGCGGATATGCATAGCGCGGAAAAAATGCTTTCCAAGGCTCTGATCCTGATTGCGAAAGCGGCGCAGTCTCAGGATCTCAAGGAGCTGCTGGAGTTGCATCAGAAGGAAACCAAGGGGCACGCGGAGACGATCGAACAGATCGCGGCTTCGTTGCGAGTCGAATTGCCCAAGAAGACCTGCCATGCCATGAAGGGCCTGATCGAGGAGGGCGTGATTGGGATGCTGAAGAATATCAAATCTTCGGTGCTGGATACCGCGCTAATAGCGGTGGGATGCAAAATTGAGCATTACGAAATCGCTTCCTACGGAACGCTGTGCCGTTGGGCGAAGGAATTGGGATACGCGCGGGAACTGGCGTTGTTGGTGTCGATTTTGAACCAGGAACGGTTGGCGGACACATTGCTGGTGGAATTAAGTCAGGGAGCGGGGCCATTGCCGGAAGTGGTCAGGCGGGTGTCGTTGGAACAGATGAGTCCGGCGGTTTGAGAGCCAGTGGTTGCGAGTTTCGCGTTTCAAGTTCGCGCAGATCGGGAGTTAGGCGCTCCTGATCTTCCGGCAGGATGCCGGAAGCACGTTGCCGCCATTCTCCTCAAAATATCGCTTGATTCCGAGCTTTGGAAGACTATCTTTCAGGCTGCCTGAACGCCGCGTGTGCGGATGTTCATTTAGGCTGAGAAAAGAAGTTAACGAACAACCTAACCCTTAACCTCTGTTGCCTTCGCAACGCCGGGTCGCGGCGAGCGAGCGAATACGGATGGTCGTTAGGCAATGGAGCTTCGAGAGCCAATCCCGCTCCCCTAGTCTCCCTCAAGTTCAGTTGGTCACAGTTACAGTCATATTATGCTCACCATGGAAGAAGCCATGAAGCAAAGCTCAATGCGCTTTGCGGCTGGCGAAATTGTCAAAGGTACTATCATCGAAGTCCGCCCCAAGGAAGTTTTGGTGGACATCGGATACAAAAGTGAAGGTGTCATCCCCGGCAACGAGTTCGATGACATCAAGGCCGTGAAAGTCGGCGACGAAATTGACGTCCTCATCGAGAAGCTCGAGGACAAGGAAGGCATGGTCGTTCTCTCCCGCGAGAAGGCCGAATTCAAGAAAAACTGGGAGCGCATCCTCACCATTTGCAATGAGGGCGGTGTGATCAACGGCAAGGTGAAGGCGGTCGTCAAAGGCGGCTTGCTGGTCAATATCGGCGTGGAGGCGTTTTTGCCGGCGTCGCAGATTGACATCACCACCCCCAAGAATCTCCAGCAATACGTGGGGAATAATTACGATTTCAAGGTGGTAAAGATCAACCAGGAGCGCCAGAACATCGTTCTGTCACGGCGCGAGTTGATCGAACAGGAGCGCACGGAGCGCCGCCAGAAGTTGCTGGCCGAGATGACGCCGGGCGATATCCGCAAGGGCACGGTCAAGAACATCACTGATTTCGGCGCGTTCATCGATCTCAATGGCATCGATGGCTTGCTGCATATCACGGACATGAGCTGGGGCCGCATTGGGCATCCTTCGGAAATTCTGAAGGTTGGCCAGGACTTGGACGTGGTTGTGCTCGATATCAATCGCGAGAAGGAACGCGTCAGCCTCGGTCTCAAGCAGAAGATGGCCAATCCTTGGGACAATATCGAAGGCAAGTTCCCGATCGGCGCGAAGGTCAAGGGCAGGGTGGTCAATCTCGTGCCGTACGGCGCGTTTGTGGAACTCGAGCCCGGTGTGGAAGGCCTCGTGCATGTCACGGAGCTTTCCTGGACCAAGCGCATCGCCAAGCCTTCCGATGTCCTCAAGCAGGACCAGGAAATCGAGGCGGTGGTGCTCGGCATCAATCGCGAAGAGCAGAAGATTTCGCTCGGCGTGCGCCAGTTGGAAACCAATCCATGGGACAAGGCCCAGGAGAAGTATCCGCCCGGCACGCGCGTCAAAGGCAAGATTCGCAATCTCACCAGCTACGGTGCGTTCATCGAATTGGAGGAAGGTTTGGACGGCATGATTCACGTTTCGGACATTTCCTGGACGCGGAAAATCAATCATCCGTCGGAAGTGTTCAAGAAGGGCGACGAAGTCGAGGCGATTGTGCTCGAAGTCGACAAGACGAACCAGCGCATTGCGGTGGGCGTGAAACAACTCTCGCAGGATCCGTGGGAAAACATCGACCAACTTTACAAGGTCGGCGATCTCGTCACGGGCAATGTCACGAAGCTCGCGAGCTTCGGGGCGTTTGTGGGCCTGCAGCATGATATCGATGGCCTCGTGCACATCTCGCAGATCAGCGAGGAGCGCGTGGACAAGATCAAGAACGTGCTCAAAGTAGGCCAGGAAGTAACCGCGCGCGTGATCAAGATCGACAAGTCGGATCGCCGCATCGGTCTCTCGATCAAGGCCGCGAACTACTCGCAGGAGCAGTTGAAGGCCGAGCAGGCCGCGTTGGATGCGTTGAAACCGGGCGAAGACCTGGTGGCGCTCCAGCACGCGTTCGATGCCGCGGACGAAGCGGTGAAGCAGGAAGAGAAGGAATAACCTTCGTTCAAATCAATTACGCGACAGGCGGACTGGAAACGGTCCGCCTGTTTTTGTTTTTGTGGGAGCGCACGCGTCTCGCGTGCTGTTTGCGGCGTCTCGCCGCAAACTTCGTTTGACAAACTTCTTCTCAGCATTTGGAACAAAAAGATGGTTAAACGAAATCGGCGGCGAGGCGCCGCCGATGGCACGCGAGACGCGTGCGCTCCCTTCAACTGCAACGCACGGGCAGGATGCCCGTGCCACTATGGTTTCTGCTTTCCTGTTATCCTTATTCACTTCATCTTTGTTAGGGCATGAGTTTGGAAAAGTTGAAGGACTTGCAGATTGATCCCAGCCAAAAGCAACGGCGGCAGCGGCCGTTTTGGGTGATTGTGCTGGTGGTGATTGCGGTGGTCGGCGCCGCGCTTTTCTTTGCGAAGCCGTGGGCAACGGAGAAGGTGCGGCGGATGAAAGGCGCGGGTGAGCAGTCGACCAATGCGGCTGATTCCGCATCTGCGCAGGCTGCCGATACGTCCGCAAGTTCCACCAATTCCACCGCTCAAGCCGATGACAATGTGGTGTTGACGGTTAGCGGTTATATCATCAATCGCGAGCGCATCGAGATCAGCCCGCGTTTTCTCGGCGTGGTGAAATGGATTGGCGTGAAGAAGGGCGACGCGGTGACGAATGGGCAGGTGGTCGTGTTGCTCGATGATACGGAATACAAGGCGCGCCTCTTGCAGGCCCAGGGCGAACTGGCGAACGCCAAGGCGACCGTGGCGAAGGACGAACTGAACTATAAGCGCATTCATCAATTGGCCGCGACGGATATTGAGTCGAAACAGGCCGAGGATGATGCGCGGCTGTTGCTCGAAGCGGATCGGGCGGCGCTCAAGGCGGCTCAAGGCGCGGAGGAGGTTGCGCAGACATATGTGGATTGGTGCACAATTCGCTCACCCATCAATGGCGTCGTGATGGAAAAGCTGGTGAATCCGAACGAACTCGTGATGCCACAAAGTTTCGGCGGAACACGCGGGCCGAGCACGGCGTTGCTGGCGGTGGCGGATCCGAAGGATTTGCAGGTGGAGATTGACGTGAACGAGGCCGATCTTTCAAAGATTTCGCTCGGGCAGAAATGCCGCGTCAGCCCGGAAGCGTATCCCGACAAAACGTACGATGGGGTGGTGGCGGAAATCGCGCCGGAAGCGGATCGCGCGAAAGGGACGCTGGAAATCAAAGTGCAGATTTTGAGGCCGGATCATTTTTTGACGCCGGAATTGAGCGCCAAGGTGGAGTTTTTGAAGAAGTAGCTACGCTGACTCCAAAATCATATTGGCGTACTGAATGGTGTCGCCGGTGCGGATGAGGCCAATCGCGTGCGGGACGCGCTTCTTGAAATCGATGTGCGGCTGCAACGTCAATTCGGCTCCTTTTAATCCCGCGATGAAGCGATTGCGCGTGCTTTTGGTGTTCGCGCGGAGAAATTCCTGCGCCATCCAGGCTTTGCCGATCACAAAATTCCCGCGCAAGGCTCGCAGCACGTCCAGTACGCCGGGAATGTTGTCGCACAGGGAAATGTCCACCGTTTCAATCTGCGGCCAAAACGGAAAGCCGCGGTCGGCGATGACGATGGTGTTCGTGTGGCGCACACGGGCGAGGAGCGAGAGAATGTGCGGATTCAGAATTCCGGTTTTGAGCATGGCGTGAGCGAGTTAATAGTGGCACGGGCGTCTCGCCCGTGCGAACAGCACCGAAGGGGATACGTTCATAAATGACGAAAGGAAATGCAATTGTTTTACCTCTGGCGATGGTTCCATACGCAATGTGTTTGAGGACTCTCATGGGCGCGACGCCCGTGCCACTATGTTGCCACTATTTGCTTCCGATTTTTCGAAGCGGGAGTAACATTGCCTCCTCGATGAAACTCAACGCGGGTTTGCATCTGGCGTATTGCACGAATGTCCACCGCGGCGAGACCTGGGCGGAGACTTTCGATTCGCTCAATCATCATACCCTGCGCGTCCGGGAACGCGTCTGTCCCAAGCAGCCTTATGCCATTGGGTTGCGTCTCAGCAACCAGGCGGCGCACGAATTGGCGGAGCCCAACAAGTTGCTCGAATTCCAGCGTTGGATGGGGAAAAATCACTGTTACGTTTTCACCATCAACGGCTTTCCTTTCGGGCGTTTTCACGGCGGCAAGGTGAAGGAAAATGTTTACTGGCCGGACTGGACCACGCCCGAGCGATTGGAATACACGAAGCTCCTGTTCGATTTGCTCGCGCGCTTCACTCCCGAGGGCGTCGAGGCCAGTGTCAGCACGTTGCCCGGGTCGTTCAAAGGATTTCCCCTGCACGGCGAGGACATGAGAATGATCCGGGAGAACCTCTGGCGTTGCGTGGAGCACATCGCGCGCTTGAGCGAACAGACCGGGCGCAAGATGCATCTCGGTCTGGAGCCGGAGCCGCTTTGCCTGTTGGAAAGCAGCGGCGAAACGATCCAGTTTTTCGATCGCATGCGCGCGGAGCATCATCGCGACCCGCGGCTGGCGGAGCATTTGGGTGTGAATTACGACACGTGCCATTTCGCGGTGGAATTTGAGGAGCCGGCAAATGCGCTCGGCTGCCTGGTCCAGCGCGGCATCAAGATCAGCAAGATTCATCTGAGCTCGGCATTGAAAGCGCGGCCCACGGCGGAGACGCGCGCGGCGCTGGCAGCGTTTGCTGAGGATGTTTATTTGCATCAGGTCGTAGTTTGCCGCGGCGACGGGCAGCGGTTTATTTATCGCGATTTGGACGAGGCGCTTGCGGGTGAATCCGACGGAGCCGAGGAAAACATGGAAGCTTCGGAGTGGCGGATTCATTTCCATATTCCTTTATACAGCCCGCCGACGGAATTGTTTGATACGACGTCCGATCATATCGAAGGCGTATTGGATTTGCTGGCGACGAATCCGGGTATTTGCAGTCATCTGGAAATGGAGACGTATACGTGGGAAGTGTTGCCGGAAAATCTCAAGGATCGCGATGTGGTGGAGCAGATCGCGGCGGAGTATGATTGGACGCTGGAGAATTTGAGGAAGCGGGGATTGGCGTAGTGGCACGGGCGTCTCGCCCGTGCGTTGCGACTTTAATAGAAACACACGGGCAAGATGCCCGTGCTACTATCGAAAGATTGAACCGGCGGCCATTTCCAGCTACAAGCTTCGGCGCCATGCCGCGTTTGCGTACCTTGTTTGTTTTAGGCCGCGCGTCGAATCTCCCGACCGTCTGGTCGAATTGTCTCGCGGGCTGGTGGCTGGGCGGCCACGAAAATCCTCGCAAACTGCCGTTTCTCTTTCTCGGTGTCACGCTGCTCTACATCGGCGGCATGTATTTAAATGATGCTTTCGATGTCAATTTCGACCGGCAGCGGCGCAAGGAACGGCCGATTCCGACTGGCGCCATTGCTTTGGGAACGGTGGTAAAATTGGGATTGTTGTGGCTGGCGTTGGGAGTGGCGTGCCTGTTCTGGATCAAATTGCCGACCGGAGAATTGGGCGTGGTGCTGGCAGTCTGTATTTTGTTTTACGATGCGATTCATAAGGTGATCACGTTTTCGCCGTTGCTGATGGGGGCGTGCCGGTTCCTGGTTTATCTGGTGGCGTCATCGATCGGATTTCATGGCGTGACTGGCTGGGCGATTTGGTGCGGACTGGCACTGGGGCTGTACGTGATCGGGCTGAGTTTTCTCGCCCGGGGCGAAAGCGCGCGCGGGCCGGTGGAATATTGGCCGATGATTTTTCTGGCCGCGCCAATCGCGCTCGCGTTCTGCATGAACACTGGAGATTACCGCCGCAGCGCCTCGTTGCTGTCACTGGTGCTTGGACTTTGGGTGCTGCGTTGTTTGCGTTCGGTCTTTTGGTCGGCGGACCGGAATGTGGGACGGACGGTTTCGGGATTATTGGCCGGGATTGTTTTTGTGGATTGGCTGGCGGTACCCGATATGCCGCGAATGATGGGGATTATTTTTATCGTCCTGTTCGGCTTGGCGCTGTTGTTTCAGCGGTTCGTACCGGCGACCTGATTTTGGTCGAAAAAACCTCACCATGAACTAGTGGCACGGGCGTCTCGCCCGTGCGTTTCGATTCGCACGGGCGAGACGCCCGTGCCACTACCTGTGGAGCTTTTTGTCAGGCTGAGTTTGTGATCGCAGCTTGGCGATGACGGGTGGCAATTGTTTCAAGAGAAAGTCGACTTCGGCTTGGGTGTTGTAAATGCCCAGGCTGAAACGGATGCTGCCTCGGGCGCGGGCGGAACTACAGCCCATGGCGAGCAACACGTGCGAAGGATCCAGCGAGCCGGAGGTGCAGGCGGAGCCGCTGGAGGCGCAGATGCCGGCTTCGTCCAGCAAGAGCAAAATGCCGTGTGCTTCGAGGCTTTCGAAGGACAAGTTGGAGGTGTTGGGCAGGCGGGCGTCGCGGTTGCCGTTGCGAACGACGCCAGGAATGCTCGTTAAGATCCCGTTTTCCAGTTTGTCGCGCAGGGCGCGGATGCGTGTGTTTTCTTGTTTCAGATGAGCCAATGCCAGTTCGGCGGCGCGGCCAAAGGCGATGATGCCGGCCACATTTTCAGTGCCGCCGCGGCGGCCATTTTCCTGCGCGCCTCCGATAACGTAAGGCTGATATTTCAGGCCGCGCTTTACGTAAAGAAGTCCGATGCCTTTTGGGGCGTGCAGTTTGTGAGCGGAGAGCGAAAGGAAATCCACACCGAGATCATGAACATCGATCTTCAGTTTGCCGGCGGCCTGCACAGCGTCGGTGTGAAACAAAACGTGTTTGCTGCGGCAGATGGCGGCGATTTCTTCGACCGGGAAGAGCACGCCAGTTTCGTTGTTGGCCCACATGATTGAAACGATGGCGGTCTCTGGCCGAATCGATTTTTCCAGCAAATGAATATCCAGCGAACCGTCGGATTCAACGGGGAGTCGCGTCACGTCGAAGCCCATCTTTTTGAGGTGGGCGCAGAATTTGATAGTGGCGGAGTGTTCGACGGCGGTGGTGATGATGTGGCGTTTTTGTGGGTGCGTGACGAGCGCGCTGTGGATAGCGGAATTATTGCTTTCCGTGCCGCAACTCGTGAAAATGATTTCGCGCGGATCGGCATGGATGAGGGCGGCGACTTTTTCCCGCGCGGCTTCCAATGGTTTGGCCAATTGGCGGCCGAAACCATACACGCTCGAGGGATTGCCCCATTGGTCGCGCAGAAAAGGCAGCATGGCGTCCAGCACCTCGGGGGCGACCCGCGTGGTGGCGTTGTTATCGAAGTAGATGGGCGGCGGAGTCATTGCTCATGTTTTCGGAGCGGTCAGCAATCCCACGCAACAAAACCGACGACGCCTCGCAGATTGACAATCTGCGATACAGCAGGCCGGCAGCCTGCGCTACAAAGGCCAGCGAGCCGCTCGCCTGGTGCGTTTAGTGAACTGCCGGGCTATTTTCGTGGTTCTTTCGGAACCGAACTTGATTTTGCTCCGTTAAGGCGAAAATTGAGCGTTAGCCACCGCTCCGCAAACTGAATAGTTAGACTGGTGTTTTCGCCGGAGTTTTGCTAGGTAAAAAGGTTTCGACTTGAGTTCGATCAAAACGGGTTTGACAAACAGCAGCAGATTAGCCGATAATCATTACTAAAATTAGTAAATAACTTGTGATTCAAGAAACGCCAGTAAAAGTGTCGCATAACGAGGACATTAAAGGGGCCACTCCCACCCTCGCGGGGACCATCATGGCCACGATTGCGGACCCGAATGCCGATCATTTCACCGATGACGACAAGGAATTCCTGAAATTCCACGGGTGCTATCAGCAGGATGACCGCGATCTGCGCAAGACGGGCAAGAAATTTATCATGATGGTGCGCGGGCGCATTCCGGGCGGGGTGATGACTTCGAATCAATGGCGCGTGTTTGACGATATTTCGCGCCGCTATGGCAATGACACGTTGCGCATTACGACCCGGCAGAGCATTCAATTCCACGGCATCCTGAAATCCAACCTGCGTCTGCTCATCAAGGCGATCAATGAATCGCTCCTCGCGACGCTCTCGGCTTGCGGCGATGTGAACCGCAATGTGCTCGCGCCGCCGACGCCGGCTTACACGAAGGCGCGCGACGAGGTGTTTGCGGATTGCTATCGCGTGGCCATGGCGCTGGCGCCCAAGACCAAGGCGTATCATTCGATTTGGCTGGATGGCGTGCAGCTCAATCTGGAAGAGCCGGAGAACAAGGATTTCGTTGATCCGCTTTACGGGCAGACGTATTTGCCGCGCAAATTCAAGACGGCGTTTGCGATTCCGCCGGTCAATGACATTGATATTTTCACCAATGACGTCGGATTCATCGCGATCGTCGAAAACGATCATCTCGTCGGCTATAACGTCGTCGTCGGTGGCGGCATGGGACGCAGCCACGGCAACACCGCCACGTATCCGCGGCTCGCGGATGTGATGGGTTTCATTACGCCGGATAAATTGATCGATGTGGCCAAGGCGGTGCTGACGATTCATCGCGATTTTGGTGATCGCGTCGACCGCAAGCATGCGCGGTTGAAATACGTGGTGGCGGAACGCGGTGTGGATTGGACGCGCGCGGAAATCGAGCAGCGCGCCAACCTGACGCTCGCGCCGGCCAAGCCGTTCAAGTTCACGTCCATGGGCGATCTTTACGGCTGGAACAAGCAGACCGATGGGCGTTGGTTTTTGACTTTGTTCGTCGAGACCGGTCGCGTGAAGGACGTCGAGGGGCATCGGATGAAGACGGCGTTGCGGTTGGTGGCGGAGAAATTTCCGCACTTGGAATTTCGGCTGACAACGAATCAGAACATTATTTTGGCGAATGTCCCGGAATCCGATCGCGTGGCGGTGAATGCGCTGCTGATTGAGCATGGCATCAAGACGGAAAAGCAGGGGACGCTTCTTCAATTGGCGGCGCTGGGTTGCCCGGCATTGCCGACGTGCGGTTTGGCCCTGGCGGAATCGGAGCGCATGTTGCCCGGGTTGATCGATCGGCTCGGCAAGCTTTGCGGCGATTTGGGCCTGGGCAATGAGGAAATTATCATTCGTTCCACTGGTTGCCCGAATGGTTGCGCGCGGCCTTACATGGCGGAAATCGCGTTCGTCGGCAAAGCGCCGGGTCGTTATCAGATCTGGCTTGGCGGCGATGTTTCCGGCATGCGGCTGAATCGTTTATGGAAGGACATGGTGAAGGACCCCGACATCGAAAACGAACTGCGGCCGGTGCTCGCGCAATTTGCGAAGGAACGCAACGAGGGTGAGCGGTTCGGGGATTGGTGCGATCGGGTGATTTTAAAGGAACAGCCGGGGGCGGCGAACTAAGGGACACTTACCGCTCAGATTTCGATTATGACACCCGATCAAATTTCCCAAGCCAACGCTGAGTTGCGAAACAAATCACCGCTGGAAATTATTCGCTGGGCGATTGCGCAGGCGAATGGGCGCGCCATCGTTTCCACCAATTTCCGTCCGTATGAAGCCGTGATCCTGCATCTTGCGGTGCAGGCGCAGGCGGATATTCCAGTGTTGTGGGTGGATCACGGTTACAATCGGCCGGCGACGTATCTGCACGCGGAGGAGTTGAAAAAACTGCTGAAGCTGAACATCAAGGCTTACCTGCCCAAGATGACCGTGGCGCATCGCGAAGCGGTTTATGGGCCGGTGCCGACGACGGATGATGAGGCGGGCTTGAAGCAGTTCAGCGCGCAGATGAAGCTGGAGCCGTTTCAACGCGGCATGAAGGAACTGGCGCCCACGATTTGGATCACGGCGTTGCGCAAGGTCCAGAACCCGAATCGCGCGGGGCTCGATATCGTCAGTGAGGACAAGAACTTTGGCGCGCTGAAAATCAGCCCGGTGTTTTATTGGACCGACGCCGACATGGAAGCGTATTTGAAGAAAAATAACCTGCCGAACGAGTGGGATTATTTTGATCCGGCCAAGGCCGATGAAAAACGCGAATGCGGCCTGCACGCGACCTGGGGCAAGGACGTAGTCACGTCCGGCGCCGGGATTTAGACATCGGAGTTTTACGCGAATTACACGAATTAACACGAATGAGCTACGCCTTCCGGCAAATGATTTGTTCCGAAGGAACAATCAAAAGTAGCCCGGCATTTCAATGCCGGGTTCAAGAAGTAAAGCTATCAAGTCCCGAAGGGACGACTGAAATGCACAGGACGTTTTCAGCCGTCCCTCCGGGACCATGAGCAATCCGTGTTAATTGGTGAAATTCGTGTCCAAATAAAGTGAAGAACAACTCATACCATCTCGATCATCTCGAATATCTCGAAACCGAAGCGATTCATATCATGCGCGAAGTCGCGGGTGAATTCGAACGGCCGGCGATTCTTTTTTCCGGCGGCAAGGATTCCATTTGCCTGCTGCGCCTGGCGGAAAAGGCGTTTCGCCCGGCGGACATTCCCATGCCGCTGCTCAACGTGGAAACCGGCCATGAATTTCCGGAGTTGATCGAATTCCGCAATCGGCGCGCGAAGCAACTAGGCGCGAAACTGATTATCAGCACGGTGGATGACGCCATCGCTGCGGGCACGGCGGTTCCGGTGAAGGGCGATATCAGCCGCAATCGATTGCAGATTCCGGCATTGCTCGGCGCGATTGAGAAGAATCGTTTTGATTGCTGCATCGGCGGCGCGCGGCGCGATGAGGAAAAGGCGCGCGCGAAGGAGCGTTTTTTCAGTTTTCGCGATGGTTTCGGCCAATGGGACCCGAAAAATCAGCGGCCGGAAATCTGGAACCTTTACAACGCGCGGTTGCATCCCGGCGAAAACATGCGCGTGTTTCCGCTCTCAAACTGGACGGAGATGGACGTTTGGGAATATATCCGCCGCGAGAAGCTGGAAGTGCCGAACATTTATTTCAGTCACGAACGGGACTGTTTTCGCCGTAACAATCAGTGGCTACCCGTTCCGCCGCCCCATGCGGCCAACGGCAAGCCGGATCCGTTTGAGGGTGGACGGCCCAGGCCGAATGAGCCGGTGAAAAGGCTGGTTGTTCGCGTGCGCACCATTGCGGACATGATTAGCACCGGGATGTTGGAATCCCGCGCGGACAGCCTGGATGACATTGTCGCTGAAATCGCCGCCGCGCGCGTGACCGAACGCGGCAACCGCGCGGACGACAAGGCCAGCGAAGCGGCGATGGAAGACCGCAAAAAGGCGGGGTATTTTTAACCACGGATACACACGAATGAACACGGATAAAAGCTCCACGCTCCACGCTCCACGCTCCATAGAAGCTCCAATTTCCAAGTTCCAAAATGCGATGCGCCATTTTGAGGATTGGAGCTTGAGATTTCTCTGGAGCTTGGAGCTTGGGATTTGGTGCTTTGGAATTCGTCGTCGTTCCTCGGCAATTTAGATTTTTTCCCATGGCCCTATCGCTACACCCAATCGAAATCCTTCGTTTTAACACCTGCGGCTCGGTGGACGACGGCAAGTCCACGCTTATTGGCCGCTTGCTTTACGACTCCAAGAATTTGATGGAGGACCAGATTGAAGCGCTTGAACGCAGCGCGGATATTACCGGCGGCGGACAAATCAATCTCGCCAACCTGACTGATGGGCTGCGCGCTGAGCGC
>Ga0134126_10006142_pt1 | contig 15056 bp, 15 predicted proteins | sample KB31752_FD_96881 | JGI IMG/M metagenome (GOLD analysis project Ga0134126, IMG submission 96881) | Terrestrial soil microbial communities with excess Nitrogen fertilizer from Kellogg Biological Station, Michigan, USA - KB3-175-2 | ecosystem: Environmental > Terrestrial > Soil > Unclassified ...
GACTTCCCAGTGCACTGGCCGGTGCCGACCCGATGGGCCGACAACGACATGTTCGGCCACCTGAACAACGCGGTGTACTACCAACTTTTCGACAACGCGATCAACGGCTGGATCCAGGCCGGGGTCACGCTGGATCCGGTGACGACGTCGGCGCAGGGCATCGTGGCGGAATCGGGCTGCCGTTACTTCTCCGAACTGCACTTCCCGGAACGACTTGTCGTCGGGGTGGCGGTAACCCGGCTCGGCAACAGCAGCGTGACCTACCGGTTGGGCGTCTTCCGTGCCGATGACGACGAGCCGCAGGTCATCGCCGCAGTCGGGCATTGGGTGCACGTCTACATCGACAAGTCGACCCGCCGACCGATACCCATTCCCGATGACATCCGGGCGCTGCTGTCGACGGCCGGCGTCAGTGAGGCGCCCGAGCGTTCTCGGTAAGCTCGGCGAATGCCTTTTGTCAGCAAGACCGTCGAGGTTGCCGCCAACGCCGACTCGATCCTGGCCATCGTCGCCGACTTCGAGCGCTACCCCGAATGGAACGAAGGAGTCCAGGGCCTGTGGGTGCTGGCCCGCTACGACGACGGGCGGCCCAGCCAGCTGCGTCTTGACGCGAAATACGAAGCCCTCGAAGACAGTCTGATCCAGGCGGTCTACTACCCCAGCCCGACGCAGATCCAGACCGTGCTGCAACAGGGCAACCTGTTCAAGAAGCAGGAGCAGCTGTTCAGCGTGGTGGACACCGGCTCGTCGTCGTTGCTGACCGTCGACCTGGACGTCGAGCCGACGATGCCGATCCCGGCGCCGATGGTGAAGCAGTTGGCCGGCAACGTGATCGACTACCTCGCCGACAACCTCAAGAAGCGGGCCGAAGAGCTCGCGGCTTCCTGAATTATCCGGCTCCAATTGTCCGGCTCCTCAGCGGGCCGAAAACGCCCGCATCGTCGCCGGTGGTCTAGTCCCAGATCCCGGTACCGGCCAACCGCTCGGTAAGCCGGCGCGCTCCGTCGTCGAAACCCCAGGCGGTGTGCTCGACCACCGCGGCGGTGTCCCGGCGCCGTAGCGCCGCGACCACCTGTCGATGGTTGCGTATCGCGGCGGCGCCCCATTCCGGATCCGTGGCGTAGACCATCAACGGCATGTACCGGGCGACGTGCAGCAGGAACCACGCCAACTTGATTCGTCCGGTGGAGCGATTGAAGGTGCGGTGAAAGGCGAACTCCGTCGTTGCTATCGCTTCGACGTCGCCGGCGGCGACGACCGTGGTCAGCACATCGGTGAGGTGTTCGAGGTCGTCGATCTCGGCGTCGGTGATGCGGTCGGCGGCCGACGTGGCAAGCTCCTTGGCGATGGTCGCCTGCACCCAGAAGATGTCGTCGACGTCCTGGCGGCTCAGCGGCAACACCACATGCCCGCGGTGCGGCTCGAGTTGCACCATTCCCTCGCCGCGCAGTTTGAGCAGGGCCTCGCGCACCGGCGTCGCGCTGACGCCCAGCTTGGCGGCGGTCTCGTCGAGCCGGATGAATGTCCCGGGCTTCAATACTCCCGACATGATCGCCGCCCGCAGGTGGCCGGCTACCTCGTCGGACAATTGCGCCCGGCGCAGCGGAAGCCGTGTCGCGGCGAGCGCGCTCGGCGGCGTCACCGGGGTTGTCTTCGTGCCGGCCAGACCATAGTGTGACCCAGACAACACGAAGTTTTATCAAATATCAACTTGCTGACGAGAAGGGATGCGATCAGTTGACCGCGCAGCTGACCGGCCACGGCACCCATCACACCCACGCCGCCGCGAGCGAGCAGCCGTATCTGGCGCGACGACAGAATTGGGTCAACCAACTCGAGCGGCACGCCTACATGCAGCCCGGTGCGACCGCGCTGAGGTTCCTCGGCAACACGGTCACGTGGGCCGGCCTCCGCGACCGCGTCGCGAAGCTCGCCGGAGCCCTGACTCGGCGCGGGGTCGGCCCGGGCGATCGGGTGATGATCCTGATGCTGAACCGGACCGAGTTCGTCGAATCGGTGTTGGCGGCCACCATGATCGGAGCGATCGCCGTCCCGGTCAACTTCCGGCTGACCCCGCCCGAGATCGCGTTCCTGGTCGACGACTGCGAGGCCCGGTTGATCATCACCGAGCCGGTGCTGGCCGCGGTGGCGGCGGGCGTCCGCGGCGTCACGTCGGTGCTGGAAACCATCGTGGTCGCGGGCGACTCGGCCGACGACGGTCTGCTGGCCTACGAAGATCTCCTCAATGAACCGGGTGAGCCGGCCGTGCCTGTCGACGTTCCCAACGACTCGCCGGCGCTGATCATGTACACCTCCGGCACCACCGGCCGCCCGAAGGGCGCGGTGCTGACCCACACCAACTTGAGCTGTCAGACCACTGCCAACCTCTACACTCACGGGTTCGCCGCCGACGACATCGGTTTCATCGGGGTCCCGTTCTTCCACATAGCCGGAATCGGCAACCTGTTGACCGGTTTGTTGATGGGGCTTCCGACGGTGATTCATCCGTTGGGGGCTTTCGATCCCGGACATCTGCTCGATGTGCTGGCCGCCGAAAAGGTCACCGGGATATTCCTGGTCCCCGCCCAGTGGCAAGCGGTATGCAATGCGCAGCAGGCCAATCCACGCGACGTCAAGCTTCGGGTCATCTCGTGGGGCGCCGCGCCCGCGTCCGACACCCTGCTGCGACAGATGTCGGAAACCTTCCCCGGATCGCAGATCCTGGCTGCGTTCGGTCAGACCGAGATGTCTCCGGTGACCTGCATGCTGCTCGGCGAAGACGCGATCAGAAAGCTCGGTTCGGTGGGCAAGGTGATCCCGACGGTGGCGGCCCGCGTGGTCGACGAGGAGATGAACGATGTGCCGATCGGCGAGGTCGGTGAAATCGTCTATCGGGCACCCACATTGATGAGCGGTTATTGGAACAACCCGGAGGCCACCGCCGAAGCGTTTCACGGCGGCTGGTTCCACTCCGGCGACCTGGTTCGGATGGACGACGAAGGCTACGTCTGGGTCGTCGACCGCAAGAAGGACATGATCATCTCCGGCGGCGAGAACATTTACTGCGCGGAGGTGGAGAACGTGTTGGCCAGTCACCCGGCGATCGTCGAGGTCGCGGTGATCGGTCGGCCGCACGAGAAATGGGGCGAGGTGCCGGTCGCGGTAGCGGCTGTCATCGAGGAAAATCTGCGCATCGAAGACCTCGACGAGTTCCTCCGCGAGCGGTTGGCCCGCTACAAACACCCCAAGGGGCTCGAGATCGTCGACGCCCTGCCGCGCAACCCGGCCGGCAAAGTACTGAAGACCGAATTACGGACGCGCTACGGCGGTTCGTCCGTCCCTCAAAGCGGTTCCACATCAACGGATCCGGTGTAAGGCACAGGTAGTCGACATACGAGCGCCGGTTGTGGCCGTTTTGGTCCAGCCGGCCCTCGGACTCGTTGACGTCTAGACTTTTCACAATATACCTTGTAAAAATACAGGACGGGCGTCGCCACTCTCGGCGACGGCCGGCCATGTAAGTCTGCGACGAAAGAGCTGCAGCGCAATGAGTTTTCGCGACGACGGCAAGGTGTACCTCGAAGTCGGGGTCAACGAAGACGCCAGCAAGGACCAAAACCCGAACGTGCCCTACGGCGCAGCGGAGACGGCCCGCAACGTGGTGGAGTGCATTCAGCACGGAGCCACTGCCGTCCACTACCGTGCCCGCTACGACGACGGCAGGCAGGCATGGGCTGACGACGACGTGTCACGCACCATCTTGGCCACGGCCGCCCGCGACTGCGACGTGCTGGCCTATCCCGGCTACGTGGGCAGCCTCGAACATATCTGGGCGCTGGCCGAGCACCCGCCGGCCGGCGCCCGGTTGACGTTGGCCCCGTTCGACCCGGCGCAACACGTCAACCGCGTCCTGTGGCTAGAAGACGAGAGCCAGTTCAAGGCAGCTGATTCCGACGATGCGAACTGCTCACATCCGCCTTACCCACCAGAACTCGATCGGTTCGCCAAGCTGGGCCTGGTGCCCAGCATCTCGGTGTTCAACGCCACCGACTTGCGCTGGGTGATACTGGCTGCCCGCGTCGGTATCTTGCGGCAGCCATTGAACATCAAATTGTTCTTCTCCGACCGTTGGGTGGCCTATAACGATCCCGATCTCGATGTCCTCGACTTCCTGGTCTCGCGCATTCCACAGTGGATCGACCACGAGGTCGTCGTCGTGCCGTATGCGATGAGCTCCGCCGAACGGTGCCAAGCACTTTGGGAGCATGCACTGGACCATGGGCTCGGTATCCGCGTGGGCATCGGAGATTGCCCGTTGGTATTCCGGACTTCCACCAACGCCCAGATGGTGGATCGCGCGCTCAATCTCATTGCCAAGCGGGGGCTCAACCCGGCCACACCAGATGACGTACGCGTCCGCTTCGCTGCGGCCGACGTGGACGCAAGCGAGTTAGTGCGGGTGGTTGTCAACCGGAATCGCTGTATGGGCTGGGGCGTGTGCTACGCACATGCCCCAGAGATCTACCAAGCTGATTCGGACGGTTACTGCGTCGTCGTCAAGCCACAGGTCGACGCCAGCCTGCTGCAGAAGGCCATCGACGGTGCGGCAAGTTGCCCGGAGCGGGCGATCCGGGTCGAGTTGTGACACCACCTCACCGCTTACGCCGGCGGTTCGGCCTTGGGTCAGTCCGGCCGGGCATTCTGCCAGCGCTGCAGGAATGGTGTGAGTATGTCGACCGGCAGTGGGAACACCACGGTTGAGTTGTGATCGGCCCCTAGCTCCAAAAGTGTTTGCAGGTAGCGCAGTTGAAGCGACGCGGGATTCTTGGACAGCGTCTCGGCGGCCTGGCGTAGCTCATCGGATGCCTGTAGTTCGCCGCGGGCGTTGATGACTTTGGCGCGGCGTTCGCGTTCGGCTTCGGCTTCGCGGGCCATTGCCCGTTGCATGGATTCGGGGATCTCCACGTCTTTGATCTCCACGACTCGGACTTCGATACCCCAGGGCTGGGTTTGCGCCTCGAGGATGGTCCGAAGATCGTTGTTGAGGTCTTCGCGCTGGGCCAGCAAGGTGTCCAGGTCAGCGCGGCCCAGTAGCGAGCGCAGTGTCGTTTGTGCGATCTGTGAGGTGGCCACCGCGTAGTTCTCCACCGCGAGAATCGCTTTGAGGGGCTCGACCACCTGGAACATCACCACCGCATTGACGCGGGCGGGCACGTTGTCACGTGTGATCACTTCCTGCGGCGGGATAGTCAATGTCACTACGCGCTGATCTATCCGAATCATCTTGTCCACCACGGGAATTAAACACCGCAACCCTGGCTGGTAGAGGGGCCGGGCATGGCCCATCCGGAACACCACCCCGCGTTCGTACTCGCGTACCACGGCCAGTGACAACACTGCTACCACAACCAGCCCGGCCGCTATGGTCACTACGGCGATGAGCAATGCCGCGCTCACGGTGATGCGTCCTGATCTGGCCGACTTGCGCCCCATCGGGTCGAATAGCGATTGAGTGCAACATCCATCTGGTCTTGCGCCCCGGTGCGATGCGGTAGGTGTTCGGGAGCGTTGGATGGGCTCTTCCACAGATGACGGGCCAGTGGGAGCCCCGCCGCTATCACGATGGCGACGACCGAAATCAGGACCACCAGGTCGGCGGGAGAGTGGAGTCGAATCAGCGCCACTAGCGGCATCAGCATTCCCAAAGTGGCTACGCAGCAGGCGATACCACGGTGGAAGCGCCCGGCTTCGGAGTGCGGCCACGGGTCGATCTCGCGGCTGATCTCCCGCCCGTACTCAGAGGTGGTGCAGGTCGGTTTGACCGGGCAGCTATTGCACACACTGGGTTTGGCTCGATAACGCATCACTCGATGCGCGGGGTCGAAGGAACTCGGCCAAAGCCATTGGTCTTGGGGGCACACCCAGGCGTCATGATCGGTGTGATAGCGGAATTGGCCGATGCGCCACTGCGCGGCGCGCCCCGACACGCGCTGCGCACTCACGTCGAGACACCAGGCGATCGCAACCAGCGCCAAGGCATACCCGGCCACCAGCCATGCCGTCGCGGTGGGCACTATCACTTTCGCTCCCGCTGTGGTTCCGCGCTCGCGGCGTCGAATTCGATGTAGAGCGCGGATTCGGGGATTTCCTCGCTGACCGGTGTGCTACGCAGATTGCGTATCGCCGTCCACGCGATCCACACGAAGGGCAGCACGCCGCCCACGATGAGGATCATGTCGCCGGGCATGCGCAGCCATTCGATGAGCGAATTGCCGGGGCGGGTGATGTACCCCAGCGAACGCGCCTCGAAATATCCTGTGTTGACCGAGTGGTACAGCTGCAGAATCCCCAGCGGCAGCAGGGTGGCAAACACCATCCATGCCAGCCCGATGTTCATGCACCAAAATGACAGTCGCGCAGCCTTTTCCGGCCATTTATCGGCGGGGATAGCATAGCGGAACGCGAACATCGCCAGCCCGACAGCGAGCATGCCGTAGACGCCCATCATCGCCCCGTGGGCGTGGTTAGCGGTCAGCGCGGTGCCGATCTGGTAATACGACACGATGGGCAGGTTGATCAAGAACCCGAAGATGCCCGCTCCCAGGAAGTTCCAGAATCCGACCGCCACGAGGAACATCACTGCCCAGCGGTGCGGGAACGGAGTCTCATGGCTTTGTTGCCGCGAACCCAGCTGAAGGAATGCCCACGCCTCTACGGTCAAGAAGGTCAACGGGATTACTTCGGCTGCGGAAAAGAACGCCCCTAAAGCCATGTGCTCCACCGGTGTTCCTGAGAAGTACAGGTGATGCATGGTGCCGATCACGCCGCCGGCGGAGTACAAGATGATGTCAAGGAAAATCACCCCCAGCGCGATACGTTCGCGCACCACCCCGAGCAGAACGAAGATGTAGGCCACCATCACGGTGGTGAACAGCTCGAGGAAATCTTCCACCCAAAGGTGGACCACCCAGAACCGCCAGAAGTCGGCGACCGAGAAGTGGGTGTCGTTACCGGCCAACAGACCTACCGCATAGAAGCTGGGGATCGCCAGGCCGGTGAAGAAGAACATCCATGGCAGATTCATCTTCGACTCGTTGCGGAGCCGAGAACGAATGCCGCGCCATATGATCACAATCCACAAAAACAGACCAACGGTCAGCAGGATCTGCCACAACCTCGGCAGGTCGAGAAATTCCCACTGCTGGGAGAGCAAACCGTTCACGGGGATCACGCCGTAGATCGAGAGTGCTTCGCAAATCAGCGAACCGGCCACCACCACGACAAGCGCGATCAGCAGACCGTAAACCAGCCAACTCTGTCGCCGTGGTTCGCGGCGACTGATGAACGGCACCAAGAAGACGCCGCCCGCCAAAAACGCCGCCGCCGTCCAAAACAGCGATAGCTGTACATGCCAGGTGCGGGCCAGGTTGTAGGGCAAGAACTTGGCCAGATCCAGCCCGTAGAACGCCGACAAGTCCGCGCGGTAGTGCTCGACGGCACCACCCATCAGCGTCTGCGCCAAGAACAGCACCGACACGACCGCGAAGATCCAGACCGCGGCGCGCTGCGACGCGGTGAGCCCAACTTCACCGGGCTGGCGAAACGACAGCGTGGCCGCCTCAGCGCTCTGCCAGCCGATCTTTTGACTCCAGCGTCCGTAGACGGCGAACATAATTCCGATCCCGCCCAGCAACGTAACCAGTGACAACACCGACCACACCACCACCGGTGCGGTCGGGCCGTTTTCGACCCGCGGCTCGGCGGGCCAATTGTTGGTGTAGCTGTAGCGGTGGCCCGGTCGCTCCGCTGCCGACGCCCACGCCGTCCACGCGAAAAATGCAGTGAGGTCATGGATCTCGGTTTTACTGGTGATCATGTGGGGCAGCAGCCCGTACTTGGTTGAGTTCTCGCCGAAATAATCCGCGTAGTACCGCTGGATGTGGTCGAACGCGACCGCCTGCTTTCCGGTGAAGACCAACGTCTTGGTGTCGGTGCTGTAGCGGTTGCTGCGAAACTCGCTCACCACCCGTTGTTTCGCGTCGGCTGCTCCCTGCGCTCGCCACTGCGCCCCCACGTCCTCGGTGGCCCTGCGCAGATATTCGGCGGTGTAATCCGGCCCGAGGTAGGCGCCGTGCCCAAGCACCGATCCGTACTGCATCAGGCCCCGTGCCTGATAAAGCTCTTGGCCGCGGGTGATCTGACCGCCGGTGAACAGTACCTCACCCGATTCATCAACTACCTTGGCGGGCAATGGCATCGAGGCGGTGTAGGTGCGGTACGCGAGAATGCCCATGACCAAAAACCCGAAGATCATCACCAGAGCCACCCCCTGAGCCCAACCCCTACCGATCAAGGGCGCACTGGTGGACAGCTTTTCGGGTTGTGATGACGCTGACTGAATCGTCATAGATCGGTGTGCTCCTCGAACTCATAGAGGCGACGTAGATGCAGGCGTAATTACACAATAAGGTTTGGATAAATTCACTATGAGCCGCGTCACGCCGCATGACGCGCCTCTGACACAGCGGAAAACCGCTGTCTAGAAGATGGTTTCGCGATCATTGGCCACACAAGTCATCGTGGCCCGGTGTGGAACAAATCAATGCCTTTGCCCGGCAGCCGGTTTCGCGCAACGCGGGCAGGCTGGCCGAGTTCAGCGCGACATCGAGGGTCGAGCATCGGCAGTTGCCGGCGAGGCGACAGCGACCCGCCCTTTTCTCACGGAAAATACTGTAGTAAATTACGGAGACGTAGCGCAACTGAGTCACGTCTGCTCAGCAAGCGATCGGATCCATCGGAAGGGAATCCAATATGCCGGCAAACGATGTGATCGTGGCGTCCACAGCGGCCGACGCTGAGGCTGTCGAAGCGATCATGAGTCACCATGCGCAGCTGGCCGGGCGACTTGCCTTGCTCACCGACGCGATCTTGTCGGCGGTGGAGCGCGGTGTGGACTTCGAATCGGCGCGAGCCGCGGCCATGGTCTTTCTGACCGGCGAGCTCCTGCCCCATGCCGCCGCCGAGGAGCAGCGACTGTACCCGGCCGCCGCCCGCACCGAACGCGCTCGGCCCCTGGTCGAATCGATGGTCGCGGCGCACCGCATCATCGCCTCGCTGGTCGACGGTATCCGCACGGAACCGCCGGTGCGCGCGGCCGGATCCGCTCAGGCCCTGCGGGTGCTGTTCGACGCCCACCTGGTTGACGAGAACGAGCGGATCGTGCCGATCGTGGCCGCCGACCCCGACGTCTCCCTGGTCGAGGTGATCGGTGGCATGCACGAACTTCTCGGCGATGCCCACGGCGCCGCGCCGTCGCACAGCTGCGGTTGTGGCGAGTCCGATGCCGAGGATCCCGTGCTCGATGTCCGCGAGGTGCCGCACGCGATCCGGCATGCCACCGTGTTCGGCGCGTTCGACGCCGTTCCGGTCGGTGGCGCACTGGTGCTGGTGGCTCCGCATGACCCGATCCCGTTGCTACATCAACTCGACCACCGCGTCTCGGGGCGGCTCGAGATCAGCTACGAGCAGCGCGGGCCGGAGGCGTGGCGGTTGCGGTTGATCAAGCGGTAGGGCATGACGCTGATCCTCAGAATGCCTGCGGCACAGCGGGAGTCGGGGACAGGATCCGTCGCTTCTGGTGCACGGTTAGGTAGCGCAATCCGTGCCGACCCGCGGCGAACTGTCGCCGCGATCGTCGTGGTAACCAGAGCAGGACACCGGGGGTGAGGTCGATGTCACCCAGCTCGGTGATCAGCTGACCACTGCCGGACAACACATGGATCAAGACGTCGACCTTGGCCCCGCGGTGGGCGTCGATTCCACCGTTGGGCGCCAATGCGACGACAGTGGAATCCAGATCCCGCTCGCGGGATTCGAGCTTCCACACCACCCCGGCCTCGTCGGGCTGAACCTCGGCGTCCGCCATATTGGAAGTGTTGGCCAGCACCCGGGGCGGCGGGGTTGTGCTGAGTTTGCTGATCCGGATCCGCCAAGCCGTCGGGCCCTTCTCGACATACTGCCAGTCGTAGCTGCCGGCGTGGTCGGCCTCGAATTCCTCATGCAGGTGCTTGGGATCGTGGTTGTCGACCAGCACGAACGAGCGTCCGACCGGCAGACCGCCGTAGGCGGCGAAAATCGCTGGGGGCTTGTCGGACTTACGAAGCGGTCGCACGTCGAGTTCGTTGTCTGACATGGTGTTTGACGCCTCCGCAGTGTTTATACAATCAAACGTGTATAAACACTAGCCGATCGGACCGGACCGCGGAACCCCGCGTAAACCGGATTGGGCACCGTCGGCTGAGACGCCTAGATGGTTTGGTGGCGCCCGAAGAATTCGTGGTCTTCGTTGTAGCCGCCGTACCCGCTGCCGAGCTCGGAGTAGTGCGCGACGAACTCAATCCCTTTGAGCCACTTCACATGTCGGAAACCGTGCTGCAATTCGTTGCGCAACCGCAGCGGCGCCCCGTGGCCGTAGCTCACCGGTTCGCCGTTCATGTCGTAGGCCAGCATGCTCAGATGATGTGTCATCTGCTCGATCGGGTGGGCAACGTAGTAGATGCCGCCGTCAGCGCCGGGCCCTAAGGAATAGAACACCACCCATTTGGCCTCGGGCAGCGGTTTGACGATGTCCATGATCGTCTGCATCGACACTCCGCCCCACTTGGCCACGCCCGACCAGCCCTGGATGCAGAAATGCTGGGTGATCTGTTCGTGGTACGGCAGCTCATGCAGGTCGGCCAGCGAGAACTCCGTTGGAGTCTGCACGAGGCCGTAGACCCTTAGCCGCCAATCGACGAAGTCGTTCTTCTCGAGCTCCTTGTACTCAACGGTTTCGGGGTAGGTGCCGTTGTGCCAGAAGTAAGGCGAGATGTCCGTTTCGGTGAACGCTCCAGGTTTTGGGTTGGTGTACTCGAAAAGCCGTTGTAGCGGGCCGACGAGCGCGTAGCCGACCCGTTGCACCACGCGGGGGTGGCGATAGGTGAATGGAGTGGCCGCCACCCAGCCGATCGCCACCAGCACCATGGCCGCCGCGAAGATCGCGAACCCGACCCAGCTGGAGTCGTCGCGGGCGGCGAACATGTGGTTGAGGTTGCGCAAAGCTTCGGTGGTGAAGACCAGCGTGACGTGTACGACGATGAAGAACACGAAATAAACGAGCACCAAAAAGTGCAGCGATCGTGCGGCCTGGATGCTGAATCGCTTACTGATCACCGTCAGACGCATCGATAGTGCCGGTGACATTCCGAGCCCGGTGATCAAGGCCAGCGGTGCGGCGACAAAGACGGTGGTGAAGTACGCCGTCAGCTGCATTGCGTTGTAGGCCACCCAGGTGTTGTCGGTCGGCCAGTCCAGCGACAAGTACTGGATTGCCACCGAGGCGGCGTTGGGAACGACGTCCCAGCTGGTTGGAACGATGCGACGCCATTGCCCGGTCGCGAACAACAGCACGTAGAAGACCGCTCCATTGATCACCCACAGGACGTCCATGCCCAGATGCCACCAACGTGCCAGCCCAATGGAATGGCGAATTCCAGGCAGCCCCAACTGGCCGGGCAGGCCCACCGAATCATCCTTGGCTGTCCACAGCGGGTCGTCCGGTACCGGTTTGGCCACCCGCAGCCATTCGTCCCTACCCGGCGTGCAGTTGCGCCGGAAGTACAGCCGCGGATGGTCGCACAGAATCTGAATCCCGGAGCGGAGGATGAACGTCATCAAGAACAAGTTGAAAAAATGCGTCCAACCCGCCCAAGCCGGGATGCCCGGGGCCACACCGGAAGTCACATGGGTACCGGGATACCGCTGGATGAATTCCTGTACCGCCGGCATGTTGTGCAGGCCTTTGCCGACTGCCACCGCGGCGACCAGGAGCGCGAACCCGATGGGAAGCAGCCACAGCAGGTTGAACCACTTGTCATCGCCCACTCGCAGTCGCGGCGCGATCGCCCGTTTGTCGTCCAGTCCGCCGGCCCAGCTCTGCGGGTCGAGGATGTCCTCAGCGAGGCGCAGCTCTGCACGATAACCCGCGCCCGAGTGTTTGCTGTCGAGCTCGCGGCCGCCCATGGCGTCACCCGCTTCCGTCAGTTTTTCTAAAACTGATTGTGTAAACTCTAGCCGATGACCTATGTGATCGGAAAGCCATGCGTTGACGTGATGGACCGGTCCTGTGTGGAGGAATGTCCGGTCGATTGCATCTACGAAGGCGGCCGTGCACTGTATATCCACCCCGACGAGTGTGTGGATTGCGGAGCATGCGAGCCGGTCTGCCCGGTGGAGGCGATCTACTACGAGGACGACCTTCCCGAAGACCTGCAGCCCTATCAGGCTGACAACGCGGCGTTCTTTTTCGAGTGTCTGCCTGGCCGCGACGCGCCGCTAGGGTCACCCGGCGCGGCGGCCAAGCTCGGTCCGCTGGGCGTCGACACACCGCTGGTGGCTGGCCTCCCGCACCCCGCCGACGAAGGAGCGTGACGACATCGACATTTCATCGGAGGAGCGCGCCGGACGACGGCGCGATGTGTTGCGGGTACTGAAGGCAGCGCCCGCTCCAATGGACATTCGAGCGATCGCCGAGGTGTTGGGAGTGCATCCCAACACCGTCCGCTTCCACCTCAACTTCCTCACCAGCGACGGCCGGGTGGAGCGAGTAGCGGCAGACCACAACCGGGCCGGACGTCCACCGCTGTTGTTTCGGGCTGTCCAGCAGATGGATCGCGGTGGGCCGCGACAGTACCGGCTACTTGCCGAGGTCCTGACGATGGGAATCGCTGCCGGCAAAACTCCGCTGGCCAAGGCGCTGGCCGTTGGTCGTAACTGGGGGCAGCGACTGGGTGCGCGGACAGCGAACAAGCCGGGTGTCGAGGAATCGATCGAGTCCCTGACCGGGCTGCTCGACGAGCTAGGGTTTGCCCCCGAGCGCCGCGACGTCGCAGCGGAGAAACGGCTCGGCTTGCGACATTGCCCGTTTCTCGAGCTCGCCGAAGTGCAAAAGCCTGTTGTCTGCCATATACACCTGGGGCTGATGCAAGGGGCGTTGCAAAGCTGGGCAGCACCGGTGTCTATTGATCGACTGGATGCTTTCGTCGAACCGGATTTGTGTGTGGCGCACCTCAAGCTGGAAGAAGCGGCGACGTGAGCACGTCACGAACTTGCCGGGAAATGCCCCCGCTTTTCTAGTTGCGTGACGTGGCGCAGCTCGACGACGAACCACAGCGCGCCGGCGATCGTGCCGAGAATGGCAACCAGGACCGTCGCGGTCAGCCATTCGTAGTGATGATAGGCCGCGACCACGACAGCGCAGATGACCCCGAAGAAGGCAACTCCGAGCAGGATAAATCCAGGCCAGAAGAAATTGTCCTTCATCACGAGTCCTGCGCGGGGATGTGCGGTCCGGTGACGATCCGTGGGATCATGATGCGTATCGCCCATGACGCTCCTTTCACCAACGCGTTAATTGGATTTCGCGCAGGGTTTGATTAGGTCGCCCTGGCCGCAGTATGCAGGTAGACATCGAATGAAAGAATCGCACCAATCGTTGTCACCAACCACACCACAACCGTGGTGGCGAGCCAAGAAGTCAGGCCTCGAATGCCAAACCCATGCGACGACAGCGAAGCCACGCTTATCGCGGCAACGGTTAGGACCAGGCCGCTAGACCCGAGAAGTAGTGACGCGTATCCATGCGGCAATTTCAGTATCCAGAACGACAAACATGTCTGTGATATGGAAAAACACAGGACGCCAATGGTGATGGCGGATTTTGACAAAGAGACGCCGGGCACGGCCCACGCCGCCAGAATTATTCCGGCAGCCCAGAATCCGGTGCGCGCGACGACCCGCAACAAGAAGTGCCTCGCGGCAATGAGTTCGGCTTTAAACCCGTTAGTGCGCATCATGATTAGCGGCGGGGCTCAGTCGAGGTATCCATGGACATTGTTGCTCCCACATGCTAACGGATAATATGCTCTACCTTAGAAGCTGTACGATGCGATGTCAACGATCTTCCTCGTAGAATCGGCGGCAATGGGCCAGGTGAGACGCGATGTTGCCGGGATCGGCGCGTTGGCCGACCCGGTGCGTTTTGAGCTGTACAGGTTTGTGTGCGCGCAATCAGGTCCGGTGAGCCGTGATCAAGCGGCCGACGCGTTGCACATCGCGCGCCATCAAGCCAAGTTCCACCTGGACCGGCTCGAGGCCGAGGGCCTGTTGGAGTGCGAGTACGCGCGGTTAACAGGTCGGACCGGCCCGGGAGCGGGGCGCACCTCGAAGCTGTATCGGCGAACCGCCCGCGAGATCACCGTCAGCTTCCCGCAACGCCAGTACGAACTCTCTAGTCGGCTGATGGCCGAAGCGATTGTGCAGTCCACTGAGACGGGAGAGCCTGCCGGCGAGGTGTTGAAGCGCATCGCCTACGACTATGGCCGGGTCATCGCTGAGGGCGCTCAGGCCGATGGGCGACCGGCGCTCGAGGTCGCCGCGCGCCTACTCAGTGAGTGCGGGTACGAACCTCGCCAAGTTGCCGACGAGCTCTACATGGTCAACTGCCCATTCCGGGCGCTGGCCCAAGAACAGACCGATCTGGCCTGCGGTATGAATCTTGCGCTGATTACCGGCATCACCGATGCGCTGACACCGCATAGCCCCAAGCCCCGGTTACGGCCTCAACCGGAGCGCTGTTGCGTCGTCCTCGCATCGACCTCGAATTGAATGTTGGGACCCTCCATCTCTAACGACCAGATATTTGTGTGTTACAAATTGTCCTGCTGACCCACGTGGGCGATGCCTGCGGTGCGAACGAAGGGACGATGCGATGGCGGAGCGGTCACCAGCAGTGAATGCGTACGAGGTACTTAAACAACACCACGTGGTGCTGAGGGGCCTAGGTAAGCGGGTCAGTGCGGCGGCGGTGGACAGCGAAGAGCGTCACGCTTTGTTCGACGAGATGCTGATCGAACTCGACATCCACTTTCGCATCGAGGACGACATCTATTACCCGGCGCTGAGCGCGGCCAGCAAGTTGCTCGCGGTCGCGCACGCTCAACATCGACAGGTAATCGACC